>Ga0134125_10009370_pt1 | contig 11026 bp, 9 predicted proteins | sample KB31751_FD_96464 | JGI IMG/M metagenome (GOLD analysis project Ga0134125, IMG submission 96464) | Terrestrial soil microbial communities with excess Nitrogen fertilizer from Kellogg Biological Station, Michigan, USA - KB3-175-1 | ecosystem: Environmental > Terrestrial > Soil > Unclassified ...
CAATTGGTCGGCACGATCTCGACCGTATCGTCGCCGCCGGCGCCGGTGCTGGAGCCGGTGACGTGAATCATCTCGTCGGGACCGACGGTCTCGAGCGTGTCCCAGCGCGTCAGCACCGGCTTCTTTTCGGGCGGGCCCATATAGGCCCAGACGAGGCCATAGAGTTCGTCCACCGGATACCAGGGCTGACGGACGTTATCCTTGTGCTTGCCGCCTTCCGGCTCACAGGGCTGATCGAGACAGTGGCCTTTCACATCGAAGAGCCAGCCGTGATAGCAGCAGCGGATGCCTTCATCCTCGACCTTGCCGTAATAGAGCGTCGTGCCGCGGTGCGCGCAGCGTGGATAGAGCAGGCCCGGCCGGCCTTTGCGATCGCGGAAGAGGATCAGATCCTCGCCGAGGATGCGGATGTTCTGCGGCACCGGTCCGACTTTTTCGGAGAGCGCGATCGGATGCCAATAGCGGCGCATGAATTCGCCGCAGGGCGTGCCCGGCCCGACCTCGGTCAGTTCGGCATCCCAGGTCTGTTGCCCGCGGCCATAGGCGTTGCCCGCATTCTCATCCGCATTTCTCGGCATGTGGATCCTCCATCCCTTTGGGTATTTTAGCTCAAGCGGTGCGGCCGGTCAGCAGGTGGCGCGCGAAGATGATAACCGGCGCGACGCAGATCACGATGAGGCTGCCGAGCGCCGCCGCATCGGCGCTTTTGTTGGCGACCATCAAATTCCACAGCACGACGCTGAGCACGAGATTATCCTGGCTTTGCAGCAGGATCGGCATGGTGAATTCGCGGAAGCCGACAATGAACAGCAGCACAAAACTCGCCAACAGCGAGGGCGCGAGCAGCGGCAGCACGACGCGGCGCGCCGTTTCGACCCAGCTCGCGCCGGCCACCGCGGCCGCTTCCTCGAGCTCATGATGCAACTGGCTGAGTCCCGCGCGGCTCGACCGCGTCGCGACCGCAAGGCGGTAGGAATAGGCGAGGACGAGCACCCAGACGGTGCCATAGACGCCGAGCGGCAGCGAGAGATAGAGCAGCAGCGCCGCGAGACCCGCGATGACCGACGGAATGCCGATCGACATGAAGCTCAGCACATCGAGCACGGCGCGGCCCGGCAGCTTCGTCCGCAGCACGATCCAGGCGAGCAAGGCGCCGATCAGGGTCACGATCGCGGCGCTGGCGCCCGCGACGAGAAACGTGTTGCGCAGTGCCAGCCAGAAATCCCCGCTCGCGAAGAGATGGCGATAGCCGTCGAAGCTCGCCGCGGATAACAACCCGCCGCTGAACGGTCGGTAGCCGAAAATGCTGGTCCACAGCAGCACGGCGATCGGCAGCGCCATCGCGAAAGCGAGATAAAGCGCGACGAAACCGAGCGCGGGCACTTTCCAGCTGCCCAACGCGAAACGTGACGGCCGATAGGCCTTACCGGTCACGGTGACGAAGCGCTCGGCGCTGCGGATCAGCCGGTTGTAGACCAGCAGCAGCAGCAGGCCGGCGACGAGAAAGGGCAGCGCCACCGCCGCAGCATGGCCATAAGCCGGCAGGTTGGTATCGGGGTTGAGCTCGTAATAGATGCGCGTCGAGAAGACGTTGATGCGCGCCGGCAGGCCAATGATCAGCGGCATCTCGAATTGCTCGAGCGCGATCAGTGTCGCGAGAATGAGCGGCGCGAGAATGCCCGGCCGCAGCACCGGCAAGGTGATGCGCCAGAACACGGCTCGGGGCGGCGCGCCCGCCATGCTCGCCGCTTCCTCGAGCGCCGGGTTCATCGTGCGGAACACCGCCGTCAGCAGCAGATAGATAAAGGGTACCAGCAACGCGCCCTGCGCCAAGATCATGCCGGGCAGCGAGAAGATATTGATCGGCCCCTCACCTGCTAAGCCGAAGGTATCGCGCAGCGCTAGATTGACCCAGCCGGCATTCGGTCCGAGTAGGAAGATCCAGGCGATCGCGAGCACCACGCCCGGCACCAACAGCGGAAACAGAATGAGCGCGAAGATCGTGTTGCGGAACGGCAGGTCGCAGCGCTCCGTCAGCCAGGCGAGGATGAAGGCGGTGGCGAAGCCGAGGGCGACGGCACCGGCGGTAAAGACCAGCGTGTTCGGGATCACATTGGTGTAGAGCGCGGGATCGCCATAGACAGCGACAAGATTGTCCCACGTCCAGACGGCACCCTGCTCGAAAGGCAGCGTGTCGTCCGGGCCGCGGAACGCCGCCGCGAGCAGCATCGCGAGCGGCGCCGAGATCAGGTAAATGGCGGCGAGCGCACCCGCGCCGAGAATCAGCGCGCCGCGAAGGTCGAGCCTCAATTCTGGCCGCGCACCATCTTGGAGAAGCCTTCGTAATACTTCGCGCGTTGCGCCATGGTGTTGAGGTCTTCGAGGATCACCTTGGCCCCGCTCTGCTTGATCTCGGCGGCGAGCGCGGATTTCGAGCCCGGCCGGATATCTGCCTCGTGGATCTCCTTCTCGTAGAGACCGCGGCCCTCATCCGAGGATAACCACGCCGCAAGCAGCAGCGCCGCGTTGGGATGCGGCGCGTCCTTCAGCACCGTCACCGCGAACTGCCCAGCCGGTACGAGATCGAGGGTGCGATAGGCGACATCCAGCCCATCGGCCTGATACTGATGGGTGAGCGAGATCGATTCGCCAACCGCTATCACGCGCTCGCCGCTTTTGAGATAGGGCTCGGCCGGGCTGTTGATGATCAGCATCTTGCGATCATTGATCAGCGTGCGGCCCCATTTCTCCGCGCGCTCCGGGCCCCATTCGAGGGCGAAGAAGCCCATCATGCGCGGCAGCAGGAAGGATTGCGCGACGAGCTTGCCGGTCCATTTCGGATCGGTGAAATCGTCCCAGGTCTTCGGCAGATCGGCCGGCTTCACTGCCGCTTTCGAATAGATCGAGGTGTAGATGAAATTATGCGTCGCCGCGGCCTGGCTGTCGAAGAACGTATCCTTCGGATCGATGCCATAAGCCGCCCAATCTTCTTTCGCGAGCAAGCCGCGCTTCTGGACTTCGAGCATGCCGCCGATCGCGAAGGTCCAGTTGTCGACCGTATGCCGGCCGGCGCGCGCCTCGGCGATGATCTTGGTCGCGCCTTGCAGATCGGCGGTCAGATTGACGGTGATCCCGGGGAAGCGCTTGGCGAATTGGGCGTTGACCCAGCTGCCTTCGATCGCCGCCGGTGTCCAGAGCGACACTTCTTTTTCGGCTTTTGCCTTCTCGTAGAGCGCCTTCATCGCGGCATTCGGCTGCCAATCCGCTGCCACCGCCCAACGCGGCAGCACGAAACTCGCCGCCATCGCCACCAACCAAAGTTTACGCATCGCTCGATACCTCCCCGATGGGCTTCACACTAGCACGATTGACTCGGCATGTACCCCTCTCTAGCGTTTCTGCCCAAGAGGAATCCATAGCCGCGTTGCAGACCGTGTTCGACGCAATTTCTGATATGAAAATTCGGCCGACATGAAAATTCCGGTGATCGATATCGGTCCCTATCTCGCCGGCGAGAAAGGCGCGTTGGAAGCAACCGCGCGCTCGATCGGCGCGGCAAGCGAATCGCTCGGCTTTTATTTCCTCGGCAATCACGGCATTCCGCAATCGCTGATCGACCGCGTCTTCGCCGAAACGCAGCGCTTCCACGAGCAGCCGCTCGAAAAAAAACTCGACGTGCAGGCGATCGGCAAGGTGATCGGCTACCTGCCGCTCGGTGGGCAGACGCAGAACACCTCGATCTGCGGCAAGAGCACCTATCCCGACGCCAGCGCGTCCTTTTATATCAAGCGCGAATTCGCACCCGATCATCCGGACCGCCTCGCGAAGAAGCCGTGGGTGCAGGACAATCGCTGGCCGCAGCACCTGCCCGGCTTCCGCGAAACCTGCCTCGACTATTTCGACGCGATGACCGCGCTCGGCCACAAGATGCTGCGCGCGCAAGCCATGGCGCTCGACCTCCCGCCGGACACGCTGGAGAAACATGCGGCCTTCAGCCCGAGCGGGAGCACGCTCCGGCTGCTCCATTATCCGCCGCGCGATCCGGCGAAAGAGGGACAGTTCGGCATCGGCCCGCATACCGATTACGGCTATTGCACCTATCTCGCCCAGGCGAAGAAGCCGGGGCTCGAAGCCCTGACGCGCAGCGGCGAATGGATCGAGGCGCCGGCGCTCGACGGCCATTTCCTGGTCAACAATGCCGATATGTGCCGGCGCTGGACAAACGACCGCTGGCGCTCGGCGCCGCATCGCGTCATCAACAAGACCGGCGAGGTGCGGTATTCGATCCCGTTCTTCTTCGGCGTGCGCGCCGATGTGAAGCTCGAATGCCTGCCGAGCTGCGCGAGCGCCGAGAGCCCGCCGAAATATCCGCCGATGTCCTTCGCCGATTACCTCGCCGAGCTCGAGCCCAAGAACTACGTTCTCACCAAGGCCCCAGCCTGAGTACAACCCTGAGCACCAAGAAGAAAAAAACCGCCGCACCGTCGCATCGCAGCTATCCGCTGGGCCATGCGAGCTTCGGCTTCAAATCCGTGCATGTCGCGCAACGCTGGCAGCGGCGGCTGGAGAAGGCGCTCGAGCCTGTCGGGCTGACGCATCTGCAATTCATCCTGCTGGCAACGATAGATTGGCTCGAGCGCTCGGGCGAGGTGCCCTCGCAAGCGCGGCTGGCGAATTTTACGCTGTTCGACCGGGTGATGATCTCGAAAGTCCTGACCCTGCTCGCGCAAAAGGGCCTCATCATACGCGACACGCATCCGACCGTCGCCAAGGCGAAGCGCGTCGATCTCACCACGGCAGGCCGTCACGCCCTCGCCCGCGCGCGGCCGCTCTGGGCCGAGACCGAGGAACGCTATTTCGGCCAGATCGGCGCCGAGCGCATGGCTGTGCTCGGCGAGCTGCTCGACGAATTACTCGAAACCAGCGACGAACGGTGAGACCAATACTCCCTTCGTCATTGCGAGGAGGGCACTAGCCCGACGAAGCAATCCAGTCTGATCCAACAACTGGATTGCTTCGCTTCGCTCGCAATGACGAATTAAGAAAGGCCGAACACCGCTCTCGCGTTGCCCTCGAGCATCAGGCCCTTGTCCTCGGTGCTGATCGGCAGCTCCTCGACATGCTCGGGACCGTGATTGGTGTAGGGGTAGTCCGTCCCGAACATCATGTGCTGCCGCCCGACATAATTATAGGCGAGCATCAGCGCGTTCTGGTCGATCGAGCAAGAATCGTAATAGAGGTTCTTGGCAAAATCGTCGAAGGGGCGATGCTGCATCTTCTCCTGCGCGTCGGGCCAGGCGCGCGGGATCGCGCGCAGCCGATTCATGATGCCGAGCATGCCGGCACCGGTATGCGCGACGATGAATTTCATGTCCGGATAGCGCGCGAAGATGCCGTTGATGATCATCCGCGTGACGCAGATCTGAGTCTCGAAATAGAAGCCGAGCATCAGCGCGAGATTGTAATCCGGCAGGTCGCCGGCGAAGGGCGGGAAGTTCGGATGCTCGACCACCGCCATCTTGTGCTTGTTGATCTCGGCCCAGACCGGCTCGAAACGCGGATCGGAAATCTGCACGCCGTTAACATTGGAGCCCACCGAGATGCCGCAGACTTCTTTCATGCCGGCGACACGGTTGACCTCGGCGATCGCCGCGGGGATATCGTCGAGCGGCAAGCTGGCGAGAACGCGAACACGATCCGGCAACTTGCGCGCACGATCGATCGCCTCGTCATTGGCGAGACGCGCGGCCTCCGCCTGCAGCTCTTTTGGAAAGACGTAGACATTCGGCGTCGTCAGCGAGAGCAGCGATAGATCGATATGCCGCTTGTCCATCTCGCCGACATGATGGTTCGGCGCGAAAAAATCCTCGTTGATGTTGATGACGGTCTCACCGTTCTTGAGGATGCCGGTGCCGTAGCGGTTCTGCACGGTGGTGACGCCCGGGATTTTCTTCATCGCGTCGTAAAAGGCCGGTCCGACGATATGGGCGTGGACATCGATATTCATGGCACTCCCTCCCCTTTGAGATAGCAGCCTACCGACCTGATGTTGTCATGACAACATCGCCGTGTTAGGGAAGCGCCCGGGAGGATGGGGTCCATGTTCCTGCGCAATTGCTGGTACGTCGCCGCCTGGAGCGAAGAGGTTGGGCGCGCCCCGCTGGCGCGGATTCTCCTTGGCCTGCCGGTCATGCTCTACCGCATCGAGAAGGGCGAGGCCGTCGCGCTCGAAGATCGCTGCTGCCACCGCAACTTGCCGCTCTCCATGGGCTTCATCGAAGGCGACAATGTGCGCTGCGGCTATCACGGCCTCAAATTCGCGCCAAGCGGCCAATGCATCGAAATTCCCGGCCAGCCGCAAATCCCGCTCGATGCGCGCGTCACCCGCTATCCGCTGCTCGAGCGCTGGGGCCTGCTGTGGATTTGGATGGGCGATCCCGAGCAGATTGATGAGAGCCTCTTGCCGCAATGGCACTATCTCGCCGAGCCGGGCTGGGCCGTCATCAAAGGCAATGACGCGAAGCCGATGCCGATGAAATGCAGCTGGGAGCTGAACAACGACAATCTGCTCGACCTGTCGCATGTCGCGTACGTCCATCCGAAAACTTTAGGCGGACATGGTACCGACACCAATCCCGTCACCACCGAGCGGCTCGCGCGCAGCGTGCGCATGAGCCGGTGGATGCCGAATCTCGATCCGATCCCGCTCTGGACAAAATATCTCGGCCAGATGGGCAAGGTCGATCGCTGGCAGATCACCGAAGCCGAATTGCCGAGTCATTGCATGGTCGATGTCGGCTTCGCGCCCGCCGGCACGACAACGATCGATGAAGGCCGCGAGAACGCGCCGCGCATGCGCGTCATGCTGACCGCGACGCCGGAGACAGCGAACACCTCGTTCCTCTTCTATGCGCAAATCCGCAATTGGGGCGTCGAGGATGTCGCGTTCACCCAGCGCTTCGCGCAAGAGTCGCGCGGCATCTTCGATGAGGACGTCGCGGTGATGGAGGCGCAGCAGCGGATCGCCGAAAGCATGCCCGACGCGCCGACAATCGATATCCGCTCCGATGCGCCGCATCTCGCGATGCGCAAGCTGGTGCAGCAAGCACTCGACGCCGAGCACCTGGCGAAATAGAGCGCGATCCGGAGGCGACGATGGCCGACGCACAAGCAGCCAAGAAACAAGAAATACGACGTCGCCAAATATGACGTAGGGGGCGTGCTTCTCGACCGCCCGTTCAAGATCCGCCGCCTCGGCCATTTCGGCTTCGACAATGTCGCGATGGCGGAGTCCCTCACCTTCTATACCGATCTGCTCGGCTTCCGCCTCTCCGACATTCTCGATTTCAACCGCGTCGTACGCGACAAGAAGACGATCGAGGGGCTCGGCGATACCAACGGCTATATGCTGCGCTACAGCACCTGCCTCGGCGTCGGCCGGCCGCGCGGCCTTTTCCTTCAGCAGGGCGACGAGGTCGTGCTGACGATCGGCAATCTCGGCACGCTGCGCACGCCAATCATCCGCGACACCACCACGATTACTTGCTGCCGCTGCTGGACGCCTCGAGGCCGACCAGCGCGATCTCGAGATAGCCGGCCGCGCGCAGCAGGTTCATCGTCTGCATCAACGAATCGTAATCGACCGTCTTGTCGGCGCGCAGGAAGATGCGCTGCGTCTTGTCGCCGCCGGATTCGCGATCGAGCAGCGCGCCGAGATTATCCTTGTCGACCGCATCATCGCCGAGAGCGAGCGAATGATCGGCTTTGATCGTCAAGAACAACGGCTTTTCCGGACGCGGCTGCGGCTGCGCGGTCGAGGCCGGCAAATTGACCGAGACATCGACCGTCGCGAGCGGCGCCGCAACCATGAAGATGATGAGCAGCACGAGCATCACGTCGATAAACGGCGTGACATTGATCTCGTGATTCTCCACGAGCTCGTCGTCGTGATGCAGGCGCGCGGCCATCGTCTAGTCTACTTCCGCCGTCATCAGGGATTCGCGCGGGCCGGCACGCTCGGTGATCGTGTCCTCGCCGCGGCTGAGATCGCGCGAGACCAGGCGCAGCACCGCCGCGGCGGTATCGCCGACCACCGCCTTATAGGCCGCGACTTGGCGCGCGAAATGATTGTAGATCACCACCGCAGGAATCGCGGCGAAGAGGCCGCAAGCGGTCGCGAGCAGCGCCTCGGCAATGCCCGGCGCGACGACGGCGAGATTGGTCGTGTGCGATTGCGAGATGCCGATGAAGCTGTTCATGATGCCCCAGACCGTCCCGAACAGGCCGACGAAGGGCGCGGTGGCGCCAATCGTCGCGAGCACGCCGGTGCCTTTGGTGATGCGCCGTCCGGCCCCCGCCTCGATGCGATCGAGATGCGAGACGATACGCTCTTTCAACCCCTCGCGATCCGCAAGCGCGTCGACCGACTGACGCCGTTCCTCGCTCGCGGCATGCAGCAAGGTACGCGCCACGTGATTCTCGGTGCCGATGCGATCGATCGCGATCGCCAGGCTGCGCGCGCCATCGATGATGCCGAAGGCCTCGCGAATCCGGCGCCCAGCGGCAAAGAGCTCCATGCTTTTCGCCAGCCAGATCGTCCAGGTGATGATCGAGGCGAAGATGAGGCCGACCATCACTGCTTTCACGATGACATCGGCATGCATGAACATGCCCCAGGCCGAGAAATCGGGCGGCAACAGCCCCGCACCGGCAACCGGCGCGGCGGCAGCCGGCACAGCAGGTTCGGCGGTCGCCGGTGCATCCGCGGCCGGCGATGTGGATATCGCAGGTGGTGCCGGCACGGCCGGCGCGGCGACCACCGGTGCACTGGCTTCTTGCGCAAAGCCGATGCCAGGCATCGTCGCGAGGGTGAAGCCGAGCGTCGCGAGGATAAAGCCAAGCGTCGCAAGAGCGGTGTTGCACCGAGATCCGTTAAACGCCCGCCTCATGACGGCTCCATCAATGAGTGAAATGGGAGTTCCAGCCGATTCGGGCCCGTCTACCGAAACAACTAAAGAGAGAATTTATTTCAATAACTCTCTCTGTGAGAGTATTCCGCATGTCCGGTCTCAGAATCACGAAATCGGCCCCCTCGCCAGCAATCTGTCGCAAATGACTCGCATTCGCGCTTTCAGCCGGCGACACTACCGAGATTGATAATCACTCGCAATCCCATTCACGAAAAAAGTCGGTCCGCTCGCCCGAACACAATTTGGTCAGGGCGATCGATTTGAATGTGTCCGGTCAGGGACGAAAAGCCGGGCGGCGGCCGATTTTCGCTCTCAGCACCTCTCGAGCCCGATCATCTACCGCAGCGGGGCCCAAGCCTCTTTATTTCGCCGGGTTCTCCGCCTTCCACGGATCCTTCACCTGCTCGAAGGTGACGAATTCGACATTGGCGTACCGCCCGTCGACCTTATCGACCTTGCGGATATAGATGTTCTGCACGATGTCGCGCGTCTCGGGATCGATCGCGATCGGTCCGCGCGGACTGTCGGGGTTCTTCCAATGTGAGAGCAAGGCCATTGCCTCATCGGCGGTGAACTTGCCCTTGGTCGCCTTGACCACGTCGTAGATCGCAGCCATCCCGTCCCAGCCTTGGACCGAGAAAGGATTCGGCACGAGCTTGTCGCCGTAATCGCGCTTCCATGCGGCAAGAAAAGCCACATTCGCCGGCCGCTGGCCGGCAGCGGAGTAATTCGCCGCGCTGTTCACCCCGACCGCGAGGTCGCCCATGTTCGGCAACTCTTCATCGGTCGTCAGATCGATACCCGACACCGGATGGATGCCGGCGGTGCGCATGCCGAGATCGGCCATCGTCTTAATGATCGCGGTCGATTGCTTGCCGGAGATGCAGAAGATGTACATCACGTCCGGCTTCACATCCTTGGCGCGCGCAAGAAACGGGGCGAAATCCGGGTTGACCACCGGATAGCGCACCGAGCCGACCATCTGCCCGCCGGCCGCCGTGAACGCCTTGGTGAATGCGGTCTCGCTTTCCTGCCCGGGGGCGAAATCGGGCACGGCGGTATAGCCTTTCTTCCAGCCTTGCTGCGCCGCCCAGGTGCCGAGCGGCGTCACGAGCTGCGGCAAGGTATAAGAGACGCGGATAATGTACGGCGACATGCGCGGCAGCGTGACGCCCGCCGCGTTCATGATCACAAAGGGAACTTTTGCCTCGGCCGTCAATGGCGCGATCGCCGCGGCGTTGGGCGTCCACACCACGCCGGCCAGGAATTGCACGTGCTCGCGCGTGATCAGCTCCTGCGCGACGCGTCTGGCGACTTCCGGATTGGGCCCGGTGTCGTCGCGCACCACGAGCTCGACGGTGACGCCCGGCGGGAGATCCTTCTGATGCTCTTTGACGTAGAGCTTGATCCCCTTGTCCATCATGTCGCCGGTTTGGGCTTCGGAACCGGAATAGGTGTTGATGATTCCGACCTTCACGACCGTCTGCGCTGCAGCAAGCGCCGGCGTTAGCAACGCGACGCTGCTCAGCACATGCAAGGCAACAGCAAACGACTTGCGCATCCCAACCTCCCTTATGAGCCTTCGCGCTGAGCGCGGGCGCCGGATTGTTCCCGATCTTCCCGCCCCGCGCCTTCGATCAATGGGCGCTCTCATTCAATGCCCGAGGAATTTGCTCTCCGCCGTACCGGTCTTGCCGATCGTCCATTCGCCGTTGGGCTGGCGATCGAGCACACCTTCTTCGCGCAGCCGGTAGAGCTCCATCGCGACCTCGCGCCCATCGCGGCTACCGACCGCTTCCATGAGCTGGGTGAAGAAGAGCGGCTGCGCCTCGAGCGCCTGACGCACCGTCTGATAGCGCGGCGTGCCGGTCAGATGCGGCGCGCGCGGACGCCAGAAATCGACGCGGCTGTCATTCCCGTAAGGCGCCGTCGCATCGAACCCCATCTTCGAGGCTTCGGTCTCCTCGAACATGGTCGGGTCCATATAGGCGCCCTCATGGCTCTTCTCGAGAATGAGATCGCGATCGGCGCGGAAGCGCATGCAGAGCGCCCATTCC
>Ga0134125_10009371_pt1 | contig 11026 bp, 12 predicted proteins | sample KB31751_FD_96464 | JGI IMG/M metagenome (GOLD analysis project Ga0134125, IMG submission 96464) | Terrestrial soil microbial communities with excess Nitrogen fertilizer from Kellogg Biological Station, Michigan, USA - KB3-175-1 | ecosystem: Environmental > Terrestrial > Soil > Unclassified ...
CCGATAAATTTTGATTTTAATCTAGAGGCAATCTTTTTTGCCAGTTGCTCTGAAGACGGGCCCCCAATAACTGTAAAGTCAGTCAACAACCAAATCGAGCCTTGGGCTATTCTTAAGTTTTGATGGAAAATTTATCCAAAGAATTCAACTTACCACTTGCAAGTTTCACACGTACAATCAATCCCCTTGCCTCCAAAATCATCAAAGTATGCGAAGGCATGGCCTGGGCCTTGATGAGTACCTTGATTGCACAAATTGCACGGGTATTTTCCCAAAGGATTGGATGATCCGGTATACCTATCATCTTCCTCCCTGTTAAGAAACTCTAATGTTCCATACAGATTCAATTCTAACGCAATAATCAGATCGTTGTCGTGGCCCTCGGGTTTTGGAAACCTTAACTGTCCATTAATTCCAGGACTGCCAAATTCTCTGAGCATTTGCGCCTTCAGCTCTTCAACTAGACCCCAAATTCGTGGATCTGTTTTGAGTATATTTGGCCATGCAAATTGCTTCTGTTCAAATATCTGACGTGCATTTTGTTTCAATGCAAGCTTGGTATCCTGTGTAAACGTTATTGGCATGACCATCTTCCATTGTTGGTATCCAGAAGAATTTGAATTCGTAAATGAGGGATGGAATCTGGCCTCTATGGTTCCAGAGAATGACTTCTCATTGGTATAATCGACTACAACCCGCTTTGGCGGAAATCTTACAAAAAGATCGTCGAACAAAATCTTTTGAATTTCCGGATAGTGTAAATCTTTGTATTTTCTTATTGTCACAATTTTTATTTTCTTTTTTGAAACCTCCGTCACTATGATAGCAGTGTAGTTAAGCGATTGTGCAAGATCAATGCCGTAAACATAATTTTTCAAAATTCTACTCCATAATCTTCTGTGTAGATCATTGACTCGTTGTACCACTGGTTTCCAGGTGGCAGAAAATTACATTCGTATAGCTGTGAAAATAATAAATCTCCGAGTTCGTTTCGCTCTTGTTCTAAAAACTCTCGAGAGATAATTCCAGCCTTTACAGCTTCGATTGCTGCAAATTCAAAGATTTTAAACTTTGATGCATTGTCTGTTGGGTCTTCTGCAAACGTGTCCTGTACATTATCTTCATCTTCAATAATTTTAGCTCTTGACTTGTTGTAAATGTTAAAAACCTCCCCCTGCTGTCCATTTGGAGGAGTTTCAATTTTGATGATGCCTTCCGTGTTTGCAAGTCGTGAATATACAGCAGCGAAAAAGTTTTTCTGTTCCTTTATGTCGAGTTTAGCTACGTCACTCATGTGGATTTTTCCCACATTCTTCCATGACCAAACACTTGCTTCTGATTTGCCTAGAGCTCTGATTCTAGAAGGCTTGTTATTGTCGTAAGGGTTCTTGATGTAAATTACGGACATTTTTGTCTTCTCCTCTTTGAATGCATCTGGGGTAGTGACAAGAAACGGTGAGTATTTTTTTGACTGGTAGATCATGCGTTTCAAGGTAAGTATGTGGTCATCTGCAAGCAATTGGTTTTGTGCAATTACAAGCACGTCTTTGCCTGCTCCTTCAGGCAGCAATGTGAACTGAAAGTCCTCGAGAAGCGAGGTTGTAGTCAGACCAATTTTCTGTGATTTTATGGCCAATGCATTGCCTGGGTACGCCCAAAATTGGTATTGGTATGGAGCCAATTTTTCTACCATCACGGGCTGGCCGTTTGTATCTCTGAGTTTTGGATGAGTCAAGAACCCGAAGTCCTCGTAAAATTTTTGTGGGTCTCGCGGCACTAGCACATCAACTTTTTCTGCAACTTCACTATATGCTGCAACTTCTCGCTTGAGTTGGTTAAACATTTGCAGCTCCTCCAGTCTTTTTTCTGAATGCCAGTACCGCTGGAGCCTCTGATAACAATTTGATATATGATACAATATTTGCGTCCATATCTTTTAGAAGTAATCGTTTTTCAAAGTCATCCTTGGAATTTTTGTACAGATTTTGTAATTGTGTTCTATTTTCTTTTAATTCATCAAGTGAATTTTTGTATTCAAAAATAAAGCCATTTGCCGCCAAATCATCCAACCAATGCTGCGCCGCTTTTTTTAGAAATGCAACATCCCTTGCAATCGTTTCTCTACTTACTCCGAGTGCTTTTGCAATCTCCGCTTCCGTTTCAAATTTAATCCGGGACGCAACTTTTTCTCTTCGTTCACGGATCTCCTCACTTTTATTTTTTGGAGTCTGTTCTACTGTCATTTTTTGCCGACAAACCGCGGAAAGCAAGCTTATTATGTATTTAAGAATAATTTTACCCTTTATCTGGAAAACGTTCTTCTTCTCAGAAGTTGTCTCATGTAGATACTATCATAATATAATACAAAATCAAGCTGATAAATTTTTTTCGCACTTTGTGTCATTTTCCATGCCCAATTATGACACTAATGTGTCATTTTGGTACCAAAATAATATAGTTTAAAGTGGATTGCCCACGTGTATCATCTAAACATGAAACTAGTCTCCTTTCTTCCAAGTGCAACTGAGATACTGTACGAATTAGGAGTAGGAGATGATGTATTGGCAGTTACACATGAATGCAATTATCCTGTAGAGGCAAAGACAAAGCCACGAGTTATCCATTCATCATTTGACCCGCAAAAAATGTCTAGCCAGGAAATTGACAAAAAGGTAATAGAACTGGTATCATCAGGACAAGACATTTACATCTTAGATGAGCAAGTTCTCAAAAAAGCAAACCCAGATCTTATAGTTGCACAAGGAATATGCGAAGTCTGTTCACCATATACAAGAGAGATAGACAAGGCAGTCTCACTTCTTGGAGGAAGGCCACAAGTTCTTGTCTTGGATCCAAAGAACCTTGATGACATTTTACAAAATATTATTACCGTGGGAGAAAAGGTAGACAGACAAGATAAAGCCAAAGACTTGGTACTAAAACTGGAAAAAAGAATTTCCCACATAAATGATACATCCAAAATTTCAAGACCCAGGGTATTGTGCATAGAGTGGCTTGACCCGTTATTTTCAGCAGGTCACTGGGTCCCGCAAATGGTAGAGATTGCAGGAGGCATAAACGGAATCAGTTCCATAGGTGACAAGTCAAGAAGAATGCAAATTGATGAAATAACAAAATTTGATCCAGACATCATAGTCCTGATGCCATGCGGATTTGATGTATCAAGAACAATTCTTGAATATGAAAAATTATTTGAAGACAAGCAATGGAAAAAGATCAAGGCAGTAAACAGGGGAGAAGTCTATGCGGTAAATGCAAACGAGTACTTTAGCAAACCTGGACCAAGAACTGTAACAGGCCTTGAGATTTTGGCCAAGATAATTCATCCGGATACATTTCGAAATCTTCAGGTCCCAAAACAATCCATCCAAAAAATTGATTCTGAATAAGGTCGCATCCTCACAGGGTAGGAAAATGAGGACGCAAGCTTATGGTATACCACCAAGCCTGATTTATTTATCTGAGATCTAACTTTTACCTTCTTATTCTAAAATCCTAGAATGATACATGATACCACCATGCCAAAAACCAATGACACACACAAGAAATTTCAAATTAGGCAATAAAACCACCCATATCTAATGGACCTAGTTTTTTCTGACATTCATGCAGATCTAAACGCGCTTGAGCTGATAATCAATACCGCATCAAGTGACGAGTTTGTAAAAAAACATGGCTCTTTTTCAAGAATCATAAACTTGGGTGACTTGCTTGAGCGTGGCATCTATCCAAAACAAGTTATAACAAAACTGAGATCACTTGAAAAAAACTATCCGATATCTTCTGTCATGGGAAACCATGATGAAGGATTCTTGAGCGGAAAAAAAGTCAGCGCAAGTTCTTTTGAAAGCATGGATGCACACAATAGTCTTGACTCTGAAGACCTCTCGTTTTTTAAACAAAATAAAGATGGAACATTTGGGAACCAAGAATTTCTTGATACAAAAAACAGACTCTTTTGTGTTCACGGGGGGCCGCTTGATCCAAAGAAGATAACTCCAAAAAACGCAGATGGTGAGGCCTGGCTATACCAAAGAAACTGGCAGAGACTAACCGATGAGGGATTTGAGTTTTTTAGCTACCATGGGTACCATTACAAGGCATCGTCTGCTTTTGCCGAGGTATCAAAACATGTCAGTAACCATGTTATCTTGTGCGGACACCAACACATGGAGGCCGCTCTTGTACATCAGGGAGGCAAAATTTCTGAGATCTACTCTAAACTTGAATCAAAAAAAGAAAGGATCTCAGGACATGTACTAGAAAGAAAGGAAATTGAGATACATCCAACAAGTGATTATCTAATACGATTGGGCCTTGGAGGGCCTGCTGGATATTATGGCGTAGGCTCTTCTGTACCGCATTTTGCCATAATACAATACAATCCAAAAAAGGTAATACTATTTACAGTAAACCCATAAAATACAAAACACCATGAGCGGAACCGAGACACTACGAAATGACCACAAACAAATACGCAGGCTGGAAAAAATAACTACCAAATGTTATACAAAACTCTATGAAGGAAATGACATTCCATTTTCTGACATGCAGATAATGGTTTCAATCATGTCAGAATTTTTGGATGCAATACACTATGCTAGAGAAGAAGACCAGTATTTTCCATGTGTTGCAAGCTATGATTCCTTAAAACAAGAAATTCGCGCATTCATGATAGAGCACGAGTTTGGAAGAAGAATAGCAACAAACATTTCAAAACATCTGGAAAGATGGAAGTCAGGAGAAGACCAAAGAGAACCTGTTGCAAGATTTCTCAAGGCATATGCAATATACCTTGATGATCACCTTACAAAGGAAGACAAGTTCTTTGATGCTGCACAAACCCAAGTCCTGTCCCAAGATGAAGAAAAAATGATGTATGAAGAATTCAAGGCAGTTATTGCAGTTGCAACAAAGCTTGATGAAATGATAAAGTCTCTAGATTACCTAGAATCTACGCCCTGGATGAATTAGTTCTCAAAGACTGATCTTACTCTGGGATAAACAGAGGCTTCATTTTGTTCTGATGTGATTTTTTGTTGCATGTTATGGTATAGTAGGCACAATTATTATATATCATCACCATAGTATGATAACTATACATACTAACATGAGTAAAATAGTGAACCTCCGCGTACATGTAGCCCCTGTAGGCTTTGAAATCGATAGAATTGCAATTCCTGCAAAACAGATGAAAGCAGACAGGGTCTGGTTGCTGATGCATGAAGGTCCATCAAAGGATCAAGCTCATGGATACATGGAAAAAATTCGGACCCAGCTAAAAAAAGAAAAGATCGAGGTGCAAATTGCACACTCTAACAGATTTGATCTCTTCAATATCTTAAAGGCATTACGAGAAATTGTACAAAAAGAAGATGGTAATGATATTTTTGTGAACTGTTCTTCCGGATCAAAAATCCAGGCAATTGCATGTATGATGGCATGCATGATGTTTCAAGGAAAGACAAAACTTACTCCATACTATGCAGAGCCAGAAAGTTACTCTAGTGTAAAAGGCGAACAGCTTTCCTCAGGACTAAAGTCCGTTGTCAAGTTACCAGCTTATGAAATTCATACGCCAAAACCTGTCTTGGTACAGGCCTTGAAAATAATCCAGGAAAATGGCGGAAAAATAACTAAAAAAGAAATGGCAAAGATTGCATATGAAAAAAAACTTATCATGGTTAACGCAAGAGAAGAAAATTTTCAGCAAGCCAGATTTGCAAGCCTTGACAAAAACATCATACAACCACTTGTAAACGAATGGAGATTTGTTGAGGTTGAAAGAGTTGGAAGGACTAGATGGATTAAAACAACACCGGAAGGGCTAGGGGCAGTAGAATTTCTTGGCTAGCCGCGTGTAGCAAGTTCAGGCTTTAGAGTCCAGGCAATACCCATCGCAATAAATGGCACAGAGATCAAAGCAGCTATTTCAAGATAGGTTCTAAACTGCTCGGATTGCTGTGGACTTGGATTAGACCATATGAAAGGTACGGGCAATGCAGAAGCAAACCAAATGATAGAAAGCATGATGATTATCTTGAGTGCACTCTTCTTTTTCGGGGTCACGCTATGAGATACAATTAGGTTCTATTAATTTTATTAGTATAATTATTTAGTAATGATTCCACCATCTACAGGCAAAATTGCACCTGTTACCCATGAGGAATCATCTGAAACAAGATACAGTATTGCCTTTGCAACATCTTCTGGCATCCCAATTCTTCCAATTGGGTGTTCTGCAACTGCCATTGCCCTGTCTGCTTCGCTTCCAAGCCATGGTTCTGTCATGTCAGTTTCCACAATTCCAGGACAGACACAATTTACACGTATCTTGTACTTTGCATATTCTACTGCCCATGCTTTTGTAAGAATAACAAGTGCTCCTTTTGATGCAGTGTATGCATCTGCTTCAAAATTTTCAAATGATTTCAATCCAGCATCTGATGAAACATTGACAATGCAGCCATTTGTTTTCATCAAGTGCGGTATTACAGCTTTTGTAAAACGAAACTGCCCAGTTAAATTTACGTCTATTACATCATTCCACTCTTCTTCAGAAATTTCATGCAGGGGTTTTACTTTGGGAAATATGCCAGCATTGTTTACAAGTATGTCGATCTTACCAAAAGTTTCAAGAGTATTTTTTACAACATTTTCCACATCTGCATTTTTTCTAATGTCACCTGGTACTGCTACAACATTTTTCATTTCCTTTGCGGCATTTTGAAGACTAGAATTATTCTTTGATGTAATTACCACATTTGCTCCATGTTGTGCAAGTAAAATTGCAGTAGCTTTTCCAATTCCTCTGCTACCTCCTGTAACAATTGCAACTTTGCCGGAGAGTTTCATCCATTTCTGCTCGTGTACCGTATCAAATTAGTTTTGTCTAAAATTGTGCTAATTTGTCAGATCTTCAAAAAAACGTGTCATTGTGGTATGATGATCACCAGTTATGAGATAGTTTATTGAAATATTTTATTAAAATACTTTAGAAACATGAAAAAATATATATGAAATAATAAATATGATGATGTATTACCATAAATAATGCAGAAAGATGTAAAATCTACTGCTTAAGAGAGCGTGGCTCCGTAGACTTGAATTGTGAAATCCCACTTGGGTGCGGATTAAAAGAGGTAATCTCTGTCTGTCTACGAACAAGGGCCACGCCATTAATTTTGAACCACTGAAAAGTGAAAACTAATTTTGATTCAAAAAAATAATTTTTTAAAATTTAGAGTTTTAGAGATTCCTTTAATCCCTTGTATCTATTTCTGATTGTAACTTCAGTTACTCCTGCAGCTTGGGCAACATCTTTCTGTGTCTTGTTCTCTCCGTTCATGACACATGACAAGTATAGTGCAGCAGCTGCAAGTCCCATCGGATCTTTTCCAGCAGAGATCTCAATTTCGGCTGCGTCTTTTAGAATCTGCAAAGCTCTTCTTTTTGTCTTTTCACTCAAGCCTGCCTTGCTTGCAATTCTTGCAACACATTTTATTGGATCAACAACTGGCATCTTAAGATCAAGTTCTCGTAACAACAATCTGTAACATCTTGCAACATCTTTTCGTTTGATGTTAATTCCATTTGCAACATCTGTAAGTGTTCTTGGAGTTTCAGTATCTCTGCATGCAGCATATAGTGCAGCAGCTACAAGTCCTGGAATTGATCTGCCTCTAACAAGACCTTTGTCAAGTGCTTTTCTGTAAATGTAAGCAGTCTTTTCAATTACTGCATCTGATAATGCAAGTTTGTCTTTTAATCTATCAAGTTCACTGAAGGCTTGTCTAAAGTTTCTGTCAACCGGTTCATGAACTTGGCTTCTACTGTCCCAAGTTCTTAGTCTCTCTATCGTACTCTTCATGGATGCCGAGAGTGGTTTTCCTGATGCATCTTTGTCTGCAGGACCAATTATTGTTGCAAGTCCCATGTCATGCATTGCAAGTGATGTAGGCGTTCCAGTTCTACTTCGGTCTTCATGTTCTTCTTTAGAAAATGATCTCCATTCTGGGCCAGATTCTTCTACACGTTCAGTAAGTACAAAACCACAACCGCCGCAAAACATTTCTCCGGTAGTATTGTCAGTTACCATTGGACCTTTTCCACAACGAGGACAACGTCCGCCAGAACCAAAAGATTCACGAGCCATATTATATCTTATAAGAATTTCGATTAACATAAATAAAAAGGTTTAACTACAAGTATTTTTTCAATTAATCAGTAATTATATAATGGAAACATATGGAAATTACACGTTATCTCACATTAATCTATAATTATTAGAATTAGTGGATTGTAATCTGATATTATAATTTATTTTTTGGATGATGATTTGTGAAACAAAATTAATTCCTCTCATCTAAAATAATATTTTTAATTTATTTTTCAAAATTATTTTTAAAATTTTTTGACAATTATTTTTCAAAAAATTTATTTTAAAATTATTTTGTTAGCTCAGGCAAAACCTTAAATACATTTGTTTTGCAGAACGGGCATTAAATAAAATGGAACAATGTCCACTTTGTTGTGAATCCCAGCCGTCTAACCAGGCACTGGAGATTCACCTAAAGAAAATCCATCCACAGAGAAATACTGCTATTCAAATAATGAAATAAAACTCTGTGGCGGGGTTAGTCGTAGGATGTATCCAATCGAGGTTATCCACGAATTTTTAGTTTTTTATTAAATTGGCTCCAAGCGTGAGCCATGTTATTTTGTTATATTTTGTCAGCTAAATTTAGCATACTGTGAACCGTATTTCACACCTGAAATTAAAAACCAACTTTATCAGTGGTATCCATGACAACATTCGCAAACAATTGGCAAAGGCCTCAAACACCAAGCCTTGGTGAAAAAATTAACGACGTATTAAAACCAAAAGGTGCTCTAAAACCAAGATTAGAGACTGGAATAAAAAGACTCCAAACTCAAATTGGAAAATTAGACGGAATGATTACAAAGCTAAAACAAAGAGATGAGAAGTTATTCAAGAGAATTGTAGTTGCAACACAAAATCACGATATCACAACAAGTAAAGTTTTATCAAAAGAACTAGCTGAAGTTAGAAAAGTAACGAAGCTTTTAGGAAATGCTAGAATCGCTCTAGAACAGATAGAGCTTAGATTAAGCACATTCCACGACTTGGGAGACACAGTAGTCACTATCATGCCTACAATAGGCCTGATGAAGAACCTAAGATCCTCGCTTATCAAATTCATGCCAGAGGCTGACCGTGAGCTAACTGGAATGACTGAAATGCTTGGAGGTCTTATGACTGACACATTCCACAGTGGAGACTTTGGAATCGACTCTAATGCTTCAAGTGAAGAATCTGAAAAGATTCTCCAAGAAGCTTCCGCAGTCGCAGAGGCAGCAATCAACGACAAACTGCCTTCAATGCCTGTGGATCAAACTTCTTCCTCAGCACGCTACGTCTAGACTGTCTTATCGTGTGATAGTCTGTAGCGGAAATATGTTTGATACAGTACCAATGATACCACTAGTACTACAGAGGCAGTTACAAACATAGCTGCATACCCTAGGGATTTTGTTAGTTCTCCTGTAACAAGAGAACCTGCAAATACTCCTACTCCAGTTACTGCACTGTTTACTCCCAAATATTTTCCCTCGAATCCCTGTGGGATACTCTTGAAAAATATCACAGAGCTCGAAGTGCTAAAAATTGAAAATGCAATTACCATCAGACAAGCAGATGTTATTGTAACTGGAAAACCCAATGCGCCTGCCATGAAAAACAATGAGATGGCAGGAATCAGTACTGCCAAAATTCTTGGTATGTGCGCCAGGATGGTCGATCTTTCTTCTCCAAATTTTGATATTATTTTTGGGGCAATAAAGAAAACCAATAGCATGGTTACCATTTGAATTGCATAATTTAGAAATACATCGCCATTTGAAAAATGCTGATTTTTCAAAAATGGCGTCCAGGCAGTAAAGTACACATTGCTTCCAAAATAAAAGAAAAATGATGCCAAATAGAATATGCCTATCTCGTTGCTAATTTTTCCCTTGAATAGTGCAATTATGTGCCTGAAATCATATGCTTCAAGAAACTTTGGGAAAACAAAATGATGATTACTTATTGAATAGCGTAGGCCATGCAAAGAATGGGCAATACTACTTCTCTCTATGTGAATACCATCGCCCTTCACAGACATGCTCAAGATCATAGCTATGCCACTTGATGCGGCACAGATCAAAAAATATGGTCTCAGATCAAAATAGAAACTCCCAACAGTTCCAATTATCATGGCAACCAACATTCCAAGTGAACCGATGATTGATGTTCTGGCAAACAGCCAACTCCAGAGATTCTTTTGTACTGATTCCATTACAAGGAGCTGCGTTACTGGGCTTCTTGCAACCATGAAAAATCCTAGCACTACAGCTAACAAATAAAGAACATAAACTGAATTAGTAAAATACATTCCAACACTACAAAGAAGAACAAACAAGAATGAAGTGACAAGTATGGGTCTTTTAGAATGAAACCTGTCAATTATTCGTCCCCAAGCCAATGAACCAATTGTTATGGCGCCATTCTGTAGGGCAGATATGATAGCTACTTCTCCTATGTCACCGCCGAGAAAGATTACGTATAATGGAATCACGGTGCTTAACCCTTGAGCAGTAATTTGGGATGGCAACAAATACCACATCCAACGTTTATTTTGAAGTTGCATCGTTCTAGGTAATCAGATACTGGACATTATTGTATAATGCATTTGAAAAATTTCCATAGTTTTGTCTATTCTTTGCTATTTGTGGAAAAATTTTATCATGCAGAAGTGTGAGGATCACACATGGTGTGATACACTCAAAGCATGATTGACCTTTGTCATCATTTTCCTTCGGGGGTACCTTGGGATGCTCTATGTGGAAAGTTTTACCTTTCACACATCACACATTGACTGCATGATGCCTACCTTGGGAGGATGTCCTTTGATAGGGAGTATTAGTACGTGAGCAAAATATTTAA
>Ga0134125_10009373_pt1 | contig 11025 bp, 11 predicted proteins | sample KB31751_FD_96464 | JGI IMG/M metagenome (GOLD analysis project Ga0134125, IMG submission 96464) | Terrestrial soil microbial communities with excess Nitrogen fertilizer from Kellogg Biological Station, Michigan, USA - KB3-175-1 | ecosystem: Environmental > Terrestrial > Soil > Unclassified ...
GGACGACGGCTGCCCGTTCGACCGGATCCCGGCGCTGAGCGACGAGGACGGCCTGATCGTGGCGCGCGGGAAGCTGGTGTACACGGTGCTCAACCTGTACCCGTACAACGCGGGCCACCTGATGGTCGTCCCGTACCGGCACGTGGCCGACTACACCGAGCTGACCGGGCCGGAAACCGCCGAGCTGGCCGAGCAGACCAAGCAGGCGATGGCCACGCTGCGGGCTGCGTCGGCCGCGCAGGGCTTCAACATCGGCATGAACATGGGATCGGTGGCGGGCGCGGGCATCGCCGCGCACCTGCACCAGCACGTGGTGCCCAGGTGGGGCGGGGACACCAACTTCATGCCCGTGGTCGGGCACACCCGGGTACTCCCGCAGCTGCTGCGGGACACCAGGGACATGCTGGCCAAGGCCTGGCCGGGGACTTCGGCGGCCCCGGCCAGGCCAGGCAGCTAACCCGCTTCGGCGGCGGCGGCCACCTTGTCGGCCAGGTGGTTGGGCAGCGGCTCGTAGCGCAGGTAGCGGCGGCTGAACGACCCGGTGCCGTGCGACATCGAGCGCAGGTCGATCGCGTACCGGGGGATCTCCAGCTGCGGCACCTCCGCCTTGACCAGGGTGCGCCCGCCCGCGCCGACCGGCTCGGTGCCCAGCACCCGGCCGCGCCGGGAGGACAGGTCGGACATGACCGCGCCCACGTAGTCGTCGGCGACCAGCACGGACAGCTCGTCCACCGGCTCCAGCAGCAGCACCTTCGCCTTTTCCGCAGCGTCCCGGAGGGCGAGCTTGCCGGCCTTCTGGAAGGCCATGTCGGAGGAGTCCACCGAGTGCGCCTTGCCGTCGAACAGGGTGACCCGGACGTCCACCATCGGGTAGCCGGCCAGCACACCCTGCTCCAGCTGGGCCCGCACGCCCTTTTCCACCGACGGGATGAACTGGCGCGGCACCACGCCGCCGACCACCTTGTCCACGAACTCGAAGCCGGTGCCGGACGGTACCGGCTCCACCTCGATGCGGCACACCCCGTACTCCCCGTGCCCGCCGGTCTGCTTCACGTTCCGGCCCAGGCCCTCGGCCTTCCCGGCCACGGTCTCGCGCAGCGGCACCCGCAGGCCCTTGGTCTCCACGCCGACCCCGTAGCGGCTGGACAGCCGGTCCAGCAGCAGGTCGGAATGAGCCTCACCCATGCACCACAGCACGAGCTGGCGGGTCTCGGAGTTGTTCTCCATCCGGAGTGTCGGGTCCTCGGCCACCAGGCGGCCGATGGCCTGGGACATCTTGTCCTCGTCGGCCTTGGACTTGGCCGAGATCGCGACCGGGAGCAGCGGCTCGGGCATCGACCACGACTCCATCAGCAGCGGGCGTTCCTTGTCGGACAGCGTGTCCCCGGTCTCCGCGCTGGACAGCTTGGCCACCGCGCAGATGTCACCGGCGGCGCACTGCGGCACCGGGCGCTGCTGCTTGCCCAGCGGCGAGGTGAGCGCGCCGATCCGCTCGTCGGTGTCGTGGTCGGCGTGGCCGCGCTCGGCCAGGCCGTGCCCGGACACGTGCACGGTGGCGTCCGGCCGCAGCGTGCCGGAGAACACCCGGACCAGGCTGATCCGGCCCACGTAGGGGTCGGAGGTGGTCTTGACCACCTCGGCCAGCAGCGGGCCCTTGGGGTCGGCGGCCAGCCCGGTGACGCTCTTCCCGTCGAGCGTGGTCACGCCGGGCAGCGGGTGCTCGCCGGGCGCCGGGAACGCCTGCGTCATGACCTCGAGCAGCTCGGCCAGGCCCACGCCCTGCGGGCTGGAGGTGGTCAGCACCGGGAAGAAGCTGCCCCGGGCCACCGCCTTCTCCAGGTCCTCGATCAGCACCTTGGGGTCGATGTCGTCGCCGCCGCCCTCCAGGTACCGGTCCATCAGGGACTCATCCTCGCTCTCCTGGATGATCCCCTCGATCAGCGCGCTGCGCAGCTCGGACGTGCGGCCGGCCTGCTCGGCGTCCGGGTCGCGCTCGGTGCGGGTGCCGCTGGAGTAGTCGAAGTACCGGCCGGACAGCAGCCCGATCAGCCCGCGCACCTGGCCCGGGCCGTCCAGGACCGGCAGGTAGAGCGGGGCGACGGCGTCGCCGAACGCGTCCTGGCAGGCTCGCAGGGCCTCATCGAAGTCGGCCCGCTGATGGTCCAGCTTGGTGATCACCACGGCCCGCGGCATGCCGACCGAGGCACATTCCTCCCACAGCATCTGGGTCAGGCCGTCCACCCCGTCGGTGGCGGGCACGCAGAACAGCGCGGCGTCCGCGGCCCGCAGGCCGGCCCGCAGGTCCCCGGTGAAGTCCGCGTAGCCGGGGGTGTCGAGCAGGTTGACCTTCGTCCCGGCGTGCAGCACCGGGGCCAGGGTCAGGTTCACCGAGCGCTGCTGCCGGACTTCGACCTCGTCGAAGTCGCTGACCGTGCTCCCGTCCTCCACCCGGCCGGGCCGGGGGATCGTCCCGGTGCCCACGAGGAGTGCTTCTACCAGAGTTGTCTTGCCTGCCCCGGAATGGCCGACCAGCGCGACGTTCCGCACGCTGCCGGGCTGGCCGGCCACTGCTGTCCCGCCGGCGGGTGGGGTTCCTTTCCTGTCCGTCATGAGTCTCGCCTCCTGCTGCGCTGCTCGTTCGGCTGCCTCACGACCAGCCTTTACCTCCCGGCCACCGGATAACAAGCCCCCGGACCGATTCGGCAGGGCCGTCCCTTCCGCCAGTAGGATCGGACGGCCATGCTGAACGCGCTGCGACCCATGTTCACCCGCCTGCTGACCCCACTCGGCGGGGTGCTGGCGCGCACCCCCATCACCCCGAACATGATCACGGCCGCGGGCACGGTGGGCGTGATGATCGGCGCGCTGTGGCTGTTCCCCCTCGGCCACCTGTTCGCCGGCACCCTGGTGTGCTGGGGCTTCGCCATGTTCGACATGCTGGACGGGCTGCTGGCCCGGCTCAAGGGGACGACCGGGTCGTGGGGCGCGTTCCTGGACTCCACCCTGGACCGGATCGCCGACGCGGCGGTCTTCGCGGGCCTGGCCATCTGGCTGGCCCGCGACCGCCAGCCGGTGCTGGCCGGGGTGGCGCTGTACTGCCTGGTGGCGGGCGGGATGGTGTCCTATGCCCGGGCCCGGGCCGAAGGCATCGGGGTGCGTGCCGACGTGGGCGTGGCCGAGCGCTCGGAGCGGCTGCTGGTCGCGCTGGTGGCGGCTGGGCTGACCGGGCTCGGCGTGCCCTTCGTGCTGGCCATCGGGCTGTGGGCGGTGGCTGCGGCCAGCACGGTCACCTTCGCCCAGCGGGTTCTGGTGGTACGCAAGGCAGTAGGCCCCAGCGCGGGAAAGGCTAGCGCGGGAAAGGATAACGGGTGACCTCGCTACAGGACCGGCTGATCGACGCCGGTTACGCGCTCGGCTGGAACCTGGTCTGCCGCCTGCCCGAGTCCTGGGCGCGCGCGGGCTTCCAGCTGGGCGCAGACATCGCCTGGCGGCGGCAGGGTCCCGCGGTTGCGGTACTGGAGGGCAACCTGCGCCGGGTGCTCGGCCCGGAGGCCACCGGCAAGCAGCTGCGGGCGCTGTCCCGGCAGACCATGCAGTCCTACTCGCGGTACTGGCTGGAGGCGTTCCGGCTGCCGGTGCTGCCCACCGAGCGGATCATGGCCGGCATGCACTGCCTGGGTGAGGAGCGGATACAGGACAACATCAAGGCCGGCCGCGGGGTCATTGTCGCGCTGCCGCACATGGGCAACTACGAGGAGGCCGGCTTCTGGATCATCAACCGCGGGGTGGGATCGTTCACCACGGTGGCCGAGCGGCTCAGGCCCGAGTCGCTGTTCCGCCGGTTCCTGGCCTTCCGCGAGGGCCTCGGCATGGAGGTGCTGCCGGCCACCGGCGGGGTCAGCCGGTTCGGCGTGCTGGCCCAGCGGCTGCGGGCGGGCCGCCTGGTCTGCCTGGTCTCGGACCGGGATGTGACCGGCGGCGGGATCGACGTTGATTTCTTCGGGGAGAAGGCCCGGATGATGGGCGGGCCGGCGGCGCTGGCGGTGCAGACTGGGGCTGCGCTGCTGCCGGTCACGCTGTGGTTCGACGGGCCGGGCTGGGGAGCGCAGATCCATGAGGAGATCCGGGTGCCAGCCGAGGGGACCAGGCGGGAGAAGATCGCGGTCATGACCCAGCAGGTGGCCGGGGTCTACGAGGCCGGCATCCGGGCCCACCCGCAGGACTGGCACATGCTGCAGCGCGTGTTCACCGCCGACCTCGACCGGGACCGGCTGCCCCGGCCGGAGGGGCAGGCTGACGCGCCGGGCGGGAACGGCAGCGGGCCGTGAGAGTCGGCATCGTCTGCCCCTACACCTGGGACGTTCCCGGCGGCGTGCAGCAGCACATCCGGGACCTGGCCGAGGCGCTGCTCGGGCTGGGGCACGAGGTCTCGGTGATCTCCCCGGCCGACGACGACACCCCGCTGCCCGACTACGTGGTCCCGGCCGGCCGCGCGGTCCCGGTGCCCTACAACGGCTCGGTGGCCCGGCTGGCGTTCGGCTTCCTGTCGGCCAGCCGGGTGCGCCGCTGGGTCCGGGATGGTGGGTTCGACGTGCTGCACGTGCACGAGCCCGCGGCCCCCAGCCTGTCCCTGCTCGCCTGCTGGGTGGCGGACGGGCCGATCGTCGCGACCGTGCACACCGCCACCCCCCGGTCCCGGGTGATGCACGCCGCCTACCCGGCCCTGCAGACCGCGCTGGAGAAGATCACCGGGCGGATCGCGGTGTCCGAGGCGGCCCGGACCACACTGGTCGAGCACCTGGGCGGCGACGCGGTGCTGATCCCGAACGGGGTCACCGTGCGCCGGTATGAGAAGGCCAGCCCGCTGCCCGGCTGGCCCGGCGAAGGCGGCGCGCTGGGGTTCCTGGGCCGGATGGACGAGTCGCGCAAGGGCCTGGACGTGCTGCTGCGCGCGTTCACCGAGCTGGCCGGGCACCGGGCCGGGCTGCGCCTGCTGATCGCCGGCCCAGGGGACGTGGCCGACGTGCTGGGCAAGGTACCGGTGGACCTGCGCCCGCGGGTGATCCTGCTCGGCCAGGTCACCGAGGAGGACAAAGCCCGGGTGTATCACTCGGTGGACGTGTTCTGCGCGCCGAACACCGGCGGCGAGAGCTTCGGCATCGTGCTGGCCGAGGCGATGGCGGCTGGCGCGCCGATCGCCGCCAGTGACCTGGACGCGTTCCGCCAGGTGCTGCGGGGCGGGGCGGCCGGTGAGCTGTTCGAGACCGGGGACCCGGCGGCGCTGGCCCAGGCGGCCGCGCGGCTGCTGGACGACCCGGCCCGGCGGGCCAGCCTGTCCGCGGCCGCGTCCGAGGCGGTGCGGGTCTACGACTGGCCGGTGGTGGCCCGGAACGTGGTCGCCGTATACAAGGCGGCCGTGGCCGCGCACGGCCGGGTCGGGGTGGTGCGGTGAGGACCTCATGCTGATCGACGTCATCCTGGTCGCGGTGGCCGCGGTCCTCGTCGGCGTGTACGTGTCGTGGCGCGCGGGCCGCCTGGACCGGCTACACGCCCGGGTGGACACGGCCCGGGCCGCGCTGGACGCGGCGCTGGTCCGGCGCAGCTCGGTCGCGCTGGAGCTGGCCGCGTGCGGGATACTCGACCCGGCCACCAGCCTGCTGCTGGCCGGGGCGGCGCACGACGCCCGGGCCGCCGGGGAGCCCAGCGAGCTGGCCGAGAGCGATCTCACCCGGGCGCTGCGCGCGGTGCTCAGCCAGCCCGGGTTCCGCGCCTCGCTGGACGGCCGGGGCAGCGCCGACGAGCTGCTCGCCGAGCTGGAAGCCGCCGCGAACCAGGTGTTCCTGGCCCGCAAGTTCTACAACGACGTGGTGGCGGCCACCCAGGCGGCCCGCCGCCGCTGGCTGGCCCGGCTGCTCGGGCTGGCCGGGGGCGCGCCGTTCCCGGAGTTCTTCGAGATTGACGATTCGCTGGTGATCACCGGCGGCAGCGGGCAGGCGTCGGATATGCCCCATTTGACGGGCTGATCAAGCGCCTACCATAGAGGCGGGCCAGGTCATGCCCCCCTGGCCGGAGACCCTTTACCGAGCAAGTGAGGTTTGCCGTGTCAACCAGTCCAGTGTCCCGCCCCGCGTCCGCCAGCCCCGCGGATCCCGCCCCGCAGACGGGCACCGCGCGGGTCAAGCGCGGCATGGCCGACATGCTCAAGGGCGGCGTGATCATGGACGTGGTGACGCCGGAGCAGGCGAAGATTGCCGAGGACGCCGGCGCCGTCGCGGTGATGGCCCTGGAGCGGGTGCCGGCCGACATCCGCGCCCAGGGCGGCGTGGCCCGGATGAGCGACCCGGACATGATCGATGGGATCATCGCGGCGGTGTCCATCCCGGTCATGGCCAAGTGCCGGATCGGTCACTTCGCCGAGGCGCAGGTGCTGCAGGCGATCGGGGTGGACTACATCGACGAGTCCGAGGTGCTCACCCCGGCCGACGAGGCGCATCACGTGGACAAGTGGGCGTTCACCGTCCCGTTTGTGTGCGGTGCCACCAACCTGGGCGAGGCGCTGCGGCGGCTGGCCGAGGGCGCCGCGATGATCAGGTCGAAGGGTGAGGCCGGCACCGGCAACGTGGTCGAGGCGACCCGGCACATGCGGCAGATCTCGGCCGACATCCGGAGGCTGACCACGCTGCGCGATGAGGAACTGTACGCCGCGGCCAAGGACCTGCAGGCCCCCTACGAGCTGGTGGCCGAGGTGGCCCAGGCCGGGAAGCTGCCGGTGGTGCTGTTCACCGCGGGCGGTATCGCCACCCCGGCCGACGCCGCGCTGATGATGCAGCTCGGCGCGGAAGGTGTGTTCGTCGGGTCGGGCATCTTCAAGTCAGGCGACCCGGCGGCCCGCGCGGCGGCCATCGTCAAGGCGACCACGTTCCACGACGACCCCGATGTGGTGGCCAAGGTGTCCCGCGGGCTCGGCGAGCCCATGGTCGGCATCAGCACGGACACGCTGCCCGCCGCCGAGCGGTACGCCGGCCGGGGCTGGTGACCCAGGGCGGCGGCGCCCAGGCCGGCCGCCCACCCGGCCCGGGCGGGCGCGGACCCGGCTGACCGGGCGGTTTTCCGTTCAGCGTAAAAAGGGCCTTCCTGGCCGGGTGCGATGAACTCGCAGGCTGGCCGGGACGTGCAACGAGTATGGGAACTGCCGGGGAATGCACGCAGACCCGGCATCTGCTCGGGGTCTACCTGCTGGGAGCCATCGACCCGGCTGGGCGGGCGGCGGTGGACCGTCACCTGGCCCAGTGCGCGGAATGCCGGCACGAGCTGGCCGGGCTGGCCGGGCTGCCGGCCATGCTCGGCCGGGTGCCCGCGGCCGAGGTCTCCCTGCCCGGCGAGCCCGGGCCGCCAGCCGCGGCCGCGACGGGCGGCCTGTCCCGGCTGCTCGGCCCGGTGGCCATGGCCCGCCGGGCCCGCCGGTGGTGCGGGCTGGTGCTCGCCACCGTCGCCGTCGTGCTGGCCGCGGTGCTCGGCGCGGGCGTCCAGCACATGCTGAACCCGCCGCCCCGCCCGGTGGCCTGGCTCGCCGTGTCGGCCCGCGACGGGCAGACCCTGGCCAGCGCGACCGTGGCCTACTCGGCGCGGGGCTGGGGGACCGCGCTGGATGTGCGGGTGCGGCAGATCCCGCCGGGCACCACCTGCCAGCTGTGGGTCACCAATGCCAGCGGCGAGCACGCCCAGGCGGGTGGCTGGACCGTCGTCCGCGGCGTGCAGCAGGCCTGGTACCCGGCGTCCACCGCGTTCGCCGCGTCCACCCTGCGCAGCTTCGCCATCACCACCGGCCACCGGACCCTGGTGAGCATCCCGGTCAGCCGGTAAGCGCAGGCCAGGCGGCGCATTTACGAGGCGAATACCAGTTCCCGTCTGGGTTTCTGCCTGGCCTTTCCCAGGCCGGGCTGAACGTTCCGGGGGCGCGCTACGTAGTCAGGAATGTATGTAAATCCAGCTGTGAGCGGAGATGAGTGATGGGTACGCGATGGTGGGCACCGGCCGGACTGGCTGCTGTTGCCCTGGTCGCCGCGGCGTGCGGCAGTTCCGGGTCGTCGGGCACGTCCGGCTCGGGCAGTTCCGGGGGCGGTTCCTCGCCCAGTGCCGTAGCCGCGGGCTCGTCCAGTTCAATGGTGAAGTCCACGACGATCAGCGGGGTGAAGGTGCTGACCAACGCCAAGGGCTTCACGCTGTACTGGTTCGTCCCGGACACCTCGACTAAGTCCAACTGCAACGGAGCTTGCGCCCAGTACTGGCCGCCGGTGAAGGGCCCGGTCACGGCCGGCACCGGTGTGACCGGCAAGATCGGCGTGATCACTCGGCAGGACGGGTCCAAGCAGGCCACGTACGACGGGCACCCGCTGTACACCTACGTCAGCGACACCGCCCCGGGCCAGGCCAAGGGCAACGGGGTCAACCTGTCCGGCGGCGTGTGGCATGAGATGACGGTGACTGGCGCGGCCGCAGCGACGACCAAGTCGTCCTCGGGGAGCGGTGGTGGTGGTGGCGGCTACGGTTACTGACCGGCCGTTATCCGGACCGGCCGGCGGGCGGGTGCCCCGTCCCCCCGGGGGCCCCGCCCGCCGTGTCTGCCCGGCTGTGCTGCCCGCTGGCCCAGGCGCTTGCCTGGACCAGCGACACTGGAGAGTGGCGGCGCACAACCGCCACGGCTTCAGCACGGCGGGAGCACGAGATGTTCGAAAGGTTCACCGACCGGGCCCGCAAGGTGGTGGTGCTGGCCCAGGACGAGGCCCGGCGGCTCGACCACGACTACATCGGCACCGAGCACCTCCTGCTCGGCCTGCTGCACGAGGGCCAGGGGGTGGCGGCGCAGGCCCTGGACGGGCTCGGGGTGGACCTGGCCGAGGTGCGCCGCCGCGTCGAGGAGATAATCGGCCGCGGCCAGCACGCGCCGTCCGGGCACATCCCGTTCACCCCGCGGGCCAAGAAGGTGCTCGAGCTGTCCCTCCGCGAGGCGCTGGACCTGGGTCACGACTACATCGGCACCGAGCACATCCTGCTCGGCATCGTCCGGGAGGGCCAGGGGGTGGCCGCCCAGGTGCTCGCCGCCATGGGTGCGGGTGAAGACGAGATCCGGGCCAAGATGTCCGAGCTGCTCGGGCCGGCCGTGGGCCGGCCGGGGGAGCGGGCCGGGGAGCCGCGGTTCATTGGGGCATCACCCCAGCTGCTTGAGGTGATCACCCGGCTGCGGGCGATCGAGAACCGGCTGGCCGCCATCGAGCGGCAGCTGGGCGTCGCGCCCGGGCCGCGCGGTGCCCGGGCGCCGGGGGAACCGGGGGATCCACCGGAGCCGGGCCAGCCGGGGGAGCCCGGGGCGGCCGCGACGGAGTGAGCCAGCCGGCTGGCGGCCGCCGGGGGCGGGAAGATCAGGCCGGGTCCCCGTGTTTTCCTGTAGTTCCCCGGTAACCCCGATAATCGTTACGCTCGGCTGAGCCCAGCCGCCCAGGAGGACGATCGCCATGCCCGACCCCGTCCAGCGCCCCGCGGCGGGACCGGTCATCGGCGTGCTCGCGCTGCAGGGCGACGTGGCCGAGCATTCCCGCGCGGTGACCGTGGCCGGGGCCCGCCCGGCCCGGGTCCGCCGGCCTGACGAGCTCGACTCGGTGGATGGCCTGATCATCCCGGGCGGGGAATCCACCACGATGTGGAAGCTCGCGGTGGTGTTCGAGCTGATGGAGCCGCTGCGTAAGCGGATCGGCATGGGACTGCCGGTGTTCGGCTCCTGCGCGGGCATGATCATGCTGGCCGACCGGCTGCTGGACGGTATCGGCGGCCAGGAGACATTCGGGGGCATCGACATGACGGTGCGGCGCAATGCGTTCGGCCGTCAGGTCGACTCGTTCGAGGCGGACATCCCGGTCACCGGGATGCCCGGCGCGGCGCTGCGCGCGGTGTTCATCCGGGCACCGTGGGTGGAGGAGACCGGCCCGGATGTCGAGATACTCGGCGCCGACCCGGGCACCGGTAGGATCGTCGCGGTCCGCCAGGGGCCCGCGCTGGCCACCGCCTTCCATCCCGAGCTGACCGGCGACCCGCGGATGCACAAGCTTTTCGTAGACATGGTGAGGGATCGGATATGAGCGGCCACTCCAAGTGGGCCACGACCAAGCACAAGAAGGCGGTCATCGACGCCCGGCGGGGCAAGCTGTTCGCCAAGCTGATCAAGAACGTCGAGGTGGCGGCGCGGACCGGCGGGGCCGACCCGGCCGGCAACCCCACGCTGTACGACGCGGTGCAGAAGGCTAAGAAGAACTCGGTGCCCAGCGACAACATCGACCGGGCCATCCGCCGCGGCGCCGGGCTGGAGGCGGGCGGCGCCGCCTACGAGACGGTCAGTTACGAGGGTTACGCCCCGGGCGGGGTCGCGGTGCTGGTGGAATGCCTGACCGACAACCGGAACCGGGCCGCGGCCGACGTGCGGACCGCACTGACCCGCAACGGCGGGTCGATGGCCGACCCCGGCTCGGTGTCTTACCTGTTCCACCGCAAGGGCGTGGTGATCGTGCCCAAGGCGGGCGGGGTCAGCGAGGACGACCTGCTGGTGGCGGTGCTGGACGCGGGCGCCGAGGAGGTCAGCGACCTCGGCGAGTCGTTCGAGGTGATCAGCGAGCCCGGTGACCTGGTCGCGGTGCGCAACTCGGTGACGCAGGCCGGGATCGACTACGACTCGGCCGAGGCCGCGTTCCTGCCCACGGTCGAGGTGGAACTGGACGAGGACCAGGCCAAGCGGGTGTTCCGGCTGATCGAGGCGCTGGAAGACTCCGACGATGTGCAGGACGTGTACGCCAACTACTCGGTGCCCGACGACGTGCTGGAGAAGCTCGACTGAGTTAGCTGGGCCCCCTGGAAGCGCGCCGCGACACGCCGGGCATCCTCGCCCGGTGACACGGCCGGGACCGGTAATGTCGGTCCTGGCCGAACATGTGTTCGTTAGCGGGATGGAGCGTGCATGCGGGTGCTCGGCGTCGATCC
>Ga0134125_10009375_pt1 | contig 11025 bp, 11 predicted proteins | sample KB31751_FD_96464 | JGI IMG/M metagenome (GOLD analysis project Ga0134125, IMG submission 96464) | Terrestrial soil microbial communities with excess Nitrogen fertilizer from Kellogg Biological Station, Michigan, USA - KB3-175-1 | ecosystem: Environmental > Terrestrial > Soil > Unclassified ...
ACGTTCGCCAAGGCGAACCATGCTGGCGAGCTGTGGACCGACACGACGGCGGCGGTCGGCGACCGCGCATGGGCGCTCGCCCTTACTGAGGAGGCTTCTGCCCCTCGGGTGCGGCTCGGGTTCGAAGTCGCTGATCCCGCCGAGGCGCTCTCGCGCGGTAAGTCGCTGGGCGGAGCTGGCAACTCGCCCGAGGCCTTCGCAGACGACCAGGGGGTGCCGCTTGCCTTCCACGCGCGGTCGCCGAAGCCGACTGCCAGTAGGCAGGCGACCGGTGAGCTGGGCGTCGCAGTCGCGCTGGTAGAGGACACCGCCAAAGCGAAGGCCTTTTACGGCGCACTCTTCGGAGACGGGTTCCACCAGATCGGCCCACAGGACCGCTGGTGGTCCACCCGTGCGGCGTTCGGCGTCTTCTCAAACGGCCTCGGCCAGGGTTTCCCCGTGCGCCACGATCCGGCTGACGCACCAGAAATCCACGTCTTTGCCTGCGTGCGCGATCTCACCGACCACCAGCGCCGCATCCGAGCCCTGGGCGGCGACGTCATCGCCGAGAGCACGATGGGTCCCTACGAGGTGTCCGCCTGTCGCGACGACCAGGGCACACCGTTCAACCTCTGGCGCGATCCGACCCGCTGAGCGGCGCGCAGCCCGTTGGTGAATAGCGGACTCTGCGAACATCGGCTTAGGGTCGGAACTGCCCGTTGGCGTCATGCCTGGAAGCAGACGTCAAGAAGGGCGGTGCTCGGCGGCAGACTCGGCCGGGAGTGTTTGCACCCCCTGCGGCGATTTCGCTAAGCTTAAGGATGGCCAACCCGGAGCAGCTAACATCGCCAGTTGCCCGACGTGCCTACGCCGAGGCAATCGCACAACGGCTGACGAACGGCGTGGCAGGGGTGGCGAGCTTCGCCGTCGTCTACGGCGTGGTTGAGCTGATCGGACACGGCGTAGGTCTCCAGTTCTGGCCGTCAACCTACTTGCCCCTCTTCGGCGGCATGGGCTCCGTGGTGGCCGTGCGCGCGCACACCAAAGCCCTCTTAGCGCCGGAAGGCGCGCGGAGTTGGGCGCTGACAGCGGGCGCGGCGGCTTCGTTCATCCCCTATGTCTTTTCGCTTTACCTATTGGCCTTCTTGGGAGGATGGGCGATCTGGCGCGGCGTCACCTCTCGCCCGTTGGCGTGGGGACACGCCCTAGCAGGCCTATTCTGGGTCTGGGCCGGCTGGTTCATGTTGTGGGAGCTGGACCAGCTCCAAGCCCGTCTGATCAGCGCCAGAAAGGTCGGTGATTTAGCACCTCCAAAAGTCAGTTAGGGGTCGATCTTACCCCTTGGCGAGATGCCGGAAAGCGGACGGATCGAACGGCACGTACGCCGCTCGTTTGGGTGCCCAAACGACATCGGCTTGGTAGGCTGAACGCCGGGCGCAAGCGGAGCAGTTACCGGCGGTGGATATCCTTGAAACTCCTCTGACCGGCGCGGTTCAAGGCGTTCTGCTGACTCCCGAACAGCGAGGAAACCTTGGCGTCCTCGTTGTCACCGGTTCCAGCGGTCGGGTCGACGTGGCGCGCGCCCGGCTGTTCGCAGACCGAGGCGCTGTGGCGTTGGCTCAGCGATGGTGGGGCGGCGATGGCCAAGCCCCGAGCATCAACGAAATCCCGATTGAGAGATTTGTCGCGGCCATCGACCGCCTGAGGGATGCCGGTTGCGAGCGCCTAGCTATGATCGGCGTTTCGTACGGCGCTCATGCAGCTTTGCTCACCGCCATCCACGATCCACGCCTTGAGCTGGTCGTCGCGATCAGTCCAGCCATGTGGTCTGGCAATCGGTAGGGGCCGGCATCGACGGGGTAGCTTGGCCTCCTCGGTCATCATTCACCTGGCGTGACGCACCGCTGCCGTTCGTGGTGTGGGACCCGAGAGCGTGGCCGCCGGCTGGGGATGGGCCGCCCGCCTTTCGATCCATGCATGAACGCAGCTTGCAGACCTTCGCCTCGGACGCCGAAGCCGCCAGCATTCCGGTTGAACGGGCAGCGGCGGACGTGATCCTCGTCGCAGGCGCGTCAGACGCCCTCTATCCTTCAGACACCGCTGCGCATGCCCTGGCTGAACGGCTGGACCGCGAGGGAAAGCACGCCGTCGTCCTAGAACACCCGCACGCTGGCCACAGTCCGTTTTTCCCCGGTGAGGCGCGCCCGACTCCACACTCGGATCGCGCCTGGGGCGGCGAACCCGCTGCCGACCGGGAGCTTGGTGACGCCGCCTGGACCGTCATCACCCAGCGGCTCGGCCTGCAACGCTGACGCGCTTCCGGTCGACGATTGGCGAGACGGAAGTGGCGGAGAGTCCCCTTTGGGTCGCGAACTGCCGTAGCGCAAGCGCCGCGAACCGGACCATTGTGTTAGTTGTGCGGCGTGGCAACCGCGCATCTCATCCACGGCTACATCGGCGGAGGCAAGACCACGCTGGCGCGGAGGTTGGAGGTTGAACGCCACGCCGTCCGGTTCACGCCAGACGAATGGATGGCTGGCCTCTTCGGAGAGGACCCGCCGGCGGACACGTTTCGGCCAACCCTCTCGGGTGTGCTGCGGCTTCTCGAAGAAGTCTGGCTGCGGTGCTTGGCGCTCGGGGTCGATGTTGTTCTGGATTACGGGTTCTGGCGTCGAGCGGAGCGCGATCATGTGCGCTCGCTAGTTCAAAGTGTCGGCGCGGATGCAATCCTCTACCGCTTAGCCTGCTCGGATGAGGAGGCCCGAGCGCGGATCGAACGGCGTAACCTGAGCAGCGCGAGATCGCTCTTCATCGCGCCGGCCACATTCGAGGCGCTGAGGTCCAGGTTTGAGCCTCTCGACGCCGACGAAGCGTGCATCGATACGTAGAGGGTGTCGTGGGGACGCGTCTCGCCATTTTGCGGGCACAGAAGATGACAATCGGCGTCGGCGCGCTATTGCTTCGCGGCCATGAGGTGCTGCTGGGCAGGAGAAGCGCACATAAGTCATATCCCGGCTGCTGGGACGTTCCGGGCGGCCACGTCGAGGCCGGAGAAACCGTCGAGCAGGCGTTGGCCAGGGAACTCGGCGAGGAACTCGGCGTCACCCCGCTTCAATGGCGGCTCCTCAGCAGTTTCCGTTTCCGAGAAGGCGATAGCTGGTCAGACGCGCTGATCTACGGCATCGACGCTTGGTTAGGTGATCCCATTCTCGCCAACGATGAACACTCGGAGCTGCGCTGGTTCGGCCTGGCGGAGGTGTGCGATCTGGAGGGCCTGGCGGCCGCCGACTACCGTCCGATCCTGCGTCGGCTGAGAGACGCCCTTTGAGTGACGAGCCTGTGCGAGCCTGAGGTCTGCTTCGGCTCGATTGCGCGCCTCAGGGTCTGGACGAAAAGCCGACATTCGCTTGAAGTGGTGGGATGAAGGTTCAGCTCGCCACGCCGGCCGACGTTCCATCTTGGCTAGAGGTGAATTACGAATTACGGAATTACGGTGACAGTGCATTCTATTGACGAAGCGCTCTCTTGCCGTGAAGGTTCGGCATGGCTCGCTTGGCCCGCGTCGTCGTCCCGGGATTGCCCCACCACGTGACCCAACGGGGCAACGGCCGGGCGCAGACGTTTTTCGGCGACGGCGACTATCGGCTCTACCGCGACCTGCTGGCGCAGGCTTGCCGCGATGCAAGGGTGGAGGTGTGGGCCTGGGTGCTGATGCCCAACCACGCGCACCTGATCCTGACGCCGGCCGACGCGGATGGATTGCGCCGGGCGCTCGCGCCGACGCACCGGCGCTATGCCGGCCACGTGCATGCCCGCCAGCGGCTCACCGGCCACTTCTGGCAGGGACGGTTCGGCTCGGTGGCGATGGACGAGGATCACCTTGCGGCGGCGCTGCGCTACGTGGCGCTCAACCCGGTGCGGGCCCGCCTGGCGGCCCGCCCCGAGGACTGGCCGTGGTCGAGCGTCCACGCTCACCTGGCCGGCCGCAACGACGGCCTGACCACGGTCGCGCCGGTGCTGTCGCGCTTTCCCCGGTTCGCGGACCTCATCGAGCTGGGACCCGACGAGGCGGCCTTCGAGCGTCTGCGGCGGGCGGAGAGCATCGGGCGGCCGTTGGGGTCGGAGGCGTTTCTAGCGCGGTTGGAGGCGGATGCCGGCCGGTCGCTCAGACCCGGAAAGCGAGGCCGGCGCGCCGCGTCTCGGGACGATGGCGCTGACGACCTATTAAGTGCACTGTCACCGTAATTTCGTAATTTTACCTAGTCGATGTCCGGACAGATGCAAGCGCGGACGTTGCCACGGACGGCCGCTGCACGTCTCTCCTCGGGACGCCGCAGGACGAGGGCGGCAGGCTAGCGTCGCGGCTGGCGGTCGCGGATGCGATCGAAGCCGGCCTTGATGTCGGCGAAGCGGGCGTCGACGAACGGCTCGAACTCGGCGTCGGTGAAGATGTAGGCCCAATCGTTCTCGATGCCCTCACGCACGAGGTCGCCGACATAGAGCGGGTCGATGCCGGCGTCGACGCGCTCACGGATGCCGCTCAGCCAGACCGGCAGCTCGCCGCGCGCGCCGAGCTCGCCGACCACCGAGACGGCGTCGGCATAGCGGTCCTGCAGGTTGCGCATCGAGCTGACGATGTTGGTGCGGATGAAGCCGGGGCACAGCACCGAGACGCCGATGCCGCGCGGCGCCAGCTCGACGCGCAGCCCCTCCGACAGCGCCACGACGCCGTACTTGGTGACGTTGTAGGCGTTGCCGCTGCCCGAGATCAGGCCGGCGATCGAAGCGGTGTTGACGATGTGGCCGCCCTCGCCGTGGCGCTCGATAAGCGGGCCGAAGATCTCCACGCCCCAGATCACCGCCATCAGGTTCACGCCGATCGTCCAGTCCCAGCCCGCCTGGTTCCAGGCGCCGTAGCCGCCCGGACCGCCGACGCCGGCGTTGTTGTGCAGGATGTGCACCTCGCCGTAGCGGGCGAGCGTCGCCTCGGCGGCGGCCTGCAGCTCGGCCTTCAGCGAGACGTCGGCCCGCACGCCCTCGACATCGGCGTTGGTCTCCTTCAGGCGCGCCACGGCGGCATCGAGCGCGCCCTGCTCGATGTCGCAGAGCATCACCTTGACGCCGGCCTGCGCGAGGCTGGTCGCCACGCCGAGCCCGATGCCCGACCCCGCGCCGGTCACGAACGCCGTCTTGCCTGCCAGGTCCTTCATCCGTCCCTCCATTCCGCCGGTCTTTGGCGCCGCCGGCGCTGCGCCGGCGCGTGGCCCCATGCTATTAGGCGCCCTTCCGCAGCGGGAGGCGAGCGGCCGCGCATGACCGAGAAGCCCGAGACCGACGAGGAGATGGCGGCGATCCGCGTCAGCGGAACCGTGACGCCGCACAATGCGCAGATCTACCTCGCGCCCTACGACCCCAGCTGGCCGGCGCAGTTCGAGGCCGAGGCGGCGAAGGTCCGCGCCGCGCTCGGCGAGGGCGCGCAGGTGCTCGAGCACGTCGGCTCGACCTCGATCCCGGGCCTCTCGGCCAAGCCGATCATCGACATGCTGCTGGCGGTCGCCGACTCCTCGGACGAGGACGCCTACGTCCCTGCCCTCACCGCCCAGGGCTACCGCCTGCACCTGCGCGAGCCCAACTGGGAGCAGCACAGGGTGATGAAGGGCGAGGCCCCTTACGTGAACCTGCACGTCTTCACGGTCGGCTCGCGCGAGATCACCCGCATGCTGGCGTTCCGCGACCGCTGCCGCACGCATCCGGAGGAGCTGGCGCTCTACGCCGAGACCAAGCGCGCCCTCGCCGGCCAGGTCTGGCGACACGTGCAGCACTACGCAAACGCCAAGAGCGAGGTGGTCGAGGCGATCATCGCTCGTGCGCTCGAGGCGTCGGGCGCCGCGCCGCGCTAGCGCTTCGCCGGGGCCTGCTGGGCGATGACGATGCCGCCGAGCGCGATCGCGCCGCCGAGCGCCTGCAGCGGCGTCAGAGTCTCGCCGAAGACCAGGTAGGCCAGGCCGGCGGCGGCGACCGGCTGCACCAGCACGGTCACCGAGGCGGTCGAGGCAGGCAGCCGGCCCAGCGACCAGGCGATCGAGCCTTGGCCGAACACATGGGCGAGGCCCAGGCCCACCACCGCCGCCCAGCCGAGCGCCGTCGCCGGCAGCAGCGGCTCTCGCATCACCAGCGCCGCCGCTATCAGCAGCGGCGCGCCGACCAGGCACGACCACAACATCACCGAGAGCGTCGGCCGCGAAAGGCGCGCGCTGCGCACGGCGATGAAATAGAGCGCATACCAGAGCGCCGTCGAGGCCGAGAGGATGTCGCCCACGTGCGGCAGCGGCCCCGGCGGGCCGGGCGCGGCGCCCTTGGCCATCAGCACGGCGCCGGCGATGGCGCTCGCCATCCCGGCCAGGAACACCGCCCGCGGCCGCTCCCTGAAGAGGAACCAGCTGCCCAGGGTGACGATCACCGGCGTCAGGTTGGGCAGCACCGTGGCGTTGGCGACCGAGGTGTAGCGGATGCCGTAGTGCCAGCAGCCGAGGTCGGCGGCGAACCACAGCCCGGCCAGCAGCATGGGTCGGGTCGGCGCGCCGATGCCGCCGGCTTTCGGCGCGCCGATGGCCATCAGCGCCAGCAGCGGCAGCGCGAAGGCCAGCCGCCAGAAGCCGGCCGCCGCCGGGCCGCAGGCCGACAGCCGCACCAGGATCGGCGTCGTGGCGATCACCAGCGCGCCGAACACCAGCGCCGCCAGCGCCAGGCGCCCGTCGTCGCGGCCGTTGAGCGTGAGGGTGCTCATGGGCGCCTTGAAGCGGTCCGCAGGCGCGCCGTCCAGCCCGGACGGGCGGGCAGGCCGCGCCGGCGCGGCCGCCGTTTAGGGCCCCAGGCGCAGCCCGCAACTCGCTGGACTTGTAGCGGCCTGGCGCAAGCTCCGCCGTCTTGCGCCATCAGTCGGTCTTGAACAGGTCCTGGAAGACGAGCGGGCCCCAGACGCCGTCGCGCGCCTGCACGAGCGATCCGCCCTCGCCCAGCTTGCCAAGCACGATAGGGGCGAAGCCGAGTCGTTGCGCGAGCGCCGCGACGTCGGCCGCCGCGCGCGCATCGTCGCTCGACGGGAACACCACCCGGCGACCGCCATTGACACTCGGGTTGGCGGCCAGGCGCTCGGCTGCCAGATGATTGAAACCCTTGACGAGCCGGGCGCCTGGGAAGGCCTTGGCGACGACGGCGGAGGATGGAACACCGCCGAGGTCTCCAAGGGTGTTCGTCACGTCGATGATCGTCTTGCCGGCCCAGCTCGCCAGCGCCTTGCCGATGGCCTGATGGTCCTCGAAGCGAACCGCCAAAAAGATGGTGTCGGCCCGGATTGCATCCTGCAAAGTCCTGGGCGTGACGCTTGGCCCGATCGCCCGCGCCTGCGGGGCCAGCGCCTCGGGCGGGCGCCTGGCCGTTACGGCCACCTCGATGTTCTTGCGGGCGAAAGCATGCGCGAGGGCCTGGCCCACCGCGCCGAAACCGACAATTGCGTAACTCATCGTGCTGACCTCTGCTCGATTGCCCGGCGTCGCCGGCGCGGACCTGTCCGCCCGACGCGAGCTACGTGGGGAGGACGCGGTCAGGGTGGGATTGGCGAATTCCCGACATCGGCTGTGCATCTGCGCACCACGGGGCGAGCGCAGACGATCCGAGCCGCCGACCATCCCGTTTCAGCCGGCGAGCGGATCGACGCTCTGGTCGTTTCCGGCGGCTAGTCCCGCCAGCAGCGGCGCATGCGCGGCGAGCCGGCGAGACAGGAATTCCGTGAACAGCCAAACGCGCCTGGTCTTGCGCGTCTCCCCGTGCGTCAGCAGCCAAAGCGCGCCGTGCCTGTGCACGGGGGCGCCCGGCGCACGCGCCAGCGACGGATCGGCGTCGCCGACGAAGCAGTCCAGCATCGCCATCCCAAGCCCCTGCCGCACCGCCGCGATCTGCGCCTCGCCGTCCGTCGTCATGAACGGAACGTCAGCCGCGAGGACCTCGCTCTCTCGCGCCCATTGCGGGAGCTCGTAGCTGGCATTTGCGATCCAGCGAACGCGCTCCGGAACGCCCGCGCGCCACGACTTCAGGAGGTCGCGCGAGAGATAGACGCTGCCGAAGAGCTCCGGCCCCTTAAGGCCGTGAAGATTGAGCGGCAGGGCGTTGCGGTCATAGACGACGCGGATGGCGACGTCGGCTTCCCGGTTGGTCAGGTTCAACAGGTCCCCGTAGGAGAGTATCTCCATTTCGATCTCTGGGTGACGCCGCGCGAACTCGGCAAAATCCGGCATCAGCAAGTGGGTCGCCAGGGTCGGCGCCAGCGTCACCCGCAGGGGCCCGCGCACGCTCTGGTCGCGGCCGAAGACGCGCGTCTCCAGCTGGTTCGACGACGCTTCCATCTGAACGGCGAACTCGACGATCTCCTCGCCCGCATCGGTCAGTCGGTAGCCCGAGGGAAGCTTCTCGAAGACTTGCGCGCCGAGCCGCGCCTCCAGCTGGGCGATGCGCCGCAACACCGTGGAGTGGTTGACCGCAAGGCGCTCGGCGGCGGTCCGCACCGAGCCGCCTCGCGCAACCGCGAGAAAGTAGCGAACGTCGTCCCAGTCGATCATGCGGCGCGATCCTGCACCGGAAGGTCCGTTACCTGAAGCTCGGATCGGAGCGGCGCCCCGTATGCGGGGACTTGCGCCGGCTCAGAACGGCACTTCGTCACCGCACGTGGCGCAGTCTTCAGGCCGAGCCGGCGGGGGCGCAGCCGCGCGCGCGAGCGTCGCCGGGACGGCGGCGCGCTCGGCGGGCGCGTCCGGGCGCGCGGCGGCGGCGCCCAGGCCGGCGGCGGGCGGGCGAAGCTGGACTGCTCGAGCCCGCGCAGGGTCAAGCGCGGGCGTGGTGGAGGCCGGAGCGGTCGATGCGAGCTCCGCCGGGGCCGAAGGCGCTGGCGAAGACCTCGTCGGCGCCACAGCGGCGATCCGCTTCGCCGTGGCTTCGGCCGGGCGCGGAGGCGGGGCGCCCGCAATCATGTCTGCGACGACAACGGCCGCCAACACGGCGCCGAGGACGACAAGCGCCAGGTTCATCCTCCAGCGGCTGCGCCTCCGGTGGTAGAACCGGCCCCGGCGATGCAATGTGCGGGGTTGCATCCGACTCGAACTCCGACCGAGCCCACCTCACGCTTGCACGAGGGCATGCCTGCCGACCCTCGACGGTTATCAGGCGATCACCCAGGTAAGGCGAAAAAGGGGAAGGTCCGGCGCGCCGGCCAAGTTGCGTCGGGCGCCGTCGCGACAGCCTTGCGCCCGCCGCGTTCGCGCGCTGCTCTGGCTCGAACGGCAAAATCGGAGCGGCGAGATGGCGAAGACCTTGGGCGATGCGTTCGGCGGCAAGGCGACGACCTTGGAGGAACAGCGGGCGATCTGGGCCGAGGCGCTGCACGAGGACGCGATCTGGGAAGGGCCAATGTTCGAGACGCCGGTGGTCTTCATCGGCAAGGAGGCGACCGGCAAGTTCATGGAGCTGTTGCTGAGCGTGGTGCCAGAGTTCTCGACCAAGGTGGTCAAGTTCTTCCCGACCGACGATCCGGACACGGTCATCTTCGAGAGCCACGGCGGCGGGCCGACGAAGGCCGGCGGCCGTTACACCCAGCGCTATTTCTCGATGGTCACCAGCAAGAACGGGCAGGCGTTCCGCATGCGCGAGTACTGCAACCCGTTCCAGACCTACAAGGCGTTCGGCAAGGAGCACTGGGAGACGGCCACGGGAGAGATCATGGCCAGGTACAACCGCCCGTGGCCGGCCTCCCAGGCGCCCGATCCGATCATCCTGCCGCCGGTGAAGTGAGGCCCCCGGCTCACCCCGTCCGCTTCGCGTCGGCAGCCTCGAAGACCGCGATCTGGTCGGTCTGCGCCTTCCTGAAGGCGGGCCGCGCCGTCACGCGCGCCACGTAGGCCTCGCTCGCCGGCCGATCGCCGAAAGCGCGGACCGCTGGAATCCGCAGCACGTCCGCCATCAGCAGGTCGGCGACCGTGAAGCGACCCGCCGCCAGCCATTCGCGCCCCGCCAGCACGGTCTCGAGCTGCCCGAGCCGCTGGCCCATCCATCCGGTCAGCGCGTTGTCCTCGTCGCCGGAGGCCTTCAGGAACCACCAAGGCACGCTCACCATCTCGATCGAGTTGAGCGCGGCGATCGTCCACTGCAGCGTTTGCGCCTCTCCGACCGGATCGCGCGGCATCAGCCGCTCGTCCTTGCGCGCCAGGTGCAGCAGCCCCGCGCCGCTTTCGAACAGCTCGACGCCGCCGTCGTCCAGGAACGGAACCTGGCCGAACGGCTGGCGGTCGAGATGATTGGTCTCGCGGTCGTCGAACGGGATTGTCCGCACCGCGTAGGCGAGCCCGGCTTCCTCGCACGCCCATCGCAGCCGCAGGTCACTCACGAAGCCCCGCGGCCCTTCGGGGACCCAGTCCAGGGTCCAGATGGTCAGATCGGTCATCCCAGAAAGCCGTCCGCTCTCAAGGGACCAGCACCACGCGGCCGACCACCTTGCCGGCCTTGAGGTCGGTCAGCACGTCGTTGGCGGCGCTGAGCGGGGCTTCGCGCACCGGGATCGGGTCGATCTTGCCGGCGCGGACCATCTCCATCATCTCCTGCGCCTCGGCGAGCGAGCCCACGTACGAGCCGCCGATGGTCAGCGCGCGGAACGGGAACATCGGGATCGGCATCGACATGCCGCCGCCGAACAACCCGACGATGACGACCCGGCCGCCGCGGCGCACGGCGCGCGTGCCGAATGCGAAGGTGGCCTCGGAGCCCACGAAGTCCACCACGCCGAGCGCGCCGCCCTCGGTGTCGGCCATCAGCTTGCCGAGCGCTTCGGGATCGGCAGTGTTGTAGACGGCCTTGGCGCCCGCGCCCATCGCCGCCTGCAGGCGGCCCTCGTCGATGTCGGCCACCAGCGGGCCCTTGCCGAACAGGTGCTTGGCGAACTGGATGCCCATCATGCCGACGCCGCCGGCGCCGATGATCAGCACGTCGTCCTTCGCGCCCAGC
>Ga0134125_10009376_pt1 | contig 11025 bp, 8 predicted proteins | sample KB31751_FD_96464 | JGI IMG/M metagenome (GOLD analysis project Ga0134125, IMG submission 96464) | Terrestrial soil microbial communities with excess Nitrogen fertilizer from Kellogg Biological Station, Michigan, USA - KB3-175-1 | ecosystem: Environmental > Terrestrial > Soil > Unclassified ...
AGCGAATTGCGATAGCAGTTGGCAAGCAGTTGGTCTTCGTCATGGCGGCCGCCGTGCCAGATGGGGCCGACGGTGTGGATGACGTGGCGTGCGGGAAGTTGGTGCCCGCCGGTGAGGCGAGCCTCGCCCGTCGGGCAAGGGCCGACGCGGCGGCACTCCTCCAGCAGCTCGGGGCCGGCGGCATCGTGGATCGCGCCGTCCACCCCGCCCCCACCCAGCATGGTCGTGTTGGCCGCATTCACGATGGCATCGACGCGCTGCCGGGTAATGTCGCCGAGGATGGCCTGAATGCGGTCTTCGAGCATGCGACGGGCCGGTCACCAGGACCGGCCCGATAACGTACTCTCGATTTGTCCGACCCGCTACCTCAAGCTCAGCAACCCCGCCCCCAGGGCAGCAGCGGCGGCGAAAAACACTCCGATTTCGGCGACGTGGGACATGACCGCAACAACACGAGTCATGGGGGCCTCCAGCAAAACTACCCGTCTCCTCCGGCCGCTCCGCGGCGTTGCCCTGACATCCCTGTAGGCGGCGACAGGTCTCTAAGATCGTCCGACGCTCCCATGCTCCTTCGTTGATCTGCAAAACACCGGCAGCCGGGGCAACGCCGGTAAACGGGAAAATTCGGTTTTCAGTACTGATTAACTGCCTCGGCGCAGTGACGTGCCGGTTTATCGGGCATGGGTGGGTTGGGAGGCGCGAAGTTATCGGACGAGAACATTGTCCTGGCCGGTTGGTATTGGTCGATATGCGAACACTTCTCTCGATTCTTGCCCTGCTGCTGCCCGCCCTGCCCTGCCTGGCTGAATCATCTCAGAGTGTGCAGCACCTGCTGTACGTTGCGGTGCCGGGGATTCGCGATTACCCGGAGTATGGCGGCACCGGAATCCTCGTGTTCGACATCGATCACGGCCACAAATTCGTCCGGCGAATCGCGGTGCCGGCGCTGGGCGACGTGACGAAAGCCAAGGCCGCGAAGGGGATTTGCGCCAGCAGCAAGACGGGGCGGCTGTACGTGAGCACGCCTCGCGATCTGACGTGCATGGATCTGACCAACGACCGCGTGATCTGGCAGAAGAGTTATCCCAACGGGTGCGATCGGATGTCGATCTCAACGGATGGCAAGACACTGTATGAACCGACGCTGGAGGGGAAGTACTGGCACGTGATCGACGCGATCAGCGGCGACGAGGTGGGCCGCATTCAGACAGATTCCGGATCGCACAACACGATCTTCGGGCCGGACGGAAGGCACGTGTATCTGGCCGGGCTGCACTCGCCATTGCTGACGGTGGCGGACGCGACGACAAGGCAGGCCGAGGGAACAGTCGGACCGTTCGCGGCGCCGATTCGGCCGTTCACTGTCAACAGCGAGTGCACGCGGGTTTATGTCAACGTGGACGGGTTGTTGGGGTTTGAGGTGGGCGATCTGACGACCGGGAAGAAGCTTTGGCGGGTGCAGGTGGCCGGTGTCAGCGAGGGGCCGACCAAGCGGCACGGGTGCCCGAGCCATGGGATCGCGCTGACGCCGGATGAGAAGGAGATTTGGGTCACGGATGCGCACAACAGCCGGCTGCACGTGTTTGACAACACGAAGGATCCGCCGGCGCAGATCGCCAGCATCGCGTTGCGCGACCAGCCGGGCTGGGTGACGTGCAGCATCGACGGGCGATACGTATACCCTTCAACCGGCGACATCATCGATGCCCATTCGCACCGCATCGTGGGCGAGCTGACCGACGAGCATGGGCAGGCGGTTCAGAGCGAGAAGCTGATGGAGATCGACTTCGTGGGCAATCGTCCGACCCAAGCGGGAGACCAGTTCGGGATCGGAAGAAAGTCCTCGTGACCGGAACGCGCCGGCGGAGCCCAATGTTTTTCGCGACCAGATGCTCAAACCGAACGGATAGGGTCAATGACTATAGACCATCGGCTGTTCCGGGAGTTCGATCTCGATCGATTCCTGGATGCACGATGGGTCGAGCCCGATGCGGGCCTCGTCGCGATGGGTTTCGACGATCAGCTCGAGGGAGTCACGCAGATTCTGTCGGCATTCGTCCAGCGACCGTCCCTGGCTGATGGCCCCCGGGATTTCTTCAACCCATCCCACGAACCACCCGTTCGGCTCCGGCTTAATGATGGTGTGGTATCGCTGTTTCATGCGGAGCATTTTGCCCCGGCTGTCGGAGGTGAGTCAAGGCAAGAATGTTGCAGGGTAATCCGGAATGCAGATTGCGGCCAAAGCGTCACTTGCGGACCGTGGTAGATTTTCACGGCGAATCATTGTCAAGGCGATCAGCGCCCGCTATCGTTTCTGATACCTGTAGGAGAATTCAGGCGGTCTCGTCCGCAAGCCCTCCCTGGCCGTTTTTCCATCGCGCCCTTTCGCGGATTTGAATGGATTGGAACAGGGCTTTGCGGCTTGCCCCGCAATCGAGGAAGCAAGTTAACGTCATGAGTGTGATACCTGATTCGGTGGTCGGCGGGCGTCAGGACGCCCCGGGTGGGAACGGGCAGAACGGGCACGGCAAGCCGGTCTTGACGCTGCCGTCGGTGACCGTTCGGTTTGCCGGTGACTCCGGCGACGGCATGCAGTTGGCCGGGACGCAGTTCACCGACACGTCAGCACTGGTGGGCAACGACATCAGCACGCTGCCGGACTTCCCGGCCGAAATCCGCGCCCCCGCCGGCACGCTGGCCGGCGTCAGCGGGTACCAGGTCCACTTCTCCAGCACCGATATCTTTACGCCGGGCGATGACGTTGATGCCCTGGTCGCGATGAACCCGGCCGCCCTCAAGACGAATCTCAAGTCGGTCAAGAGCGGCGGGATCGTGATCGTCAACGAAGATGCATTCGGGGCCAATGATCTGAAGAAAGCCGGCTACGCGACAAGCCCGCTGGAAGACTCGACGCTCCAGGGCTATCGCGTCATCAAAGTCCCAATCAACAAGCTCAACGCGGCTGCCACAAAGGACACGGGCCTGGGTGCCAAGGATCAGGACCGCTGCAAGAACATGTTCGCCCTCGGGCTGGTCTACTGGCTCTATGGCCGCCCGCTCGAAGCAACCATCGAGCACATCAACGCGAAGTTTGCGGCCAAGAAGCCGACCGTGGCTCAGGCCAACATCCTGACGCTCAAGGCCGGGTATCATTTTGGCGAAACGACCGAGCTGTTCGCGCAGCAATACCAGGTCCCCAAGGCCAAGCTCCCCACGGGGACTTATCGCAAGATCACCGGCAACGAAGCGACGGCCCTGGGGATGATCGCCGCCAGCAAGCTCGCCGGGAAGCAGCTCATCTATTGCAGTTATCCGATCACGCCGGCCAGCGACATTCTTCATGCCCTGTCGGCCCAGAAGAACTTCAACGTGATCACGTTCCAGGCGGAAGACGAGATCGCGGCAATCGGAGCGGCCATCGGCGCAAGCTTCGGCGGCGCGCTGGGCTGTACCGGCACCAGCGGCCCGGGCGTGGCGCTCAAGAGCGAGGCGATCGGCCTGGCGGTCATGACCGAGCTGCCGTGCGTGATCATCGACGTCCAACGCGGCGGCCCGAGCACCGGCCTGCCGACCAAGACCGAACAGGCCGATTTGCTTCAGGTCATGTTCGGCCGCAACGGCGAATGCCCGGTGCCGATCATCGCCGCGTCATCACCCGCCGACTGCTTCGACGCAGTGATCGAAGCATTTACGATCGCGACGAAATACATGACGCCGGTCTTCTTCCTGAGCGACGGGTATCTGGCCAACGGCGCCGAGCCGTGGCTGATTCCCGACGTGAGCAAGCTCTCGAAGATCGTCATCAATCACCCGACTGAGAAAAACGACGATCGCGGCTTCATGCCGTACAAGCGCGACGAGAACAAGGTGCGGCCGTGGGCGATTCCCGGCACGCCGGGACTCGAGCACCGCATCGGCGGCCTGGAAAAACAGGACGTCACCGGAAACGTGAACTATGAGCCGCTCAACCATGAACATATGGTTCGCACGCGTGCGGCCAAGGTGGCCGGCATCAAGCCGGTCGGTCCGGATCTGCTCTTCACCGGTCCTGAAACCGGCGACGTGCTGATCGTCGGCTGGGGCAGCACTTTCGGCGCAATCAAGGCCGCCACGCTCGAATTGCGACAGCAGGGTGTCGCGGTTTCCGCCTGTCACGTGCGGTACCTCAATCCGCTTGCGCAGCGGCTTGGGGAATTGTGCAAGCAGTTCAAGCATGTGCTCGTTCCCGAGATGAACCTGGGCCAGCTCCGCCTGCTGCTGCGGGGAAATTTCCTGATTGATGCGAAGGGCCTGAACAAGGTGAAGGGCCAGCCGTTCATGGTTCAGGAGATCATCGAGGGCGTGCGTGCCCAGATCAGCGGCCGCACCGGGCCGCAACAGGTCCATGCACCGACGAATCGTGTCCTGCCCGCGAACGCGGCGAATTTTTCCAACGGCGACTGAAGAAGAGTTGCCAATTGTTAGTTGCCAGTTGTCAGTGGGCAGCCGGCGACAAACTGGCAACTGGCAACTAACAACTGACAACTACTCAAATGAGCGTCATCCCAACCAGCCCCTTGAACGTTCTCAAACCCGCGGACTACGGCAGCGACCAGGACGTGCGCTGGTGCCCGGGTTGCGGTGATTACTCGATCCTCGCGCAAATGAAAAAGGTCTGCGCCAAGCTGGGCCTCGACCGCAGCAAAACCGTGTTCATCTCCGGCATCGGCTGCTCCAGCCGCTTCCCGTATTACATGAACACGTACGGCTTCCACTCGATCCACGGCCGCGCCCCCACGTTCGCCACCGGCCTGAAGCTTGCACGCCCGGACCTGACCGTCTGGATGGTCACCGGCGATGGCGACGGGCTGTCGATCGGCGGGAACCACCTGATGCACATCATCCGCCGCAACGTCGATGTGAAGATCCTGCTGTTCAACAACCGGATCTATGGGCTGACCAAGGGTCAATACTCCCCCACCAGCGAGCAGGGGAAGAAGACCAAGAGCACGCCGATGGGTTCACCCGAGTTTCCGATCCGGCCTTTGAGCCTCGCGATCGCATCGGAGGCGTCGTTCGCCGCCCGTGCGATCGACGTGGACGTGAAGCGCCTGGAATATGTGCTGGAGCGGGCCGGCCGGCACGTCGGCACGGCGTTCGTCGAGATCTACCAGAACTGCAACATCTTCAACGACGGCGCTTACGACTACGCCACCGACAAGGCCAGCAAGAGCGACACGACGCTGTATCTCGAACACGGAAAGCCGCTGGTTTTCGGGAAAGATGGCTCCAAGGGCATCCGCCTGAACGGCATGACGCCGGAGGTTGTGGACACCAAGACGGTCCAACCGGACGACCTGATCATCCACGATGAGAAGGCCGCCGATCCGAGCCTCGCCTTCCAGCTTTCACGGCTGCGGCATCCCGACTTCCCGGAGCCGCTGGGCGTGTTCCGCGCCGTGGAAGCCGAGCGATACGGTGAAATCGTCCGCCGCCAGAATCAGCAGGCGATCGCCAAATCGGGCGAGGGCGATCTTCAAAAGCTGATCACGGGTGACGAGACGTGGACGGTCGAATAAGCGTCGTCCGCACGGGTTGAAAACCCGTGTCACGGGGATGGCTTCTCAGCCGCGCTGGCCTGGCTCTCACGAAGGTACGTCTCGATCCGTTCGACGATTTGATCCGTCGTGGCGCGGTGATAGACCATGTCTCGCAAGGCGATCTGCCGTGGCTTTCCATCGGGCGGTTGATACTCGACGACAGCAATCCCCTTGCGGTCCCAACGGGATTTGTCGAGCGCGATGATCTTGTCCAAGGGAACCGGCCCGTGGCCCGGAACGGATAGCGTCTGCCCGTTCAACCGATACTCGCCGCGGGAGCGATACATCAACCAGATGAACAGCGGCAGGCTCACGGCGGGGAAGACGACGCCCAGCACCTGGTTGATCAGAATTCCCGCCTCGTTGTGATTCACCTGCGGGGGCATCTTGCCGGCAGCGCGCATCTGGTCCCATTCGGCATTCTGCTGGGGCCAGCGGAAGAAGCCGTCGCGGATGCTCAGCAGGCCGTAGCCGAAGACCAGGATGAAAAACAGGTAGACGCGCCAGCGGTACTGGAAGTCCGCCCGCGCGACCAGTTCGCCGGTGGATGAGGCTGCGGGTGCTTGGTTCATGATGGGTTGGAGTTCTTGTCCGGGGGATCAACAACGAAGGTCTGAAGCAGCCGGGCGACCCGGTCGGCAGCCTCCGCGGCCGAGCGTGCCAGGTCCGCACCGTCGCGATGCTCGGGCCGGATCGAGAGTTCCTGCTCGTGCGCGTGCAGAGTACCCGTCGCCCGGCGGGCACCGGCCACGGCACGACTCTTCAGCTCGTTATCGGTCAAGGGAGTGGTCACGGCAAAATCGTAAAGGGTTAGAGAGCCGCGTCAACCACGCCGAGGATCGAGAGCGCCCGGCGCCATTCGATATAGGCATATGGCACATCATGTTCCTCGTGCAGGCGTTTCAACTCGGCATGGAAGTGCTCATACATCTTATTTTGCCAGTCGGTGCTGGTCGCGTCACAGAAGAACATCCGGCAGCCGAACGGGCGGATCGCATGAACCGTGCAGAGCTTGTTCTGCTGGAATGGACAGCCTTGGCCATTCCAACTCGGGTCCGCGACCCGATCCAATTTCGCGAGGAAGCTGGCCAGCTCGATGGTGGTGACGTAGAGCCGGTGCCCGTACTCCTCGAACCGGCAGCATCTTCCTGAAACGACACAGACCGGCCGGCGCGCATCGATCTCGTGTTGCACCTTCTCGTAAAGACAATCGACCGCGCCGATCACCTCCGCTCGACGCGAGGCATCCAGGATGGCGGATTTGAGCTGCTGATCAGTCATTGGGATTGGCCGCTTGTTTTTGGCGATTGTGGCATGGGCGTCTCGCCCATGCTAGCGGCGCCCGTAGTCGAATATCGCCAGCATGGGCGAGACGCCCATGCCACCGTGCAGCCCGCCGAAGACAAGCATCACACCCAGTCCTTGAACCAACTGCCGGTGTTTGGCTTGCAAACCAATCTTGCGTTCCCACAATACCGCCGATCGTTTGGCGGCCGGTGTCAACTTCCGCGCGCTGGTAAACCCGCCACGAATTGAATCCTATGCGCAAGCTGCTGGTTGCCAACCGAAGTGAAATCGCCATCCGTATTTTCCGCGCCGCCACGGAACTGGGGCTGGGGACGATCGCCGTCTATACCTATGAGGACCGCTTCTCGCTGCACCGGTTCAAGGCCGACGAATCGTACCTGATCGGCCCGGCGGAAGGCGGCGCGCCGGTCAAGGGGTATCTGGACATCCCGGCATTGATCGCCATTGCCAAGGAACATGAAGCCGACGCGATCCATCCGGGTTACGGATTTCTTGCCGAGAATGCAGAACTGGCCCGCGCCTGCGTCGAGGCGGGGATCACGTTCGTCGGGCCGGACGCGAAATTGCTGGAGACGTTCGGCGATAAGACCGCCGCCAAGCGGCTGGCAAAGGAAACAAACGTTCCGACGCTCCCCGGGACCGAGCACGGGCTGACCGATCCGGCTGAGATCAAGGCCGCTGCCAGGCAGATCGGCTATCCGCTCATGATCAAGGCGAGCTTCGGCGGCGGCGGCCGCGGGATGCGCGTCGTCCGCACGGCCGACGAACTCATGCCTCGCCTGGAAGAAGCACAACGCGAGGCCGGCGCGGCTTTCGGCCGCGGCGAGGTCTTCATCGAGCGATACATCGCCCGCGCCAAACACATTGAAGTGCAGATCCTGGGCGACACGCACGGAAATCTGGTCCATCTCTGGGAGCGCGACTGCTCCGTCCAGCGCCGCCACCAGAAGGTCGTCGAAATCGCACCCAGCATCAACCTGCCCCTGGACCTTCGAAAGAGCATCTGCGACGCCGCGGTGCGGCTGTGCAAGGCGGCCAATTACACCCACGCCGGCACCGTCGAGTTCCTGCTCGACGAGGACACCCGTGAGTTCTTCTTCATTGAAGTGAACCCGCGCATCCAGGTTGAGCACACGGTGACGGAAGTCGTCACCGGCGTCGACCTGGTCAAGAGCCAGATCCTGGTCGCGCAGGGCAACCGGCTCCACGAACCGCCGCTGAATATTCCCGATCAGGACAAGGTCGAGACCCGCGGCTACGCCATCCAGTGCCGCATCACCACCGAAGACCCTGAGAACAATTTCATCCCCGATTACGGACGGATCACCACGTACCGCTCGCCGGGCGGATTCGCGGTGCGCCTCGACGGCGGGAACGGGTTCGGTGGCGCGGTCATCACCCCCTACTTCGACTCGCTCCTGGTCAAAATCACCACCTGGGGTCAGACGTTCCAGGAATCGATCGACCGCATGGACCGGGCGCTTCGCGAGTTCCGCATTCGCGGCGTGAAGACCAACATCCCGTTCCTGGAAAACCTGCTCCGCGCCCCGCAGTTCAAGAGCGGCGACGCCACGACGACGTTCATCGACACCACGCCGGAGCTGTTCCGCCTCCATGCGCGGCGCGATCGGGCGACCAAAATTCTCAGCTATCTGGGTGACGTGATCGTCAACGGACGGCCGGACGTGAAGGGAAAAGTCGATCCCAAAAGAGATTTTCCGGACCCGGTCGTTCCGCCGTTCAAGCACGGCACGCCCCCGCCGCCCGGCTTGCGCAACAAGCTCCTGGAGATGGGGCCGGAGAAATTCAGCCAGTGGGTGCGGAAACAAAAGCCGCTCCTGTTAACGGATACAACGTTCCGCGATGCGCATCAGTCGCTGCTGGCCACGCGCGTGCGGACGCACGACATCCTGACGGTGGCCGAGGCCGTGGCCCATCTGGCGCCGCAGCTGTTCAGCCTCGAAATGTGGGGCGGGGCCACGTTCGACACGGCCATGCGGTTCCTTCAGGAAGATCCATGGGACCGTTTGGATCAACTCCGCGCCCGGATCCCGAACATCCCCTTCCAAATGCTGCTCCGGGCCAGCAATGCGGTCGGGTACACGAACTATCCCGACAACGTCGTGACCGAGTTCGTCAAGGCCAGCGCCCAGCACGGCATCGACGTTTTCCGAATCTTCGATTCGCTGAACTGGACCGAGAACATGAAGGTGGCGGTCGAGGCGGTGCGGGAAAACACCAATGCCCTCTGTGAAGCCGCCATCTGCTACACCGGCGATATCCTCGACCCCAAGCGCACCAAGTACCATCTCGACTACTACGTCAAGCTCGCCAGGGAACTGGTGAAGATGGGCACGCATGTCCTGGGCATCAAGGACATGGCGGGACTGTGCAAGCCCTACGCGGCTTACGCGCTGGTCAAAGCGCTCCGTGACGAGGTGGACGTTCCGATCCACTTCCACACGCACGACACCAGCGGCATCAACGCGGGGAGCATCCTTCGGGCCCACGACGCACACGTGGACATCGCCGACGCCGCCTTGGCGGCCATGAGCGGAACGACCAGCCAGCCGAACCTGAATTCGCTCGTCGCCGCGCTGCAAAACACGCCCCGCGATTCTGGTCTGGATCTGGAGGCGCTCAACCGGCTCAGCGATTACTGGGAAGAGGTGCGCGAGTTTTATTATCCGTTCGAGGAGGGAATCAAATCCGGCAGTGCCGAAGTCTACCACCACGAAATGCCCGGCGGGCAGTACACGAACCTGCGGCAGCAGGCCAAGAGCCTGGGCCTGGCGGGGCGCTGGCATGAGATCGCCGATGCGTACGCGCAGGTGAATCAACTGCTCGGCGACATCGTCAAAGTAACGCCGTCCAGCAAGGTTGTCGGGGACTTGGCGCTGTTCATGGTCACTAACAGCCTGACGGCGATGGACCTGCTCTCGCCCGAGAAGAAGCTCAATTTTCCCCGCAGCGTCGTCGAGATGATGGAAGGGATGCTCGGCCAACCCGAAGGCGGTTGGCCGAAGGTGTTCCAGAAGATCGTGCTCGACACGGCGGGCGCCAAGCCGATGAAAGGCCGCCCCGGCGCGAAGATGCCGAAGGTGAACTTCGAGGCCGCGAAGAAGGAACTGGCCGAGAAGATCCGCCGCCAGCCGCGGGACGTGGATGTGCTCTCGTACCTGCTCTACCCGCAGGTCTTTCTCGATTACGAGAAGCACCTGCGGCACTACGACAACACCAGCGTTCTCCCAACTCCAGCCTTTTTCTACGGGCTCAAAACCGGGGAGGAGATCGGCGTCGAGATCGAGCCCGGCAAGACGCTCATCGTCCGGTACCTGACCATGGGCCAGCCCCGCGAGGACGGGATGCGGACGGTCTTCTATGAGCTGAACGGCCAGCCGCGCGAGGTGAACGTTCCGGATCGCTCGCTGGAAGGAAACCTGCACAAGCATCCGAAAGCCGATCCCGAAGACCCGAACCACGTCGCGGCGCCGATGCCGGGCAAGGTATCGACGGTTGCGGTTTCCAAAGGGCAGGTTGTCAAGGAAGGCGAGCGGCTGCTGTCGATCGAGGCGATGAAGATGGAGACGGCGGTGTATTCACCGCGTCGCGCCCGGGTGAAGGACGTGCTGGTCAAGCCGGGATCGGTCGTCACGGCCGCCGATCTGCTGGTCGTGCTCGAGCAACCGGAATAGGACCGACGAGCCCAAATGCCTTCCGGCGCCGACTCGTTCAACATCCGCCTTCTGCGCGAGCAACTCAAGCCGTTCAGGTTGCACTGGTATCCGCGGCTGCGGAGCACCAACGATCACGCCGCACTGCTGCGAAGGCGCGGCGACCTGTTCGCCCCGGCGGTGGTGCTGACGGGCCACCAGACCGCCGGTCGTGGACGAGGCGGCAACACGTGGTGGTCGCGAGCAGGCTCGCTCACGGTGACATTCGTGCTTGCCGCCGACGATCGCGTTCAGCCGCATCAACTCCCGCTGGTGGCGGGTCTGGCCGTCCGCAACGCCGCCGCCGAATTGGCGCGCGATCCTGGCATTCAGCTCAAGTGGCCCAACGACCTGCTCTACCGCGGCCGCAAGCTGGCCGGCCTGCTATGCGAGCGCGTCAATGGCGCGGACCTGGTCGGCCTCGG
>Ga0134125_10009377_pt1 | contig 11022 bp, 7 predicted proteins | sample KB31751_FD_96464 | JGI IMG/M metagenome (GOLD analysis project Ga0134125, IMG submission 96464) | Terrestrial soil microbial communities with excess Nitrogen fertilizer from Kellogg Biological Station, Michigan, USA - KB3-175-1 | ecosystem: Environmental > Terrestrial > Soil > Unclassified ...
GGCGGCGTCGCGCGCAGTCGCCGGAAGCGCGTCGATCAACCGCGGGACGCGGCGCATGACGTCGTCGCCGATCGCGCGCGACATCGTGACGAGCCACGCAGGGGATTCGTGACCATGTTCCGCCTGACCGACGAGATCGGCTGCGACGATCGCCGCATCGGCGCTGTCATCGGCGATGATCGCAATTTCCGAGGGCCCGGCAAACACGTCGATGCCCACCTTGCCGAACAGGAGCCGCTTCGCTTCGGCGACGAACTTGTTGCCGGGACCGACGACGATATCCGCGGGCTTGCCGGTGAACAGACCATACGCGAGCGCGGCGATCGCCTGCACGCCGCCGAGCGTCATGACGATGTCGGCGCCGGCGACCTTCATTGCGTAAAGCACGAGGGGATGGATGCCTGCGCCCTGGTACGGCGTCGAGCACGCGACCACCGTCGGCACGCCGGCGGCCTTCGCCGTCGCGATGCTCATGTACGCCGAGGCGATGTGCGCATAGCGGCCGGTCGGCACGTAGCAGCCGGCGACATTGACGGGGACGAGCCGCTGGCCGGCGATCAATCCCGGCTGAACTTCGACCGCGAACTCGCGGATCGACTCGCGCTGCGCCTGCGCGAATCGGCGCACGCGCTCGGTGGCGAATTCGATATCGCGCCTGACCGATGACGGAATGTCGCGCGTTCGCTGCTCGAGCGCCTCGGGCGAGACGACGATTTCGCCGATCCAGCCATCGAGTCTCGTCGCATATTCGCGCACGGCCGCTTCGCCGCGCTTCTCGATGTCGGCGAGCATTTCGTACGCGACCTTTTGCGCGGCGTCCGATTCTGTCTCGGGCGTCCGGGTCGCTTTCTTGAGATATTGGATGGCCATCGGGCGTCTCGAACGAATGAGTAAGACGTTTTCGTCCGATGCTACTTGATTTGCGGGCAGGGACCTACCCGAAGCGCTCCGCCGCGAACGGAGCAATCTTCATGAACGGCGCACGCCCGGTGACGAGATCGGCGATGATCTCGCCCGTCGGTGCCGCGGCCGTCAGTCCCACGTGCCCGTGACCGAATGCGAAGAACGCGTTCACCGCGCGCGGCGAGCGGCCGATCACCGGCATCGAATCCGGGAGCGACGGCCGATGTCCCATCCAGCGCTCGATTTTCGCCGCCCGCAAGCCCGGCAGCACGCGCTTGGCCTTCTCGAGCAACGCGTCCGCACGATGAAAATTCGGCGGCGCATCGAGCCCGGCGAGCTCAACGGTGCCGGCGATGCGCAGGCCGCCTTCCATCGGCGTCGCGAAATATTTGTCCTCGCCCGACGCGACCGGGATGCGCGGGACGATGCTCGGCGATTCGAGCATCAGATGGTAGCCGCGCTCGGTCTCGAGCGGCACGTCGCTCCCGAGTTGCAATGACAATGCGCCCGAATGCGCGCCCGCCGCGATGACGGTCGCGTCCACGTCCACTGCTTCGCCATCGGTGATCACACGCGTCACGCGGCCATCGGTCACGTCGAATGCGCGGGCGGCGGTGTCGACGAACCGCGCACCGCCCGCCCGCAATCGCTCGGCGAGCGCGCGCGACAACCGAAGCGGATTGGGGCAATGGCCCTGCTCGGGCAACAGAACGAGATGCGTCAGGCTGGACGACAGCACGGCATCGAATTCGCGAATGGCCGGTCCGGTGAGCACCTCCATCGCAACACCGCGCCGGCGCCGGATCTCGCGGCCGAGCGCATCTCCGACGAAAGCCGCTTCGCTTTCGTAGGCGAACGCGTAACCCTGCTGGACGATCAACTCCGGGACGCCCGCGCGCTCGGCGAGCGGGCGCCATTTGTCGAGCGTGACGGTAAGCAGCGCGTGCAACGCATCGGCGATCGCGTTCACACGCGTCACCGACGTCGCTCGCTGGAATCGCCACAGCCACGGCGCGATGCGCGGCGCGTAACGCAGCGGGATGAACAGCGGACCCGCCGGGTCCATCAGCCAGCCCGGAACCTTCTTCCACGTTCCCGGCAATCCGAGCGGCACGCACGATGAGCGGCTGAAGCAGCCGGCGTTGCCGAACGAGCAGTATTCGCCGGGAGGGCGGGGATCGATGAGTATCACGTCATGACCGCGCATCTGCAGGTGGCTCGCGCACGCAAGCCCGACCACACCCGCACCAACGACCGCAACGCGTTGTCCCATCATCGATATCCGGCGGCCTGCAACTCGAATAGCTCGGCGTAGCGGCCCTGCTGCCGCAACAACTCGTCGTGCGTGCCGATCGCCTCCACCGTTCCATCGGCGAGCACGACGATGCGATCGGCCATCCGCACACTCGAAAAGCGGTGCGAGATCAGCACGGCGGTCTTGTCGCGGCTCAATTCCCTGAAGCGCTGGAAGACCTCGAATTCGGACCGCGCATCGAGCGCCGCAGTGGGCTCGTCCAGGATCAGCACCTGCGCATCGCGCATGTATGCACGCGCTATCGCGATCTTCTGCCACTCGCCGCCCGACAGATCGATGCCGCCGCGAAAACGCTTGCCGATCATCTGCTCGTAATGGTTGGGCAGCCGGGCGATGACTTCGTCCGCGAGGCTGCGATGCGCGGCGTCGACGACGCGTGTCCGGTCGTCGCGCGCGTCGATCCGGCCGACTGCGATGTTCTCGGCCGCGGTCAGATGATAACGGACGAAGTCCTGGAAAATGACGCCGATGTTCGACCGCAGCGCACCGAGGTCGTATTCGCGCAGGTCGTGCCCGTCGAGCAGGACGCGTCCCTCGTCGGGATCGTAGAGCCGCGCCAGCAGCTTCACGAGCGTCGTCTTGCCGGCGCCGTTTTCGCCGACGAGCGCCAGCACTTCGCCAGCGTGCAGCGTGAAGTCGAGATGACGCACCGCCCAGCGCTCGGCACCCGGATAGCGAAAGCCGACGTCGTCGAATACGAACCCGGTGCGGATCGGCGTCGGGAAGGGCGCCGGATCGGGCGGTGAAGCGATTTCCGGCTCGATCTCGAAAAACGAGAACAGGTCGTCGAGGTAGAGCGCCTGGCCCGCCACCTGCGAAAAGCCCGTCAGCAGATCCTCGAGCAGCGTGCGCAGCCGCCGGAACGATCCCGCGAGAAACGTGAGATCGCCGATCGAGAACTCGCCGTGCAGCGTGCGCCAGACGATGTACGCGTAGGCGACGTAGTACGCGATCGTGCCGAGCGCCGTCAGCGCGCTTCCGAGGCTCGCGCGTCGCTGCGCGAGGTCGCGATTGGCTTCGTAGAACCCCGTCGCGAGCGTGCGATAACGATCGATCAGGAACCCATTGAGGCCGAAGATCTTGACCTCCTTCGCGGTCTCGACGCTGGCGCCGGTCTGCCGGACATAATCGAGCTCGCGTCGCTCGGGAGTGCGCGCGTAGTTGAGCGAATAGCTTTGCGCGTTGAAATGCGCTTCGCCGACGAACGCCGGCACGAGGGCTACCGCCATCAGCACGATCAGCCACGGCGCATACACCACGAGACCGGCGCCGAAGCTCACGATCGTGACCACGTCCTGCGCCTGGCCGAAGAGCTGGCCGAGGAGCGACATGCGCCCGGCCGCTTGCCGGCGCGCGCGATCGAGGCGATCCTGCAATTCGCTGTCCTCGAAGTCCTCGAGGTCGAGCGTCGCCGCATGCGCCATCAGCCGCAGGCTCGTTTCATTGCTGAACCGTTCGGACAAAAGCGAATCGAGCAGCGATACGGCTCGTCCCAGCACGTCGGATAGCACGGCCAGGCCAAATTCGAGCGCGAGCAGCCAGAGGATGCGATCGAGCCACCCATGCGCGAGCCACGCGCGGATATCGTCGCCCGGATGCGGCGTCTTCGTGAGCAGCACGACTTCGTCGATGATCAGCTTGCCAACGTAAAGGGTCGCTACCGGCAGCAGCGCGCGCACGAAGCGCAGCACCGACTGCCCGAGCATCATCGACGGGCTGGTCTGCCAGACGAGCCTCAGGAACGGCGGCACGTTGCGCAAGCCGCCAAACCGCTCGCGCAGCGACCGCCGCTCACCATGGAGAACGCGCTCGGCCGCGCTCGCCTTGATCGTGCGAGCGCCTGCCCCGACGCTTGCGGCTGTCGCCGCTGCGCTGCCCCCGGCGGGGGCGCTATTCGCGCCTAGGGATGGCCCGCCGGCGCTCATGAATGATTGCGAGGCATGCCGCTATTGTGGCGCACCGGAGTTTCCCTCGCCGGGCGTTGTCCAACCCGGGTCCATAGCGCAAAGGGAGGAAGCCATGTCGATCCAGGCCATCAATCCGGCAACGGGCGAGGTGGTTGCCACGCACGACGAGATGAAGCCGGATGTCGTCGCGGGCATCGTCGAATCGGTCCATGCGGCGGCGCTTGACTGGCGACGCGCGTCGTATGCCGATCGCGCGGTCCCGATGCGCAAGGCGGCCGAGATCCTGCGCAAGGAGGCGCGCGATTTCGCCCACCTGATGGCGCGCGAGATGGGCAAGCCGGTGCGCGACGGCGTCGCCGAAGCGCAGAAGTGCGCGACCGCCTGCGATTTCTTCGCCGAGCACGCGGCGAAGTTCCTGGCGCGTGAAGTCGTGAAAACCGAAGCGCGATCGAGCTTCGTCACGTTCAATCCGCTCGGCGTCGTGCTCGCCGTCATGCCGTGGAATTTTCCGTTCTGGCAGGTGTTCCGTTTCGCGGCACCGGGCCTGATGGCGGGCAACGCGGCGGTGCTGAAGCACGCGTCGAATGTTCCCGGCTGTGCGATCGCGATCGAGGAGATTTTTCACCGCGCGGGCTTTCCGGAGAACGTGTTTCGCACGCTGATGATCGGCAGCGGAGCGGTCGATGCGGTGATCGAGCATCCGCGCGTGCGCGCCGTCACGCTGACGGGCAGCGGACTGGCCGGACGCGCCATCGCCGCGAAAGCGGGCCGGTTGCTGAAGAAAACGGTACTCGAGCTCGGCGGCAGTGATCCCTATCTCGTGCTCGAGGATGCCGACCTCGATCTCGCCGCCGCCGTCTGCACCAAGGCGCGTCTCGTCAACTCGGGTCAAAGCTGCATCGCGGGCAAGCGCTTCGTTGTCGTCGAGCACGTGCGCGCCGGTTTCGAGGAGCGCTTCGTCAAGCGGATGGCCGCGGCGAAAATGGGCGATCCCCTCGACGAGGCGACCGAAGTCGGGCCGCAGGCGCGCGCGGACTTGCGCGACACGCTGCAGCGCCAGGTCGACGAGAGCGTTGCGAAGGGTGCGAGGTGCCTGCTCGGCGGATCGGTTCCCGACGGACCAGGCGCGTTCTATCCTCCCACGATCCTGACGCACGTTCGCCCGGGGATGCCGGCATTCGACGAGGAACTGTTCGGGCCCGTCGCCGCGGTCGTACCGGTACGCGACGAAGCCGAAGCCGTCGCGATGGCCAACGCGTCTCCGTTCGGCCTCGGCGGCGGCGTCATCACACGCGATGTCGCACGCGGCGAGCGCATCGCGGCCGACCTGATCGAGAGCGGCTGCGTGTTCGTCAACGATGCGGTCCGCTCCGACTCGCGCCTCCCGTTCGGCGGCATCAAGGAAAGTGGCTACGGGCGCGAGCTTGCGAGCTACGGCATCCGGGAATTCGTCAACATCAAGAGCGTCTGCGTCGCATGACGAAATGCGCCACAATGCGCGTCGCGAGGGAGGGTCCTTTCGATGATGTCGCGTTCACGAGCCGCCGGCCGGGCGCTGGCGGCGCTTGCGCTGTCGTTCGCGCTGCACGCCGGCGCCGCGGATCCGGCGAAGGTGCTGCGCGTCGCGCTGCCCCGCGCGGAGACCGGCTTCGATCCCGCGCAGGCGAGCGAAGTCTATTCGGGCGCCGTGATCGCCGCGATCATGGAGCCGCTGCTGACGTTCGATTATCTCGCGCGGCCGGTGAAGCTCGCGCCGCTGACGACAGAGGCGCTGCCTGCAGTCGCCGACGCAGGCAAGCGCTACACGTTCAAGCTGAAGAAAGGCATCTACTTCGCCGCCGATCCCGCGTTCAAGGGCAAGCGCCGCGAGCTCGTCGCCGGTGATTACATCTACGCGATCAAGCGGCTCGTCGATCCGAAGAACCGCTCGCCGAATGCATTCTACGTCGAGGGCAAGATCGCCGGCCTCGATGTGCTCGTCGCGAAGGCGAAGCAGAACGGCGATCGTCTCGATTACGGCGGGCGCGTCGCAGGCCTCGAGGCCCCGGATCGGTACACGCTGCGCATCACGCTGACGCACAGCGATTACACGTTCCCGCAGGTCCTCGCGTTGCCGGCGCTGTCCGCCGTGGCGCGCGAAGTCGTCGAAGCGTATCCCGGCGAGACGGCCGCGCATCCGGTCGGCACCGGTCCCTACATCCTGAAGAAATGGGTGCCGGCGTCGAAAATGATCCTCGAGGCGAATCCCGGTTTTCGCGGATTCACGTGGGATTTCGACCCGGGCGACGACCCGGCCGACAAGGCGATCGCGGCACGAATGCGCGGGCGCAAGATGCCGCAGGTCGGCACGATCGACATCAGCGTGATGGAAGAGCCGCAATCGAGCTGGCTCGCCTTCCAGCGCGGCGAGCTCGATCTCATCGATCTGCCGAGCACGTTCGCGCCGGTGGCGCTTCCCCGCGGAAAGCTCGCGCCGGATCTCGCGAAGAAGGGCATCTACCTGTCGCGGATTTTGCTGCCGGCGGTCAATTACACGTCGTTCAACATGCGCGATCCCGTGGTCGGTGGATTCACCAACGACAAGCTCGCGCTGCGCCGCGCGATCGCGATGGCGTACGACATCGATGCGGAGATCGCGGTCATCCGCAAGGGGCAGGCGGCGGCGCTGTCGATGGTGATCCCGCCCGGCGTCGCCGGCTACGAGACGCGTTATCGCAGCAGCATCAAGTACGATCCGGCCGCCGCGAACGAGCTGCTCGACCGCTTCGGTTATGCAATGGGTCCGGATGGCTACCGTCGATTGCCGAACGGCAAGCCGCTCGTCCTCACCTACGCGAGCCAGACGAACGCACTGGCGCGGGAATTCGACGAGCTGTGGCAGAAGGCGATGAATTCGCTGCGCATCCACCTGTCGATCGAAAAGGGCAAGTTCAGCGACCAGATCCGCGAGGCGATCGCCTGTCACCACCAGATGTGGAGCTACGGCTGGATCGCCGATTATCCGGACGGCGACAATTTCATGCAGCTTCTCTACGGCGGCAACATCGGACAGAGCAACGTCTCGTGCTACCGGTCGCCGACGTACGACGCGCTTTACGAACGGTCGCGCCTGATGCCCGATTCGCCGGATCGTGACAAGCTGTTCGAGCAGATGACGCATCAGTTCGAAGCCGATACGCCGTGGCGGCTCGGCACCGCGACGTACCGGAACACGCTCGCGCAGCCGCGCGTGATCGGCTACAAGGCGCATCCGGTGCTGCTGGCCGACTGGATGTACGTCGACATCGACACGACGCAGCGTTGAACCTACCGCTTCGACCCCAGGATCATCCGTGCGCCGCGCTCGCCGATCATCAGCGACGCGGCGTTCGTGTTGGCCGACGTGACGGTCGGCATCACTGACGCATCGATGACGCGCAACGCTTCGACACCCCGCACGCGCAGTTGCGGATCGACGACCGCCTGCGGATCGTTCGCATTGCCCATGCGGCACGTGCCCACGCAGTGGAAGACCGTTCCGCCGCCCTTGCGCGCGAAATCGAGCAGGTCCTCGTCGTATCGGGCCGCGGTACCGGGCAGCATTTCGGTGTCGAACAACTCGCGGAAAGACGGCTGCGCGTAAATTTCGCGCAGCATGCGGATGCCGGCGACGAGCGTCCTGCCGTCGATTTCCGCGTCGAGATAACGCGGCTCGATCGTCGGCGCGCAACCGGGATCCGTCGAGCGGATCGCAAGCCGCCCGCGCGACGCGGGATGGCATTGCCACACGGCCGCCGTGAATCCCGGATACGCATGCAGCGGATCCCCCGGCTTGTCGACGGAGAGCGGCATCACGTTGAACTGCACGTCCGGCCGGCCGCCGATCGCGTATTCCGTGCACGCCGCGCCGCCGACCTGTCCGGCGCCGACGGTCAACGGTCCCGACCGGCGCACGAGCCACTCGGCGCCCATGCCGGCGAGCTTCAGCGGATTGCGCACGGCATCGTTCAGCGACATGCGCTTCTTCAGGCGGACGATCGTGCGCGCCTGGTAGTGATCCTGCAGATTCCCGCCGACGCCGGGGAGCTCGGCGACGATGGGAATCGCCAGGCGATGCAGCAGTTCGGGAGGGCCCACGCCGGACAACTGCAGCAATTGCGGCGACTGGATCGCGCCAGCTGCGAGAATGACTTCCCGCGCCGCGCGCACGCGATGTGCCGTGCCATCGTGTTGCCATTCGACGCCGATCGCGCGTCGACCTTCGAACAGCACGCGCGTGACCAGCGCGCGTGGCATGATCGTGAGATTCGGCCGCGCGCGCGCAGGCTTCAGGAACGCGACCGCCGCGCTCTGGCGCCATCCGTTTTCGATGCTGAGTTGATACGAGCCTACGCCGTAGGTCGTCGCGCCATTGAAATCGGGATTGCGCGGCAGTCCGAACTCGACGCCGGCGCTCACCCACGCCTGACAATACGGATGGTCGTTGCGCAGGTTGCACACGCCGAGCTCGCCGGCGGTCCCGTGCCAGGCGCCCGCACCGCCGGCGTAATGCTCGATGCGCTTGAAGTCCGGCAGCACGTCGACATGGCGCCACCCGGCCGCCCCCTGCGCGGCCCAGTCGTCGAAGTCCTCGTGCTGGCCGCGAATATAGATGAGGCCGTTGATCGACGACGATCCGCCGATGACGCGGCCGCGCGGCCAGACGATGTTGCGACCCGCAGTGCCGGTCGACGGGATGGTGTCGAACAGCCGCGAGAAGCGCGGATCGTAGATCGTGCGGAAATAGCCGACCGGCAGGTGCAGCCAGAAATGGCGGTCGCGGCCGCCCGCCTCGAGCAGCAGCACGCGGGTGGATGGGTCCGCCGACAGCCGGTTCGCGAGAATGCAGCCCGCCGAACCGGCGCCGACGATAACGTAATCGAACGCGTCCACCGCGCGGGGTCAGCCGGCGATCGTCTCGAGGTAGAGCTTGGGATCGAAATACTTCGATGCGGGCACCGGATTCTGGATCCCGCCGAAACGCACGAAGAAGTCCGTCACCTGCTGGAGCCACGTCGTGACGGTCCCGTCGGAATACAGCTTCTTCCAGTCCTTCGACGTGAACATCTTCTGCGCCTTGAACTGCTCCTTCAGGTCGGACAGCGGCACCTGCTGATAGTGGTTCTTCTGCAGCGCCGCGAGTGCCGGGTCGGAATTGGCGATCATGTAGTCGTTCGCTTCCGCCCAGCCGCGGATGATGTTCGCGCACACCGTCCGGTTCTTGTCGTAGTAATCCTCGCGCGCTGCCCAGCCGCCGACGATCGCCGCCTTCGGGTAATACGCCGATGCATCGGCGAGCATCTTCGCGCCCGGCACCTTTTCGCGCACCGGAATGTTGAACGGCACCCACAGCGCCACCGCCGGCACCGCACCGGAAATGAACGACGTGACCGCCTCCGACATTCGCTGGTTGACGATCTCGACGTCCTTCGGATCGATGTTGTTGGCGCGCAGCGCCGTGTCGAGAAACACGTGCGCCGTCGTGCCGGTGGTCGTCGAGATCTTCTTGCCCTTGAGATCGGCGAAGCTCCTGATATCCCCGCGCACCCACAACTGCGCGGTCGCGAACTCCACGTCGTTCACGAGAAACATTCTGCCCTGCCCGCGCGCCGGAAAGTTCGAGATCACCGCCCCGGTCGCGAGCATCTCGATGCTGCCGCCGATCATCGCCTGGAAGAGCTCGAGGCCGGTCGTGAACTGCACGAGATCGAGCTCGACGTTGTGCTTCGCGAACGCGCCGCGGTCGATGCCGGTCCAGATCTGGCCATCTACCGCGAGCGTGTGCAGGTAGCCGACCTTCACTTTCGTGCGAGCCTGTGCGATCGCCGGCGCACCGAGTACGCCGGCGCCCGCGACGATGCCTGTTGCCGCGGCCGCTTGCAGGAACTGTCTGCGATTGACTTTCATTGCGTCACCTCCTCTGGTTAATCGAGCACCCGTGCCGACTGCTGCGCCTGAACGGCGTATTCCCTCATCACGAGCTCGCGGATATGCGAGCGCAACTCGTTGAACGCGCGCGTTTCGTGCAACGATTCCGAGCGCGGATACGCGAACGGGATCGCGATCTGCTCGCGGATGCGCGTCGGTCGCGCGCTCATGACGACGATGCGCGACGCGAGGTAGATCGCCTCCTCGACCGAATGCGTGATCAGCATCACCGTCTTGCCTTCCGCTGCGAGAACTTGCAGAAGCAGGTCCTGCATCGCGTTGCGTGTCTGCGCGTCGAGCGCGCCGAAGGGCTCGTCCATCAGCAGAAACTGCGGGCGAACCGCATAGGCGCGCGCGAGCGCCAGACGCTGGCGCATGCCGCCCGAGAGCATCTTCGGCCACGCGTCTGCAAAATCGGTGAGTCCCATCAGCGTCATGTAGCGGGCGCAGATCGACTCGCGCTCGGCGGATCCCGCGCGATTCGCGGAAAGCCTCAATCCGAACGCGATGTTTTCCTTGACGGTCAGCCACGGAAAGACGCCGTATTCCTGGAAGATGACGCCGCGGTCGGGGCCCGGGCCGGTGACCGGCTTGCCGTCGAGCAGCACGCTCCCTCGCGTGGGCAGCACGAAGCCGGCGACCATGTTCATCATCGTCGTCTTGCCGCAGCCCGAAGGGCCGATCACCGCGACGAATTCGCCGTCGGCGATCGTGTACGACACGTCGTCGACAACGCGAAGCCGCCCCTGCTTCGACGGATACTCCATCGAGACGTGGTCGAACGCGATCCGCGCCGGCGCACTCACGCTCGGCCTCCTTGCGGCGGCCTGGCGAGCGAGGCATCAACGTGTCGGCCTCCTGCTCTCGCACTCGGCCGCCCCCTTCGGGCCTCGGCTTCGCCCCTCGTGCTCACGCTATCCGCTCCTGCCACGCGACGAGCCGGCGCGCGAC
>Ga0134125_10009378_pt1 | contig 11022 bp, 11 predicted proteins | sample KB31751_FD_96464 | JGI IMG/M metagenome (GOLD analysis project Ga0134125, IMG submission 96464) | Terrestrial soil microbial communities with excess Nitrogen fertilizer from Kellogg Biological Station, Michigan, USA - KB3-175-1 | ecosystem: Environmental > Terrestrial > Soil > Unclassified ...
TCACCATCCCGCTGGCCACCCTGGCCTGCCTGCTGTTCACCCTGTCGACCTCGACCCAGGTCGTCTTCTACCAGCCGACGGCCGAGTACGAACAGTGCCTGGCCGACACGGTGACCGCGCGCTCCCAGGCCCAATGCCAGCACGATTACGAGCAGAAGCTCTCCACCTTCCAAGGAGTCATCGGATCATGAGCACCGAGCAGCCCGGACCCAGCCGGTCCCGCCCCGACCAGCCCGTCACGCAGCCGGCCCCCGACGCCAAGGACTGGACGTGGACCGTCGCGCGGCCCTGCGCGGAGTGCGGCACGGATGCCACGGCGATGGGCCCGCAGGACATCGCCGCGGCCATCCGGGCGTCGTTGCCGCGCTGGGCCGCGGTGCTCCAGCGCGAGGACGTGGCCGTCCGGCCCGATCCGCACGTGTGGAGCCCGCTGGAATATGCGGCCCATGTGCGCGATGTGTCCAAGGTGATGCACTACCGGCTGGACCTGATGCACGAGCAGGACGACCCGACCTTTCCCGATTGGGACCAGGACGCGACGGCCGTGGAGGACGACTACGCCGGGCAGGCGCCGCGCGTGGTGGCGACGCAGCTGGCGGCGGCGGGCCGCGGCCTGGCCGACGCCCTCGATGCCGTGCTCAAGCGCGACCTGCATCGCCGCGGGATGCGCGGCAACGGCTCCGCCTTCACCGTCGAAACGCTGGGGCGCTATGCCTGGCACGACATCGCGCACCACCTGCACGACGTCTCGGCCTGAGCGCTTCCCGGCAGGCACCCCGGCCGGGCCAGGCAGGGTCCCCGCATCGCCCGGGTCCGGTCCTCTCCCCTCCGGGCCTGGTTCTCAGTCCTCCGAGACGGGTCCTCAGTCCTCCAGGACGGGGTCGCGCTCCAGGAACGGGGCGACCAGGTAGCCGATGACGACGCCGATGCCGACCTCCGCGGCCAGCAGCAGCGCGGTCATCCACAGGTCCGGCCCCAATTCGGTCAGCCGGCCGATGCCCAGCGACCCGGCGGAGAGCCAGCTGCCCACCACGGAGGCGAGGCCGGCGACGACGCCGATGAAGGCACCGAGCAGCAGCGTGGACAGGGCCAGCGACGCCCACCGGACCTTCAGCCGGATGGAGAGCCAGTCCTCGAAGTGGTTTTCTCCCTCGCGCAGGAACCACCAGCCGGCCAGGACGCCGGCGAGCACGGGCAGGAGCATGAACAGCCAGGCCGACTGCAGGTCCCCGGCGGGCAGGGCCCCGAGCACCGGCATCGCCGGCAGCGGGCCGACGGCCGTGCCCAGCGGTCCCAGGGTGCTTCCGGTCCCGAGGACGACGCCGCCGCCGCTGATCCAGGCCAGCGCCCACAGGGCCAGGTTCGGGGCGATCCCGAGTTGTGCCAGCGTCAGGACGGCGCCGCCGACCGGTCCCGGCTGGAGTTGCTGGTAGATGTTCGAGATCTCGAGCCAGTGCAGCCCCAGGGTGGCGGTCAGGCCCAGGGCGGCCAGCCCGAAGGCCGCGGCGTAGCCGACCAGCCCGGCGCGGATGACCGACCAGAGGTAGGAGCCGGCCCAGCGTGAATGCTGGCTCGTCCGGGCGATCCAGGCGGCGAAGTCCACGCCGATGAGCCTCCCCCACGAGCCGGCCTCGCGCCGGGCGCCGACGATCACCCCGAGTCCGGCGGGGACCAGCGGGATCAGGCAGGCGGCGCCGAGGTTGACACCGACCTCCTCGGTGGGCACGGCGAACCCGGTCACCAGCCCCACCAGCAGGTAGGCACACAACGCGCCGGCGATCCCCTGCCACAGCTGGTCGGTGTAGGAGGCGCGGGCGATGCGCCGGCCCGAGCGCCAGGCCAGGAAGAACGGGATGAGCGCCAGCCCCAGGGGCGTCAGCGTCAACAGCCCGGTCACCATGGCCGGCGACCCGGCACCGGCGGAGAGGTTCAGCTCCAGGGGGACGCCGTGGATGAGCAGCCAGACCTGCCCGCACATCCGGAACACCGAATCCAGGGTCCGGGCGGCGAAGCCACCGGTGAACCAGACGGCCATCAGCGGCACGACGACCAGCACGGCCGAGAAGAACGCGCACTGGACGAACTCGAGGGCGCCCTGCAGCCACAGCGGCATGGGGATGCCCTCGCGCCAGGAGTGCCGCAGGGAGTCCACGGCCGCATGGCCGCGCGAGGTCGTCTTCCCGGTGGTCCGTGCCTGGCCGGGGCCGGGCTGCTGCGCTTTTTTCATCGTCTCAATCGTGCCACCTGCCGCACCCGATCGGGGCGAACGACGCGACCCGGGACCGATGCACGACGGCGGTGCCCCCTGGGTGCCCACGGCACGACGGCACGGGTTCACCGGCGCGACATCCCCGGTTCAGCCGCCGCTCACGCCGGCGCGGGAGGCTGGCGGGGTGAGAGTCGTCGTGGTCGCAGAGTCCTTCCTCCCGCACTTCAACGGGGTCACCCATTCGGTGCTCCAGGTCCTGGCGCACCTGCGCCGGACCGGACACGAGGCGATGGTGATCGCCCCGGCCGGCGGCACCGCCGGGGCCCCTCCGGGCGCCCTGCCGCACCCCGGCACCGAGACGGCCGAGGGCTTCGCCGTGGTGCGCCTGCCCTCGCTGCCGCTGACCGGGTATGCCTCCGTCCGGGTCGCCGCCGGGACCGTGGCGCGGCTGCGCCGGCTGATCGCCGGCTTCGACGCCGATGTCGTGCATGTGGCCAGCCCGTTCGTGCTCGGGTGGCGGGCCATCCAGGCCGCCGGGCAGCTGGGGCTTCCGCTCGTGTCCGTCTACCAGACGCGGGTTCCGGCCTATGCGGCGCGCTACGGGGTGCCGTGGCTGGAGCCGGTGCTGTGGAACCATGTGCGGTCGATGCACCAGGCGTCCACGGTGACCCTGGTGCCCAGCCGCCATTCACTGGCCGAGCTGCAGCAGGCCGGGGTGCCGCGGTTGCGGATGTGGCGGCGTGGCGTCGACACGCAGCGCTTCACCCCCGCCCGGCGTGATCCCGCGCTGCGGGCCCGGCTGGCCCCGGGCGGAGAGCGCCTGGTCGGCTATGTGGGCCGGCTCGCCGCCGAGAAGCAGGTCGAGGACCTGGCCGTGCTGGCCGGAATGCCCGGGACCCGGCTGGTCGTCGTCGGCTCCGGGCCGCTGAAGGAGACGTTGCGCCGGCGTCTGCCAGGTGCGCATTTCGCCGGTTTCCTCGACGGGGACGGGCTGGCCACGATGATGGCCAGCCTGGACCTGTTCGTGCACCCCGGTGAAGCGGAGACCTTTTGCCAGACCATCCAGGAGGCGATGGCCTCGGGGGTGCCGGCGATCGCCGTCGGACAAGGAGGGCCGCTGGACCTGGTGGACTCCTCGCGAACCGGATGGCTCTACCGGCCCGGGGACCTGGCCGGCCTGCGCGAGTGCGTGGCCGACCTGGCCCACGACGAGGCCAAGCGTGCGGCGTTCGCGGCGGCGGCGCTGGCCTCGGTGCAGTCGCGGTCCTGGGCCTCGGTCTGCGGCGAACTGCTGGTCCACTACGAGCGGGCCGCCAACGTCAAGGCCCGCAGCCGGCACGCCCGGCTGGCCTGACCAGCCCCGCCCCGGCCGCCCGACCGGTCCCCTCCGGGACGGCTCAGTAGCTGGCCGGGGCGTCCCCATCGGCGGTCTCGTCGGGGACGAACTTCGCCGCCAGCGCCTCGGTCGCGCGGGCCAGCAGGGCCACGTCGGCACCGACGCCGACGAAGTCGACGCCGGCCTGCATGTAGGCCCGGGCGGTCGCCTCGCCGAACGCGTTGACGCCGGCGAACTTGCCGGCGGCCTTCACCGCGGCGATGGTGGTGTTGACCGCGGCGACCACGTCGGGGTGGTCCTGCTGCCCGATGACGCCCATCGAGGCGGCCAGGTCCGAGGGGCCGATGAAGATCCCGTCGACGCCGTCCACGGCCGCGATGTCCGCGGCGTTGGCCACCGCCTCGGCCGATTCGACCTGCACGATCAGCGTGATCGTCTCCGAGGCGCGCCCGAGGTATCCGGGGATCCGGTTCCAGCGCGCGGAGCGGGCCAGTGCCGAGCCGACGCCGCGGACGCCCAGCGGCGGGTAGCGCACCGCGGCCACGGCCGCCTGGGCGTCGGCGGCGGTGTGGACCATGGGCACGATGAGTGTCTGGGCCCCGACGTCGAGGTACTGCTTGATGAGCACCGTGTCGTTGACCGCCGGGCGCACCACGGGGACCACGGGGTAGCCGCGCACCGCCTGCAACTGGGCCAGGACCGATTCCGGGGAGTTCGGCGAGTGCTCGGCGTCGATGAACATCCAGTCGAACCCGGCTCCGGCACAGATCTCGGCGACCAGCGGGGAGGCCGAGCAGACCCAGATGCCGGCCAACGGTCGGTCGGCAGCGGAGAGGGCCTCGCGGAAGGACGGGTCGGGCTCTACGCGAAATGACATGTGATCGTCCCCAGTTCCCCGTAGTCGGCAAAAACGGTGTCGCCCGCGTTGACCCACATCGGGCGCGTGAAGGACCCGGCGAGGATGATCTCCCCCGCCTTGAGGCCGTCGCCGTGGGGCGCGATCTTGTTGGCCAGCCAGTGGACCCCGGAGGCGGGGTGGTTCAGCACGCCGGCGGCGACGCCGGTCTCCTCGACCACCTGGTTCTTGTAGAGGATCGCCGAGACCCAGCGCAGGTCGACCGCATCGGGGGCGACGGGCCGGCCGCCGATGACCATGGCACCCATCGCGGCATTATCGCTGATGGTGTCCACGATGGTCCGCCCCTCCATCTCGATCCGCGAGTCGAGGATCTCCAGAGCGGGGACGACGTATTCGGTGGCGCGCAGCACGTCGAAGATCGTCGCGCCGGGGCCGGTGATGTCGTCCTTGAGCACGAATGCCAGCTCGACCTCGACCCGCGGGTGGGTGTACTGCTTCCAGTCGATGACCGCGGCGTTCTCCAGGACCATGTCGTCGAAGATGATCCCGTAGTCCGGCTCGGTGATCCCGGTGGCCGCCTGCATGGCGCGGGAGGTCAGGCCGATCTTCCGGCCGGCCAGGCGGCGACCGTTGGCCTCGCTGCGCTGGCGCCAGAGCCCCTGCACCTTGTAGGAGTCCTCGATGGTCATCTCCGGGTACCGGGCGGTGAGCCGCTTCACCGGGGTGCGGGTGCGCCCGGCCTCCACCAGTTCGTCCGCGATGGAGGTGATGGTCTCGTCGTTGAGCATGTCGATGCCAACCTTCCTGGTCCTGTGGGCGGGGGCAGCGCGCTGCGGCGCCGCCGATCCACTCTCGTCAACACATCGTATACGATCTGCCGCGTGACGGGGGTCATAGGACGGGCGGAGCCCTGCGGGCGGCCCGCATCACCGGCAGCGGGGCGCGGCGTCCCACGGCTCCCGGCAAAATGAAACACCCGGCGGTACCAGTCGCTAGACGGATCCCCGCCGCGTCGATAGCGTTAAATCACCGTGCACGGCCAGCACCCGGCCGACCGGCACGGCGGTTCCTGTGAACCGCCAATTGAGCAGCACCGATGAAAGGAATGCGCAATGGGACTCGACGACAAGATCTCGAACAAGGCCGAGGAACTCTCCGGCAAGGCGAAGGAAGCCGCCGGCGACGCCACCGACAACGAGAAGCTGCAGGCCGAAGGCGCGGGCGACCAGGCCAGCGCCGGCGCGAAGCAGGCCGGTGAGCATGTGAAGGACGCCGCCAAGGACATCAAGGACGGCTTCTCCGACAAGTAGGGCACGACGGCGGTGCCGGATTGGCCCGCGGAGCCGGCCCGAGCGCCAGGTGGCCAGCGGGCGCACCTGGCGCACGCCGTTGAGAAGACGTGAGGGGCGGACCGGATTGGTCCGCCCCTCACGCTTGTCCGGGGCCGCTTCCGGCCGCGTCGGACCTAGCCCGAGGGCTGGATGTTGGCCAGCAGCTGCTCGAAGGGCAGCGATTCCATCGGGTCCGGACGCACCGCCGAGACCGCGGACCCCTGCACGGCACGGGCCAGTTCGGCACCGGCCCGCTTGACCCGGGCGGCCAGCTGACCGCTCCCGGTATCCCCGCCCCAGTCCTCGGGGGCGGCGAAGACGCCGGTGGGCATCGCGGCGGCCCGCAGGTAGCTGAAGATCGGGCGCATCACGTAGTCGATGACCATCGAGTGGCGCGCCGAGCCGCCGGTGGCGGCGAGCAGGACGGGCTTGCCGTCGAGGGCCGTCGGGTCCAGCACATCCAGGAACGACTTGAACAGGCCGCTGACGGAGGCGGTGAAGACGGGGCTCACGGCGACCAGTGCGTCCGCGGTGCCGACCTGGTCGATGATCTCTGCCAGCCGCGGCGGGGCGTACCCGGCGACCATGGTGGTGGCGATGTCGACCGCCACGTCGCGCAGCTCGACCACGGAGACATCGGCCTCCACCCCGTCGGCGACCAGCGCCTCGGCGGCGGCCTGGCCAAGCTGGTCGCCCAGCATGCGCGATGTCGACGGCATTCCCAGCCCCCCGGAGATGACGACGATTGATGTGGCCATAACGGCTTCCTCCCACTCGATTCAATGCGTTTGCATGTAAAACCGCGTGGGAGGAGGTTCTATTCCCGCAGGGGGTCTTCGGCTCGAGGGTCCGCTGGCGGGGAGGACGCGTGGCCGGGGTCAGTCGGTCCGGCTGTGCTCCCGCCCGCTGCCCGTATCGGACTCGGGACGTGGCAGGAACGTCAGGCTCAGCCGCTTCACGATGCCGTAGGCGACCATGTACAGCCCGATCAGCACCCCGACCCACAGGGATCCAGCAGTGTCCCCGTCGCCCATGACCGCGGCATTGAGCGTCGCGCAGATCAGCAGGACCAGCAGCCCCCCGGTGGCCATCGCCCCGCCCTTGATGCCGTGGTGGGCCGACATCATCCCCTGGTGGCCGTCCGCCATTTTCGCGTATCCCATGACCCTCTCCTTCGAAAGCCGATCCGGCACCGGACGAACCGGATGGGTACTTCCACCGTAGGCCGGGCCCCAAGGGACCACAAGGGCACTCGTGCCCGGGTGGGAACCGCGCAGAAGCGCGGCACCCAACGAGCGGGGCGAGCCCAGGAGGCGCCCCGAGGAGCGTTCCACGACCGCGCCGGCCGGCGTCTCAACCCGCCTCGGCGGCGTCCCGGCCGGCCCGCTCGATTTCCTCGGCGCGTTCGCGGTTCGCCTCCTGGGTCAGGGCGGCCCCCGCCTCGGCGTCGCGCGTCAGGTTCTCCCCCGTGGCGGGGTCGAAGACATGCAGCCGCCGGGTGTCCAGCCAGAGTTCGGCCGTGCGGCCACCGCGGATCCTGCTGGCAGCGTCCAGGGTGACCACCACCTGCGGGCGCAGCTCGTCGGCGTCCAGGTCCCGGGCCAGCCCGTCGAGCAGGTCCTTGACCTCGGGCGAGGGCTCGAAGTGGATGTAGCCGTACTGCTCGTTGCCCAGCCATTCGGTGTGGCTGAGCTCGGCGCTGAAGACCGTGCCGCGGCCCAGCTTGGATTCCTCCACGAGGCTGGCATCCTCGAAGTACTCCGGACGGATGCCCAGCAGCACCACCTCCCGGGAGGCGGCCTGGGCAGCCAAGGCATCGGGCACCTCCATGTCCCCGATGGGGGTCTTCAGCATGGTGCCCTCGGCGGTGGCGGGCAGGAAGTTCATCGAGGGGCTGCCGATGAATCCGGCCACGAAGAGGTTGACGGGCTGTTCGTAGAGCTCGCGCGGGGAGGCGATCTGCTGCAGCTCGCCCTTCTTGAGCACAGCCACCCGGTCCCCCAGCGTCATGGCCTCGGTCTGGTCGTGGGTGACGTTGACGCTGGTGGTGCCCAGCCGGCGCTGCATCTGCGAGATCTCCGCCCGCATCTGCCCGCGCAGCTTCGCGTCCAGGTTGGACAGCGGCTCGTCGAACAGGAAGGCATCGGCCTGGCGGACGATCGCCCGGCCCATGGCCACGCGTTGGCGCTGGCCGCCGGAGAGGTTGCCGGGTTTGCGCTCGAGGTGGTCGGTCAGTTCCAGCGTCGTCGCCGCCGCCCGGACCCGTTCCTGCACTTCCTCCTCCCGGAACTTGCCCTTGGCCAGGCGCAGGGGGAAGGCGATGTTCTCGAACACGGTCAGGTGCGGGTAAAGCGCGTAGTTCTGGAACACCATGGCCAGGTTCCGGTCGCGGGGGGCCTTGTCGTTGACCCGGCGGTCGTCGATGAACAGGTCCCCGCTGGTGATGTCCTCGAGCCCGACGATCATGCGCAGCAGCGTGGACTTGCCGCAGCCCGAGGGCCCGACGAGGATCACGAATTCGCCGTCGGCGATGTCGATGGAGACGTCGTTCACGGCCGGGAACCCGTCGTCGTACTTCTTGACCAGGTTCTTCAGCGAAATCGATGCCATGGGATGTCCTCTGCTTTCTCGGGGGCTTTCTCGGGGGCCTTCTCGTGCCAGGGCCTCAACCCTTGACCGCGCCCTGGGTCAGCCCGGAGACGATCTGGCGCTGGAAGCCCAGCACCAGGAGCACCACCGGGATGGTGACGATGATTGCGGCGGCGGAGATCGCGCCGGTGGGTGACTCGAACTGGGAGGCGCCGGTGAAGAACGCCAGGGCCGCCGGCACCGGGCGGGCCGCCTCGGTGGAGGTCAGCGAGATGCCGTAGACGAAGTCGTTCCAGGCGATGAAGAACGCGATGATCGCCGTGGTGAAGACCCCCGGTGCCGCCAGCGGCACGATCGCCTTGCGGAAGGCCTGCCAGGAGGTGGCCCCGTCGACCTGGGCCGCCTGCTCGAGCTCCCAGGGGATTTGCCGGAAGAAGGCGGCCAGGGTCCAGATGGAGATCGGCAGCGTCAGCGACAGGTACGGGATGATCAGCCCGAGCCAGGTGTCGTAGAGCCCGATGGTGCGCCAGACGTTGAACAGCGGGGTGACGATGGAGATGACCGGGAAGATCGACACCGCCAGCGCGGTGGTCAGCACCAGCTTCTTGCCCGGGAAGTCCAGACGGGCGATTGCGTAGGCACATAGCGTGGCGAGCACGACGGCGACGGCGGTGGCGATGAGCGTGATGCCGATGGAGTTGCGCAGCGACGTCAGGAACAGCTCCTGGGCATCACCGACGAGGATCTGCTCGTAGTTGACCCCGGACCAGTTGGTCGGCAGCAGCTTGCCGTTGGACAGGTCGCTGGGTTCCTTGAAGGAGGTCGCCAGGATCGAGAACACCGGGAACAGCGCGTAGACCGCGACGACGATCGTGATGAGGATCCAGGTGATTCGGGTCCTGGGGGTGGTGGTCTTCATCATTTGCCTCCCTGGGAACCGGCGAGGTCGACCTTGAACAACTTGATCGCCACGAAGCAGATGAGCAGCACGCACAGGAACAGCAGCACGGACACCGCCGAGCCGAGCCCGATCTCCAGCCGCCCGATCGAGGTGCGGTAGGCCAGCAGCGAGAGCACCTCGGTGCCGTAGGCGCCGTTGGTCATGATGAACACGTTGTCGAAGATGCGGAAGGCATCGAGTGCTCGGAAGAGCACGGCCACCATGATGGCGGCCTTCATGTTCGGCAGGATCACCCGCTGCATGCGCTGCCACCAGGTCGCCCCGTCGACCTCGGCGGCCTCGGTGAGCTCGTCCGGGACCTGGGCCAGGCCGGCGAGCAGCAGCAGCGAGATGAACGGGGTGGTCTTCCAGATCTCCGAGGCCATGATCACGAACAGCGAGGTCCACGTGTCGGCGAACCAGTTCAGGTCCGGCCCGATGCCCGGGATCCAGTCGAACCAGTTGTTGACGAATCCGGAGTTGATGTCGAATGCGTAGAACCAGGCGAACGCGGAGACGACCGTGATGATGCCGTAGGGCACCAGGATCGCGGTGCGGACGAAGCCGCGCAGCGATTTCAGCGCCTTGTGCATCACCAGTGCCAGCGCGAAACCGAGCACGAGCTCGACGACCACGGTGATGACCGTGATCAGCGCGGTGACGCCCAGATCCCGCCAGAACAGCGAATCGGAGAGGATCACCCCGTAGTTCTTCAGCCCGATGAAGGCCTTGTCCCCTGGTGCGGTGAGCCGGAAATTGAAAAGCGAGTCCCAGACGGCCTGCAGGATCGGATAGAGCGTGACGAGCAACATGACCACGAAGGCGGGTCCGGCCAGCCACCACCCCAGGCGGCGTTCGCTGCGCCGTCGTTCGGAGAGGACGACGGCGGGTGACCGCCTGCGTTGGCCCGCGCGGGGCTCCACGGAGGTGCTCATCGCTGCACCTCCCCGGCCTGGACCGGCAATGCCGTGACGGACCGCCTGGTGCCCGATCGCCCCATGCCGGATCGCCCCGTGCCGGATCGCCTCGTGTCCGGTCTGCTCATAGCAGCCTCTCCCCTCGCAGGACCTCGATGATGAAGTCGGTGGTCTCCTTCGGCGTCGTGGCCGGGTCGACCCCCGACGGTGGCGCCCAATGCTGTTGGATGCCGGTGGAGACCTCGTTGTAGTACGGGGTCTGCGGCCGCGGGGCGGATTGCCGCAGCGACTGCCGGATCGTCTCGGCCATCGGGAACTTGTCCTTGATGGACGGGTCGTCGTAGGCCGTCGAATCCGAGGGCGGGTTGCCGTTGGTGACGAAGTACTCGACCTGGTGTGCGGGGGTGACGATGCACTCGATGGCCTCGTAGGCCAGGTCCGGGTGCTTGCTGGCGGAGCCGACGCCGAGGTTGATGCCGCCCAGCGGCGGCCGGGAGTCCTGGTCTGCGTCGGTGCGCGGGTACAGCGCCCACCCGATGTCCTCCAGGAGCGACTTGTCCAGCGTTCCGGCCTCGACGCTGGCCTTCGTTGCCGGCCACACGAAGGGCCAGTTGACCATGAACGAGCCCTTGTCGCCCTGGAACTGGAGCATCGATTCGTTCTCCGCCTGCGTGGGCAGGCCCGGTCCGCCCAGCCCCTCCTTGCCGATGGTCGACACGATCTGCGCCGCCTTGCGACCGGCCTCGGATTCGAGTCCGAGCTTGATCTCGTCCGCCGGTGCCTCCGGGTTCTGCACGATGTGTCCCCCGCCCGATTCTACCAGCGCACTCACCCACACGGA
>Ga0134125_10009379_pt1 | contig 11021 bp, 16 predicted proteins | sample KB31751_FD_96464 | JGI IMG/M metagenome (GOLD analysis project Ga0134125, IMG submission 96464) | Terrestrial soil microbial communities with excess Nitrogen fertilizer from Kellogg Biological Station, Michigan, USA - KB3-175-1 | ecosystem: Environmental > Terrestrial > Soil > Unclassified ...
GTGCAAACCAGGCGCCAATGCCGGCTGAGGGTTGAGAAAGGCAGCATGAGAAATCGTCGATCGTTCCCACTGGCAGTTGCTGTGATTTTGGGTGCCTGCATTTCCCTGGCAGGGCAGGCGCCCAGCCAGCAACCGCAATCTATGCCGGCGAAATTTACGCTACGAGAAGCTGAGCAGTTTGCACTCACGAATAACCCGCAAATTACTGTTTCGCAACTGCTGACTTTGGCACAGCACCAGGCGTTGCGAGAGGTTCGATCAAGCGAGTTGCCGAGCGCCACGGGAAATCTGACGGCTGTTGATGCTCACCAGGGCACCCGGATTACCGCAGGCGTGCTCAACAACCCGAGCGTGTTCGAAAGAGCCGGAGCGGGCGTCACAATTGCACAACTCATCACTGATTTCGGGCGCACGAGAAACCTGGTTGCTTCTGCTGGTCTTCGAGAAAAAGCCCAACAGGAATCTGCGCTGGCAACTGCGGCAGACGTGACTCTCGCGGTTGACGAAGCGTTTTACGCTGCTTTATCGGCTCAAGCTCAGTTGATGGTCGCACAACAGACGGTCGACACACGTCAGACCACCGCCGATCAGGTGCGCGCCCTGGCACAGGCAAAGCTCAGATCGGATCTCGATCTTAGTTTTGCTAATGTGAATCTCGCACAGGCCAAGCTGTTGTTGCTCGATGCTCAGAATCGCAAGGATGCAGCATTCACTTCTCTCAACGAACTACTGGGAATGGAGAAACAGGCCATTTATCTTCTGGTGGACGAGAGTAACCGGACTCTCACAGAACCATCTTCGAACGAAGAGGATCTAGTTCGGCAGGCCTTTCGATCGAGGCCGGATCTGGCCGCTCTGGACGATCAATTCCAGTCTCAAAAACGATTTGCTCGCGCCGAACACGATCTTAATCGCCCCGCCGTAAGCGCCCTCGGCGCGGTGGGGGGAACGCCAGTTCGAGCCGATCAGATTACTAGTTCTTGGTACGGGGCGGTCGGCGTGAACATGAGCATCCCAATATTCAATGGGTTTCTGTTCTCGGCTCGAGCTCAAGAGGCCGATTACCGCGCATCAGCACTGCAAGCTCAAGTGCACGATCTTCGCGATCGTATTGCGCGCGATGTGCGAATCACCTGGCTGCAGACAAACACCGCTTTTCAGCGGGTGACGGTGACGGCGCAATTGCTTCAGCAGGCGAACTTGGCGTTAGACCTGGCCCAGACGCGCTACAAACTCGGCTTGGGTTCGATTGTCGAACTCAGTCAAGCGCAGCTGCAACAGACGGATGCCCAGATCGGGAACTCGACCGCGAAGTATGAGTATCTGACCAGTTTGTCCAGGCTCAAGTATCAGACCGGGCAGTAAGGAGATTCGTGTCGAGAAGCCAAAAGATTGCAAGAAAACAGCGAATCGCGGCCAATCACACGTTTGATGCGCTCATGGTTTCTCTTCTGTTTGGCGGCTTCCTGTACGGAGGCTCCGGTATTGTGACCTGGCATGCGGGAGATTCCTTTTTGAGTGTGCACATGCAATCCATAGCGATCTTTATTGGGTCCCTTGGGTTCAGCCTATCGCTGATGTTGCTTCAGAGCTTAGCTCATGCCTCACGCTCGCTTGGCTTGCGCTACGCTCGCTGCTGGCTGCCCACGATCGCTTTCAGTGTTATAGCGATTTGGATTGATCTAAATGCGGCAGTATGGTGCTTGCTTGTAATTGGCTGCATGTGCTTCGGCTATGTGGACACTCTGGCAATCAATCGAAGAGTTTTCGGAAAATTGCAAGCATGAGGCGCGCAGCATGTGAATCATAGAAGTTCACCCTCGAAAACAGTGGTTTTCGACCTTCCGCAGCACAACAACCCACTCTGGTTGTAGACAAGTATTTGCGGTGATCCCAATCTGCTACCATGTGTTTCTGTTGAACGCGCTTACAGCCGCAATCGGCGCCCCATTTCCAAACTACCACGGCGAATGCTCACACGGCATTACTGACGCGTGATAACGTCATTGCATGATTGCTGGGGTGGATACCGCACCAAAGGTCACGCTAAGCGGCATACAGGCAGCACTAGATCGTATTCGCGATGCGATCACCGTGTCTCCATGTGCGTGCTCGTCCGCTTTGTCAACCCTGACCGGCAGTCGGGTGTATCTGAAACTCGAGAACCTGCAGCGCACAGGGGCGTACAAAGAGCGGGGAGCGCTCAACACACTATTGCTGCTTGCGCCGGAGGAGCGGCATCGGGGACTGATTACGGCGTCCGCGGGCAATCACGCGCAGGCCCTCGCGTACCACTCGGGCAAGCTCGGCATTCGAGCTGAGATCTGGATGCCGCTCACCACGCCGCTGGTGAAAGTTTCAGCTACCCGACAGTACGGCGCAGAAGTAGTGCTGCACGGCACGAATTTCGACGAAGCCTATCAGGGCGCGCAGGAGCATTCTCAGAAGACCGGCGCTAACTTTGTTCACCCCTTCGATGACGAGAGCGTAATTGCGGGACAAGGAACGCTGGCACTGGAAGTTCTGCAGCAGGTTCCCGATCTGGAAACAGTCATCGTGCCGGTCGGCGGGGGCGGGCTCATCTCCGGAATGGCAGTTGCGCTGAAAGAGATTAACCGCAGCATCCGCGTAATAGGCGTACAGACGGCGGTATTGCCTTCCATGGTCGTGGCCCTTCGGGAGAAACGGCCGGTACAACTCCCGGGTGTTACGACACTGGCGGACGGTATTGCAGTTCGTACGGCTGGCCAAAAGACACTGCCACTAGTTCAAAAGTATGTTGACGATATCGTTGTAGTAGATGAGGAAGAGATCGCGAATGCCGTCCTGTTCCTTCTCGAGCGAGAGAAAACCCTGGTTGAAGGTGCCGGGGCTTGCGGCGTCGCCTCTCTTCTCCACCGCAAGGTAACTGCAAACGGCAGAGTGACAGCAGTAATTGTCACCGGCGGCAACATGGACGTAAACCTGCTGGCGCGCATCATCGAGCGCGGTCTCGTCAAAAGCGGACGATTGGTCCGCCTGCGAATCGTCCTCCCTGATCATCCTGGCGCTTTGCATCAGCTGACGAATGTCATCGCCAACCATCACGTGAACATTGTCGAGACCAGTTATCATCGCGCTTTCTACGGCGCCAGTTTGGGACACACCGTGATCGATCTCACCATGGAAACGCGAGGACCGGAACACAGTGATGAGTTGATCGAAGCACTACGACGTGCGGGCTACAATCATGAGCGCATCCTGTAAGCGCTCCCGTGTTTCACGCAACGTCCGAGGAAAAGATACGGATTTCCAGTTTTTGTGGAAAGAAGTTGCGCCGTGACGAGCCTTGCTCCTCGTTCACCCAGCCTTTCGCTACCTTTACCCGTTTCAGAACTTCAGCGATGATGTCGCTCATCGGCCATCCAGAGATTCGTCCCTCTGGATTTCTGCGATTTGCGCAGTCGCAGCAGTTGCTCATTCCGGAATAGTGCCAGCCCTGCAAGACATCGATTGGCCCTGAAGCCTTCAATTCCAGTTTAGGAAATTCGCGGCTTTACAAGTAGTGATATGGGGCAAACGTCGGTTCATCGACGGAGGTTTCAACAACACTCGGCTTTGCGCTTCCGCGTCGCGCAACGCTAGCCCCATCTCCACTCGCCACTCGTGAAGGAGTTCGCCGGGATGTGACCTGTTGCGTCCATTTTGGGGACTCTTCAAGTGCCTCACCAACCAACTCTCTCCTTTACTCCAGCAGCCGTTGCAAGAAATGGTATTCATCTTGAAGATCTGCGAAAAGCGTCGGGCTGATGGGATCGACTACAGAAGGGCGCATCGGACCAGCATCCGGCCGTACGGCGTCGATTCGCGCTTGAACCTGGACGATCTCGTCGTGTGACAACGAATCGCGTACGCCTTTGAGCTCTTTCTCGATTTCATCGGCGAGATATCTACGGATAGGATCATTGGGACGGGCGGCCGATTGCAGGGCTTTGTACTTGGAGCGAATACTCTCTCGAGCGGCATGCAGTCTTTGCCGCAGCTGCTCTTCCAGTTGCATTGTCATTGTGTATACCGGACATAGCTGAGCCCCAGCGCGCCAAACTCGCCGAATACCAGAATCGACATTGCCACGTCATCTCGCCGAATCTCATTTTCGCGCACCGTGCAGTCTCGGCTTCTCACCAGCTGTGGTTCTTGGGTGAACGCAAGCGCTCGGGAGTGTAGCCGTGGAGCGGAGGCTAGTCGGTTCAATTTCTAAGTTTCTTGCAGTCGGGATCGGACGGCATGGTGGGCGAGTTGGTTGGCCTCGCTGTTCGACTCGCGGTTGATGTGAAAGATCGCGAAATCAAAGGAGCGGGCCAGCTTGCGGCAGGTCCAGTGGAGCGAGTACAGCCTTGGGCTGCGACACGCGTACTCTCCGGTCATCTGACGGACTACTACCTGAGAGTCGGAGAAAACGTGCAGCACCTTAGCCTTCAGTTTCAGAGCGTGCTGCAGGGCTTCGAGCAAGGCGACATATTCGGCGACATTGTTGTCCTGGTGCCCGATCCACTTCGAGATCCGGATTTTCTCGCCTCGCGAATCTTGGAGCACGACGCCAATCCCGGAAGGTCCAGGACTGCCATGGGAACCACCATCAACGTGTGCAACAAAAACTGACATCTGCTACTCATAAAAATGCGGCAACTCTGCTCGGCGGTCAAGTGAATGTTTGGACGCATCCCAAAGTTTTTAGATTTGCGGTTTGTGGAAAGAATGTGGAAAAGAAGTACGTAATCAAAATCGTCGGTATAAGTTATCGTCCGGTCAGCGCCATGCCTAGGAGGTTTTCCAGAGCTCTGAAATTGGGCATGCACCAATCATTAGCGTTGACACTAACGGTCGTGATCTTTAGATTAACTCGCGTCGACGGCTGAAAGGTTCAGTGCCTATCAAGTTGCTGGACCGAAGTAGGCTGGGTGATCAACCCGGCGGAGTGATCCGCAGGGTGACCAGACCCGAAAAAACCGGCGGACACTGCGAGGTGCAGCCGGGGTTTGGAACTGCGAAAGCAGTGATCGCATCAGGGACTGTGACGGTACATGTATCCACGTCGGTAACTCCCTCGCAGGAGCTGCCGGCTGGAGCATAACCAATGTCGCAGTCCTTTTAATTTTTCCCGCCGGCGATTCTTTCCTGCCGAATCTTGATTGTTTGTTTGGTCCACGAGCGGCTGAACGTCTTCGAGATCATCTTGCGTTACCAATCTCGCAGGATCGTAGAAATCAAAATAGCGATTCATTGCCGAAGCAGACCTATTAGTGCTTACCACGAGCGCGCATACAAGAACGCCGATGAAGCCTCGTCGCATTACGGCTGCCTCCAAGACAAGCCGCTGTTCTCTCCCTCGGATTTGCTAGATCCACGCACGCGGTAATTTTGGTATAAGGGTCGGAATCACCGAAAATGCGAGGTGTGACAATGTCGGCATTAAGCATTGTTAACCAATATCTTGATGCATTTTATTCCGGTGACTTCGATAGGGCCAAGCCACTGGTTGCCAACGACTTTCATTTCCAAGGGCCGTTCGTCGAGGCCACAGACAAAGAGACTTTCTTCAAGTCGGCGATTCCGCTAGCTCAGATCGCAAGGGGCCACCTACTCTTGCGTCAATGGGCGGAGAGCGATGAAGTGTGCTCAATCTTTGATGTCAATCTCGAAACGCCAGCCAGCAAAGGCAAGGTCACTATGACCGAATGGCACACCGTCCAAAATGGAAGGCTCGTGTCTGGCCGTGTCATTCTCGATACGGCGGCGTTTCGCGCTCTAGTGCCGGTCAGATGAAGTGCGCGAGCACAAGGCGCAGAGCAGGAACCGTGCGCACCACACCGGGAGTTCCAGGCGAAGTGGAGCGCAAGTTCTCGCAACTCGTCGAGGCTTTCTCGTCCGATCCAGATGTTTCCCATGGGAGTGGGAAAGGCTTTGGCTCCGGGGCGCTCAAGGTGAACGGCAGGATTTTCGCGATGGTCTCATCGAAGGGACAGTTCGTGGTGAAATTGCCAGGAGATCGTGTGGACGAACTGATCGCGTCGGGCAAACGGTGCCGATTCGAGCCTCGGCGAGGCAGGATGATGAAGGAGTGGGTGGCCCTATCCAATGGTGAGAATTGGACGAAACTTGCCCAAGAAGCGCGCGAGTTTGTGAAGCGCGGCTACTCGCGTGCGAACGGGAGTTGACGAGCGCAGCCTGCCAAAGCGTGAGTATGGTACTTAGTTGCAGTAACACTTGTCATGAAAGACCAAGACCGCAAATCACTTTCGTCCGCCGATTTTTTTTCACGGTTTTGAAAACCCACAATTCCTTTCGGCACAACAACTCATAATTTATTCCCCGTAACTGATCCAAAGTTGGGCGGTACCCGGGTTCTGAGTCAGAAACACTAACACGCTCTCTGACTCGTATTCTTCCCACGTACTTCTTCCCACTCCTGCTACCCGAAATGAAAATTCGCTGACGTGACTTTCGAGTCGCGTTGCGGTTTGGCGATCCGTGGAACGACTCCGACCTGGTGGATCGACAGCAGGACCCGCTAGCGCGGTTAGGTCCTCCCGTGAGAGGCCGATTTCATGGTGGGGAAGCACCACTCCAAAGTTCCCAAATAACTGGAACCCAGGGGATGGCACTGTGATGCTGTGCATGGGCAACAACCTGACCATCAATTCTGGAGACAACGTCTTGGCAGGCTATCCCTTGTCGATGCAGGGTTCGCATCAGGCAACAACAGTATCTCTGGCTGGGGGGAAACGTGCAGACCGATGTCCCGTGTCCCGATGGAAGTTCCTATACTCTCCGAGTTCCGCTCCCGAATCAGTCCTACTCAATCGCCGGCAATGACAACATCTGGTGGCCAGCAAGCAACCAGAACAGTCCGTTTGTCTATCAAGGTTCGGCGACGGCAAACGCTTGCTCCGGGGGTGTTGCGAAAGCCGCTTACTTCAGCGCATTGGGAGTAAGCTCCGGCGCAGGCAATCCGGGAGGGCCTGGTTTTCTTACGACTGACACCACAGATCCACTAAATGTCAGGTTCCACTGCAGTGACAACGGCACCGGCGGCAACTGGAGTCCGACGGTGACTGTTCGTTACAACCCGCAGTAGGGAAGCGGAAGTACGAGCAAATAGGGGGCCAGATGAAGCATTTCGAGAATTGCCTGAGAAATTATGTTCTTTTGGCCCATTTCCCGATTTGATAAGCGTTGGAATCCGCGCAGGCCTGCGCTCTCAGTCCAAGCCGAAAGAACTCCGTATCGGCACGCTTCTTCTCTGATAGGTAATACTGCGTTTCTTACACTTACAGGATGAATGCTGATGGTATATCCCGGAAGACCATGGTGCTGTGCGGTTTGAAGGCACGACCAACCTACTTCGTCAGTGGTTACATTCTCAGGATGGTTCGAGAACTGGCGCTCCCGACAACGAGGTCCTTATCGATGCTCGCGCTCACTAGGCTGCCCTTCGAGCGAACCTGAATATCGAAGAAGTCTTCCCACGTCATGGTCAGATGGCGATCGAACCAGGCGCGCATTTCCTCGAGAATTTGCTCATCGCTGGACGAAGTTTGCCCATGTCGGCTTTCAGGAGTCGTAGACTGGGTGCTCTGCGCCAGGCGTTGCACGGCTTTCTTCACCCGGAGTTTTGATTCTTTTTCCAACGTGGTGAATGTGATGTCCATCCCATGTCCATCATCGGAGACGCGCACTTCGCCCTGCGCCGGGATCTTCATTCCGTACAGGTGCAGGATCAACTGCACGCGGGTGTTACGCGGAAGGGGAAACTTGGTAGTCAGGTAGCAGCCGCCCAGGCTGATGTTCTCAAGTCGTCCCGAAATGGGAGAGGCGCTCTCGTCGGTCCAGTACTGCACGCCGCGCTCGCAGTCGAGGCGCGGAATCGAGCGCCGGTCCTCTTTATCTTCTGTGAGCTTTGGCTGCCAGGTGTCGATGTAAGATCCGGGGTCGATCTGGTCTTCGACCGGGGCAATTCTCTTTTCGGGTTCCAGAGTGCGCAAGCCAATCTGACCGGAGCGCGAAGTGCCCGGCTCGCCGATCCACACTACCTCGAAGCGGACGCGGTCTTTCTGATGCTCAAGCATCAGCTCCTGTCCCCTCCTTGCGGTGAGTGTTTCCAGACTACTGATGCGCACGCCTTTTGCGCTAAGGTCCAGAGTGCAGACGACGTGACGAAAACTGTTACCCTGTGCGTCGATTCCCGATACGCGCACTGGCACTGCAAGAAAGCTCCGTTTCTCCGTCCGTCGCGACATACCGTGACGTAGTATGGTACGCGGGACCAATAATCGGTGAGATTACGGAAGTAATAAAGTGCCCTGCAATTGCAAACAGAGCGGTCGCTGGTACACGAGCGTTACTTGAAAGGCGATCTTCGCCACAGTACAGTGCGGTGTGATCTCCTAGCACGCCGATACTTACCGGAGCCACACGTTGCCGTCCGCAAATGAGCTGTTCGACCTGATTACAGTCCATCGCTTCTACGTAGCGATAGTCGAAGGCAGCCTCGGTTATCGGATTCTTCTTCCGCAAGAACTTCAGCGCGAATCCTACGCCGACGATAACAACCAGGACGCTCGCTCTGCTTTCTTGCGGTGGCTGGGCATGCTCGATCTGGCAATCTCTCCGCCAATGGTACGCGATCAGCTGAACGCAACTCAGCATCGCGAGGGCGCAGAGGCCCTGTTGCGTTATTACGTGAAGAAATGCTCGGTGAGCGATCTTGACCGGGACAAGACCGATTGCGTGTTGGGATTCCTATGCCGCCATCCAGCCGGGGTCTCATCTGTCTCACCGGCGAAACTCTCAAGCGACAGCTCAGGTCATATCGAAGCTGTACGTGAGTTCCAACTCGAAATCAATCGCATACTCGCCGGGATATCCCATGGAGAGCTGCCTGCGGAGCATGAGCAGTTACTGCGAGAATACGAGTTTCTTTACCAAGAGTTGATCGATTTCCGTACCTTCGACCAGCTCATAGATTGCGGCATTTTGAGCCGCATACACGATCTCAAGAAATCTTTTGGCGCTTCTTTCTATCAACCGAGCGTTCTGTCGGCTGTTGGAGTTTTTAATGGAATTTTCGGCAAGTGCTTTGATGATCTTTTCCTCGAAGCCAGCCGCCAGATCAAGAGTTTCGCAGAACGAGTGCAGCAGCAAGGCACAAGCATCATGAGCCAAGTGGACGGTGATGTGAGAGTAAAGCACCTGACGGAGTTAAAGGAGGAGCAGATCCTCGACAAGGAATACATCCAGGCCCGTGAGGATTTCCAAAAGGTCTCAACCTTTAAGAAAGCTGTGGACAAGCGTCGTGGACCTGCGTCTGGGGTTCATGGACACTCCTCTTTCGCCGCTCCGGTAGCGTCGCCAGACTCGGCGGGAGCATTTGCGCCGCTCGGCGCCCAGCCCGCCGAGCAAACTACAGCGTCATTTGCGAGGCCACATGCAGCTGCAGAAGAATATAAGTTGAGACAGACCGCTGAACAGATCCGACTTTTTGTGCGCGCTGCCGACGCGAAAGTTTGCTTCACGGTACCTCTGCCGATGCTCAATCTCTCGCTCAGCGGTCCAGAGGTCGATGCTTTCCGTAGTGACTATGGTCAGGAAAACAGTTTTCGCGCGCGCTATGCCGACGCTGTCGTAAATCTTGCCACGACCAGAGCACGGATCGCTATCGAGTTACTTGAGTTCCAGCACAAGCAGAGCTCGGCATATCGATGGAAGCCACACGCCGATTCGCTGATGTATCTCATGAATCAATTCGAGCGACTACAAGGAAAGGCTAACGATATGATCGCGGCAGCGAAGCAGCGAGGGTTGGTGGAAAAAGTCGATGCACTCAACAGCTCTCTTGCCAAACTTCATTCTGGGTTACAGAGTGCAACACTCAGCCTGCAATCCCTCGACACTTCACACAGCAACACCAAGCAGCGCCACCAGCGAGTCCCTTCTTTGCTCTAGGGCGTTCGTACTCTGACTGATTCCTTGGATGCATTAGGCCATCTAGAGATTCGTTTATCGCCACGCAACTTAGGTCCTTCGCAATCTGAACTCTGGAAATCAACAGAATCACTGCATCACTGTAACCAGATTAACGGAATACGACATGGCGAGTATGCTGTTGCGTGCTGATCGTTGCCATTTCGTACGACTCTCAAACTCTAAACAGCCGATTGACTGCGTTGCAGCGACTGGGAAATGTTTTGGTCCCCGCCTCTTCATTGGACAGTGGTTTGAATGCTATTTTTAGCCCCTTTCACGTGCTCATCATCGGCGCATCGGTGCCGTATGAAGACCGGCAGCGGCTTGCGGTGGAAAGCAAGAGAGTGAATCCAAGAGCCGAAATCATTTCGGTCGAATGGCCTGGTTCCCGAAAGTTGGAGCTTGCCCATTTTGACCGTTCTCGCAAGGCAGTGAGCAGAAGCTAATCGAAGCTGTGCAACGCCTTCAACACAGAAGATGAAAACGTGCGCTCGTACGAACCCAATGAGTCAGAATTTGGTGGAGCTAGTCGGGCTGGAGACGTTCTACAGGTTCTTCAGCAAGGATGCTGAACAATGGGTGCAGGTGATTTCCGACTATTGGCCAAAAAATCAGCAGCAGCTTGATGACAAGATGAGACGGCTCGCTGCCAGATACAAATCACCACATAATATGGTCAGGAAAGACAGTAAAGGAGATGGCGATGGAACCTGACACCTTCGAGCTTGACGAGAAAACGGGAAAGCCTGCGGACTTGGATTTTCATTACCGAGTCATTTTTCGCTGGACCTCGCATTACGTGCATCCGACGATTCCGGACGCCGCGAAAGCCACTTCCAGTGTTCGGGAATCCGTGGACCCAGATGAACTGCTCGCCAGATTGGCTTCACTCGATCCAGTCTCTCGCTCAGAGTCAAGGCGCCATGATTAGATCAAACCTGATGCCAGCGCATTTCGGGCTGACTTCTCACACGATCCTGCATGATTACCACAGTTGTGTAGGACTAGCAGCTTCA
>Ga0134125_10009380_pt1 | contig 11021 bp, 8 predicted proteins | sample KB31751_FD_96464 | JGI IMG/M metagenome (GOLD analysis project Ga0134125, IMG submission 96464) | Terrestrial soil microbial communities with excess Nitrogen fertilizer from Kellogg Biological Station, Michigan, USA - KB3-175-1 | ecosystem: Environmental > Terrestrial > Soil > Unclassified ...
CGAAGTCCTGCAACGCGACTTGTGGCGAGCCGGCTTCCTGGAACCGGTCGCGCTCGTCAACTTCCTCGCCGTCCGCAGCGTGATGACCTATGTGCCGCTCCTGGCCGGCGAGATCGGCGCCGTGCTGACCGAGGGCAACACCGCCATTGGCTTCTTCCTCACGGGATTGGTCGGCGGCCTGCTCGGGTATGCCCTGCCGCGGCTCATCTTGCTGTCGATGGCGAGTCGCCGCACCGAAGCCATTCGCCGCGGCTTGCCGATGCTCATGGATACCATGGGCCTCATGCTCTCGACCGGGGCCAGTCTCACCGCGGCTCTGGCTCGCGCCGGGGAAGCCATTCGCCGCGGCAACCCCGAACTCTCCCACGAAGTCCGCGTCGTCATTGCCCACGCCCAGATGCGCAGCCTCTCCCACGCTCTCGAACGGTGGAAGGATCGCCAGCCGATCCCGGAACTCGGCAGCTTCGTCTACTTGTTGAGCCAGGCGGATCGCTTGGGAACGGACATCACCCGCGGCTTGTGGGAACTGTCGTCGAGTCTCCAGGTGAACGCCCGGCAACGGGCCGAAGCCGCCGCCAATCGCGCCAACTTCTTCATGGTCTTCCCGACCGTACTGTGCTTGCTGATCGCGGCCGGATTGATCCTGGCTGGCCCGGGGATCGTGCGGCTCTTCGACGCCAAGCGCGAACTGGACGGCGTGATGGAGCGGGCGCGGGAATCGGAGGATTTGATCAAGAAGAAGGTCGATCTGACGCCGCGCACCCGGGTCACGCCGGTGCCGCCGGCCCCCGCGCCGGGCACGCAGCCGCCAACGGAATAACATTGTTTAGCCGCGACGCGAAGCGGAGCACTCCGCTCCGCAGACTCCGCGTCGCGGCTAAACATCAAATCCACAAGCGCATTCGCGCTTTCAATGCCGGCGGCAAGCGGTTATCCAATAACCGCAGCACTTCATTGGTGTGGTAGCGCGTGCTGAAGTGGCCCGCCACGATCATCTCATTTTGGAAGCGGTCGGCCCGCTCGATGAAATCGTCCAGGTGCATGTGGCCGTACTTGTGAATTTTGTCGCGGCGATGCTTGTCGCGGATGAAACTCATCTCGGTGATGAGCACCTTGGCGGTGAAGCAGGCGGGTTCGTTGTCGAGGCCTGCCGGGGCGGTGTCGCCGGTGTAAGCGACCAGCGGCGTCCGCATTTCGCGCGTGATTTCGACTCCGGAGAACTTCAGGTCGCGAATCTTTTCGCCGGGCAGGCCGATGAACTCGTCCTTGAGCTTGTGGCGGCGATCCCAGACCACGAAGCCGCGCGACGGCACGGTATGTACGGTGTTGAAAACAGTGACGACGAGTTCGCGGCTAATGTCGATTTCCTGGCCGGCCTCGACGCCGCGAATGTCGGCCGTTTGCCGGCCGCGATCGAGCCGCTGGAAGATCAGCAGTAACTTCTTTACGTCCTCGACCATCTCGGTGGGAACGTAAATGACGGGCGGTTCCATCTTCATCATGCGGCGGCGAGCGACGTATACGGGAAGAGCCGCGACGTGATCAAGGTGCGTGTGTGAAATGAACCAGGTGCCCGTGCCCATGAAATCCCAGGGCTGGGCGCCGAGATCGAAGCCGACTTTCAGTTCCGGGATGCGGTAGTAGCTTTGCACGGCCGCACGCGACCACCCCTCGATTGTCAGCCCGTTGTGGACGTAAGAGAGATAAGGGGCGTTATCGACCGGCCGCTCGGCATCCATGATTCATCCCGGGAAGAAGCCCAGGGACGGCCGTCCCTGGGCCTTCAAATTATCACTTCTTGATCGGCTTGTACTCGACCTTCTTGAACGTCATGACGCTGCCGGGATCGTGCCCCTGCAATGCGAAGTGCCCCTTCGTGAAGCTGTTGGTGGTATCGGTGAAGTCGATGGTCTTGTTGCCGTTGACGAAGATCTGGATGTGGTTGCCGTCGGCGACGACTTCCTGCGTGTAGAACTCGTCGGGCTTGATCGGGGCCTGGTTCATCACGCAGATTTCCTTCTTGAACTTGCCGAGCTTGCCGGCCGGGTAGAGGCTGCCGCTGCGGATGGGGTCGCCGTGGGTGGCATTGATCTGCGCTTCGTAGCCCGAGGGGAAGCCCGGCTCGAACTTGGTGCGGAAGTATTGCCCGCTGTTCCCCTTGTCGTTGATCTTCACCTCGACGCGGTAGCGGAAGTTATCGGCCTCGGTGTCGGTGAAGAGGTGGCTGGCTGGGCCGCCGCCCACGATCAGACCGTCCTTCACTTGCCACAGCGTCACTTCCTTGTCGTTCTTCAACACCCCGATGAAGGCAATCACCTTGCCCTCGTCGTTCTTCTTTTCCTTGACGCTCTTGAAGTTGCCGGCCGGCGGATTGACCATCTTCCAGCCGGTCAGATCCTTGCCGTTGAAAAGCGGAATCCAGCCTTCGTCCTTGTCGTCCGCGGCGCCGGCGGGTGGGACCAAGGCGAATGCCGCCGCGAAAGCGACTACCAACCCGAAGATTCGGAATGACTGTTGCATGTGGAAGCCCCGGCGAATTTGGAGAGTATGCCCCGTTACGGAATGCAAAGGGGATGCTACGGCTGGCGCGGCGACTGACCAGAGCCGAACGGGCCAGCGCCAGGTGAGAATAATCGGAAAAAACTTCGCAATCCGCCCATTGGTGTTGTCAACCGAGTTCGACCGGCATAACCTGGTTTCGGCTGGCGAAATGAGAGTTTGGGCAATCTGGTGCGTCTGCGCGGTTAATGCACTGCCGGTTTCCACGGGCCATCAAGGCCCTCAGTTTTTTCACCCATGAGGTAAGCAGCATGACACGTCGACTCCTGGCCGTGGCGGTTCTCGGCGCGGCCGCGCTCCTGATTTCGATGCCGAACGCGTCCGCCTTTGGCGGCCGGCGCGGCAACGCGGGCGCTGCCCCCTGCAACACCGGATGCGATACCGGATGTGCCCAACAAACCGTCAACTACGTCGATCAGAAGGTCACTTCCTACCGACCCGAGTGGAAGACCAAGAAGGTCGAAGTCAACGTCGTCAACTACACCTACGTCGACCAGAAGTACACCTACTACGTCAACCAACCGGTGAACGCAAAGCAGAAGGTGAAAGTGTGCCAGTACGTCCAGACGAATGAAAACTACAAGTACATGGTGAACACCATCGTGGCGACCAAGCAGACGGTGAAGGTGGCCCAGACGAACTACGTGAGGACAAAGGAGAAGCGGACCGTGTGCGAGACGGTGTGCGTGCCGGTGCAGGTGCCCTGCAACCCGTGCGCGAACAATGGCGGCGGCGGCGGACGGCAGGGCCTGTTCGCCCGTTTGTGCGGCCACAAGCAGCAGCAGTGCAATACTCCTTGCGCCAACCCGTGCGGCAACCCCTGCGCCCCGCCACCGGTCGTCATGAAGACCGTGATGCAGCGGCAACTGGTTCGCCGCGAAGTCGAAGTCGATGTCGTGAAGTGCGTGCCGGTTTACGTGGATCGCGAAATCACGGTGAACAAGTGCGTGCCGGTCCAGAAGGAAGGCACCCGCGTGGTTTGCCGGCCGGTGTGGACCGAGAAGGAAGTGGACGTGGTGAACTACGTTCGCGTGGCGAAGGAAGGCACCCGCAAGGTCTGCCAGCCGGTGAATGTGAAGCAGACGGTGGAGCAGCGCTACTGCGTGATGGTGCCGTACGAGACGACAGTGAAGGTAGCGGTGGCCGCGCCGTGTGCGCCGGCGCCGTGCGCCCAACCGTGTGCGACGCCGTGCGCCCAGCAGGTCCGCCGCGGCGGTTGCTGCCAGTGATGTTATCCAAGCCCACCCGCGGCCGCGGGTGGGCTTGCCGCTTGCCGCTCGGCCCGATTTCGATTCACTTCTCTTCATGCCATCCGACAAGCAGAAAGACGAGTGGTCGCCCCGCCTCTGGGAGGGAATGGACTTCTTCGCCTGGCTCCGCCTCCTCGTCCGAAATCGCTTCGCCGTCCACCCGAAGTTCTGGTACATCGCCGTCATCGTGTCGGGAATGAGCTTCCTGCACATGGTGCTGCGGTGGATGCAGCGGAACCAGTACGGCGACTGCATCGCCTCCACGCCGATCCCGCTCCACCCCATCTTCGTCATCGGCCACTGGCGCACCGGCACCACGCTGCTCCACGAACTGATGATCCTCGACGATCGCTTTTCATACCCGGATACCTACTCCTGCCTGGAGCCGAACCACACGCTCATCACCGAGCAGTTCGTGAAGCGGCACATGAGTTTCCTGGTGCCGAATCGCCGACCGATGGACAACATGGCGGTTGGCTTCGATCGGCCGCAAGAAGATGAGTTCGCCCTGTGCATGCTCGGTCTGCCGACCACTTACACCGACTTCGCGTTTCCGAACCGTCCGCCGCTCGATCCGGGCGCCCTGGACCTGCGCGGCCTCACCGCCGCCAAATTGCGCCAGTGGAAGCGAGGCTTCCGGGGCTTCCTGCAAATGCTGACGCTCAAAGACCCGCGTCGGCTCGTCTTGAAGTCGCCGCCGCACACGGCCCGCATTCCCCTCTTGCTCGAAATGTTCCCCGACGCCCGCTTCATCCATATTGTTCGCGATCCGTACGTCGTCTTCACCTCCACGGTGAACCTTTGGAAGGCGCTCGCTCGCAAGCATGGGATGCAGGTGCCGCACAACGATGCCGCCGTTCGGGAGAAGGTGTTTCGCGAATTCCACGTGATCTATGAACGGCTCGAGGAAGCCAAACCGCTGATTCCAGCCGGCCGCTTTCACGAAGTGAAATACGAGGCGCTGGTAAAGGATCCCGTGAACGAGATGCGGAAGGCGTATGAAGGCGTCGGCCTCGATGGCTTCGACGCCTACTTGCCGAAATTGCAGGACTACCTGACCCGCACGGCCGGCTACGAAACCAATAAGTACCAACTTTCCAACGCCGACCGCGAAGAAGTGACGGGCCGCTGGGGCGACGTGATCGAACGCTACGGCTACTCCACGTAGCCGCGCATGTCACCGACTGGAACAGACCACGACGCTTTGCGGGCAAGGCCGCCAACACTCGCCCGCTTGTCTCAATCTGGCCTCGCGGACCGCCGCCAAAAACTGTATCACAATTCTACAGGAATATTGGGAGGACGAGGCGAGATGATCGCAGAGAACGAATCGACCCGGGCGCGGCGCGGCGCCGCCCGCATTCTCACCGGTCTCCTGGCTCTCGTCATCGCAATCGGCCTGGTCTACGGGGCCACCGGCTACTGCTTCCACAGCAACCCCGCCGATCCTTCGGTTCAACCGCCGACCGGCCCCGCGACGGCCCTGTTCGCTTCCTGGCCGAAAAACGCCAAACCCGATGCCGTGATCATTCTCTCCGGGCAGACCTTCGGCTACGTGCAGCCGTGCGGCTGTTCGCGACCGCAGAAGGGCGGCCTGGAACGTCGCGGCAACTTCATCGACTCGCTGCGCAAGAAGGGATGGTCGGTCGCCGGCGTCGATCTCGGGGACGTTTACCCGGACCGCCACCCGATCGGCCCACCCCCGATCACGGCGCCCATCGAGGAATCGCTGCTGAAGTACAAGACAACGATGAATGCCCTGCGCGATATGGGCTACATCGCTGTCGGAGCGGGCAAGACGGAGTTCGCGGCGGGCTTGAGCAAGATCACGGCCGAGTACGCCTTGCAGAAGGAGCAGCCGCCTTACACCCTGGCCGGGAACGTGGTCGGCCTTTCCGAGGGCAAGGTCGTGCCGCGCGACAAGTTCTTCCCGGCGGCGCCCGGCGCACGGCGGCCGCTCGTCGGCCTCGTCGAGATCGCCGCCTTCGCCAACGTTTCCGTCGGCATCGTCGGCGTCGTCGGCAAGGGCGTCGATGCTGAAGCCGCCAAGCTCGATTCCTCCATCAAGGTGGAAGGGGCGCAAGCGGCCCTGGCCGAGGCGGTGAAGCAGTTGGCCGCCGCGCCGAAGCAACCCGCCGCCAACGTCCTCCTTTACCAGGGTTCGACCGAACTGGCCCGCCTAGTCGCCAAGGACCGCCCCGAGTTCAACGTGATCCTCTGCCTGTCGGAGGATTCCGAGCCGCCGCAGTTCCCGGAATACGTGGCGCAACCGAGCGGCGCGAAAACTATGATCGTGCAGGTCGGACACAAGGGGCGCTACGTCGGGGCGATCGGCGTTTTCAAGACCGCCGGCGGCGGGGCGGAACTCAAGTATCAACTGGTGCCGCTCGGCGAGGAGTACATCACGCCGATGGACGCGGCCAGCGAGAAGGCCAACAAGGTTCTGCCGCTCTTGGAAAAGTTCGCGATCGAAGTGAAGCGCGATCGCTTCCTCGATGCGATCGGCCAGGTTCCGCATCCGGCCCAGATCCAGTCGCCGAAGTCGAATCTCGCTTACATCGGTTCCGAGAAGTGTTTATCCTGCCATGCGGTCGAACACAAGAAGTGGAGTGAATCGAAGCACGGCCACGCCATGAATGCGCTCGAGACACTCGCCAAGCGGCCCGGTTTGCGGAACCTCGATCCCGAGTGCGTGGTCTGCCACTCGGTCGGCTTCGGCTTCAAGACCGGCTACGTGAACCCGGACAAGACGCCGAATTTGAAGCACGTCGGTTGCGAAAGCTGCCACGGTCCGGGGAGCGGCCACGCCGCCGCGCCCAAGGATGAAACACTCTTGAAGTACCAGTCGCCGTGGAAGCAGGCGAAGGCGGACCGCTTGCCGGACCTGGCCTTGATGGCGAAACTCGCGGATCCGGCCGAGCGGAGCAAGGTGTCGCTGCCGGCGGCTCAGCAGCGCGTCGCCAACGTCGTCAACGCCATGTGCATGAAGTGCCACGACAACGAAAACGACCCGCACTTCGACCTCTACACTTACTGGCCGAAGATCGTGCATTCTTCGCTCGGCAAGAAGTGACGGCGAATGCAATCGCTTTACAACATCCCGTTCGCGGCGATGGACGGCGCGGAGCAGACGCTCGCCCCGCATCGCGGGCAGGTGATGCTCATCGTGAACGTCGCCAGCCGGTGCAGCTTCACGCCGCAATACGCAGGGCTCGAAGAACTCTATCGCCAGTACAAGGATCGCGGCCTGATCGTTCTCGGCTTCCCGTGCAACCAGTTCATGCACCAGGAACCGGGAGATTCCGCCGCCATCAAGCAATTCTGCTCGCTCAAGTACGACGTGACCTTCCCGGTGTTCGCGAAGATCGACGTGAACGGCTCGAGCACGCACCCGCTTTACCGGTATCTGAAAGCGGCTGCTCGCGGCACCCTCGGCACCAAGGCCATCAAGTGGAACTTCACCAAGTTCCTCGTCGATCGCACCGGTGCGAACGTGAAGCGCTACAGCTTCTTCGCCAAGCCGAAGTCACTGACGGCGGACATCGAACGCTGGCTCTCCGATTGACACGAGCGCCGCTTTGGGTATAAGACGGCGCTCCAAAATCCGATCGGCGAACGGCGGAATGCGACTGTGGACGAGGCGAGCGCTGGCGCTGGTGATCGCGGGGGTTGTGATTGGCCCGCCGTTCGCGCTCTACCGCGCCTATTACTCCACGACCAAACGCTTCCGCGAAGTGACGCCCGGCCGCTTCTACCGCTCCGGCCAGATGAACGCTTCCGGGTTCCGCGACATCATCGAACGCTACAAGATCAAGACCGTCGTCAACCTCCAACACGAAAACCCCGACCCGTACATTCCTACCGTCTGGCTCGGCAAACCGGTCATCCACGAAAAGGATCTGTGTGAGCAATTGCACGTGCGCTACGTGCTGATCACGCCGGAGGATCCGGCGCCGCCGGACGACTTGAAGCAAGAACCGCCGGCGGTGGCCGAGTTCGTGAAGTTGCTCGACGATGAAACGGCCTATCCGATACTGATCCACTGCAAGGCGGGGTTGCACCGCACGGGCCGGCTTACTGCGATTTACCGCATGGAAAAGGAAGGCTGGGACGTGGGAACCGCCATGCGCGAACTCCGCGCCAATGGCTATGGGTACAACATGTCCAGCGAAGCCGACAATTACATCATCCAGTTCGTGCAGAATTACAAGCCGCGCCGCAAGCCCCCCGAAGGGGGCGCCCAATGATCACCGTCCTCGACCGGATGTTCTTCCTCTCCTTCATCCGCTCCTATGCCATCGTCAGCACGTCGCTCCTGAGCCTGTACGTGGTGCTCGACCTGTTCACGAACATCGACACGTTCGGCCGGGCCGGCGGCGATTTCATCGGCATCACCCAGCACGTATTCGCCTATTACAGCACGCAGATCGCGCTCATCTTCGACCGCATGGCCGAATCGATCACGCTGCTCGCGGCCATGTTCACGGTGTCGTGGATGCAGCGGAACAACGAGCTCTTGCCGCAGTTATCCGCAGGAATACCGACGCGGCGGGTGGTGCTGCCGGTGCTGTTCGGTGCGGCCCTGACGTTGACGCTTGGGCCGTTGAACCAGGAGTTCGTGCTGCCGCGGATCGCCGACCGGCTGGCGGCGCCGCGCGACGACCAGGAACGCAAGCGTGCCGTCGTCATCAGCGGCGCGTACGACCCGAGCGGCATCCACTTCGAGGGAATGGCCGGGCTGCCGCGCGAACGCAAAGTGCTGCAGTTTTATGCCACCTTCCCGCAGACACTGCCGAGCGGCGAACCGTCGCCCTCCGGCATGGTCCATCTCGCCGCCAAGGAAGCGGTCTATTACCCGCCGGGTTCGGGGCCGCATTCCGGCGGCTGGGACTTAACCGACGCCAAGCCGGAGACCTTCGAGCCGGGGCGAATGCCGCCCGGCCTGGAGATGATCGACCCCGGCCACTTCTTCCTGAAGACGGTCGATACCGATTTCGATGCGGTCAGCCGCGGTGCGACGTGGTTCGTCTATGCTCCGTCCGAGAAACTGCGCGAACTGCTGGGCCGGCCGGAACCGCGGCGGCAATCGAAAGTGGCCGTGCTCTTTCACATGCGGATCACGCGGCCGCTCGGCGGGGCGATGCTCGTGCTGCTCGGCCTCTCCGTGATTCTCGGCAACCCCAATCGCCACGTCTTCATTAGCTCGGGGCTCTGTCTGGCGATCGCCATTTCCTACTACGTCTGCTTGCTGGGGTGCAAGTTCTTGGGCGATTCGGGCTACGTGTCGCCGCCGCTGGCCGCCTGGATTCCCGTGCTGATCTATGGCCCGCTCATGTTGGCGTCGGTGGATGCCATCCACACGTAGTGACTCACTAAAAAAACTTCGGGCAACGATCCGCCGGAAATCCGTAAACCGAACTGGGGAAGGCGAATCGCTCATTCCTCTTCGGAGTGAATCCATGCGCATGCACCGCGGGGCCGCGGCCATTTCCGCCGCCCTTCTCTTCGCACTGCTCGCGACCGCTCAGGAGGCCAAGTTGAAGTATCCGGTGACCAAAAAAGTGGACGTGGTGGACGACTACTTCGGCACCAAGATCGCCGACCCCTACCGCTGGCTGGAAGACGACGTCCGCGAATCGAAAGCCGTCGAGGAATGGGTCGAAGCCGAGAACAAGGTGACCCACGCCTTCCTCGAAAGCATCCCGCAGCGCGAAGGGATCAAGAAGCGCATCACGGACCTGTGGAACTACGAGAAGGTGTCCGCCCCTTCCAAGGTCGGCGGCAAATACTTCTTCTACAAGAACGACGGGCTGCAGAACCAGAGCGCGCTTTACGTGCAAGAGAAGCTCGACGGCCCATCTCGGTTGCTTCTCGATCCGAACACCTGGAGCAAGGACGGCACCATCGCCCTGGCCGGTACGGCATTGACCGACGACGCCAAGTATCTCGCCTTCGGCAAGGCCGTCGCCGGGTCTGACTGGAACACGTGGCACGTGCTCGAAGTCGCCACCGGCAAGCAACTCGACGACGAACTGAAGTGGGTCAAGTTCAGCGGGGCATCGTGGTCGCTCGACGACAAGGGGTTCTACTACAGCCGCTTCCCGGAGCCGAAGACCGGCGCCGCCTTCCAGTCCACGAACGAAAACCAGAAACTCTATTACCACGAACTCGGCAAGCCGCAGAGCGCCGACCGCCTCGTCTACGAAACGCCCGAGCATCCCAAGTGGACCATCGGCGGCGGGGTCAGCGAGGACGGCAAATACCTAATAATCAGCATCGGCGACGGCACCACCAGCCGCAAGGTGCGGATCGTTTACCAGACGCTCGGTTCCCCTACGGGCGGCCCCGGCGGCCCACCGATCGACCTGATTCCCAACCACGACAACAAGTTCAACTTCCTCGGCAACGACGGCGGCCTCTTCTACTTCCAGACGGATTACCAAGCTCCGAAGAACCAGGTCGTCGCCATCGACACCAAGAACCCGGACAAGAAGAACTGGAAGACGATCGTAGGCGAAGCGAAGGACACTCTCGAAAGCACGGACCTTACCGGCAATCAGTTCATCTGCAGCTATCTGCAAGACGCGAAGTCGGCGGTGAAGGTGTTCGACATGGCCGGGGCGCAGGTTCGCGAGGTGAAGTTGCCGGGCATCGGCACGGCCACCGGCTTCGGCGGCAAACGCACCGACACCGAGACCTTTTACACCTTCGTCAGTTTCACGACGCCGCCGACCGTCTACCGCTACGAACTCGCCACCGGAACCAGCACCTTCCTCCATCAATCGAAGGTGAAGTTCGACCCGAAGCAGTACGAGGTCAAGCAGGTGTTCTTCACGAGCAAGGACGGCACGCGGGTGCCGATGTTCGTCGCTCACAAGACCGGCATCAAGCTGGACGGCGCGAACCCGACGCTGCTGTACGGTTACGGCGGGTTCGACATCTCCTTGACGCCCGGCTTCTCGATTAGCCGGCTGCAGTGGATGGAAATGGGCGGCGTGTTTGCCGTGGCGAACCTCCGCGGCGGCGGCGAATACGGCGATGCCTGGCACCGCGCTGGAACGAAGCTCCACAAGCAGAATGTCTTCGACGATTTCATCGCCGCCGCCGAGTACCTGATTGCCGAGAAGTACACGAACAGCCAGAAGATCGCCATTCAGGGCGGCAGCAACGGCGGGCTTTTGGTCGGTGCATGCATGACCCAGCGGCCGGAAC
>Ga0134125_10009381_pt1 | contig 11020 bp, 11 predicted proteins | sample KB31751_FD_96464 | JGI IMG/M metagenome (GOLD analysis project Ga0134125, IMG submission 96464) | Terrestrial soil microbial communities with excess Nitrogen fertilizer from Kellogg Biological Station, Michigan, USA - KB3-175-1 | ecosystem: Environmental > Terrestrial > Soil > Unclassified ...
CCGGGCTCTGCACCGGGAACCTCGAGTGCCAGCAGACCTCGTGCATGATCGGCACCTGCTCGGTGCCGGCCTGCGGGGAGCTCGAAGGGCCGAAGACGACCCTCAGCGGGACCATCTACGATCCGGCGGGGAAGATCCCGCTCTATAACGTCGCCGTCTACATCCCGAACCAGTCGCTCGCCGCGCTGCCCGAGGGGGTCTCCTGCCAGAAGTGCGACGGGACCGCGTCGGGGCAGCCGATCGCCTCGGCGCTGACCGACGCCACCGGGCACTTCACCATGGACAACCCGCCGGTCGGACAGAACATCCCGATGGTGATCCAGGTCGGGAAGTGGCGGCGCGAGGTGATCATCCCCAACATCACCCGCTGCACGGACAACGTCATCACCGACGTCAACCTCGAGCGCCTCCCCGCCAACCAGTCCGAGGGGCACCTGCCGCTCATCGCGCTCACCACCGGCCACTCCGACGCCCTCGAGTGCCTGCTGCGGAAGATCGGCATCTCCGACTCCGAGTTCACGCCGGACTCGGGGACGGGGCGCGTGCACCTCTACTACGGCGGCGATCTGAGCGGGCCGACCGGGTCGGGCGCGGGGGCGAACGCGCTCGCCTCGGGGCCGGCGTTCGCCAGCGCCGCGACGCTGTGGGGGAGCCCGGCCAAGCTGGCGAACTACGACATCATGGTGCTGTCGTGCGAGGGATCGCAGTACACCGACGCCAAGAAGCCCTACCTGGCGAACATCAAGGCCTTCGCCGACGAGGGCGGGCGCATCTTCGACGACCACCTGCACTTCTACTGGATCAACCACAACGTCACCGCCTGGCAGAACACCGCCAACTGGATCGGCGTGGGGACCGATCTCGGCGACGTGACGGCGCTGGTCGACCAGACGTTCCCCAAGGGGATGACGTTCGCCTCCTGGCTGACCACCGTCGGCGCCTCGACCACGCCCGGGCAGCTCCCCATCGTGATGGCGCAGCACTCGGTCAGCGCCGACATGCCGCCCGTCAGCCAGCAGTGGATCTACACCAGCGACCCGACCGCCTCGGTGCAGTACCTCGACTTCAACACGCCGGTCGAGCCGGTGGAAGACGGCGTCGACGGCGGGGCGGCCAACCAGTGCGGGCGGGTCGTCTTCACCGACATCCACGTCAGCGCCGCCTCGGGCGACAGCTCGCACCCCGAGACGCCGTTCCCCGGCGGCTGCACCTCGACCACCATGTCGCCGCAGGAGAAGGCGCTGGAGTTCATCTTCTTCGACCTGTCGTCGTGCGTGCAGAACGACTTCGACACGCCCGTGGGGATCAAGGTCGGCTACGCGGGCCTCGGCCCCTGACGTTCAGCGCCTCGGCGAGTCGCGTCCTCAGGCCCTGGCGCGCGCGGCGAACTGCTCGGCGAAGGGGCCGAGGCACCCGTTCCAGCCGCCCTCGTGGACGCGGCCGTGCTCGTCGTCGGGCAGGCCGGTGTGCGTGAGCGTGAGCAGCGTGCCCTGGCCTTGCTGGTCGAAGGTGACCGTCACCGTCGACTCGAGCCCGCGCGTGAAGGGGGACATCCAGGTGTACTGGAGGCGCCGGTTGCGCTCGACCTCCACGAACCGTCCGTAGTGGGGCCACGAGGGGTCCTTGGCGGTCGCGAAGAAGAACAGCCCGTCGACGCGCGCGTCGAGGATCACCTTCTTGGCGCCGGTCCAGGGGTTGCCGGGGTGTTTCGGATCCAGCCAGGCGCCGAAGACCTCGGCGGGCGTGGCGGGGATCGTGCGGGTGAACTTCAGCTCCAGCGTGTTCGGCGTGCTCTGCACCAGATCTTGTTTCGCGCTCATGACTTCTTTCCTTTCTTGTCTCGTTTCTCTCTCTCGTTCTGGAAGTACTGCGCGAGGCGGTCCAGGCGCTCGGTCCAGAACTGCTCGTATTCGTGAACCCAGGTCGAGACCAGGCGCAGCCGCTCGCCGCGGAACCGGATGACGTGGTCGCGCCCCTGCACCTCGCGGTCGACCAGCCCCGCGCCCTCGAGCACCTTGAGGTGCTTCGACACCGCGTTGAGCGACATGTCGAACGGGGCGGCGATCTCCGTCACCCGCGCCGGCCCGCCGGCCAGCCGGTGCAGGATCGCGCGCCGCGAGGGGTGCGAGATGGCGTCCAGCACCGTGCTCAGATCGTCCATGGGCAATATTCAACCAAACGGTTGAATATGTGTCCAGGGGTTTTTTTAGGGGCGAAGGAGCTACTGCAGCGGGCGGACGCTGCCGAACAGCGCCGCGAAGCTGCTCCCGAAGCCGGTAGGGAACGACCAGGTCGGGGAGGCGAAGGCCTCGGCGCCGCTCCCGGCGACGCTGCCGTAGAAGTAGCCCTGGCCGGTGTCGGGCGTGGCGGCCACCAGGTCGTCGAGGCCGTCGCCGTTGGCGTCGCCCACGCTCCCCAGGAAGGCGGTCAGGTTGCCGCCGTTGAAGTCGTGGCCGGGGATCGGGATCCCCACGAACGGGCGGCAGCCGTTGCTGCCGCAGAAGCCCGGCGCGCCGAAGTAGACGCGCTGGCGGTCGGTCACCCCCTCGATCGAGGAGAGGGAAGAGATGATGTCGCTGAAGCCGTCGCCGTTGGCGTCGCCGGCGGTGCCGAGCGCGATCTCGCCTGCTTGAATGAACAGGTCGCCGCTGGTGTCGATCCCTTCCGGTGACCCGGGGAAGACGCGGAACGAGGCGAAGTCGCCGAAGCCGTCGCCGTTTTCGTCCCCCGCGAAGCTGCCGAGCGCGATGTTGAAGCCGGGCTCCGCGGCCAATCCCCCGGCGCTCGAGAGGTAGAGCGCGCCGCCCACGTAGAGGTCGGGCCGCCCGTCGGCGTCGACGTCGCTCGGCCCCTGGACGACGCTGGCGTCGCCCGTTCCGCCTCCGGCCAAGGTGAGGGCGGCCGTGGTGGCGAGGCCGGCCGGGCCGCCCAGGAAGACCTGCGCGTGCTCGACACCGCCGACGAGCAGGTCGGCGTAGCCGTCGCCGTTGACGTCGCCCGCGCTGGCCATCGTGGCCCCGAAGCCGGAGGTGACGTCGCCGGGCGAGAGCACCGTGCCCGCGCCGCCGGGCCCGGCCGGGCCGCCCAGGAAGACCGTGACCGACCCCGGGGAGCTGCCGGAGGCGACCGCCAGATCGACGAAGCCGTCGCCGTTGACGTCGCCCGCCGAGGCGACCGCTTCGCCGAACAGCGCGCCGCCGGTCAGCGTCTCTTCGGGAGTGACGCCGAGGAACGACGCGCCGTTGAACACGAACACGCTCTGCGATCCCTCCCCCGGAGAGCCCACCGCCACGTCGGCGAGGCCGTCGCCGTTGAAGTCGGGGACCACGCCCCAGGCGATGTCGCCGCCCGTGTCGCGCCCGGGGATGGTGAGCTGCCAGACCGCGCTCGTCGCCTGGTTGGTCACCACCCGCCAGAACAACACGCCCGCGCGCAACGGCGTGGCCGGCTGCGCCACCCCCTGATCGCCGGCGAGCTCTGCGACGATGTGCGCACAGGCGCGATCGTCGCAGATGTCGACCGTCGCCTTGTGGGCCGGCGTGTAGTGGAACGTCGGCTGCCGGCTGCCGCTCATGCTCCCCGAAAGCGGCGCCAGCGGCCGCACCGTGGGGCGCCCGTTCGCCGCCGGCGCGGCCGCGGCGGTCGCGCTCGCGCGCGCATCGACGGCGGGCGCGCTCCCCTGATCGTCCCCGCAGCCGCCCGCCACCAGCCCCAACGCCATCACCGACGTCGCCCAAACCCAGAGGTGTCGCCCGCCGTCGTTCATTGCCATGACCGTCCTTTCGGGCACCCGCGCCCAACGTTGACGAGCGGCCAACCTGGCCATCGGGCCATGACCGTCAAGCAACGACGAAAACTGTCACTCGCGGACGACGTTCCATGTTCCTCCAACGTCGCGCGCCAGCGATGAAACGAAGGGACAGCCCGAACCTGTGGTCGGGGCCCGGGCGGCTGGCTGGCGCTCTTTGGCGCCTCTGTCGTCGTGTGTAGCGTCAGGTCGCACACGCGCGCGCGCGTGAGCCGTGTTCGCGGTGTCGAGGCTCATCTCATTCAGGGACGCGCAACTCCCGACGAGGAACTATCCATGACCACCTTCCGCTTCCCGCAACGTTCCCGCCGGCTCGCGACGATCCGCTGGTGGATGGTTACCGGTACCCTCACGCTCCTCTCCGTCGCTGGTTGCGGCCAGTCGGGCGGCGCGTCCGGGACGGGGACGGGCGGCGGCGCCCAGGCCGGAGCGCACGGGAATGGAGGGAGCGGTCCGACCGGAGCGGGCGGAACGGCGGCGGCCTCCGGGACGGGCGGCAGCTCGGGCCTCACCGGCGCCGGGGGGACCTCGACCGGCAACTCGGACGCCGCCATCCCGATTGGCGGCGGGTTGGACGGCAGCTACATGTGCACGCCGGGCGTCGAGGAGCTGATCATCACCGATTGCGGTTACCCGACGACGACCAGCAATCCCCTGACCGCCACCGTTTTCAACGAGAACGGGGTCCTGCGCGCGATCCGCCCGGCGGGCTCGTGGCCGAACGGCGTGGTCCAGATGTTCTACAACGACGAGCACGCCATGACGCTCGGTGTGCGCGAGGTGGTGGTGAAGAGCAGCTCGGGCAGCAACACCATGGACTATCCCATCACCGCCCTGGCCACCGATCCGGGCAGCTCGACCGATCCGCAGATCGGGACCAACATGCTGGCCGGCGATCAGAGCGGGCTCGATTCGTCGCTGCGGCCGATGTGGCCGTCGCTGTTCGTCACCGACATCACCGCCGATGCGAGCAGCCGCTCGGGCGACTGGCAGCAAGGGGGACGCCCCATCGCGCCCGGCGCCATCTTCGGCAGCTGGAAGGCGGCCGTGCGGACCGTCGACGACACCAAGACCCCCTCGGCCGTGACCATCACGCCGGACGCGGATCCGACCAAGAACAACTGGAACCTCGGCAGCGGCGCCGACACGCCGCCGGCGGGGCTGGCCAACGAGGGCTACGGCGCCGAGGCGCGCTGGAACGTCTCGCTGGTCCCCGGGCACTCCTACCGCCTGCAGGTCCTGGTGCACGACGGCGATCAGAACAAGACGGGCGGCGACTCGGGCGAGGCCTGTGTCCTCTTCTGCGCGGGCGGCGGGAGCTGCACCGGCTCCGAGTGCACCGCCACCGGAACCGACGCCGGCACGCCTCAGTGCCCGGCTGGGACGATGGCCTGCGGCTCCGGCGGCGTCGATCCGGTGAGCTGCCCGAGCGGGACCGTCTGCGCCAACGGCTGCTGCCTTCAGGACATCGTCATCGGCGCCGTCACGCCCTGAGGGGACTTCGCCGGGCGCGGCGCTCGGCTAGAACGCGCGCGACTGGCCGCCGTCGACGGGGATGCAGGCGCCGGTGATCCAGCCGGCGCGCGGCGAGCAGAGGAAGGTCACCACGTCGGCGATCTCCTCGGGCCGCTCGAAGCGGCCGCAGGGGATCTCGCGTTTGACGAAGGCGGCGATCCCCTCGGGGTCGGCCTTCTGGCGCCGGTCCCAGCCGCCGCCCGGGAAGAGGATCGAGCCGGGCGCCACGCTGACCACGCGGATCCCGTCCTGGGCCAGATCGCGCGCCATCGCCTTGGCGAGGCTGATCTCGGCGGCCTTGGCGGCGTTGTAGCTGGGGCCGCCGCCCGCCTCGCGGCCGTAGACCGAAGCGATCAAGACGACGACCCCGCCGCCGCGGGCCACCAGATGCGGCAGCGCCGCGCGCGACACGCGCAGCGCCGGGAAGAGGTTGCGCTCGAGGACCGCCTGCAGATCGGCGTCGTCGGTCGAGGCGAAGTCGCGCGCCCCCGAGCCCCCCACGTTGTTGACCACCAGATCGATCCCGCCGTAGGCGGCGAGCGCGCCGTCGACCAGCGCGGCCACGCCGGCCGGCGTCGTCACATCGGCCGTCACGCCGAGCGCCGCCGTCTCGCGGCCGCCCCGGGCCCGCGCCTCCTTCACGGCCGCCTCCAGTTCGGTGGCGGTGCGCGCGCACATCACCACCCGCGCTCCCTCCGCCGCCAGCCCGAGCGCGATCGCCCGCCCGATGCCGCGGCTGGCGCCGGTCACCAGCGCGACCTTCCCTGTGATGCCGAGATCCATTTGCCGATCATACCGCCGGCGTGGCTCAGCGCTTGGCGTGACGCTGGAAGAAGGACCAGGCCTCGTCGGCGAAGTCGAGATCCTGGTTTGTCTTGCCGAACCTGGGCCAGAGGAAGCTCGGGAGCTGGGTGGGGTTCGGCCAGGTGTGGCCCATGCCGGTGGCCTTCTCGTACCAGAGCTCGCGCCCGTCGGGGGCGGGGCGATAGCGCTGGCGCTCGATCGTGCTGTCCGCGCGGCCCGCGTCGGGCGGGTAGGCGTCGTCTCGAACCAGGTCGGGGAGGGCGTCGATCTCCGGTGGGCCGGCCAGCCCCAGCGCGGCGACCCAGGCGTCGCGCGCCCGCTCCATGCCGGGGTAGCGCGCCTCCGGGTACTCGCGCGAGCCGCCCGGCAGATAGGAGATGAAAGGATCGGCGGTGGCGGCCAGCATGAGGATGGAGATCCGTTCGTACCCCGGCCGCGGGTGGCACTGGAGGCGCCAGCCGCCCGTCGGCTGGAAGGGCAAGGGCACCGCCGGCGCGACGGCGGCGACCAGGTCGGGCGCCTCGAGGGCGAGCTCGAACGACATCCCGCCGCCCGCGGACATCCCGGTCGCGTAGATGCGCGCGCGGTCGAGGGGGAGCTCGGCGGCGAGCCGGTCGACGATCTGCCGGACGTAGGCGACGTCGACCCCCTCGCCGGCGTGGGGCGCCAGGCACCCTCGCAGGAAACCGCCGCCGGGGACCGAGGCGTGCTCGCGCGGGCTCGGCGGGTTGGGGAGGCCGTTGCCGTAGACGACGACGAAGCCGTCGCGATCGGCCAGCGTCTCGAACCGGGTGTGCGTGGTGTAGAAGGCGATCGATTCGGCGCTCGCGGAATAACCGGGGAAGACCAGCACCAGCGGCACCGGACGGGGCGGGAGGTTCGACGGCGCGTAGACGAGATAGCGGCGTTCGACCTCCGTCGCTCCGAGAGCGGCGATCGTCGCCGGATCGGTGAGGCGCTGCCGGAACGTCGCCACGCAGCCGCGCGACGGTTCGGCGCCCGGCGGTCCCGGTAGCCGGATCGGCGCCTCGGTGCAGAGGCGCAAACGGAAGGCGGGCGGGGATGCGGCGGCCGGCGGTGCGGGCGCCAATGGCGCCGACGGTGCCACGCCCGGCGGCGCGGCCTCGGGACGGGCGCAGGCGCCGAGCAGGAGCGCCAGCCGCGCGAGGCGCGCCGGCGCGCGGACGCCGGGCGTCACTTGGCCGCGGCGTCGGCGAGCACGTCGGCCGCCGCGAGCGGCGCCGTCAGCTCGGTGGCCAGCCCGTGGCGGTCGCGCAGATAGTCGGGGCTGTTGGTGGTGATCCAGGTCGTTCCCCCCGCGTCCTCCCAGACCAGGATCTTGAGCGGAAAATCGATGGCGCTGCGGGGCTCGGCGAGCATGGCCGGCGTGCCGGCGCGCGGGTTGCCGAAGATGAGCAGCTTGGTCGGGTGCATCGCCAGCCCGACGCGCTCTGCCTCGCCGCTGTGGTCGACGAGCGCGAACAGCGTGGCTCCCTTCGCGCGCAGGAGCTCCGTCAGCCGCGCCACCGTCTCCTCGACCGAGTGATTGCTCGGCCGGTCGACGAGGCCGCTCGCCTCCGACGGCGTCACCGCACCCTCCGCCGTTCCCCGCCGATCCGCAGCTGGCGAGACATCGCTCTCAAGCTTGCCCACGAACGCGGCGGCATGCGAGGACGATCGACGTTCCGATGAAGAATGTCGAGAGGGCGGAGGTCGCGTTTCGAAGCGTCACGGGCGGGACCGGCCGGGCGTTACCGGCGCGACCCAGGGTACGCTCGTTGCTGCGCCGTAAGGCGGGCGTTCAACCGTGCCAGGTCTCCCGGCGGCGGCTGCCATCGGGACGGCCGCTACGGCGAGATCTGAATATCGACCAAACAGAGGTCGAACGGCAGGTCGGTCTGCAGCCCGGGGACCAGGATGGCCGCCTGCTCGATCGGTGTCCCGGCGGCGAGCGGCGTCTGGGGCGTTCCCCCCGACCAGCAGTTGGTGACCAAGCTGGTCCATGGGATGAGCCGGCCGCTCGGCAGGCTGTCGACGCACCAGCGGTCGGTGCCACTGTGCGGATCCGTCCCCTGCAGCTGGAGCCGCAGGTCGGTCTGACCGGGGTTGCTCACGGTGACCGTGATGCCGCCCGAGGCGGGGACTGCCCAGGTGCCGGCCGCGCCGCCGTCGGCCTGGGCGACGTTCCAGCCGAGCATCGCGAACCCCGTGTAGTCCGCCCGGCCGGTGACGGTGCCGTGCATGCAGAAGGTGTTGCCGGTGAACGGCGGCACGCAGCTGCCGCTGCTGCAATCGGGGCTGATGGTGGCGGCGCCCGGATCGGTGGCGGTGAAGCCGAAGCCGGCCCAGGGACCGGTCGAGACGAAGCCGTTCGTCACCACGTCGCTCGGCACCGCGCCGTCGGTTCCTGTCGCGCCCGACGAACCACCTTGCGCCAGCGCGCCGTCCTGACCGGGTTTGCCGCCGCCGCTGCTGGTGCAGGCGCTCGCGAGCAGCGCGGCCGCCAGACCCATTCGAACGAGTGTCGTCGTCATCGCCGCGCGATCGAGCCACGCCCGCGGCCCGTTGTCCAGGGCGCGGCGCTAGGGACAGGTCTGGGAAGGCGGAAGTGGACAGCAGGCGAGGACGCTCTTGTCCGACGTCATCGTCACGGTGGTGGTCATGTTCTTGTCGTGCGACGCCGTCGTGTCGCCGTCGGTGCCGGTCCAGTAGCCCCAGACGAAGCCGAGGTTGGCGGTGGCGTTGAGGTCGACCACCGTCCCCGGGGCAAACGACATCGTGGCGGTGGAAGTGGCGCTGTTCTCGGTGACGGTGCACCAGGCGAGGTAATTGGTGAGCGTCAACGTGTACATGACCGGGCCGGCGTCGGTCGCGCCGGAGCCCGCCGCGCCGCCGGTGGCGGTGGTGCCGCCGGTACCGGTGGTGCCGCCGGTGGCGGCCGTCCCGCCGGTTCCGGTGGCGCTGCTGCCGCCGGTGCCGCCGCCCGAGCTCGAAGAGCCGCAGCCGGCGGCGAGGGCGAAGATCATCGTCAAGGCGAGGACGCTGCTTTTCATCATTGCCCCTACCGTTCCCGCAGGGCCGCCGCCGGTTGAAAATCGGGGGCGAAATTATTTCGACGCGCCCGTCGGGCTGGAGAGTCCGGCCAGGAGCGCGTCGACCGCTGCGGCGGCCACCGTCGGGTCGTCGAGATTGCGCCCGGCGTCCACCTCGGCGTCGCACCAGACGAGCCGGCCGTCCCTGAGATCGATGAGGCAGGCGGCGCAGAACGTTTGCCAGAACTGGCGGTTGCCCTCGAGCGAGCCCCGGAGGCGGTGGCCCGTCGTCTCGTGCCGGTCGGTGATCGCCGCGAAGAGCGCCGTGTCCGCGCGCAGCGCCCGCACCAGCGCGGCGAGGTCGCCGTCGAAACGCCAGTCGCCGACGGAGGTGCGGTGGTAGTTCGCGCGGCCGGTCTTCTGCGCGGTGACGTTACCCACCGCGACGCTCGCCCAGCGGTAGAGCGCCGACAGGTCCTGGCGGGTCGCCGCCGGCAAAGCCACGGTCTCGTCCGGTTGGAGGACCCGCGCGCCCTGCCGGGCGGCGAAGCGGGCGAGCGCGCCGTCGACGCCGACGCGGAGCGCCTCCTCCACTTGCGTGCGCGGAGCCGCCTCCCCGCCGGTCGCGATGTCGAGGTCGTGGACCAGGGGTGACAGGACCACCATCCGGGCGGGGACGACGACTAGGCTGGGGACTCGGCTCTCAAACGGCGGCGAGCAGCCGAGCGCGAGCGCCAGCGCCGCGAGCAGCCCGCCGGGGAGAAGCCGGCCCCGGGAGATGCCCGCGCGCGCCCGCATCAGCCGGGCCAGTCTCGCAGAGCCGCGCGGGCGGGCCAACATCCTCGTTGCGGCGTTGCCTCGGCCCGGACCGGCCCCATGTTGAGGGCGGCATGGCGCGCCCGCGGAACCTGCCTCTCGGCGAGGGGGAGTCGCTGCGGACGGTCGTCATCGCGCTGGTCGCCAACGCCGGGATCACGGTGGCGAAGTTCATCGCCGCGATGGTCACCCAATCGAGCGCCATGCTGGCGGAGGCGTTCCACGCCACGGCCGACACGGGCAACCAGGTGCTGCTGCTGCTGGCCGACCGGATGGCGCGGCGGCCACCCGATGCGGCGCACCCCGTGGGACACGGGCGCGAGGCCTACTTCTGGGCGCTGCTGGCGGCGCTGGGGATGTTCTTCACCGGCGCGCTCCTGGCCGTCCGGCAGGGGATCATCGAGCTGTTTCATCCGGCGCACGTGGCGTCGCCGCTGGCGGCCTACATCGTCCTCGGCGTGGCGTTCTGTCTCGACGGCGCGTCGCTGGTGCGCGTCTACCGCCAGTTGAAGAAGGAGGCGGCCACGCTGGAGCTCGAGTTCATGGAGCACTTCGATCGCAGCTCGGACCCGGTCGGGCGGGCGGTGTTCGCCGAGGACGCGGTGGCCACCGTGGGGAACGTGATTGCCTTCGTGGGGATCGTCCTCGACCGGCTGACCGGCTCGGCGATCCCCGATGCGGCCGGGGCGCTGCTGATCGGCCTCTTTCTCGCCGCGGCGGCGCTCGACCTCACCCGGCGCAACCGCGACTTTCTGGTCGGGCGGCAAGCCTCGGCGGCGATCCAGGACGGCCTGCGGCGGCTGATCGCGCGCCAGTCGGGCGTGCGCCGGGTCAGCGAGCTGTGGGTGACGTTCGTCGGCCCGCGCAAGCTCTGGGTGGTGGCGCGCATCGAGATCGACGACGCGCTCGAGGGGCGGGCGCTCAAGCAGCTCCTGCGCGACGTCGAGCGCGCCGCCCTGGGGCAGTCGCCCTCGGTGGTGCGCGTCGACCTGGTTCCGTGTTGATCGCGCCCGGCGCCGCTCAGCGCCGGTAGACGTCGGGATCC
>Ga0134125_10009383_pt1 | contig 11020 bp, 7 predicted proteins | sample KB31751_FD_96464 | JGI IMG/M metagenome (GOLD analysis project Ga0134125, IMG submission 96464) | Terrestrial soil microbial communities with excess Nitrogen fertilizer from Kellogg Biological Station, Michigan, USA - KB3-175-1 | ecosystem: Environmental > Terrestrial > Soil > Unclassified ...
CGCGGTAACGCTGAAAACCTCGCCAGGATCGGCGACGATGACCTCGCAGGCGGCGGCCACGCCGGGCGAATAGGCGAGCGCCAGGTCGCGCTGCGTCACCAGCGGCTTGGTCGGCGCGACCTTGATTTTTCCTTGCGGATTGCGGCGGTGGTATTCGAGGGCGGCTTGCTTTAGATCGTCGGTAGCGGACATGGCGTAACGCTCGCAATCCCGCATCCGGTGCGGGTTTGCGAGCTTAGCACAGCGCGCAACGACTCAATCGCAGGCGTCGAAACCGTTCCAGAAGATCGCATCGCTGGGCCGGCCCTGCGCCGTGACCATCACGTAGTTGCCCTTCGCGTCCTGGGTGCTGAAATACGTCTGGTAGCGCGAACCTTTCAGCGCCATTTCCACATCGCTCAAATTGGCGGTGCCCGGCGCGCTGTCCAGCGGCTGGCCGTCGATGGTCACGCTGGCCGGATTGGCAAACACGCCCACGGGCGCGGACCAGCTCGTACCGTTATCAGTGGATTCGACGTACCAGATTTGCTGGTCGGCGCGCGAACCATCCCAGTGGCGGAACGTGTAGTAAGTTCCCAGCGTGCCATCGGACTGGCGCAGTGTGCGTCCCGCATTGTGCACATACGCGGCATCAGGGTTGCTGGTGCCGCAACTGGAATCGAGACCCCAGCAATATGGCGTTCCGGCGAACAACTGCGCTTCGTTTTTCTCCGCCGTGGTCGACGGCCGATTCGTTCCAGTCCAGGGGTAAGCGCCATCGGCGTAATCGAACTGGCCAACTCCGCCAAGACCGCCATTGTCCACGCGCAAATACAGCTCGCCGTCGACGAATCCGAACGCGCCGACGTGATTGCCCGCAACCGGTGTGTTCAACGGACCCTGATGCACTACGGCAGTCGTGCCAGCGGTGGTGCTCAGGTCGTTGACTGAGGTGTTGTAGTTGTAGGAGCCGACTGATGCACCTTCGTTGTCCGTCCAGTTGAACAGCTTCCAGGTGCCGGTGCTGGTGTCGAATACGGCACGGAAAAAGTTCAGCGGCGGATCGATCGACGCACCGTAGTCCGTGTAATAAGAGCTGCCGATGGCGTAACTCAGATTGCCATTGCTGGTGAAATGCACGCCGTCGGTAGATGTCGCGTGCACGACTCCGCGCAAGGACGAGGCCGCCGAGGGGTAGTTGTTGTCCGGCGTGAGAAGTCCCCAGAAATGCCACAGGTGGGTCAGTGGTTCATAGGCGAACGTATTGCGTTGATCAGCGCCGTCCGGCGTCAGCACGGTATCCAGACGGTTGCCATCGACCGACACCGAACAAGCCTGGGTATGGACTGCCGGCGGCAGGGCCCAGGTGTACGGGGCGCACAACAGCGCAGCGCCGATACCGGCACACAAACGAATCTTCATGGCGCATCTTCTTCAGAGATAAACCACAAGGCTCAAGCGAAATTCATGCCATCAATGGCCACCCGAATACCCGAGGAAGTCCAGCGCCGCCTGCAGCATGGCATCTGTGCCGACCTTGAGGGCGCCCTCGTCGAGGAAGAACTTCGGTGAGTGGTTGCTTGGCGCGGTCGCGGGATCGACCCCGGCCGGCGTGGCGCCGACGAAAAAGTATACCGACGGTGCCTTCGCGCCGAGCGGGAAATAGGGAAAATCCTCCGAAGCCGTCCAGCGCGGCGACTCGATCACATGCGTCTTGCCGAGCGCGGTTTCCAGGCTGGTGCGCACGCGCGCGGTCAGTGCCGGATCGTTGTAGTTGACCGGATTGCTGCTGTCGGCCGAAAGCGGAATCTGTGTTTCCACCGTCGCCCCGTTTGCCGCCGCAACGTTCTCGGCGATGCGCTTGAGGCTCGCCAGCGCCTGCTTGCGCATGCCTTCGTCGAACGTGCGCACGGTGCCCTGCAGCTCGGCGGTTTCCGGCACGATGTTGAAGCGCGAGCCACCAGTGAATATGCCGAATGTGACCACGGCCGGATTGGCGTTGATGTCCAACTGGCGACTGACGATGGTCTGCGCGCTGGTCACGATTTCCGCCGCCGTGACGATGGGATCGATGGCCAGCCACGGCATCGCACCGTGGCTCTGGCGGCCGTGCACGACAATGCGAAAGGTATCGGAGCTGGCCATCGCGCCGCCCGGGCGCACACCAACCGTGCCGACGTTCATCGTGCTCACGACATGCATGCCGAAGATCGCGTCCGGATGGAAATTCGCGAACACGCCGTCCTTGACCATCTGTGGTGCGCCCCCGGTTTCGCCGATCGGCACGCCTTCCTCGGCCGGCTGGAAGATCAACATCACGCTGCCCGGCAATTCGTTTTTCATGCTCGCGAAGATCTCGGCCAGGCCGAGCAGCATCGCGGTGTGCGCATCGTGGCCGCAGGCGTGCATGACGCCAACCGTCTTGCCCTGGTATTCGCCTTTTGCGTGCGACGCGAACGGCAGATCGACCTGTTCGGTCACCGGCAGCGCATCCATGTCGGCGCGGATCGCCAGTTTCGGCCCCGGCCTGCCGCCAATCAGCACGCCGGTCACACCGGTGTGTGCCAGACCCGCATGCACGGTGTAGCCGAGCTTCTTCAGTTCATCGGCGACGATCTTCGAAGTGCGTACCTCGCGGTTGCTCAATTCCGGATGTTGGTGGATGTCGCGCCGCCACGCGGTGACCTGCGGCAAAACGGCGTCGACGCGCTGCGCGTCGGTTTCCGCTGCCGGCGCGGCGCCACACGCGAGCAGCAGTGCAGTGAAAAACAGGGTTCTGCGCATTTTCATTTCTCCGGATCAGATTCCGAGTACGAGATCATCCGCTTCGACCTTGTCCAGCCGGATGCGGTTTGCGAACAGGGAGAACGCCAGCGTGCCGGCCAGGCCGTTCGCGCGCTGCATCCACGGCGGCAGGTAGGTCGGCGCGGCGATGTAGCCGGATTCGAACCACGGCGCCAGCGCGATGACATCGTGCAGCGCCATCTTGCCGGCGAACAGGTTGCGGCACCATTGCAGCTTTTTGTTCTTCAGCGCCCAGCGGAAGAACGTATGCACGGACAGCAGCCCGTGCAGGTATACCGCGTCCTTGGTGAACGCGCTGCCACCGCCTGGCGGCACGCCGCGGAATACGCGCGAGGCCGAGGCGAAGCTGTCGCCTTCCGTCTGACCAGCTTCGAGGAAGAACTTGAACACGTCGATGAAATCCGCGCCGCGCAAGGCCATGTCGATGGCCAGGATGCGCAAGGAAATGCGCTTCATGCGCGTGATGTCCATCGAGCCGGACATCAGTTCGGCATACGTGGCCAGGCCTTCCTGCGTGGCGGTGATGCGTGGCGAATTGGTGCCGAACGATCCGAGCCTGGGTTGCGCGCGGCCATTGAGCGCGGTCAACGAATGCACGAACGCCTCGTGCTCGAGCAACTGGTTCTTGTCGTACTCGGAAAAACACGTCGCCGAACGCAGGCGGATGCGCTTGGCGCCGGCGGCGGCCTTGGAGATGAGATTCGGATCGGTCTCAACGCGCACGATGCCGGCGCCGAAGAACGCGTCCAGACGATGCTGCAATTCCTGTTGCAGCACATCGGCCGGAATGCAGTAATCGGCTTCGTGCGCGGCGATCTCGCTGCCGAGCTCGTCGGCCAGTTCGATGAAGTGCCGTGCCGCATCCAGCGTACTCACCGTGCCGCCGGGAAGGCGATCGTCCGGGCGCCCGAACAGGTTGATCGAATGCGCGGTGACGTCGGTGCTGCCGGCCGCGTCCAGCAACTCGGTGGCGATGCGCCAGGACTGCGCGCTGCGGCGCAGGTAATCGCCGAGCGGGTGACCTGCGTCGGCGCCGAGGAAGATGCTTTCCAGTTCCTCGCGCGTGCGCGACAAATCCGATTTCGCATAATCCACTTGTGGCAATTGTGGATTTTTCTCGCGCCATCCGGCGAGGAATTTTTCCTGTGCGCTGGCCGGCCAGCTCACCGCTGCCAGCAGGCGTATGCCCTTTACCGCCGCGACGAGGCGGGCATCCAGTTCGGCGATGCGGTCCAGCGTTGCCTGCGAATCGGCCATGCGCACACTATAGCGCGCGGATTATTTTGCCGCGAACGGCGGCAGGCCCAATTCCTTGCGCAGCGGATCGAGCAGAGCGCCGTACTTGCCGGTGCGCGCGGTATCGCGACGGATTGGTTCGCGCACCTGCGAAGCGCTGGCGGTGCGGATACTGCGCTCGACCTCGTGCGGGCGCAGGCAGGCCGGATCGAACGGCAGGCCGCAGAAATCCAGCAACGCGCGGATTTGCGTTTCCGGATCGACGACCAGCTCCTCGTAACGTTGCGTGCGGATGCGCTGCGGATACAAAACAAGCCAGTGGCGCATGGCGCGTTCGTGATCGCGTGCATACGCCGCGATCGAGGCGAAATCGTGGCTGAAATTCTGCGTGCCGATCTTGAATAGATGAGTAAAGCACGACCACGCGGTTTCCAGCGGGTCGCGCCGGCAGTCGATCACGCGCGCGCCCGGCAGCATGGCGAACAGCGCGCCAATCCACAGCCAGTTGCCGAGCGCCTTGTCGGTTGCATGGCTGCCGTCACCACGCCAGCGCCGGGCACGTTCCAGATATTCCTCGCCGAGGCGGCGCCAATCGTCCGACGTCGCCAGCCCGGCCCATGTTTCTACGGGTTGGCCACGACGCTGGTTCTCCGCCATGATTATTTCGAACAGATCGCTACGCTCTTCACCGGCATCCACCTGGCGGTGCGCCGCGAGGATCTGCTCAGTCAAGGTTGAGCCCGAACGCGGCAGGCTGACGATGAAAATCATCCCGTGGCCGCGGCTGTCATCCGCCGTGCCTGGTGCGGCGTTGGGAAATGCGGCGAGGATGGCGTCCACGGCAGCGGAATGCGCAGCCGCGTTCCACGGTACGCGCGTACGCACCATCGACTTGGCCTGCACGTAGGCGGCATAGGCCTTGTCGTAGCGCGCGTGCGCCGCATGGGCCTTGCCCAGTCCATAGGCGAGCGACACCCGATCATCCGCGCTCAGGCCGGGACGGGTGTGCAGGCGTTCCATCGTCGCGATGTCGGCATCGTCGAACTGGACCACGTTGAACGCAGCCAGCGCCGACCATGCCTTGATGTCATCCGGGTCGCGCTCAAGCAGGCGGCGCAGGTGCGTCACCGCTTCTTCGGTACGGCCGAGCCGACGCAATATTTCGGCCAACGTCGCACGCGCGTTGCGGTGTTCGGGATCGATGGCCAGGGTGCGTTCCAGCTCGACAAGACTGCCAGCACTGTCGCCGCGGTTGCTGAGCGCACGGCCCAGGTTGTAGGCGTGGATGGCGGAGGACGGTTGCAATTCGCAAACCCGGCGGAATGCGGCGAGCGCGCGCTCTTCTTGGCCTGCCGTTTCGAGCACGATCGCCTGCGTGTTCAACAATTCCGCATCGTCGGGATGGCGGACCACGACGGGATCGATGACGGCCAGCGCCTCCTGCGCGCGACCATTCGCGGCGAGCGCGGAAGCGAGTTGGCGCAGCGTTTCCGGATGGCCGGGATGACTGCGCACCGCCTGTTGCGCGAACTGCAACCCGCGCGCGCGATCTCCCTGTTGCAAGGCCTGGATGGCCTGGCGCAGCAATTCATGCGCCGTCGGTGGCAGCGCGGCTAGGCGTTCGTCGTGGCTCATGGTCTTCTCCCGATCACGGTCAAGGTTGGAAAAGCGGCAGATCGAGCGCCGCGCGCAGTGGATCGAGCAGCGTACCGTACTTGTCCGCGCGCGCGGTGTCGCGGCGCATCGGCTGGCGCACTTGCGCCGCGCTCGGCGTGGCGACGTGGCGCTGCGTGGCGTGGAAGTTCAGGCAGTTCTCCTCGAACGGTAGATCACAGAATTCCAGCAATTCGCGGATTTGCTTTTCCGGATCAGCGACGAGCGCTTCGTATTCCTGCACACGAACGCGATCGGGATACAACTTCTGCCAATGCTTGGCCGCACGGTCGAACCCGCGCCACGCCGTCGCGAGATCCTGGAAATCGTGGGTGTAGCCGTGCTGGTTGAAATAGTAGCGATAGCAGCCGAAACAGGTTTCCAGCGGATCGCGCCGCACGATCACCACGCGCGCATTCGGCAGCATGGCGAGGATCGCGCCGACGTAAATCCAGTTGCCGGGCATCTTGTCGGTAAAGCGCGGACGCTGTTCGCGCCAACGCGCGGTGCGGGCCAGATAACGCTGCCCGAGATCGTCCCATTGCGCCTCCGCGAGTGATCCCGTCCATTGCGGAAACGCTTGTTGCTGACGCGCCGACTCGGCTTTGATGAGCAGTGGCAGGTCGGCGAGTTCGCTGGTGCCCTGCACCTGCGAATGCGAGGCCAGGATCTGCTCGGTCAGGGTCGAGCCCGAACGCGGCAGGCTGACGATGAAGATGACTTCTTTTCCACGCCTAGCGCGCGCGCCCGCCGGCGCTTTGGAAAACGCGGCGAGGATCGCGTCGATGCGCGCGTCGAATTGTCGTGCGTCCCATGGATCGCGGCGGCGTGAGATCGCGTGCGCCCGACCCAACGAGTCCAGCGCCTGCGCGAATTCGCCTTGACCTTCCTGCGCATGTGCCAGCGCGAAGAGCAGAGCGATGCGATCGGTTTCGGCCAGATCGGGAATGTGCAATGCCGCTGACATGTGCGCGATGTCGTCGGCATCCAGCGGCATCGGTTTGAGCGTGGCCAAGCCCCACCACGCTGCGCCGCTACCCGGACGTTGCGCGAGGATTTCGCGGTATTGCACCTGCGCCGCATGGGCACGGCCGTCGAGGTTGAGAATCGTCGCCAGCAGCGCGCGCGCGTTCGCGTGACGCGGCGCCAGGTCGACCGCGCGTTGCAGGGCGTCGATGCCGGGCTGAAGCTGTCCGGCATCGAACAGCATGCGCCCGAGGCCGTACCAGCAGTCGGCCAATCCCGGTCCCGTAGCGCAAGCCTGGCGCATGGCGGCGAGTGCGCGCTCCGGGTCGTGCGCAGCTTCGAGGGCGAGCGCTAGGGTGTAATGGATGGACGCATCGCCGGGCCGTAGCGCGCTGGCTTGCGCGAGCAGTGCGATCGCTTCGGCAGCGCGACCCTGGGCGAGCCGCAGCATGCCGCGCAGACGCAGCTCTTCCGGGTGCGCGGGTACCTGCTCGGCGGCCGGCGCGAGCGCGCGGTCGGCTGCATCGAGGTGGCCGCGATTGATGTCCTGTGCGACGCCCGCGATCTGTGCCAGCAGCGCGGGCGGCAATCCGGCCAGACGTTGTTGCGTGGTTGACATCGCGATTCCGGTCACGCCGCGAACGGCGGCACGCCGAGTTTCTTGCGCAACGGATCGAGCAGGGCACCGTACTTGCCCGCGCGCGCGGTGTCGCGGCGGATCGGTTCGCGCACCTGCGCGGCGCTGGCGGTGCGCACGCTGCGCGCCGTCTCGTGATGACGCAGGCAGGCGGGATCGAACGGCACGCCGCAAAAATCCAGCAGCTCGCGGATCTGGGTTTCCGAATCGTCCACCAGCGCTTCGTACTGCTGCACGCGGTAGCGCAACGGATACAACGCCTGCCAATGGCGGCTGGCGCGGTCGTAGTCGCGCCAGTAGGCGGCGATGTCGTCGAGGTCGTAACTGAAAGGTTGATTGGCCTGGCTGAACAGGGTGCGGAAACAGGAGAAACACGATTCCACCGGATCGCGCCGGCAATCGATCACGCGCGCGCCGGGCAGCATTGCCATGATCAAACCCACTCGCGTCCAGTTGCCCGGCAGCTTGTCGGTGAAGCGCATGCCCGGACGCTGCCAACGTTTGGTCAGTTCGAGGTAGTGCCGGCCCATGCGTTGCCAGTCGTCCGGCGTGGCCGCAGGTACCCACAGCGGAAATGGTTTCTGCCGCCGCGTCGATTCTGCCTCGATCACGGTCGTGGTCGCATCGAGTTCGCCGCCGCCGTCGATTTGCGGATGCGAGGCGAGTATCTGTTCGGTCAGGCTCGATCCCGAGCGCGGCAGGCTGACGATGAAAATCACCTCCTCGCCCAAGCCGGCCGGCGCACTGGCCGATGGCTGCACAAAGATGCGCAGAACGTCGTCGACGAACTGGCTGAAATACGTAGCCTGCCAGGGATGCAGGCCCCGTGTTGCCGCGTTGCCTTGCTCGTATTGTGCATAGGCGTCCGCGTAGCGGCCGTGGTCGTCGAGCGCCTTGGCCAAGGCGAATTGCAGCGAGATGCGCTCGCCCGGTTTCAGGTTCGGCTGTGGCAGCAGCGCCTCGAGCGCGGCGATATCGTCCGTACTCAGCGGCCGGGTTTTCAGTCCCGCCAGTGCCAGCCAGACTTCGCTGTCGGCCGGGTCGCGCTCGAGCATTGTGCGCAGCAGGCGTTCGGCGTCGTCGATGCGTCCGAGTGCGCGCAGCGCGTGCGCGAGGCGAATCCTGCTCGCCGCGTGATCGGTGATCGAGGCAACGCGTTCCAGTACCGGCACCGCTTCTTCGAACATGCCGTAATCGCCAAGCGTCTTGCCCAGATTGATCCACAACACCGCTGCCTCGGGTGCGAGTTCGCAAGCTCGACGGAACGCGGCAATCGCGGCCACGCGGTCGCCCGATGCATCCAGCGCGGTACCGAGCCCGTTCTGTACCATGACGTCGTCAGGCCAACGCGCAGCCGCCTGCCGCAACAAGGCCAATGCCTCGGCATTCTTGTCCTGCATGTGCAAAGCCATCGCAAGCAATCGCTGCACTTCCGGATGCCCCGGCGCCTGGGTCAACGCCGCGCGCAGGTCACGCTCGGCGGCCTGCGGCTGCTTGGCACGCAATGCCTGCATCGCGGAATGCACACGGCTGGCCGCGGCAGGCGCGAGTGCCTCAAGGCGCGCGCCATCCGACGATGGTTTGGTTGCAGCAGCAGCATTCAATGTCGTCAACGTCCTGGTGAGTTTCGATTCATTACCCGGGATCGGCTCCGTCAATGCCGCCCATATTTTTCGGCAAGGCGCTTGCCCAGCGCCTTGCCCTGCACGCGCGCAGCGGACTTGCGCTTGAGCTGCGCTTCGAGCGCGTCGCCGGCCGCGGCCAGTTCGTCGCGCAATTTCAGCCAGGCCTGCCAATGCGCGGAATCCAAATCGCCGGATTCCAGCGCCGCGCGCACGGCGCAACCGGGTTCGTTGCCGTGGCCGCAATCGCCGAAGCGGCAATCCAGTGCCAGCGCTTCGATGTCGGCGAAATTCGCGACGCTCAATTCCTCGTCGCCGGTGAACTTGATCTCGCGCATGCCCGGCGTGTCGATCAGACAGCCGCCGCTGGGCAATTGTACCAACGCGCGGTGCGTGGTTGTGTGGCGCCCGCGAGAGTCGTGGCCGCGCACGGCAGCGGTGGCGTGGCGCTCGACGCCGAGCAGGGTATTGGTCAGCGTCGACTTGCCGGCGCCGGATGATCCCACCAGCACGGCGCTGTCGCCGGGTTGCAGAAATTTCAGCAGCGGCGCGACGCTGGCCGCGTCCTTGGCGTTGATGACGTGCAGCTCGGCATCGGGTGCGGCCGCATGCAGTTCTTCGCGCATTTTCGCCGATGCGGCATTTTCCACTTTGTCGAGTTTGGTCAGCACGATCACGGCACGCGCGCCGCTGCCTTGGATCAGCACGAGGTAGCGCTCGATGCGGCGCGGATTGAAATCGCCGTCCAGACCCATCAGCACGAACACCGTGTCGATGTTCGCGGCGATCACCTGGCGGCGATGGCGTTCGCCGGCGGCCGCGCGTTCGAGCAGGCTGCGCCGCGGCAGGATTTCTTCGATCGTCGGCGGCGTCGCGGCGCTGAGCACGACGAAATCGCCGACTGCCGGACGCTCGGCCGGATCGACGTCGCGACGCAGGAAACGCGGCGCCGGCTGTGCGGCGAATTCGGTTGCGCCGTCATGCACGCGATAACCGTTGCGATGCTGGGCGATCACGCGCGCCAGACGTTTTCCGGTTGGCATTTCCCAGACGTCGCCGCGCCAGCCAATGGCGGTCAGACGCGCGTGCTCGTCGGTCGATTGCATGCCGGCATTTTACCTTGCGCCGCGCGTATTCCTTGAAATCACGGTCGATTCCGTTAGCATGCTGCGTTACAACAATTTTTTTGCCCCGATCATGTCCGTGCCATTGCCCCATCCGCCGGTCCGCGCCAATCCGCGGCTGGCCCAAGTCCGTTACGACATCCGCGGCGAGCTGTCGCGGCGCGCGTGCGAGCTCGAAGCTGCTGGGCGCGAGATCGTGCACCTGAACATCGGCAACCCGGGGCGCTTCGGTTTCGTCGCACCCGAGCATCTGCGCCATGCCGTTGCGGAACACGTCGCCGACAGCGAGGCCTACTGCCCGCAGCAAGGATTGGTGTCAGCGCGCGAAGCGATTGCCGCGCGCGAACAGGCGCGCGGCGCGCACAACGCATCCGCGGCAAACGTTTTCATCGGCAACGGCGTGAGCAAACTCATCGACATGAGCCTGCGTGCGCTGCTCGACGACGGCGACGAAGTGCTGTTGCCGAGTCCCGACTATCCGCTGTGGAGCGCCGCGGTTGCGCTCAACGGCGGCAGCGCACGCTACTACGCTTGTCCGGCGGTACGCGGACATCTGCCGGATCCGGACGAAATCGAGGCGCTGATCACGCCGCGCACGCGCGCCCTGGTCGTGATCAATCCGAACAATCCGACTGGCGCGGTGTATCCGCGCGAACTTCTCGTCGCGTTGGTGCGTATCGCGCAGCGCCATCGGCTCGTCTTGCTCAGCGACGAAATCTACGACGACATCGTTTACGACGACGCGCGTTGCGAGCCGCTTGCGCCGCTGGCTGGCGAGGTGCCGACGCTCACTTTCGGTGGATTGTCGAAAGTGCATCGCGCCTGCGGCTGGCGCGTGGGCTGGGTCAGCCTTTCGGGAGCGCGGGATTCGTTGACGAACATTCATCACGCACTCGATCTGCTTTCGAGCCTGCGCCTGTGCGCCAACGTGCCGGGCCAGTGGGCAATCGCGCCGGCGTTGACCGGGCCGGACACGATATCCGCGCTGACGGCTCCCG
>Ga0134125_10009384_pt1 | contig 11019 bp, 15 predicted proteins | sample KB31751_FD_96464 | JGI IMG/M metagenome (GOLD analysis project Ga0134125, IMG submission 96464) | Terrestrial soil microbial communities with excess Nitrogen fertilizer from Kellogg Biological Station, Michigan, USA - KB3-175-1 | ecosystem: Environmental > Terrestrial > Soil > Unclassified ...
CAAGGCAACGATCGATCCCGACGCTGCCCGCATGGATTGCGGAAACGGTCGACTTCAGGCGAAGATATTTGAACGCAGACGCGCAGATCGCGCTCGCGATCGCGCTGGCGCGAGCGAACATCGATCAGGCCAGCGGCGGTCCTTTCGGCTCCGCCGTGTTCGACGATGCCGGCAAATTGGTCTCGGTCGGCGTCAATCGTGTCGAGCTGCTGAAGTCCTCGTTGGCGCACGCCGAGATCGTGGCGTTGGCGGCTGCACAGCAAAAATTGGGGCGCGCCCGTCTGGACGATGACGGCCACCGATACACGCTCGCGTCGAGTTCCCAACCCTGCTGCCTGTGCTACGGCGCGATCGTGTGGGGCGGCATCAACACATTGGTGGTCGCCGCGCGCACCGAAGACACCGAATCGTTGGCCGGCTTCGACGAAGGCCCGCTGCCAGCGGACTGGGCGGGCGAGCTGGAAGATCGTGGCATACGGGTGCATCGCGATCTGCAACGCGAAGCGGCATGCGAAGTGCTCGCGATGTATGCAGCGCAGGGTGGCGCGCGCTACTGAGCTGATCTGCGTCAATAGTGAACCCGCACGTTTCGCGAGCTCACTTGCGACCGGCTATGCTTTTCGTCATTTCGTTCGCCTTGACGCCATGAGTCGACTGCGCGCTTTCATCCCACTGCTGATCCTGGTCGCGATCGGCGTGGCGGTAGGCGCGAGTGGCGTGCTGCAGCAACTTTCACCGCACCACATCATGGCCGAGCAGGCCAACTGGTCGCGCCAGATCGCCGCCCATCCGGTATCGACATACGTCGCGTACGTCGTGGTACTGACAATCTCGGTGGCGACCGCATTGCCCGGCCCGCTTTTCATCATCATCGCCGGCGGCATGCTGTTCGGCATGGGTCCGGCGATCGGGCTGTCGCTCGTCGGTGAATTGCTGGGATCCCTGATGTTGTTCTTCGCCGCGCGCCACGCCTTCAGCGCCGGCAAGCGCCCGCCACCGAAGTTCGTCGAACGCGTGCGGGAAGGCTATCAGGCCACTCCCATTTCCTACACGCTGTTCCTGCGTTTCGTCCCGTTGTTCCCGTTCGGAGGCGTCACGGTGGCACTGGCGTGGCTGCGCTGTCCGGTGTGGCTGTTCACCCTTGCCACGGCACTCGGTGGCGTGATCATGTTGGTATTCGAAACGGCGATTGGCGCGGGACTCGCGCAGTCGATCGCCGAAGGCAGGGGACTCACCCCCGACCTGATCTTGCAGCCACACATCTGGTTGCCGCTGGTTGGATTGGGTTTGTTGGCGCTGGTGCCGGTGGCCGTGAAGCGCTTCCGCTCCGGCAGCGACTGAACGCCCGATCAATCGGGACGCGTGGCCCAGAACGCCAGCCCGGTGATGAGGCAGGCTACCGCCGCGCTTAAAAGTGCAGTCTCGACCGGCCGGCGATGCACGAAGCCGCTGACTTGGTCGCCGGCGCGTTGCGCGCCCCGCCAAGCCTTGCTCGCGATCTCCTGACCCTGATCGGCCACCATGTTGGCGCCGTGCTGCACATGTTCCCTTGCGCTTGTCATTGCGTCTGCTCCGTTCTGCATTGCCGCTCTCCTTTCTTCCGTGATGTCCATCTGGATGCTCCGCTGCGAGTTTCCATCCTAAACCGCACGCGTCACAGTGGCGTTAATGGAACACAACGGTGGAGCGAGGCGCGTGATGTCCTGTCGGACGCCTCAATGCGAAAGGCATTATGCTTGCCGCACCCCTTCCCCGTTTCACGACGATGACGACAAACGCCGCCACCGCCACTGGTCCAGCGTGCGCGCCGCTGCCTCGCCAGATCCCGTACATCATCGTTACCGAGGGATGCGAGCGCTTCAGTTTCTACGGAATGCGCAACATCCTGACGCCATTCCTGGTCTCGACGCTGCTGCTCTACCTGCCGCTGGACCAACGCGCGCTGGCCGCCAAGGACGTTTTCCACACGTTCGTCATCGGCGTGTACTTCTTCCCGCTGCTGGGCGGCTGGGTTGCCGATCGCTTCTGGGGCAAATACCACTCGGTGTTGTGGCTCTCGATGGTGTATGTGGCCGGGCACGCCTGCCTGGCATTGTTCGAGAGCAACCGTACCGGCTTCTATACCGGCCTGTTCCTGATCGCGTTGGGTTCGGGCGGCATCAAGCCGCTGGTCTCGGCATTTGTCGGCGACCAGTTCGATTCCAGCAACAAGCATCGCGCGAAACTGGTCTACGACGGGTTCTACTGGATCATCAACTTCGGCTCGTTCTTCGCCTCGCTGCTGATGCCACTGTTCCTGCGCGGCCTCGGTCCCGCCATCGCATTCGGGATTCCCGGCGCGCTGATGGCGATTGCGTTGGTAGTGTTCTGGATGGGGCGCAAACGCTACGTGCAGGTGCCGCCGACGCCGCCGAATCCGCATTCACTGTTGCACATCGCGCATACCGCACTGTGGACGCGCAATCACGGACAGGCGCGTCCGGGTCTTTGGGTCGCCGGCCTGGGTATTGCGGTCGCGCTGATCGCACTGGGGACAATTCCCCGGCTGGGCTTCGTGATCGGCGCCTGCCTTGCGCTCGGCGCGCTGCTCCTGTTCGGTGGTATCGGCACCGCGATGCAGTTGGACCGCGCGCGCGGCAGGCATCCGGACGCCGCCGTCGATGGCGTACGCGGTGTCCTGCGCGTGCTGGTGGTGTTCGCACTGGTGACGCCGTTCTGGTCGCTGTTCGATCAGAAAGCTTCGACTTGGGTATTGCAGGGCGCAGCCATGGCAAAGCCCGCCTGGTTCCACGAGGCACAGATGCAGGCGCTGAACCCGATGCTGGTGTTGGTGCTGATCCCGTTCAACAACCTCGTGCTGTTTCCGTTGATGCGCCGCATGGGCATCCAGCCCACCGCGCTTCGCAGGATGGGGGCAGGCATCGCGCTGGCGGCGCTGGCGTGGGTGGCCGCGGGCATGCTGCAGCTCGCGATCGACGGCGGCAACGCGATCTCGATCGCTTGGCAGATCCTGCCCTATGCGTTGCTCACGCTGGGCGAGGTGCTGGTTTCCGCAACCGGGCTCGAATTCGCCTACAGCCAGGCACCCCCCTCGATGAAGGGGTCGATCATGAGCTTCTGGATGCTCGCGGTCACCTTCGGCAACCTGTGGGTGTTGCTGGCCAACGCGGGCGTACGCAACGACACCGTCACCGGCTGGATTGATTCAACGGGCTTGGGCGAAAACGCCTTCCTGATGTTCTTCTTCGCAGGTTTCGCGGCCCTGACCGCGCTGGCCTTTGCGCTGTACGCCCGCAAATACCCGATGCGGGATTACTACCGCGCATAAGGTGTCGAACGACATCCCCACAGACGCAACGCCTGGAAATGGTGGGCCGTGATGGGATCGGCGGCGGCCCACCATGTCACGCAACCTTGCGGGTTGCAGCGCCGCGATTCACTGCCGGCGGAACACGCATCGTACCATCCATCGTACCACTGAGGGTCCCGCGCGCTGGAACCACCGCAGCAACCGTAGCTGTTTTCAGTGCGCGAGATTGAGCTTGATGATCTCTTGCACGATCCACCATACAGCCGCAGCGAACGGTGCTATTCCACCAACAAACACATACCACCAAAGCTGGCTCTTGGTGGGGATGTGGGTGAGCCGCTCGTCGATTCGAGTCACTGCGTTTTCAACTTTGCGCAACCGCTCATCGAAGTTGCCCCAACTCGGCGCGTCGCTGTTTCCACCTGATCCGGGAGCGCCAGTGTGCATGTACACGTGCAGGCCGGGACCGGCGTTACTTTGCGGAGCCTCATAAATTGGGTTAATTGCCGGCGGTGGCGGGGTGCTCGATGTCATGCCTCAACCCCCGGTCGGTTTACCTTGCTGCGCCGGTTTACCTTGAGCAAACTCTGCAAGCTGCTGTAGGGCGGCCCCTAATGGGGCAACCGCAGCCATCGGGAGACTTATCGTTGCGACAAGTTCCTTTTCCGCAACCAAGCGGGGAGGCTTAGCATCACTTCGGCGTTGGGCTTGGGTTGCGTTTGCGGGGAGTGAGGGCAGGCTAGCGTCTGGTGGCGGTAACTCTGAGACCTCAACTTCTTGGTCGATTGGGTACTGTACTTCGCGGAAAAACGAAACATGCACAAAGCCGTCCGCAGTCGGGCCGGCAAGCATCGCACCAGCGGCCACACTTGCGGTAAAGTCGGGGGACTTCACGAATTTGACGGTCTCGGTGGGCATATTTCGTACCTTGTGCGAAGTTGAACTGGGCAATCGTAACATCGCAAAGGCCGGCGCGGATTTGGCAGAAAAATCCGAAGCGGGGTCGATTGTCGGGCCGCGCCAAGTTCCCCCATGCCGCCCGCCAGCGTGACCATCGGCGACCGCCGGGGACTCTCTCTCAGCACTCACGGGCAGGCCGGCGGACGCCCCGCGATCGTGTAGGCGATGCCCTACGCGGCGAGCTTGGCAATCGTGCGCTGCACCGTGCAAGCGGTCCACTCACTGCCACGCGGGGAGCGGTAGCCTAGGCCGTTCAAGTGTGCGGCAATCTCCCGCAGACTCGCCGCACCATGCTCGCGTGCATCGTCTATCGCGTCCCGGCAATCCTCAGCGCGTGCCGCAGTGCGAGCCTTGGCCGCAACCGCCGCCGCTGCACTGGCGCGCGCTGCGGTCTTGCGTGTGCCCCGTGGAAGGTTCGCGGGATTGCCGAGCTTCACGCCGCGAGCCTTGGCAGCCGCGAGAGCCGCGCGTGTCCGCTCACTGATCGCCTTGCGTTCCTGTTCGGCGATCAAGGCCATGATGCCGACCGTGAGTTCGTTTGCGTCCGGCATGTCTGCCGCGACGAAGCGCGCCCCGGAGTCGCGGAGTGTGAGCAGGAAAGTAGCGTTACGCGAGAGGCGGTCTAGCTTGGCGATCACCAGCGCGGCACGTGTGAGCCGGCAACGCTTCAATGCCGCGTGAAGCTGCGCCCGGTCGTCCCGCTTGCCTGATTCGACTTCCACATACTCGCCGATCACCTCAGCGCCCCGCGATCGTGCGAAGGCTTCCACTTGTGCGCGCTGAGCCGCAAGGCCCAACCCTGAGCGGCCTTGCCGGGCCGTGCTGACCCGGTAGTAAGCAACGAACCTCTGCCCCTTGCCCATGTGTATCAACTCCACTAGACGAACGTTTAGCTGTGACGATACAGGCACAGAGGGGCAGCGTCAACCCCGCCCATGCGTGCCCCGTACAGGGCAGCGCAGAGCGTCCTAGGGGCATTCCAGCGGCAGGCGGGACACGCTCGCGCGCGTCTCTGTTCGGTGCCCTCTCCATTTCCATCCTGTAAAGGAACCTTGACACATGTCCGAATCACTCCCCGAGCTTCGCCAGCGTTACCCCGAGTGCGCCGCGAAGGATTGCGGCAGGCCGTCCGATGGATTCTCCCGCTACTGCCGAACGCACCGGGTCCGCTACTACGTCACCAAGTCCCCGACCGGCCGCATTCTGCGGAAGGGTCAAGACTTGAAACCGTATCGCGAGCTTGCCCGCAAGTACCTAGCGCGCCACCGGGACAACGCCGCGATCGTCGCCGCGTGCGGCTGGCTGGAATCCCTGATGGATGACGCGATGAAGTTTGACCTTGGCGGCGGGGTACAGCGTGACCTTGCGCGCGAGCTTCGCCGGCTTCGCAGGGATGGCGCTACGGGTTCGCTGATGCTGGAACGCATCGCGGCCGTTTGGGGTTACGCGCAGTTGAACCCGCGCACGTGGGCGGATGACATCGTTCAAACCGTCAACCTTGGGCATCACGCGCTGCACACCACGCCACGGCCGGGGAAGGTATCCCGGCCGAAGGGGAAGGCGCAGCCGACGTTCACCCCGTCGAGTGTGAGCCTTGAGCTTGGGAAGCAGATACGCGAAGTGCTAGGCGTGATCCTGTCGCAATTCTGGACCGCGATCGAGCGGGATACCACGAAGCAGGCGCGGGCCAGGGATGCGATCAATGGGGCATTGCAGGGGGAGCCGTTGGCCTAGCTGGCGGCTTTTCACCCTCCCTCGGAGCAAATCCCTGTCCCCCGGAGCACGCAGCCGGCCGATTGATGGTTCCCCTCGGGGCAAGCTGCCACCCCTCGGAGTCGCAGACGGCCGGCCCGGTCGATTCGGGCACACCTCTAGGACACCAGACGACCCGTTCAGCCGTCCAAACGCGCCCCCGATCGCTGAACACGTTAGCTGCACGTTCGCCGACGATTCGATTACCCCGTACTACGGGGAGAGGAAGCGAAATTTTATCGACACATTTAGCGAAGTTGACCCCGGCCAATCGTGCGCAGCCTCTCACCCTTTTTATCGAACACCGGAGCCGTTCAACATGACACCAGACGAGTACCGCGCGTGGCGCAAGGCGTATGACGCCAAGCGTTACGTGACCAAGATCAAGCCGGAGCGCGCAGCGAAGCGCGTCGCCAATCTCACCCATGCGGAAACCATGGCGTATCGCCGGGGATTCGCAGCGGGCCGCAGACGTACCGCGAAGGATGCGGCGGAGAGCTTCGCCGACTTCACCCAACCCACCACCAACCCGGAGCACTGAAACATGGCAACCGATTTCAAAGCACAGCGGCAACGGATGCGCGGGCTGTGCCTTGCCGCGTCTGAGTTGATCGCCGAATTGCAGCGCATGTATCCGCAGACGATGCCCGAGCTATCCGCGACTGATCGCGAGCTAGGGGCACACATTGGCACGCGGCAGCTAGTCGCCTTGCTCGTGCAGTTGCGCAGCGAAGCGCAGGCGGAAACCGGCCCATTGCCGCGCGTGCTGACACCGCAGTGACCGCGATGCTTCCCCTGCTGATCCTCACGGCCGAATGCGCGCTGAGCGTATGGCCGTACCTCTCCACGTTTCACCTCACCACCAAAGGCAACAACCATGAATGACAACCTGAGCATCACCGCATCCGATCACGACAACACCGCCAGCGCCGACATTGACCCGCGCGCGACCGTGATGGACCCCCGCGATTTACCCGCCGATCACCCCGACGCGCGCATTGCGAATGACCGCGTGCATGGCCTGTACGTAAGGCGGGGAGTTGAAGGGGTGCAGAATGGCGAAGCACCGCCGCTGCCGTCTGCCGAGTACATCGCCGCGCAATCGCCTGAGATCATCGTGAAGCAGGTCGAGGATCGGGTTACGAAGCTGGAGCAACAGCTAGCCGCTAGCGTTGGCTTCGATCCCGTGAGCGGCGAGCCGGTTCCGCTGGTGAAGGGACGCGCACGGGAGAATGCCGAGCGTGAGCTTGCGCAGTTGAAGCATTCGACTCTGCCCTTTGCACGCATTCAAGCGGCAGAGGTTGCACGTGCAAAGGCTGCACTGCCGACGCAAGCGAACAAGTTGCAAGCCGAGAAAGACAAGCGCGAGCGGATCAATGCGCGTGCGCTTGAGATCGCAGAGGAAACGCTAGCCAAGCAAGAGGCGGAGCGGATCATTGCGGCACGTCGCACGCAAAGCATGGGCTGAGGCCAGGTCCAACACCACGGAAGCCCCTGAGCAATCAGGGGTTTCCCTCTCTCGCTGAGGGGTTGGCACGGTTTCTGCTATAGAGCACGCGCGTACACGTGCGCGATCTCTGTCAAAAGACCCTAAGGGTAAATAGGGGGTCAGTTGAGGTGCCACAGATCGTTCAACTACGTTGACTCCTACGTCTACTCCTACTCAAAAGCAAACCTAGGTTTACACCTGAGGGAACACAGAGCAGACACCAAGGGGACAGCTACGTTTCCCCTCTGCTGTAACTCAGGCGACAACGTAGGAGAGGGGAAGGGTTGGGAAGTAGTCCCTTGTCCCTTGTCATCCTCTGAGATCAACCCGCAAGGGGAACGATCGACAGCAACGGCAACAGCACCGCCGCTTCCGTCGATCATCCGATGCGCTGACCCTCAGGGCTTTGTGTCGATCGGCCGCAGGCCGGAATGTTCGACCCGCCACGCGGAACGCTGGCGAACACATGGGGGACTGCTGAGGGTTCCGCCGACCGTCGCCGGTGCCGTCTGAGAGGCCGCCCGAATCTCCGGCCCTCTGAGCGATTCTTACCCCCTACCCCCTACCACCGTAGCGCCCCACCCCTGCGCGGCCCTCTGAGAGTTTCTCAGGAGCTTCTAGAGGCATGTCAGATGGCAACCGTCTATCATGCTCCGGTCGCAGGCACCCCGCAAGTGCCTCGGACCGATTCGGTTAACTTTCATTCACAATCTGAGATCACCCATGCCACGACAACCCCGACCGCCCCCGGCGGACGGCTGGCCCGTCACGTGCGGGCACTGCGGGTACACCCTGCAAACCTTCATCCGCATCACGTCCGCGCGCTGCGGTCACTGCGGACACCGGATGCACATTCCACCGGCGGCGCGTTGCCGTCCACTGCCAAGGCCAGACCATGACCGAACCGAACCGCGTGCAATTCGAGTATCTCCCGCCGATCAAAGTATGGATTCCCGGCCCGCTGGCGTCACGCGCGGGGAACGCGCTGCGGGACATGCAACAGACGATCACCGCCACGTTGCAGGCCATGCGCCACAGTGCGGAATCTGACCATGACGTGATCGCGCTGGAAGTGATGGCCGAACGGCTGCACGACGTAACGCGCAAGGTACGCCGCGCCGAACGCGCACACATTGCCGCATCGACCGCTGAGGCTCAGGCGCGAGACATGGGATTCAACACCACAGAGGAACGAACCGATGAACCTTCACCCGAGCTTGAACCTTGATGCAGCGAACACGAAGCGGCGCGAGCGTGCGGCGCAATTCATCGGCGCGATGCGTGCGGACCTTGACACCCTCTCGCACTTCATCGAACACGCCGACGCCGAAACGCTGCGGGGTAACTACTGGTGCGAAACGTTGCAAGAGGCGGAGCTTGCGACCAAGCGCGCGCTGCGGACTGCAACGCACGACGGGCAATCCACAATCAACCCACGGGAGTTCACGTGAGCCGGAGCAGACACGCGGCGAGCGTATCCTTGCCGCCCGTCCCCATCCGCCCGCGATCCGCAGAGGAACGCGCAGCGTGTGCCGCTGAGTTTGAAGCGTTCACCGCTGCGGCCGTTGCACGTATGGAACGCTACGCGGAACGCAAGGCGCGCGAGACGCCCGAGCAGCGGGAAGCCAAGGCCGCGCGGGATTATGTGCATTGGCTGCGCCGCCAGCTACGGCGTGCGGCCGATGCCGCGCGATGGGAACGTGTAACGGTTGCGCTGGAAGCCTACGCATGGGAGAGAGACGAAGCGAAGCGCAAAGCCGACGAGTTGCGGGAGCGTGTGCGGAACCGCACGGCGGACACGTACAGACGCGCCGCCGCCGGTTGCCTCTACTGTGCTGAGTTCATCGCGGATGAATCAGCGGATGACCTCTACCGGGAAGCGTTCAGCGGGCCGGCCGGATCACTTCAACAATGAGCCGCCGGCCAAAGGCCGCGAGCTTCCAACACGTGAACCGTTCGGAGCCGATCACGTAGCGTGAGCGTTCCAGCATCGGGGCAATCTCGCGGGGCAGTAGGCATTCAGTGGCGTAGTCGATTCGCATGATGGATTCCCTCGTGATCGTGTGCGGGAATGCACACGGCGCGCACCATGCCACATACCGGAAACCCGCGCCACACTTACGTTTCCGGGACAGTTCCTAGATCGGAAGCGTGAGCTTTGACAGCGCCGCTAGCAAGGTGGGGGGTTCAATGTATCCGCGATAACGCCGCTGCTGCTGATCGTGTTGTCCCCTGTGCCCCGTGATGCCGTCAATGTCGCGCTGGTGAACCCCGGCGCGGCTTAGCTCGTGTTCCAACGTGTGACGCAGGGAATGCGCCGATGTTTTTACCTTGGGCACGGCAGCATGTAGCGGGGCATTCACTAGCCGCGAAAGCCTGTCCGTAGGACTGCGGCCCTTCGCGGTTGCCGTGCGGAACTTGGCAGGCCAGAGGAAACCGTCACGCTGCGCCGCGACCCATTGCAGGAACCCCAACGCAATCAGGCGGGGATGTACGGGGACAAGGCGCACGCTCGTATCCGTCTTGAGGGACTTGTCATCCCCTTCGCGGTTGAGATCGAACACCGCCACGCCGTCCACTCCCCGAACGTCACGCTTGCGAAGCTGCGCCGCTTCGCCGAGCCGCATACCCGACAGCGCAAGGATACGGGGAACCCAATACAGCACCGGCTTACGTTCGGGGTTGCCACGGTCCGCCGCCTTGTCGCACTCAGCGATGAATGCGCCAACCTCTGCCGGCGTGAGCCGGTCGCGTTGTTCCTCAGGTGGCAACGTGCGAAGGTCTTTCAGCACTTCCGCAACGCCTACCCCGTTGCCGGGGCATAGGTCATTCTCAATCGCCCACTTCCACAACGAACGAGCGATGGAAAGGCGCATGTTCACCGTGCCCGGATCAATGCGTTTCACTTCGGGATCGTCGCCAACCTTGGCTAGCACTTCGCGCAAGGGTAGTTCCTTCCATTCCGGGTTCTGGCCGACTGTGCGGGGAATGAGGGGAACGGTTTGCTGCAATTCCCGCATGTCATCTTTCGACACGTCGCCGATGCGGGGATCGCCTAGCAGGTTGACGAGTTCCGCGAGCATTCCCCGGTTGCGTGTTTCGGTACGCGGTCCCCATGCCTTGGATGCGAGCTTGTGTGCGATGAATTGCGCGGCGACCTCAGACAGTCGCGGGGTTGCCTTTGGTTCGTCATTCGCGGCTGCGGACCCGGCGCGCGCGAGCGAAGGGAACACCAGCGGCTCGCCACTGAGCGCGCGGAGTGTCGCCTTGTGTGCCTCTAGCTGAGCTTCGAGCAGCCGGCGGGCGAGCTTCGCGCGCGTGTCGTCGTCCGCATCGGGAAGCATGGACCGTGCATCGTCCATCGCCCCCGAGTAGTCGCAGCGCGCGAGCGCAGCGGTCAATGCTTCGCACTTGTCCGCCAGTTCATCGCCCCACACGTCCCGGCCGGCTTCCGTTGCGGGGGAAGCGTTCCAGTCGAGCGTAAGCGTGCTGTCGAGTTCATCGAAGC
>Ga0134125_10009385_pt1 | contig 11019 bp, 7 predicted proteins | sample KB31751_FD_96464 | JGI IMG/M metagenome (GOLD analysis project Ga0134125, IMG submission 96464) | Terrestrial soil microbial communities with excess Nitrogen fertilizer from Kellogg Biological Station, Michigan, USA - KB3-175-1 | ecosystem: Environmental > Terrestrial > Soil > Unclassified ...
GCCGATGCCGTCGTCTTCCTGATGAGGAATCAGTACTCGACCGGTGCGGTGCTGGATGTCGATGGAGGCCATCGCCTCGTCTGAGGAAGTTGCTGCCTCACGCAACGTGGGCTGCGCGGACGATCAGCACGAGGCCGATACCGATCACCGCGACACCAATGGCTCGTGCGAGGCGATCACCGGATGGCGCCACCCGCTCGAGGGTGAGAGCGCCTGTCACCAGAGCCATCGTGCGCAGGTCCATGATTCCCATGACGAGGAGGATGGCCATGAGATTGATGCAGCAACGCCCGCAGCGCACACCCAGGCGCACGCCGTGCCGCCAGGCCGCGGCGCCGTCCGCTGGCAACAGGCGCTTGGACATTGCAGCTCGCCTGCAGCACGCGAGCTGACGTGCCTTCCAGGCGCTGAGCTGCAGTGCCCCGGCGATGAGAACGATGATGCCGGTCGCAACCGGAACGGCGCGTGCGAGCGCGGGCTGCTGCATCTCGATGGCTGCCAGACCGAAGCCAAGCGGCAGGACGGCCAGGCCGAATAGGGCCCATACGAAAAAGTAGCCGGCACCGACCAGCGCGGTCAGTTGCCCCAAAGGCCTTCCACCGGTCTCGATCGTCCGTCGATAGCGCACCAGCATCGGTACCAGGCACGGCAGCATCATCGCCAGCATCATCACCAGCCACATTCCGAGTGCAGACGCGCCGATCCCGAGCCAGGTCTGCTCCGGCATCCGCATCCAAGTCATCGACATTCCCCAGCCGCCGGGCATCTGCATCTCGCTCATGGCCGACATGGAGCCGCACCGGATGATAGTCATCGTCGAGCTGATGAGGAAGAGCACGGCAGAGGCGCACAGGAATGCTCCGTTGGATGTTGCCTCGGAGCGCGTGCGGCCGCCGCCCGGGCGGGAGACAAACCGCTCGCGGGTTTGCGGAACGATCGTTGGCTCGATCATGGGCATACTCCGATTCTCTCGAGAAGCCGATGTCAGCGAGCGCCAGTCGTCAAGTCGTCGGAATGTCCGCCCTGCACGCGCAGCCATTGGACTATGGGGAGTCCACGGGTACGGTACGGATTAGTCCATTGCTGCCGTAGCCAGCCGCTCGGCGAGTCCTCCCACGTCTCCTGCCGTCCGTAAACAGGCGCCTTGCTCGCGGTTACCCTCTTGGTCGTGGTCATGGCGTTTCTCCCGGTGGGATGAGCTCGCTTCGTGGAAGAGAGTCTAGGGGTCCATGCCGAAACGAAGGGAGTTACAACTGTGGCGGGATTGCGAGGAGGCGCACCGCAATCCCCGTCAAGCGCGCAGCGGCGAATCCCATTACATTGGCCGCAGAACGCAGGAGGTGCACCATGTCACTGGTCAACCGCGCGCTGTTTCTGATCGAGCGTAATCTGCACCGCGATCTCTCGCTCGGGGGCATAGCGGAGGCCTGCGGCGTATCCCGCTTTCACCTTGCCCATGCATTCGGCGAGGCCACGGGCGTTGCCGTCATGGAATACGCCCGCAGGCGCCGGCTCACCGAGTCGGCGTATGCCCTGGCCTCGGGGGCGACCGGCATCATGGAGGTGGCGCTCGACTACGGCTATGACTCGCACGAAGGCTTCACGCGCGCCTTCAAGGCCTACTTCGGCAGGACGCCGGAGGAGATCCGGCGGGCCGAATCGGTGGCGGATCTCGCGCTCCTCGATGCAATCCGGTTCATCGAGGCACCCCGTGCGAAGCTCGGCGCGCCGAGCTTCGAGCGCGCCGGCGAGCTGAAATTCATCGGACTCGCTGAGCCGTTCGACTTTGGTGAGACGGCGCATATTCCGAATCAGTGGCGCCGCTTCATGGCGGAGTTCTATCCGAAGATCGGGCACAAGAGCCAACAGATCCCGCTCGGCATCGTCACGAGCGGCAGTGATGGCGTCACGGATCTTCGCTATACCTGCGCCGTGGAGGTCTCACGCTTCGCCGACATCGAGGAGGGACTCGTGAGGCTCACCGTAGGTCCGGCGAGCTACGCCGTTTTTCCACACGACGGGCACATCTCCGGGCTGCCGCAGACCTATGCGGCGATCTGGAACGATTGGCTGCCGGCCAGCGGCGGCAAACCTGCGGAGGGGCCGAGCTTCGAGCGGCCGAATCCGACTTTCGATACCCGCACGGGCGAAGGCGGCGTGAGGCTGTGGATTCCGCTGGCGCAGTGAGCGGGCCAGGCAGCTCCACGGCAGTCCTGGTTCGCCCGCCGGTGGCGATCGCTCGAGAGTCACCCGGAAATCAAAAGCCGGTTCTATAGCAGCAGCCTCGGCACAGGCTAGGCTCGTCCCATGAAGAGCCTCATCCTTCTCGCCGCGGCTGCCGCGGCAATCACGCCAGGCACGCCAGTCAGGGCAGCTACGGCTGGGGCCGGGTCCGTATATCACTTCGATACGACGCGTTACCTCTTTCGGGCCCCTGCCATCGAGCAGGCGCGCCGCATCGAGCTGCTGGCCGAGGTCGACCGGTTCGTGGAGCAACCGTCGTCGTCGGTCGACACCCCCGCCGCGCTCTCCCGCTGGCTCGAGGTCCACGACTCCTTGAGCAAGCGGCTGAATCGACACGAGCTCTACGTCTATCTGCGCGCCGAGGAGGACACCAAGGATCATGCCGATGCGGCAGCGGACGATGTCCTCGAGGCCGCGATCGCGAAGTTGGAGTCGGCGGCGCAGAGCATGCTCACGCAGGTTGGTGCCCGCAGATTGCATCACTACTTAGCACGCGATGCGTCCCTCGAGGGATATCGATATTTCATTGATTCCACGCTGACGCAGACGGTGCACGTGAGTCCATGCCTGCCCGCCGGCGCGCTGCTCGCTGCTCCGGCTTTGGACAGCCTCACTGCTTCCTACAAAGCGTTGGCTGATCACCTCCAGCCTCCGGGCCGCCGTCAGGCAGAGACGGGCGCCGCGGGATTTGCCGCGCGCTGGAAGCCGTACCTCGAGAATGAGGACAGATTCGCCTCCCTGCTGGTTCCGATCGTCAGGCTGTACGACGGCGAAGCCAGGCTGCAGGGGTTCGAAGGTGCTCCGGCAGCTGCCTATTCCCGCGATCAGCTCACTACTTCCGAGGTGAACGGTGCGCTCGCGGCCGTGCGCCGATCGGATGGCTATGAGCGCTACATCGCGGTGCTCTCGGCCGCGGCGTCACGGCGCCTTCATCTCGCACCGGCGGCGCTTCACGCGTGGGATCTGGACGCGGCGGACACTTTCCGGCCGGCACCAATGTCCTTCCCGGATGCATTGCGGCTCATTCTTGCGTCCGTGCGACCCATGGGTGCCGAGTACGCGGCGGAGTTTGGCCGCCTCTTCGATCCTTCCAGCGGTCGCCTGGAATGGTGCCGTACCGATACGTGTGATAGGGCCGGTTTCTCGGTGGGCTATGCCGGTGTTACTTCCGGTCTCTTCTATGGCTCCTATACCGGCGACGTCAACAGCATACGCGCCGTTGCCCATGAGGCCGGCCATGCGGTGCATAGGGAGCTCATGGCCGAAAACCAACCGCTGGCGGCATACAACGTCGGGCCGAAGTTCATGTTCGAGTCCTTCGCCATCTTCAACGGGTTGCTTGCCCTGGACCACCTGTACCAGACGACGCACTCGGCCGCCGCCCGTGCCTATTACCTGAACCGGTTCCTGGATGAGGCCACCTTCGAGGTGTGGGGTTCCGCGAAGGAGACGGATCTGGAGCAGTCCATGTATGCCGCCGCCGAGGGCGGCAAGCTGCATGATGCAGCGGACCTCGATGCTTTGACGCTGCGGGTGTTTCGCCGCTATATGCCCGAGCCGAGCCTCGATCCCCGGATGAGGGCGTATTGGGCTCACGACCGTTTGTATTTCACGGATCCCAACTACGACGTCAATTACCTTTTCGCGGGACTGCTCGCGCTCGAATACATGCACCGTTTCGAACTCGACCCCCAGGGATTCGCACGTCGCTACCTGGCTTTTTTGCGGAACGGTTTCACGGACACACCGCCGGCATTGGAGAAGAGGTTTCTCGGGATAGACCTCGACGATCCCGAAGGGCTGGTCAGGGACGCCGCTGAGCTCATCGGCCGCCGCGCGGATATCCTGCAACGCCTCTACAGCGCGGGGAGCGACGCCGCGCCGGCCCAGCACGATGGCGCCGGAGGTACTCGAGCGGGGTTACTGCGAACAGGCGTCTGAACTGCCGGTTGAAGTGGCTCTGATCCGCAAACCCGCAACGCTGCGCGATTTCCGATAGGACACAGCCGGGCTCGGCCTGCAGGCAGCGGCGCGCGTGCCACAGGCGAAGATGCCTGACATGAGTGCCCACCGATCTGCCGTAGATCCGCTTGAAGGTTGCGGCTACATACGCCGGGTCTCTTTGCACCATTCGGCCCAGCTCCGCGAGAGTGGGCGGCCTGAAGTACTCCGCTTCGACCCGTTCCCTCACTGCATCGAGCCAGCGCGGCATTCCCTTGTCCCGCAGGGGCGCCTGATGAAGGATTCGGGAGCTGGCGAGCAACGCCAGGCCCTCCATCACCAAGGGGCTGGCCGCATCGGCCGTGACGATCTCCCGGCGCAAGGCTTCCGCCAGGCTTTGGAACGAAACGTCCTGCATCACGAACGGCTCGCGCAGGGAGGCGGCGAGGCCGTCGCCCGGCAGCAGCAGCGAGAGGCAGGTGGTGGGCGAGCAGTACCAGTCTTCATGCTCTTCGCCGGCCGGCCGAAACACGGCAGCCGAGTCGTCCACCCTCATCGCCCTCGTCCCAAACCGGGTGTCGAACCCGAACCGCAGCGGGAAGACGATGCGCGGCTCCGGATGATGGTGCGCGCCCATGCCGCAGCTCGGGAGATTCACGCTGCAGCGGAATCCGAACTCGCCCGCATGACAGCTCACCTGTGAGGAAGTCGGGCAGCCACACGCGAGAGTGTTCATGGCGGGTTGTCTCGATTGCGAGAGTCCCTGGTCTCGATACGGATGTCAACCAGTCGAGGATCTCAGCGCGCCGCAGCGATCGGCTTACCGAGCATGCACCTGCGTCCCGGGCTCGGTGATCAGGATGCGAGCGGCTTCGCGCTTCACCCGAAGAGCGCTGCCGCGATGGAAGAAGCAGGAGCGTTGCGGTTGTCCCGCTTCACAGGTGCGCGCAGCGGCGCGCATACTTTTGCGTGGGACCTCGGGGTGCACAGGTGACCGATGATCTCTCTCCTCGTAAACGGCCGATCCGTTGAAGTCGACGATGATCCCCATACGCCTTTGCTGTACGTGCTGCGCGATACGCTGCAGCTCAACGGGGCGAAGTTTGGTTGCGGCCTCGGACAATGTGGGGCCTGTACCGTCATGGTGGACGATGCTGCGGTCTTTTCATGCCAGACGCCGATTGCTGACATCGTCGGTCGCCGCATCACAACAGTTGAAGGACTGGGTACTCGGCAACGCCCTGGGGTCGTACAACAGGCATTCATCGACGAGCAGGCGGCGCAGTGCGGGTACTGCATTGCCGGCATGATCATGCGGGCGCAGGCGCTGATCGGGCGCACCGCATCACCGACTGACGATGAGATCCGGGCTGCGCTGGAGCCGAACCTGTGCCGCTGCGGTACGCATTCCAGGATTCTGCGCGCGGTGCGGCGTGCAGTGTGCGCCCGGCAAGCAGCCGCGACTGGCGGCGGCCCGGGCGTCAGTTCATCGGCGGCTGACGAGCTCTCCTGACATGTCGGTATCACGGCGAGCGATCCTGTCGGGCGGGGGAGCGTTGATCGTGAGTTTTGCGCTCGGCCCGCTACCTGCCCGCGCGCAGCGCCGTCGTAGCAGCGCGGACGCCGCGCTACCCGGAAGCCTCCGGTCCAGCCCGATGCTCGACTCATGGCTGCGGATCGATGCACGCGGCATCACTGTTTTCACCGACAAGGCGGAGCTGGGTCAGGGCATTCAGACCGCGCTGATCCAGGTCGCTGCCGAGGAACTCGCCGTCGAGCCGGGCGCCATTACGCTCGTTGCGGCCGACACCGCGCGCACGCCGAACGAGGGATACACGGCGGGTAGCCACTCCATGCAGGACAGCGGCACCGCGATCATGAACGCCGCGGCCCAGGCGCGTGAAATCCTGCTCGGCCTTGCTTCCGAGCGTTGGCAGCAAGACCGGGCAAGGCTGAAGGCCGAGGGGGGCGCCGTCGTCGCGCCCGACGGACGGCGGATCGTATACAGCGGCCTCGTCTCCGGCCGCACGCTGCACGTCAGCGCTGAGCCGGGTGCGCCGCTCGGTGATCCCGCGCACCGCCGGGTGATGGGCCGCTCCTGGCCGCGCATCGACATCCCGGCGAAGGTATTGGGCGAGGTGGCATTCATTCAGGACGTGCGCCCTGCGGGCATGGTGCACGCGCGTGTCGTGCGCCCGCCAAGCTACGGCGCGCGGCTGCGTTCAGTCGAAAGTGCGCCCGTCCTGCGCCTTCCGGGGGTCCTGTCCGTCGTTCGTGATGGCAGTTATCTCGCTGTGGTGGCGCAGCGCGAGTATCAGGCCATTACCGCAATGGAGGCGCTCGCCCGCGCCGCGCGCTGGGAGGAGAAAGCAAGCCTTCCGCAGCAGAGCAGGCTTTTCGAGGAGTTGGTGGAATGGCCTTCGCGCAATGTGCCGGTCGCAGCACGAGGCGCGGCGGATGCTGCTCACGGCTCGCCTGTAGAGCGCACTCTCGAGGCCGAGTATCGCCGCGGCTACCTGATGCACGGCTCCATCGGTCCCTCGTGCGCCATTGCACTGTTCGACGACGGTGCGCTTACCGTGTGGACGCAGAGTCAGGGGGTTTATCCACTTCGCAACGCGCTTGCCGAGCTGAGTGGGCTGCCGGAGCGTCGCGTGCGGTGCATTCAAGTGGAAGGTTCCGGGTGTTACGGACACAACGGGGCCGATGACGCAGCCGCCGACGCGACGATCATTGCACTCAAGCTGCCGGGGCGCCCCGTGCGGGTGCAGTGGATGCGCAGCGATGAGCACATGTGGGAGCCCTATGGGCCCGCGATGCTGGCGCGCGTGCGCGGCACGCTCGGTGAACGGGGCAACATCGTCCGTTGGGAATACGAAGTCTCGAGCAACACTCACTCCACCCGCCCCGGCGGGGCGCGTGAGCTGATGCCAAGTTGGTTCCTCGAGCGGCGCCTCAGTCCCGCTGCGCCCGAGCCGCTCCCGCTGCCGGCGGGCGGTGGCGATCGCAACGCGCTGCCGCTCTACCGCATACCGGCCCTGAAGGTGGATTACCGCTTCATTCCGCCGATGCCTCTCAGAGTCTCGGCGCTGCGATCGCTCGGGGCTCATCTCAACGTGTTCGCCATTGAAAGCTTCCTGGACGAGCTGGCGCGTGCCGGGCGGTCAGATCCCGTCGAGCTGAGAGTACGACATCTCGATGATCCCCGTGCCATAGCGGTGATCCGCACTGCCGCAGAGCGCTTCGGTTGGAGAAAGTACCGTCGCGACGGCCGCGGCAAGGGCTTCGCGTTCGCACGGTACAAGAATCTTGCGGCCTACCTGGCAGTCGCGATCGAAGTCAGCGTGGATCGCCACCATGGTGCCGCGCGGGTATTGCGTGTGGTCGCTGCGGTCGACAGCGGCGAGGCCGTCAATCCCGACGGGATCCGAAACCAGATCGAAGGCGGAATCCTTCAGGCGCTGAGCTGGGCACTTTTCGAGTCGGTGACGTTCGACCGCACGCACATCACGAGCCGCGATTGGGCGAGCTATCCCATTCTTCACTTCACGGACGTTCCGGGCGCCATCGAAGTCGTGGTGCTCAACCGTCCGGGCCAGCCGTTTCTCGGGACCGGTGAGGCTGCGCAGGGTCCTGCAGCCGCGGCGCTCGCCAATGCAGTCGCGGATGCGGCGGGAGTCCGGATCCGCGCGCTGCCACTCACCGCCGAGCGCATCAGGGCAGCGCTGGCGGCCGCACGAGATACTTAGACAATTTCGCCGAGGCACGGCGGAGCTGAGCCGACGGTGAGTCTTGACGGTGGCAGTCGTCGCAACGCCGGAGCGCGTCAGCGCAAAACAGTCCGATCCTTCGGTCTGCCGCGCGATCTGCCTTACGCTTGCGCGACGAACCGAAATGTTTTGGTCCATAGGACGCAGCCGCACGATGCTATTCTGATGAGCGAAGCTGGCTAGTCTCAGCTGAGACCAATTCATAGAGAGAGGGGCCACCAGCCATGTTCAAAGGACGCTGCTTTGTGCTGCTTTCCTGTCTGTCCCTGGCACTACCCGTCGCATTCGCGGACACGGTGCCAACGGGCAAGCTCACGAGTGCGCTCAAATGGCGCAGTGTGGGCCCCTATACCGGCGGACGGGTCACCACGGTGGCCGGCATCCCCGACAAGCCCAATGTGTTTTACATGGGCACGGCGGGTGGTGGCGTCTGGGAGACGGAGGATTACGGCAACAACTGGAAGAGCATCTCCGACAAGGATTTCAAAAGCGGCAATATCGGCGCCATGGCGATCGCTCCTTCCAACTCCAAGATCATCTATGTGGGCACTGGAGATTCCGCCCCGCGCAACACGGTCCTGACCGGTGAGGGAATGTACAAGTCCACCGATGGCGGCAAGAAATGGACTTACGTCGGGCTGGGAGACACGCACATCATCAGCTGGATCCTGGTGGATCCCCGAAATCCGGATGTCGTGTACGCAGCAGCGCTCGGCCATTTGTTCGGGCGCAATCCCGAACGCGGGGTGTTCAAGACCACCGACGGCGGCAAGACGTGGAAGAAGATCCTCTATGTCGACGACGACACGGGCGCCATCAGCCTGGCGATGGATCCGTCCAACCCGCGCGTGCTCTACGCCGGGATGTGGCAGATGTCGCGCCGGCACTGGACCTTTTCCAGCGGCGGTCCGGGCAGCGGCATCTACCAGTCGACCGACGGCGGCGAAAACTGGACCAATATCTCGCACCGGCCGGGGCTGCCGGGCGGCATCTTCGGCAAGGTGGGCATTGCGGTCGCGCCGAGTGAGCCCAATGTCGTATATGCGCTGATTCAGGCGGACTTCAAAGGCCAGGCAGGCGGGTTGTTCCGGTCCGACGATGCCGGCCGGGGCTGGAAGCTCATCAACAACAGCATGGACATCACGCAGCGGGCCTTTTACTACATGACCGTATTCGTCGATCCCAAGGATCCGAACACGATCTACCTGCCCAACGTCGGCGTGTATGTGTCGCACGACGCAGGCAAGAAGCTGACGGCGCTCCATCCGCCGCACGGCGACAACCACGTGCTCTGGATCAATCCCAACAACCCGCAGCTCTTCATCGAGGGCAACGATGGCGGCGCGACCGTGAGCCAGAATGGCGGCAAGTCCTGGAGCTCCGAGGACAACCAGCCGACCGGCCAGTTCTATCACGCCAATCTCGATGATCAGTTCCCGTTCCATATCTATGGCGCGCAGCAGGATCGCAGCTCGGTCGAGGCGCCGAGCGCCATGCCGGCGGGGACCATTCCGCCGGTTTGGAAGGACGTACAGGGAGGCGAGATGAGCTGGGTGGTACCGACGCCCCGTAGATCATGGGTAACCTACGGCAGCGGGTACTACAGCATGGAGTGGAGAGAGGACAGCAGGACGGGACTGGTCACGAACGTGAGTCCGTGGCCGGCCTACAAGTTCGGTCTCGCGGGCTCGCTGATCAAATATCGCTACGGCTGGAATCATCACCCGGTCGTCTTCGCGCCCGGCAACCCCCAGGAGCTGGTGATGGGAGCGAATGTACTGCTCGAGACTACGGATGAAGGCATTCATTGGAAGCCGATCAGTCCGGATCTCACGCGCAATGACAAGAGCAAGCAGGCGCGGCCGGGTGGCCCGATCAGCGCCGATGTGACCGGCGAGGAGATGTTCGACACGATCTCCTCGATTGCGTTCTCGCCGCTCACGGACAGCACCATCTGGACGGGCTCGGATGACGGCCTCGTGCATGTAACGAGAGACGCGGGAGCGCATTGGAGCGAGGTTCGCCCGCCGAAGCTGCCGACGTGGTCCACGGTCACCTGCATCGAGCCCTCGCACACCGATCAGGGCACTGCTTACGTGTCGGCGAGCCGGTTCGACTGGGATGACTTTCACCCGTACGTGTACAAGACCACCGACTACGGCAAGCATTGGACGCAGATCACCACCGGGCTGCCGCAGGATCAATACGTCGAGAGTGTCCGTCAGGATCCGGACGATCCCAATCTGCTCCTGGCAGGAACCAGCTCGACGGTGTACTTCAGCCTGGATGGAGGCGCGCAGTGGCAGCCCTTGACGCTGGGGCTGCCGGCCGTGCGGGTGAATGACGTGGAAATTCAGCCGCAGCAGCATGCCGTGGTGCTCGCCACGTTCGGGCGCGGCTTCTACGTGCTCGACAACCTCCAGTTCCTCGAACGGTTGGGCTCCGCCAAAGTGGCGACCGATGCGCCTTACCTGTTCAAGCCGCAGCAGGGCTGGCTGGTCACGCGCCGTATGGGCGGGTTTGGTCCACACGGTCCGGGAGGCGAGAATCTGGCGCCCGGAGTCACGGTATTTTTTCACGTGCCGGCCGACTACGACGGCAAGACGCCGATGACGTTGGCGTTCACCGACGCGAGCGGAAAGTCGATCCAGAGCTTTACGCTGCACCGGAAGGTAAAGACCAAACCAGCGCCGCCTTCGGAGAATCCCGCCGTGGCGCGCCGAGAGAGTCAGGAAAAGGCCACGGCGGTCGAGCCGGGCATGAACCATTTCCAATGGGATCTGGCTTATGCGGACGCGGTGGATGTAAAGGGAATCTACAACTCGTTCTTTGCCGCCGCACCGACCGTAGGTCCGGAGGTGGTGCCGGGTACCTACTACGCAACCCTGACCTATGGCCGGGTCACGCAGAAGGAGCCGTTCGAGGTCAAGCTGGATCCCACATTGAAGACCACGCAGGCAGAGCTCCAACAGCGCTTCGATCTGCTGATGCGGATTCAGGATGCGCTCAATCGCCTCGATACCAACCTCAATCAGGCCATCGACGCCCGTGACTCTCTCGAGAA
>Ga0134125_10009388_pt1 | contig 11018 bp, 13 predicted proteins | sample KB31751_FD_96464 | JGI IMG/M metagenome (GOLD analysis project Ga0134125, IMG submission 96464) | Terrestrial soil microbial communities with excess Nitrogen fertilizer from Kellogg Biological Station, Michigan, USA - KB3-175-1 | ecosystem: Environmental > Terrestrial > Soil > Unclassified ...
ACGCATGCCGTGGCAGGCGCCATTGCCGGGGTAGGCTCCGTTCAGCGTGTTCGCGCGGTTCGCTGGAACGTCGCCAGCAGCATCGTCGTCGCTTGGATACTCACCATTCCGGCGGCAGGGTTAGTGGCCGCCATCGCGTTTGCGATTCTGCGGCTGATTGTCCCCAATGCCTGAATCGCACGAGCCTTTGATCAGGTTTTTTACGACAAAAAACGTCCGTGAGTAGGCGATGTCGCCGGTCCTGCCCGCGTCGGCCGCATCATACAGACCCAAATCTGAGAAACCGCCACTATAAAGCGCGTCGCTTACGGCCTGCCCACGCTCTTTATTGTTTTCCATGAAGCCGCTGCGGGCTGCCCTTGTTTTGTAAAACGGAGTAGTGAATGGCTCGCTTTCTTATGTACTAAGCACCAGCCGCGACTTCAAGGCTTCAGGAGACCACATCGCATGCCTGTTAGAATCGCGAGTTACAGGGAGGCCAAATGGCGCTGTTGCCGAATCGCAAGATATTTCAACTGGAAGACGATCATGTGCGGTTGAGCGTTACCGCCGAAGGTGGCCACCTCGCGGAATTCCTCTGCAAAGAAACCGGAGTAAATCCGCTGTGGGTTCCACCCTGGCCCAGCATCGAGCCCTCGTCGTACGATGCCGCCAAACATCCCGAATATGGCGCGGACTCGGAAAGCAAACTGCTTGCCGGCATCGCAGGCCACAATCTTGCGCTTGACATCTTCGGACCGCCGTCGGCCGAAGAGTTCGCCGCGGGTGTTCCGGTGCATGGCGAATCGTCCGTTGTCCGTTACCACGTCGAAGCGAGCGGCAATCAACTTACGGCCGAAGCCCGCTTGCCGCTGGCTCAGCTTAATGTGAAGCGGACAATCCGCCTGACAGGAGATGGCGGCATACATATCACGGAACGTGTGGCGAACCTGCTGTCCATCGATCGTCCGATTGCCTGGCAGCAGCACGTCACATTAGGCGACCCCTTTGTACAGCGCGGCGTCACGCTGCTTGATATGCCCGTAGCGGAATCGATGGTGTTCCCGCAGGACTTCGGAGACGCAGAAGTCATGAAGCCAGAAGCAACGTTCACATGGCCGGATGTGCCCGCGAAGCAGGGCGGAACGCTCAATATGCGGCGGTATCCGAGTGGCGGGCCAACCAGCGGGCTAACGGGCCATCTCCTGCTGACAAATCGAAAGACTGCTTTCTTCCAGGCATGGAACGCCGATCTGCAGACAATTGTCGGATACGCCTGGCGCCGAGCCGACTATCCGTGGATTTGCTTGTGGGAAGAAAACCGCGGCCGCACGAGGCCGCCTTGGAATGGACGCACGACCACATGGGGCGTGGAATTCGGAGCTTCGCCGTTCGCCGAGAACCGCCGCGCCATGATCGAGCGTGGAAGCCTCTTCGGCGTCCCAACATATCGATGGCTACCTGCGCGCGCGGAAGCCGTCGTGGATTACACGGCATGGGTGCGCCGCTGTGAATCGGAAAACGAGTTTGCCGTAGATCCGCCGGCTTCCGAGTAGCCGTAATTCGGCGCAGCCGTCCGTTCTGTTATTGCCCGGCTCCTTTACTTAACGATGCCTGAGCAACACGGGCAGTCCGCTTGTGCAATGCATTCTGGATCATCATGTACTCGCCCAGGTTCTCCATCGTGACGAGGCCAATCATGCGGCCATTTTCGAGAACGGGCATCGTGCGGACCGGGGCGGCCGATAAACGATGGAGTACCGTCTCCAGCATTTCGTTCGGCTCTGCTGTTTCGAAATTGCGCTCCATCACTTCGGTGACACGTTGCTCGGGACCGATGGTCGCAAGTCCGCTGATTAGTTTGGACCTGGTCAGGATCCCCATGACGCGGTCGCCCCAGATCACCGGGAAATCGTGCTGCGGCCCATCCAGGATCGCCTTCACCGCGTCACCCAGCGTCTCGCTTGTCGTCAGCGTCCGGAAATCGGTTTGCATCGCTGTGCGAATAGGAATCCCGGTAAATACGTCTTTCACCTGAACGGCGCTTGCCTCCTGCGCGGCGCCGATCCAGACAAAGAATGCGATGAATAACAGAAACGGATTGAAAAACAATCCGAGCAGCCCAAAGACAAGCGCGAGAGCCTGGCCGATACCAGCCGCTGTCCGAGTAGCTCGCGGATAATCCATGCGCGTCGCGAGTAAGGCCCGAAGCACGCGGCCGCCATCCATGGGAAAAGCGGGAAGCAGGTTAAACACCGCCAGGAACAGGTTCGCCATCAGAATGCGCTCGACGAACGGCCCGTTGGCGATACCCAGCTTCGTGACTGGAATCCAGCCGTGGGAGATTAGAATCCATGCGTAAAGCACGATCGCGAGCGCTACGTTGACGGCAGGTCCCGAAACCGCTACCCAGAATTCCTCCCAAGGCTTATCGGGCATACGCTCCAACCGCGAAATGCCGCCAATTGGCAATAGCGTTATATCGCGCGTGGGTATGCCATAGCGCCGCGCTGTGAGCGCGTGCCCGAACTCATGCGCCACAACGCACGCGAACAAGACCAGGATGAACACCACGCCGTTCACGACGGCGGCGAGAGAGCGCCCTCCGACCCAGTACACAATCGCAACCCACAGGATCAATAGAAAGAACGTGGCATGGACATAAAGGTCAATGCCGACAAGTCTCCCGATTTTCCAAGACCAACGCACTAGGCCTCCACGATTCGGTCTACTTCTATAAGAACAGATGCGCGGCGGGCGCTCAATGCCCGTGCTTTGAGAAGGCAGTCTTGCGCCGGCGCAGTTCGTCAACCCAAGGTCACTTAGCTTTCGCGATACCTCGAAACCGCTGATTTGCTTGGGCAACCATTGTTGGGGCGGCCCTCTTGGCGTGGGGCGGCCTTGGCCTGCGCCGCTGCCTCTCGATAATTCAGCAAGATCCGAAGAGCGCGGCTGGGAACCGCGCGCAGACGGGGCGTCTGCCCCACCAAAAGCAGGTGACATTGGACCACGGGTCTGCCCCACAAAGTGAAGTGGCATTCATCTCTCAGCTGCAACGTCGAGAGTTGTTTCGACGAGCGGCAGTTGCCGACGAGTCTCGGCACGGCAGACACGAGTGTCCGCGCCACGACGCCATCGCAATCCGAAGCGTTCAATGCGATAGATTGTGAGCACCGAGCGGCGCGTCGCTTGCCTCCACTATGCCGGTTATAGCTGTCCTCACGCTGGAACTGCACATTGAGCAGTCGCACTCGCTGAAAGACAAGCGCCACGTCGTCAAGGGATTGAAGGACCGCCTGCGCCGGCGCTTCAATGTCGCGGTTGCCGAAATCGACGGTCAGGATTCCTGGCAGCGATCCGTCATCGCCGCCGTCACAGTCTCAAGCGATCGCACACACGCCGAGGGGCTATTGCAAGCCGTTGAGAACGATTCGGCGCGCATGTTGGGCTCCATGCTCGTCTCGAGCGGAATCGAGTGGCTGTAGGCGGAGCGTTGCCTTGGCAGGATAGTTTCTCTTGAACCGTTGAGCTCGGACCTCCTACACTCAAAGTGGAAGGCCGAAATGGATATACATCGCCCGGAACGCGTTTCGGAGGCCCTGCGGGAAGAGCTGAGCGAAATGATAGCGTATGAGCTTTCCGATCCACGCATTGGAGAGGCCGTCGTGACGGAGGTACTAGTATCTCCAGATATGCGGCACGCTCAGGTGCGCTTGCATCTCGGAAAGCAACCCAATGAACGAGAGGAAACCATTCAGGCGCTGGATGGCGCGCGCCATTTTCTGCGGCATCAACTTGCGGAACGGCTTAACCTTTTTCGCGTCCCGGAACTTCATTTTGAATCCGATATCTCTCCCGCTTTAAGCGGCCGGGTTGAAAACCTGCTGAAGCGTGTCCGCCGGGGCCGTCCGCGCGAGTAATGCGGCCCGTTTTGCGTACCCTCCGCGATCCACGGAGGTGCTGCCGTCACTCGCCTCTCGCACGCTGCCTCGTCTTATCTGCGATCGCGTGCGCCGGTCTTGCGCGCTGCGCCACTGTTCCGAAGCCGCCGGTCAAGCTGGAGCACAGCGTTTACGCAATGGGCACCGAGTTCGGCATCGCGCTTTATGGTCCGAATGCGACGAAGCTTGAAGGCGCGGCGGAGCAGGCTTCCGAAGAGGCAACGCGCATCGACCATATGCTGTCCAACTACATTCCGGACAGTGAGCTCAGCAAAGTAAATCGGGAAGCTTACGACCATCCCGTGCAGGTGTCTCAGGAGTTCTTCGATCTGCTGGAAGTTTGCATGCGTTATAGCCGCGAGAGCGACGGTTCGTTTGACATCACCGTTGGGCCACTGATGAAGGTTTGGGGCTTCTACAAGGGTAGCGGCCACCTGCCGCACCGAGCTGAAATCCGGACCGCGCTTAATCACATGGGTTACCGAAACGTCGAACTCGACGCGGCGCATCGCACCGTGCGATTTAAAGAATCCGGCATGAGCCTCGATCCGGGCGGAGTCGGCAAAGGATACGCGGTGGATAAGATGGTTTCGGACCTGCGAGCCCACGGTGTCGATTCCGCGCTGGTGTCGGGCGGGGGATCGAGCATCTACGGAATCGGGAGTCCGCCGAACGAACCGCGCGGCTGGTATGTCAGAATTCGAGACGCCAAAGATGAAAGCAAAACGGCCGCTGTGATCTATTTGAAAGACAGCTCATTATCTACTTCGGGAAATTACGAAAAGTTCTTTTTCGCGGAAGGCAAGATCTATAGTCACATCATGGACCCTCGCACCGGATACCCCGCGACGGGCATGCTTTCCGTCTCGGTGATCGCGCCTCGCACGCTCGACAGCGAGGTGTGGGCGAAGCCGTACTACATTCTGGGCCGCCAATGGACGGCCCGCCACAAACCAAGCGATTTTCGTGTCTTGCTGTGTGAGGACAAACCAGGGGCAACATGCAAATGGCTCCCATGAACAGCCGCTTTCTCGAAGCGTGCAAGCGCCGGGCAACCGACGTGCGTCCGGTCTGGTTCATGCGCCAGGCCGGCCGTTATCTCAAACCCTACCGGGAAATCCGCGCCAAGCACTCGATTCTCGAAATCTGCAAAAAACCGGAACTCGCCGCCGCCGTCACGCTGCAGCCGGTCGAGATTCTCGACGTTGACGCCGCCATCATTTTTGCCGATTTGCTGCTTCCTCTCGAACCGATGGGATTGAAGGTGGAATTCATTGCGGGCGAAGGGCCGTCTGTCGACCATCCAATTTCCACGCCTGGGGATATCGACGATCTTTCCACGGACAATACGGACGACCTTGGCTATGTCGGCGAGGCGATTCAGATTGTCACAAAGACGCTTGCCGGACGCGTACCGGTGATCGGTTTCGTCGGCGCGCCGTTCACGGTTGCCAGTTACATGATCGAAGGCGGTCCTTCGAAGACGTTTCTGAAAACCAAGCGGCTGATGTATAACGACGAAACCATGTGGCGCCGTCTTGCCGGCAAACTGGTAGATGTACTCGGAAACTTTGCCGCCATTCAGGTGCAAGCCGGAGCTCGCGCCATTCAGGTATTCGACAGCTGGGTAGGCGCTCTAAGCCCGGAAGACTACGTCCGCTACGTCCAGCCGTATTCGCGAGCCCTGATTGAGCGAGTCCGCTCCAGCACCACTCCCGTCATTCACTTCGGGACTGGAGTCGGGGGTTTTCTCAAAGAGCTGCACGCCGCGGGCGGCGATGTCATCGGCGTCGATTGGAGAACCAACATCGACCAGGCCTGGATGGATATTGGGTATCGATCGGCCATTCAGGGGAATCTCGACCCTGCCGCGCTGTTCGCGCCCATGCCGGAACTGCGTCAGAAAATTACCGACCTGCTGCGGCGCACTGGTACGCGGCCGGGTCATATCGTGAATCTGGGACATGGAATCCTGCCCGAAACACCCGTCGAAAGCGTGAAAGCGGTCGTGCAGATGGTGCGCGATTTCCGTCCCCAGCAGCCCCAGGGCTAAAGCGCTCGACAGGCGTCGGTTTACAAAAGAGATGCGATTTCGCGGTGATACGCTTGGGTCATGCTCCGCCGGATCTCGATCCTGAGCTTGCTTTCGGGCATGCTGATCACGGCGCTTGCGCAAGCTCCCGCACTGCCTTCCGGCGCCGAAGCTCTCCACTCGGCCGTTCGCTCGGACAATATCGCGGAAGCGCAGCGGCTGATCGATTCCGGCATTTCCGTTAACGCTCTCGACACATTGGGAAGCACGCCGCTCCACGATGCCGCCTGGGCGGGTGACGCCAAAATGGTGCGGTTCCTCATCGACCACGGGGCAGATGTCAATGCGCGGCATCGGGAGGCAGGCTCGACGCCTTTGCACTACGCAATCCTTACCGGCCGTCCGGAGATCGTGAAGATCCTTCTCGACACGGGCGCCGATCAGCGTGTCCCGTATCGCGACGGCCAACTAGCCATTCACCTCGCCGCGAGTCGTGGAAACTTGCAGATTGTGCAAATGTTGATCGATCACGGAGCTGATGTCAACGCCTTGGACCTGCATCAGGACAGCCCACTTGACGAGGCGATTGTTCATGGTCAGCCTCAAATCGTCAAAGCCTTGATTCAACATGGAGCGGATATCAAGCATGTTCATGCGGACGGCCGCGGCCCTTTGCACGAAGCCGCCATGAAGGGATTTCCCGATGAAGTTAAAATCCTTCTCGCGTCCGGCGCCAATCAAAACGTGGAGGATCGTTACGGCCAGACGCCTCTCGACCTTGCGCTTGCCTACAAGAACGGAAACGTCGTCGATGTGCTCATCAAAGCGGGAGGCCATCTTCAGTCCGCACAGAAGGCCGCCGATGAAGCTATGGAATCGGCGACTATGCGTGGTCAAACCGACATCGTCGAAATGCTGCTTCGGAATGGCTACAACGTGAACCGGCTCACGCCGTCGGGCGAGACCTATCTGCATGACGCCGCGCTCAAGGGCTCGGTAAAGATGGTGAACCTCCTGCTGCGCTATGGCGCCAAGGTCGATGCGGTCAACCAAACAGGGGGTACGCCTCTTCACGATGCCGCGCTGGGAGGCAATTCTGGCGTGATCAATCTGCTACTGGAGCATGGCGCCAAAATCGATGCGGCAGATCGCGAAAGCGGTGCCACCCCTTTGATGATTGCGGCTTCAATGGGCCGCACCGATGCCGTCGAACTGCTGCTAAAGCGAGGGGCCGACCCGAAATTGCGCGACCGCAAGGGGCATACTGCTCTCGAGCGAGCCCATGAAGCAGGTTTCACCGATGCCGAAAAAGTTCTCGAAGAAGCAGTAAAGCCGGCGACCGCTTCCCGCCGATAGAGATAACAGAGGCCGCCCGGTCGCCGGGCCGGTTCTCAATCTCTGGATGGGGGCAAGTGTGCAACAGTCTGTCATCCGCGTGCTGATCGCGGACCATCATCCTTTATTTCGGCAAGGTATTCAGTCCCTATTTCTCCGCGAAGCTGAAATCGACATTGTGGACGAGGCGGTGGACGGGAGCGACGCCATTATAAAAGCGAAACAGCATCGGCCGGATGTCGTTCTGATCGACGCGGCGATGCCCGGCATTAGCAGCTTTGAAGCGGCTCGTTCCATACGTTATTACAGCCCGGAAACCAGGGTCTTGTTTCTCGCGGTTTCCGACGACGAAGAGTGTTCGCGGCTCGCCATGGAGGCGGGAGCTAGTGGCTATCTGCTGAAGAACAGTCCGCCTGCGCAGATCGTGGCGGCGGTGCGTCAGGTTTCGCGCGGATTCAGTGACCTCACGCCCAGCGGCTTGTCGCGGCTAGTGGAGGATCTCCAGGCGCTTGCGCGGGCGAATCTGCGGTCAACTCGAAGCACCCTCCTGACACCGAGGGAGCAGGAAATATTGAAGCTGTTTGCCGAGGGCGGCACTGCGCGCAAGATTGCCGCCGAGCTCCAACTCAGTATCAAGACGGTGGAAGCACACAAATTTAACCTGATGCGCAAACTCGACATTCACAACCGCGCCGAGCTCATCGATTTCGCTATTCAGCAACGCATTGTTCCCGCGCCGGTAGGTGATTCTGACGCAATGGGAATTTGATAGACGCTGTGGTGGGCGATTCATTGGTGCTGGTGGAGTTCACGGTTCTCCTCGGCACGGAGTGTCGCGCTTGCTAGATGGCCGCCGGCATCACCTGAAGTTCCGGTACCGCTGCGCGCGGCGGCAGTTTAGCGATACAAAGCGCCATTTCCGCTACATCTTCCGGCTGCAGAGCCTTTGCGAGCAACTCCGCCGCCGGCTTCACCGGACGCTTTTCAAGAATCTCGGTATCCACCAAACCGGGGCAAATCACGCACGTACGAATGCCGTTTTCCTTCTCCTCCACCCGAATGGCGTGCGCCAGGCCCAGCAAGCCGCGTTTGGATGCCTGGTAGGCGGCCCCCGATACGTCCGGAGTCAGCCCGGAAATAGAGGAAATATAGATCAGATGGCCCGCGCCGGCCTCGCGCATCGACGACAGGACCGCTTGCGTGATGTAGTAGGCGCCATTGAGATTTACGTTCAGCATCATGTCCCAGATTTCGGGAATCAGCCGCTTCATCGCGCGATCCGGCGTGTTCGTTCCCGTCGCGTAAACCATGATGTCGACCTTTCCCAGCTTCTCGCGCGTTTCGTCCTCCAGCCGCTCCATATCTTCGGCCTTTGATGCATCCGCAACTGAGATTTCAATCGAATGTCCCTCTTTGCCAAGTTCGTCCTGCAGACTGCGCAGCCGGTCTTCGCGGCGAGCGGCGGCCATCACTTTTGCTCCCTCGCGCGCAAAGAGAACAGCGGTTGCGCGGCCGATGCCGCTCGAAGCTCCTACCACCAGAACGATCTGATCTTTCAATGAAACTGGCATTTTGACGGCCTCTTCCTCCGAAATAGAAGTATGACAAAGCCTGCCGGGGTGGCCCGTAGCGAGGCCGCGTATTTGCGGCGGGCTGGGATGCGCTCAGTCGTTCGGAGCTACAGTGGGCGCATGGCATCCTCACGTCCGTACCTTCTCGCCGCCGGGCTCGGCGTTGTTGCCGGCCTGCGTTCCATGACGGCGCCCGCCATCTTGAGCCGCGCTGCTCACCTCGGCCCTCCCGGGCTTGTCCGTTCGCCCTTCCGATTGTTCGGCCATTCTACCGTCGGAACCGCGCTGGCGGTGCTGGCTGTTGGAGAACTGGTCGTTGACAAAATACCCTTTATCCCGGCTCGCACGAAGCCGGGGCCTCTGACCGGCCGCGCTCTTTCGGGCGCTCTCTGCGGGGCGATCGTGTGCCATGCCGCGGGCGAATCTTCGTTGAACGGGGCGGCTGTGGGAGCCCTGGGCGCCGTGGCCGGCTCATTTGCGGGACGGGAATTGCGGCGCCTCGCATCCGATCGCGGATCGGTTTCCGGTTGGGTTGGCGCATTTGCCGAAGACGCTATTGCAATTGGAGCCGGCGCCGCTGCTCTCTCACGGTTCGCGTAAGCGCCAGGCGTTGTCGATCAGATTTCCACCTCACGCGGCGTCCGAAGCTGCTCGGCCGAACGCGAGCGCCGGCAGCGGGCAAGGGCGGGCCATACCCTGCGAAACCTTGGGCCTGCGATACCCTGGAGATAAATGGCGAAGATAGGCGAAGTTCTCGAATCAGCGACCGCAATTGCTAAAGGCATGAGGGTGACGTTCAAGGAGATGATGTCTCCGTCGCTGACCGAGCCGTATCCTGACGCTCCTCCCGTGTTCGCGGAACGGTATCGAGGCGCGCATGTGTTGCAACGCGATGAAAACGGTCTGGAAAAATGCGTGGCCTGCTTTCTCTGCGCGGCGGCATGCCCGGCGGATTGCATTTACATCGAGGCGGCTGAAAATACCGATCAGGTTCGCATCAGCGGTGGCGAGCGTTACGCCAAGGTCTATAACATCGACTACAACCGCTGTATTTTCTGCGGCTACTGCGTCGAGGCTTGCCCCACGGATGCGATCACGCATGGCCATGGATTCGAAAACGCCAGTTATCACACCGCTTCGCTAATTATCCGGAAAGAGCAGATGCTTGCCCCAATTCCTCCTGATGCCAAGCCGGTCATTGTGCCGGAAATGGCTGCGGAGGCTGGACATTAGCGGTCTGGTTTAGTGTCTCCGGCCTGTCCCGAAAGTGCGGCGCTAAAATGAGTGCGTCTGGAGGGAGTGATGACTAAATCGCAAATTGACCCCGCTGCCCTCTTGCTCGCGGTGATCGCCGTCGGATTGGCCTTGGCTCTTTTGCCCGGATCGTTCGGATGGCTGAGTACAATTTCGGGCGTTATTTTGCTGCTCGTACTCTTCAGTTACGACCAGCAGGGATACCGTTCGGGATGGCAAAGTCTCGCGTTCTCGGCGGTGTGCGGGTTTTCCTTCATGCTCGCTGCCGCGTATGTGCTCCAGTTCTTCAACGGGCGCGCCGGGCTCGATGCCTTACTCCCGCTCACATGGGCGGTGGCCACGATCGTCGCAGTGTTTGTCGACCGAACGAGAGTAAGCGGCCGCCAGGCGCCGCTGCTGGAGCAGGCACGCGAACAGCCGACTGCTTCAGAGGCGCAGGTTGCCGCTCCTCCCGTTCAGCCGCCACCGTCAGTACCTTCAGCAGCTTCGGCGCCATTGCCAGCCGCGGCCACTTATGCTCCGCCGGAAGCCACTATCTATGTCGCGCTCGTCGGAGAAGGGATTTCCTGTCTGCGATCGGTAAAAGCCGAACACCTGAGTCGTGACATTTATCGTATTAACGACGAAATGCCCGAAAACGAAACGTGGAAATACCAGCCGGGCCAAGTGGTTCGTTGCAAGAAACAAACTCTCTCTAGCGGCAAAGTCCTGGTAGCCTACGAAGAGGTAATTCTGCAGCGGGCTTAAGCCCCGCCTGCGTTAATCGTCGTGCGGGTGCGTGTCTTCCACCTTGGCGCCTACCGTGGCGAGTTGGTCTTGTTGGGCGGCTTCCGGTTCCGGCGCTTCTTCTCCCGATGTCCTGCCCTGCCGGCTTGCGCCTCTCCCTCCGATCAGTGCACCTACGAA
>Ga0134125_10009391_pt1 | contig 11018 bp, 18 predicted proteins | sample KB31751_FD_96464 | JGI IMG/M metagenome (GOLD analysis project Ga0134125, IMG submission 96464) | Terrestrial soil microbial communities with excess Nitrogen fertilizer from Kellogg Biological Station, Michigan, USA - KB3-175-1 | ecosystem: Environmental > Terrestrial > Soil > Unclassified ...
GAGACCGCTAAAGTTATAGAGCAAAATTCTCTTTGCCTCCAAGATATAGCTGTGTCTCAGTTATCATTGGGTGATGTATCAGGTGCTCAGTCGACTGCAAATCATATTGAGGACAATGGAATTCGTGAGGACACCCTGGACGAATTAGATCAATACAATAAAAATCCCTTGGCGAGGAAGGCTGCTTTGGTGACAGAACGGTCATTGAATACGAGTGATTGGGTAAATGAAGGCGTGCCTAGCGCTAAGCAAATTACGGGCACAAATGCCAGCGATTGGGTCCACGAACTCGACGACCCAGACCGTGGATTACGCCAGGCTGAATTTCTTAATTTCTCTGCCGATGTAGAGTCAATAATGGGTCCCAATGTTTATACGGTTGAGACACGCCTAATTGGGACGGGACACGATCTCTTGGGGGAGCGGCGCTTCATCACTGAAATGTTGACCAGGCAATTTGGGCCCGGCTTCGCGCCGTGATTGAATAGCAAAATTGGTGTTCACCCTGTCACGTCGGCAGCTCCCAAGGTGGGTTCGGTGAAGCGTATGCGTGTGTTGCACCATTCGAGCGGCCTGCGGCTCCGGCGCTTCGGCGCTCTCGCTGTCATTTCGATCCTCGGTTTGGGGCTCGCCGGTTGTTTCGCCAGCGACGAACCTCTGATCACTGCCAGCGCTTCCGACCACCCGCTTCCTGCGGGAGCCAGGTTCAGCGAGGCGATGAACTGCGCCTCGGTCGATCTGGGCTGCGACAGTCAGAGCGGCTACCGGACCATTGCCACAGGGTCGGTTGCCCTCGAAGACGGGCAATACGTCCTCAATTATGATCCTGGGAGCAACGTCGCCTTCTTGCTTCCTAAGGGGGCGAACAAAATCAGCGTACTCTTCAAGAACATCGGTCAGGACCTCTACATCGCCCAATTGGATGGAGGGGCCGAGGAGGCTGGCGACGACGCGCCGCGGCGTTATCTCTACGAGCTGGCCAGGATGCAGGGCGGCGATCTCTACATCTACGAATACACGTGCGAGGCGAATGGCGATCTGAAGTACGTCAAGTCAGGCCAACTCAAAGCGATCACGACATCGCTCGGTGTGGCGGTCTGTCACGCCTCCAACTTGGACGGACTGGCCGCCGTCTTCCGCGGCCGCCTGACTAACGGAGCCCCGCCTTCCGAGCGGCTTCAACTGAAGGACGCTTGACGGAGCCTAAATTCAAACAAAGGCCTTGTTCTGCATCCATTCCCGCACATCGGCTTGAGCGGCTTCCGGCGAGAGCGAGGACCGCTCCCTGACCATGGTGACGAGCTGGCGCTCGTTCTTGATGGTGGATGCGTCAAAGTGAGTGAGGAAAGGCCAGCGTGTCTGTGCTTCGGCCATATAGCTCCGCTTGCGGACGACGACCTCAGGTCTGTCATCACCGGTAAAACCGAACATGGAGCCATCTCCTGATCAAATATTGTTATAGTTCAAATATAATGAGACGATTATATAATTCTATGAGCGATGAGCTTTTATTTTTATCTTTTCTGGAGACAATTGGAATTATATTTTGCACATTTCATTGCGCAACTTTGATTTTTCGTGTATCTGACTGTTTGCTACCAGTCGCTATCGACGGTCCTTGGCGCTAAGTCGCTCCTCCGCCCATCTTTCACGCCTCTTAGCGGCAGCGCCATTTCGGCTCCTGCCACCCAAGGAACTCACCATGAAATATTTCGGAACCGTCAAGTCGTTCGACGTCACCCAGGGCCGCGGCGAAATCAAGCAGGAAGTCGGCGGAAACGACCTTCCCTTCGAAAAGAGCGCGATCCAGTGGGACAAGAATGTCGCTCCAACGATCGGCCAGCGTCTCAGCTATGACGTCGGGCAGACCAGCGAGCGCCAGGCCTGCGCGTTGAATCTGCAGACCATCTGATCCTAATCGCCCGATATCGCGTTGGGGCCGATCCCGGACAGGAGTCGAGCGATGTGTGTGCTCGCTGTCCGGGTGAGCCCGTCCCCGATCTCGTGCTTCAAGTGGCGGCTTACCTCTCACAATCTATTTTGTCGAAAAGGACTTCCGTCATGGAATACACATTTCAGGGCCGTTGGCGCATGGTCGCGCTGCCGCTCCTCTTCACTGCCGTGGTGGTAGGATCAGCGCTTGGCTTCGCCTTCTCCTGAACTTGGCACGCGTCGCTGGTAATTTGGCGCGCATTTCCCATATCTGGACTATCGCTGACAAAGCATTCGTAGGCATCGGCGGCTGAGAGACTTGAGGCGCTCCCGCTTACAGAATTGGGAGGATGACTCATGGACCTTAATTCCCTGCTGCGCCGGCATCAGCTTTCATTGATGGTTGCCGACCGCTCAATGACTCTGCGCGACAAGCGCGCTCATCAGCAATTTGCTCGCGACTATGCCGAGCAAATACACATCGTGCGCGATGCGCTCGGCGCACGACCCACCCCGACGGGGTCCGTCACATGAGCGACCCGGTCGCCCCACGCGCGGATGATCCAAATGCCCGACGATCCAGGGTTTTTCGCAAGCGGCGCTACGCCCCCGCGCAGAGCCCGGACGAATCGAGGCGTCAAGCCGAACTCGTTCAATGCGCGTGGAGCCATTTTCGCGATGCGGCACCCATGATCGCGTTCCTCAATACCCGTCATGAGGAACTTGCGGCCCGGCCACTCACGCTAGCGATCGAGAGTGATAACGGGCTCGCGCGTGTCGAACGGCTGCTCGAAGACCTCACGCACAACATACAGGAGCCGACAGATGCGAAAGAAGCGCGATCCGGAAAGCGATCAGCAGCGCAATGACCGATTGGCAAAGAACGTTCAGGATCGACGGGACGAAGCCTCCGCTGAAGACAGAGCAATGGATGCCGCCGTCAGGCGGAGCATCAAGCACTTCGGCGCCTGACGCGGTCGGCTGAGGAAGGCAAAAGTCATGGACGAGTCGGCGGAAGAGAAAGCAAAAAGTTTCACGGCGTTTCGCTCCGCTGCGGAGGAGACTGACACTAAGCGTGAGAACGACTCGATGAAACGCGAGGAGCAGGCCTGGGACAATGAAGGCGGCCACATGAGTTCAACCGCCGGCCGCGTCACGCGCGTCTCGGGCGCCGACCTACCTTATATCGTTACCCTCGCGCACCATGGCGGCGAATCGAGTGAACACAGGTTCGCAACGATGCGGGAGGCGGAAGCTTTCATCCAGCGAAACACCCCGGTGCCGAACCGCGCCCTTTCCTCCTTATATGATCGACCCGCCTCGGACTTTGCAGCGCCAACGACTGCGCAGAGCACCCTGAATGACGAGGATATCCTTGCGAGGCTAAAGGTCATCGATCAACGCGTGCGGAAAATCTCAACTGAACAAGCGGCGTCGGTATTGGCAGGCGGCATGGCACGCGCCGGCATCCATGAGCAAGAACGGCTGCGCCTGATTGCGCAAATCGAGCGCATCCTCGACGAACTCGACAGGAAAAACGATGACTGAATTCCTGTGGGTTTGAACATGGCGCGATAGTCTCACTGACGCGTCGAAATTGAGGACGTGGGTACTCAATGTCGGACGGCGAGACCCGAGGTCGCGCATGGCACATATGATCTTCGAGTTTGTCGTTCGCGGTGAGGCTGCAGGGCGCAGGTTCGAGCGGCCGTTTACTCCAATCGGCAGATCGCCGGCGCCCGGCCTGACGTCGGTTCACGTTTGTTGGATGATCCCCGATCGGGACCGGCTTTGCTCGATTGACTTCGACCCGGCTTATCTTCAGGCCGCGGCGTGAGGCCGCCGCTTAACGACGTCGCCAAACATCAAATAGAATCAGCCGGCGCGGAGAACCCTTACGGCATTGGTGAAGGACAGCGAGTGGACCACCGTCCCAGTCTCGTCTTCGGCATCAATTCGGAAACGGAGATTCACGACGCCCCGCTTAGCGTCGCCGGCGATCACGTCGCGAGCATTGGCAAGGACCGCTCCTGCGAGCGCATCGTCATCCGAGCACTCTATTCCCTCCGGGTCCAGCAGTTCGTAGGTCTGGTCACGCAACTGAAAATAATACCTAGGCACAGTCTCGCTCCCTTTGGTGGCCGGGAGCGCTCAACGTGTCTTGGTCGTCAGCGGGCCTAAGGCAAATCCCGACGATGCCGAACCCTAGCAGACCAGCTATGCCCTTTCTCTAACTTAGGTCGACATTCTGGCGAAAATTCCTGCAGTATATCTGCAACAGGCGTAAGGACCCGCGAGAGGAAGATGGAACAGCTTCGCCAACATCGCTGACCTCTTGTGGAAGGCTCGCCGTCGTGTCGCGGGTAATCAGCGACCTCCTGGCGTCCATTTCACGATCGTTCCTTCAAGAAGATGTGCTGCAATAGCCCCGCGCCCAGAAATGTCGAAGCCACTATAGGATGAACCCTAGAGATCGGGACGGCGTTCGCGGCAGGCGGGCCGGTGTCGCGACAGGTGGATCAGTCCGCGCTCTGCCTGTTTCGTGGCTCAGTTCCCCTCTCAGTTCGGACAAAGCGATCGCGATCAACGCGAATCCCGCGACGGCGAAGCTGACCGCGATGATGACTAGGAACCCTGCGCTCATTGCGGCGCTATCGCCGAACAGCAGCCGCGCAATCTGAGTGACGGACAGGCCGGCAATGAGCGTCAGGCCGAGCACCAGGTCGGTTCCTCCTCGAAGCAACAGCATCCTTGTGACCACCCGCGTCGCACGCGACTGGAACGCGAGGCCCACGGAAATGAGACTGCGCAGCCCCAACCACGCAATCGTCAGGACCGTTAGCTGGCCCAGGCCCATCCGAAGGGCAGCCATGAACAACAAGCCGACTAGGACCGTCATGATTCCGGAGCCGAGCCCAATTTTGCCAACGATGCTGTGACGTTTCGTCCAACCGACTGTGAGTTCTGCCAAGCCCCCTGCAAGAAGCATCCCGCCAACCCACAATGGAAGTGAGCGCTCGAAGAAGGGCGGAGTGAGTGCGAAGCCGGCAAGGAGAAGCTTGAATATCCCACCGGCGAAGGTCGCTTTCCAGGAACCCGCGGCAACAGGCCTCGCGCCCCCTTTCGCGCTTGGAAGACCATTGCTTGTCGCTACGACTGCTTCACTCATCGAGACCCACTTACCCTACGGCGCTTCGGGAAACTGAAGGACAAGAGAGGGGCGCGCTCATACGCGCCCCCCTTGGCATTCTAATAGCCGCGGATGCGGATGCCCGTCACAGCGCCATTGTAAGCGACGTTGCACCGGAAGCTGACGGCGCCGGCGTATTGGCGGTTCTGTTGGCCGTACTGCCGGTCATCGCCGTAGCCGTTGCCGTTCTGGTAGCCATTTTGGCTGGCGTAAGCCGGGCCCTGGCTCATCGTGCCCGAAACGCGCAGTCCGTTGCCTCGGCGCTGGACCTCGGTGATCGAGCTGACCCGCATGCCGCCGCGGTTGTAGCGGTAACCGCCGTATCGCTGATCCGCCTGAGCCATCGCGGCGTTCGCACACTGTCTGGCTGCCTGCCGGTCGGTAACATTGTAGCGGTTGCCGAGCAGGCTATCGATGATGTCCGTGACTGGGTTGCCCGTGCCCTGGTTGTAGGCATAGCCCGGATTGTAGCCATAGTTCTGATTGTAACCGTAGCCCTGATTATAGCCATAAGGATGATAAGCTGGCTGCGCGTTCGGCTGCTGGTACTGCTGCTGGTAACTATAGGCGTCCGGGTCGGCGGTCTGTGCTGCCGCCGGGGCGCAGACGGCGCCGAGCACCGCCGTAGCGGTGAGATAGGTTTTAAAGCTTGTCATGGGAATTTCCTAACTCTCACGCGGAAAGCACCGGTGAGTTCGAGAGAAGAACGAACCGCACCCTATTGCGATGCATGAAAAGCGACTGTCGCGGCCTTGCGGGCAGTGGGACATCATTTCCCGCCAAGTCTGGCGTTCAGCTTCCTCAGACGCTCTTCCAGCGCTGCGATATTTTCAGGGTTCGTCGCCTGAAGTTCGCGAAGGTCCTCTTGATCGATGTGCGTGATATCTCCCGACTTGATGGCTTTCAGAAGACGCTTCAGCCGTTCTCGCTCCTCGTGCCAATTCTCCGCGCTCACGAAAATCTCCAGCCGATGCGAACAGGAAACCGCTCCGAGCCTCAAGTCCGCACTAATATGCTCCCTATCACAACATGTGGGCCGGAGCCTTCCCGCGCGAGGTGATTTTTGGGGTGTCCTCCGGCTAGCTCTGAGTGAACTTGCGAATTGAATCAGGCGATGGAGCGGCAAGTGGGCAAAGCCTTAGCCGACGCGCACGCTTGGCAGTTCAATTTCCAGGTTGGCGATCCTTTCGGCGACCGGCTCGTTGAGCGGTCCCGCGCCGACGCTGCGGCCATGTTCGGGAACGCCCCCGCCAATGATTGACCCTATCCTTGTGGAAGGGCCCACCCCGCGCCATCGCCGCGCACTCGAATCGGCCGACAGCAGGCTTGAGCGAATGCTGCCTTCGATTTTCACCTTTTGCTGATGCTTTTGCGCGAGGGGTTAGACGCGTTTGTTTTCTTTGGCCCTTTTGCCTTTGGCTTTCGCGGCTCCTTATTCGAACGAACCTGTCCCTTAGCCATTGCGCCTAGAGGGCTCGAACCGTGCTCGCCTGCGGGCCCTTGTCCCCGTCTTCGGCAACGAACGCCACCTTTGACCCCACGGACAAGCTGCCAAATTTGGCTCCAAGAACGCTGTTTCGATGGAAGTAGAATTCGCTGCCGTCCTCCGAGACAAGAAAGCCAAACCCGCGTTCCGGATCGAGCCGAACGACCCTCCCTGCAGGGGCTTCCTCGTGCAGCTTCACGCGCTCGTCGAGGCGTCGCGCTTCGTCCTGCAGCTGGCGGCGCGCACGGCGGAAAACATCCGCGATCGCGAAAGCCGGATTGGCAAAGCGCTCATCCTGATCGGGCGTACGCTCGACATCGACCAGCCGGCCGCCCGGCAAAGTAAGATGAATGCCAATGTCGTAAAGGCCGCCGGACTTGTGTCTCCCGCTCGGCGCGCGAATTACGACCCGGGCCGCGACGATCCTGCCAAATGCGTCCTCGAGATCTTCCAGCCGGCTGATGATCTGTTCGCGCATCCTGGGAACCGGCTCGCCGCCGCGAAAGTCAATCTGGACAGGCACTTCCATCTTGAGCCTCCTCTCTTTGTGCCACCGGCATCTTCGCTTGAACCAAGATGCAGCGCTCTTTTGCTATCAGTAGAGAAACGGATTCAGAGCCAAGCGCATAGGGAGCGGTCACCTCGAAGTCTGGCTTTCTTGGCAATGCGCATCGCTGTACGTCCGCTTTTCGCCGCTTCGGGAAATCCAGCGCAGCGCCTTGCGCTCGGGCGGGCCTTTGGCAACGTGCCGATCCAAAGTTTCGTACGCGATGTTCAGCGCGCCTCCAGGCAGATAGTCCAGCCAGCTGCGGTAGGTGTCCCAGCCAAGCTCGCCGTAAGCGGCATCATAGTCCGGCAGATTGGCGCGCTCGCGCTCGGCTGAAGATTTGTGAATCTCTTCGACGACCATGCTCAACCAACCGCTTCCGCTGCTCGCTCCCCAATTTCGGCCAACGCGGCGCGAAAGCGGGAGGTGATTTCCGGGTGGCTCACGACGAGATCCGGAAGCACGGGATCATCGCCCCCATAGACCAGTGGCTCGCCATTGAGACGGGTCGCGTCGAAGCCAGCGGCGATCGCAATCGCAACCGGAGCGCAGCTGTCCCACTGCGATTGGCCGCCGCTATGAAGATAGATTTCCGCTTCGCCGGCAAGCAGCGCCGCAATTTTTGCGCCGACCGATCCCAGGGGGATGAGCTTTGCGTGCAATAGAGCGGCGATCTCGCCGGCCTCCGCCGCGGGGCGCGTCCGGCTTACGAGGATTCGCACCTCGGCTTCGATGCAGGGCAGTGGCGGTGGCCGATCGGAGCGCAGAAGAAGCCTTTTGCGCGGGACGGACAGCGCTCCGACGGCCGGTCTTCCGTCTACCGCCAGTCCGATTTGAACGGCCCAATCGTCGCGACCCTCGACGAATTCGCGCGTTCCGTCGAGCGGATCGATGATCCAGCAGCGGCCACTTTTGTCTCTGGCTCCTCCATTGCCCTCCTCGGAGAGGACAGGATCGTCCGGGCGATTGGCGACAAGAGCGGCAAGCGTCAGCCCGTTGATCATGAGCTCGGCGATCCGGCCGCGCTCCTTGCCGGTCCACAGGTTCGAAGCCGCCACATCGAGCAAGGTTTTGCCCGCAAGTTCTGCGATCGCGGCCGCCAGATCCTCATCACCCATGAACATCTTCATCGGCCGTGATTTGGATGGGGCATATCAGGGAAGTTCCCTAACGCATGAGTCCCTCGCATGCGGTAACCCTCGAGCGAAGTTGCGTGACGCTTATGTGCAATTGCGAAGGTAAGGCACGATGCGGAGCTTTTCTGAATTCGCAGATCGTCGCGAGGCCGGCCGGCGTCTCGCCGAGCCACTTGCGCGATTCTCAGGTCCCGACACACTGGTTCTTGCACTTCCGCGGGGCGGCGTCCCCGTTGGCTTCGAGGTTGCGCGAGCCTTGGGCGCAGAGCTCGATGTGCTCGTCGTCCGAAAGATCGGGGCGCCCTTCAATCAGGAGCTCGGGATTGGCGCAATCGTTGACGGAAGCCCGCCGCAGACAATGATCAACGAGGAGCTCGCGCAGACTGTCGGCGCTACGGCGGAATATGTTGAGTTGCAGAAAGACAAGCAGCTTGCGGAAATCGAACGGCGGAAGCGAACCTATCGGGGAGACCGTCCAAATCCCAAGATCGCCGGACGAACCGTGATCGTGGTGGACGATGGCATTGCGACGGGCGGCACCGTCAAAGCTGCCCTTCGTGCGCTCAAGGCCGCTTACCCCGCGCGGCTGATCCTCGCGGTTCCGGTGGCTCCCCCGGATGCGCTCGCGGAGCTCGGGTCCGAATGCGATGAGGTGGTATGCCTCGAACGGCCGGCGCTCTTTTATGCGGTTGGCACGCATTATGAGGATTTCACCCAGACTGAAGATGCGGAAGTCGTGTCCTTGCTCGCTGAAGCCGCCAAGAACGTCAGAGCGGTAGCTAGGGCTTCCTGATGAACAGCGAGCCTGCGCTGCTGTTTGCACTCGAAACCACGCAAGATCTCGGCGGGCAGGTTGCAGCCCAGCTTGGGCAACCGCTTGGCCGACACGAGGAGCGGGAATTCGGAGGCGGAGAGCAAAAGGTCCGGCCGCTGGAAGAAGTCGCTGGCCGCGATGTTTACGTCGTCGATTCCCTTTACGGCGACGAGCGCTTATCGGCCAACGACAAGCTCATCCGGCTGCTGTTCTTCATCGGCGCTCTCAAGGATGCAGGTGCCGGGCGTGTCACCGCAGTCACACCGCTCATCGCCTACAGCCGCAAGGACCGGCGCACCAAGCCGCGCGATCCGGTCAGCAGTCGCTATGTTGCGGCCCTGTTCGAAGCCATTGGCACGGACTGCATCGTCACCTTGGAGGTGCACAACGTCAGCGCTTTTGAAAATTCATTCCGTACCTGCCGCACCGAGCACGTTCCTGTGGCGGGGCTCATCGCCAGTCACCTCGCGGCCAGGCTCCCAAGCGCCGAGCTGGCGGTGGTCTCGCCAGACGCAGGGGGCGTGAAGCGCGCCGAGTTGCTGCGGCATGTGCTCGAGCAAAAACTGGCTCGTCCGGTCGGCAAGGCGCTGATGGACAAGCATCGCAGCATGGGCTTGGTCTCGGGATCGATCTTTGCGGGCGATGTTGACGGAAAGACGGCGATTATCTTCGACGATCTCATCGGCAGCGGAACGACTGTCCTGAGAGCCGCCGCAGCGTCCCGGGCCTCCGGGGCTAGCCGGGTCATCGCGGTTGCCGCTCATGCTATGTTTCAGGCGGATGCCCCGCTGCTTGGGCCGGACGGGCCTGACGAGCTCATTGTCACGGACACGGTCCCGATTCCCGCGGCGATCGCAGACCGCGTGACGATAATCGGTGCGGCCCCGATCCTCGCCGATGTGATCGGTCGGCTTCACAAGCATGAGCCGGTCAGCGACATCATCCCTTATGACTGAAGGGCGTGCTGCGCTGCGACCCGCAGATAGGCGCGCGCCAGGCGCGGCCAGCGCTCCGGCGTGCGTGGGGCGGGGTCACGAAGATGCTCGATCGTCAGTCGTGCACGCAGAGCAGCGCGGTAGCAGCGATAAAAGCGCAGCAATTCGCCCGGCGGGCGATCATTCAGCCATATGGAAACGCCGTCGATCAGCCGCTCGCCGATCCATTGGGCGCCCAGCATCCCGCACTCGAGTCCAAGGAAGCTAAGCTCATCGAACGGGTCTGTCCGGCGGAGCCGGTCATCGAATTCGAGTCGGTCGATGACTCGGACGGGAGGTCCAAGGTGGATATGTTCCGGCCGGAGATCGCCATGACCATCGACGATGCGTCCGCCGCTCAGCCTGGAAGCGATCAGGTGCCACTCGCGCTCAACAAATGAGCTGAGGCTTTGAGTAACCTTGCGTACTTCCTCGCCTGGCAATGCGAATTGCGGCTCAGTAAGTGATTGCTCGACGAGCTCGATCAGGGTTCGCCAGCTTTCGCGGAACTCGGACTCCGGACAATGGATCGGTGCGGCCTCAGCGTAAAACGGCCCGAGCGTATCGCAGATCGCCTCGATGTCCGGAGGGACGATTTCTCCCTTGCGGATCGCTTCGTGCAGCAGCCGCTCCGTCGAGAGCCTCCGCATGACGAGCACCCACTCGACCGGTTTTTCTTCGCCTCCGAGCGCGAAACCGCCATCGCCACGCCGCACCAGCGGGAGTATTTCAAGATAGACGCCGGGAGCGAGTCGGCGGTTGAGTTGCAGCTCGCGCTCGCAGCTCTGCCGCCGCGAATCGAGCCTCCTATAGTCGAGAAAACTAAGCCGAATGGGTTTCTTGAGCTTGTAGACCCGGTCACCCGCCAGAAAGACGCGCGACATGTGGGTCTCGATCGCTTCGACATGTTCCGGCTGACCCGGATAGGAGTGGGGATCA
>Ga0134125_10009393_pt1 | contig 11016 bp, 6 predicted proteins | sample KB31751_FD_96464 | JGI IMG/M metagenome (GOLD analysis project Ga0134125, IMG submission 96464) | Terrestrial soil microbial communities with excess Nitrogen fertilizer from Kellogg Biological Station, Michigan, USA - KB3-175-1 | ecosystem: Environmental > Terrestrial > Soil > Unclassified ...
AATAATCAAATATCTGTAAATGGAGGAGGCGAAAAATCGACTTATAATTTTTCTTTGGGTTATTATCACCAGGATGGATTGGTAAAGAAAAATGATTTTGATAAATATTCAATGCATGTGTCCAACGACTACCAGGTGACTGATTTTTTGAAGGTTGGCGTAAATACGACTGGAATCCTTAGTAATTCAAACGATGCTCCCGGTGGTATTTTCTACTCATTATTCAATTCTGCACCAATTGTTCCGGCTTTTTATGCGGACGGAAGCTATGGCGATCCGGCAGATTACAATATCGCATCCGCAAACCAAAAAAATCCACAGGAAAACATTGATTACTTTAATAACACTACCAAAACATGGAAGTTAAATGGAAACGTATATGCGGATATAAAATTCCTTAAAAGCTTTACCTTCCACAGCAGTGCCGGTGGTGATTTTGAGCAATCGGAAGGAAAAGGATATACTCCTTTCACCAATTATAATTATATCCCGGTAGCACTCAGAACTACGCACAGCGTATTAAGTGTTGGTAGAAGTGAAACCCGCAACTGGATTGTTGAAAATACCTTGACTTTTGATAAAAGAATTGGAGACCATTCGGTAAAAGTATTATTAGGGCAAGGAGCACAGCAATACAAATCTTATTTTTTAAATGGCAGTGTTCAGGATGTGCCGCAGGGTACTTCAACAGAATATATCACCTTAGGAAATGCATCTACAGCAGCAGTGACTGACGGTGGAAGTTTAGACCGCGTTTCTTCTTATTTTGGAAGAGTAAATTATTCATACCAGGATAAATATTTATTTACCGGTTCATTAAGAGCTGACGGTTCTTCAAAATTCAGCAGCACCTGGGGCTATTTTCCATCTGTGGGTATTGGATGGGTAATTAGCAAAGAAAAGTTTTTTGAAAACCAGCATTTATTCAATAATCTAAAATTGAGAGGAAGTTGGGGAAGGGTTGGTAATTTATCCGTTCCTGCCAATCTTTCTATTCTTACGGCGACACAAACACCTGCACTTGTTTATGTAGGTGGTGATGGAAGTTCGGCTCCCGGCGCAAGTATAACTTCGGTAGTACCGCCTGCAACGACATGGGAAGTTGGAGAAGGAACCGACATCGGTCTGGATGCCGCATTAATTGATAATAAACTGAACGTAGAATTAGACTGGTATAATAAAAAGACGATAAATGCCATTTTCGCAATTCCGGTGTTGGGTTCAGTTGGTACTACCAGCGGAACCATTATCGGGAACCAGGCTACTTTTCAAAATCAGGGATTTGAATTTCTGGCTACCTGGAAAGATGACCTAAATAAGGACTGGCATTATTCAATCAGCGCTAACGGCGGTTATAATCAAAACAAAGTACTGAGCGTTTCTTCCGGTGGTAATCCTATTTATGACTTTTTAGGCGCCAATGTAATTACCCGCACCATGGTTGGGCAGCCGATTGGGCAGTTTTTTGGTAGGGAAGTAGTAGGAATTTTTCAAAGCGCTGCAGATATAGCAGGCTATACAAATAAAAACGGTGTTGTAATACAACCTACTGCAAAACCCGGAGATTTTAAATATAAGGATGTGAATGGCGATGGCGTCATTGATGATAAGGACCGGGTTCCTTTGGGAAACCCGAATCCGAGATTTGTATATGGATTTAATACAACGTTAAACTATAAACGCTTTGATTTGACACTGGATTTTCAGGGAGTAAGCGGCGTAAGTATTTATAACGGCAATTTTGCCCTTCGTTTCGGAGGTGAAAATTACACCCAGGATTTTTATGACAACCGCTGGCATGGAGAAGGCACTTCCAATGTCTATCCTTCTGTAAACGTTGCGGGAAACAATAGTATTACCAATTCGTTTTTTGTAGAAGACGGCAGTTATTTCAGGGTTAGAAATGCACAGTTGGGTTATACGATTATTGGCACTCAAAAACATTCATTGTTTTCCAACCTGAGGATCTATGTAAATGCCCAAAATCCTTTTACATGGTTCAGTTACAGAGGCTTTACACCGGAAGTACAGGCAAGTTCACCAACGTTGGCAGGAATTGATCAGCAGGTGTACCCGCTTTATGCAACTTATAATTTTGGTGTAAATCTTACCTTTTAAAAGTTAAAGAGATTAATATGAATACAATCAATATAAAAATCAAAAAAGTTTCAATAGCACTCGGATTATTATCCGGCACCATCCTTTTCAGTTGTACGAAAAGCTTTCTTGAGGTGCCGCCGCAGGCTCAAAAACCGGTAGAGCAATTTTGGAAAACACAGGCGGATGCTACTGCTGCTGTAAATGCGATGTATGCAAATACGCGCGGATGGACATTTGTCGCTTTTGCTCCTACGGCAGTAGAAAGTCTCGGCTCAGATGATGCATCAACCGGAAGTGATCCAACCGACGGTTCTGTTGCTTTTATGAGCCAGTTTGATAATTTTACCGTTACTTCCACCAACCGCGAATTACCGGATTTTTGGAATGGTATGTACCAGGAAATCAATTATTGCAACCAGGTAATAGATAATGTACCAAAAATTAGTATGGATGCTACTCTTGGTACCCGCTACATAGCCGAAGCAAAATTTTTGAGAGCCTATTCTTACTTCCGGCTGGTACGTGCTTTTGGTGATGTTCCATTGCGTTTGCATCTTCCAAAAGATGCAAGCGAATATAATCTGCCAAGAACTCCTAAAGACCAGGTGTGGGCGGCGATCGAACAGGATCTTACTGATGCCGAATCTGTATTGCCTGCATCTTATTCAGGTCCGGATGTTGGCAGGGCCACAAAAGGAGCAGTTCAGGCGCTTCACGCTAAGGTGGCGCTCTACCAGAAAAAGTGGGCAGATGTGGTAACTTATACAAACAAGGTGATCCAATCAAATTTGTATTCCCTTTTCCCGGATTTTGAAAAACAATACAGGATTCCGAATGAAAACAATTCTGAATCGATTTATGAAGTACAATGCACATATCTTCCAAATAATTCTGCTGCTTCCAATTCTCAATATTGCCAGATTCAGCAGCCACGCGGAGGTTTTACTGGCAACGGCTGGGGTTATAATATTCCTACCCAGGACCTGGTAGATGCATTTGAACCGGATGATCCGCGGTTGAATGGGACAATTCTTTTCAGGGGTTCCACTTCCGCAGAGGGTGATTTGATTCCTCTTACTGCTGTCAATCCGAGGTATAATTATAAATCATACGTGCCCTTTTCAATTTATGTGAATGATAATAGTGGCAGCGATCAGAACGTAAGGGTGCTTCGTTATTCCGATGTTTTACTGATGAATGCAGAGGCCAATAACGAATTAACAAACACTAGCGCAGCTCTCGCTTCGTTAGAACAGGTTCGCAAAAGAGCAAGGACTTATGCAATAGCGAACGGCGCTCCTTCCACTACCTTGCCCGAAGTAACCACAACCGATCAGGCAGCGCTTCGAAAAGCAATCTATCATGAAAGAAGGGTAGAACTGGCGATGGATTTCGATAGCCGCTATTTTGATGTGATCAGGCAGGGCAGGGGAGCAGAGGTGTTTGGTCCTTTAGGTTGGAAAGCCAATAAGAATGAGGTGTGGCCAATTCCTCAATCTGAAATTGATAATAGCTTTGGTGTGTTAACTCAAAATCCCGGATACTAATAGTACAAAATCTCCTTATTATGAAAAAAATCCAAATTAAAAATATGCTTCTTTTAATAACAGGAACGATGCTGTTATCATCCTGTTATAAATCTTTTGACCCCAACAGCTATAAGCCTACTTTCACTATCGGAGGGTACGCTACTTCGGGGGACGTTGGAAAAGGCCACCTGGTAGGCTACTGGGCGTTTGATGGCAGCTATATCGACAGTGTTTCAGGCACGGTGGCAACAGGTGTAAATACCGGATTTTCCAATGGCTTTAAAGGGCAGGCTTTACAGGGATCGGCAAATGGTTACGCAATTTCTGATTTACCCGCTGCGATCAAAAATGTAAAAAGTTTTACGATAGATTTTTGGATCAACACACCGCAAAATACCAGTAGCGCAATTGCGCCGATAAGTATTTCAAACGTCAACGATTTCTGGGGTGCGCTCGACATGTTTTATGAAAACGGCAGCACCGCATCATCCGCTAATTTCAAAGTGCATTACGGTTGGAAGCAAGCTAACAACTGGTTTACCACTGCATTTCTTTCTAATCCGTGGAATGCATGGCAAAACATTGCGGTTACTTACGATGCAGGAAGCTCAACTTTCAACCTCTTCCAGGGCGGATCTTTAACTACCGGTGGCAGTTTAACTGTGGCTGGGTTAGGAAATGCTTCATTTGTGGACGGCGCAACTAAAATCATTTTTGGAACAGAACAATTTCAAACCACTCCAAGCCTTGGAACCGCCGGTGGCGCACAGGGATGGGCCGGCTATCTGCCCGGTCAATTAGATGAAGTAAGAATCTATGACGTAGCGCTTTCAGCTTCTGATCTAAAGGCCTTGATTATTCTGCAGGGAAAAGGAAAATAAAGCAATGATTTCTTTAAAAAAATTTATAATTGTGTAAACATGAAACATCTCCTTTCTATAATACTCGTTAGTTCAGCATTATTTTTCATGAATAGCTGTAAGAAAACGGATAGCGGAACAGGCATTACTGTGAATGCAACAGCTCCAAAAATCACAACCGGCGATACATCTAATACGGCAGGAAACAACGTAAATGTTGGCGGAAATATCACCAGTGACGGCGGATCAATTGTAACCGAGGCAGGAATTGTTTATGGCACAGGACCAGGGGTAGATACTTCCAAAAACAAAATTGCGGTGTATCCCATTTCAGGCCCTTACTCGATTACCTTAAAGGCATTGCAGCTACTGACTCCTTACTATTACAGAGCTTATGCAATTAATAGTAAAGGAATCACCTATGGTGATGAAAAATCTTTCAAATTGCCGGTTATGGGTTACAGCACTTCATCACAGGTGGCTGCTGCAAATTTAAAAGCATACTGGGCTTTTGATGGCGGGTATATCGATAGTGTATCACACACTGCCGGAACTGCCGTTCATGGTACATCCGTTAGTTTTGTTACCGGCAAAAAAGGACAGGCAGTAGAAGTAGTAAGTCCGGGATATATTAATTCTAATATTGGCGATGCGATTGCAGGTTTGCAGACTTTAACCTGTGTCATGTGGATCAAACATCCTGCTACCCTAGATCCCGGGGGATCGAAATTTACCTACTTTCCGTTTTCGCTGAACGCCGCAGGTTTTTCATGGGAAAACACGAAATTTTTTGCGTTGTTTAATAATGCGGACAATGCATCAAACACGTATGGCAAAGTGGGTTTAAATGATCAATGGTTTGATATTGGCCAAAAATGGCCTAAGATGCTTGATGGTAACTGGCATCAACTGGCGGTTTCATTCAATGGAGCCAGCGGCACTTTAAAGGTGTATGTTGACGGTGCATTGATTGGAACTTCTGCGTTTAAACCTCAGGCTGATTTTGGAACGGTAAACAGTTTTACATTGGGTGGTCCTGATGATTTTGCAAATGCTGCCAATGGCTGGATGAACTCTTTGAATGGTGATCTTGATGAGTTTAAGGTTTTCAATAAAGAGCTTTCGCAGGACGATATTACAGCTTTATATACCTTGCAGTCTCTCGGAATGTAAGAATGTAAAAGGAATTATTAAATCGTTCAATAAGGGTACAGTTGCTTTCCGTTAGCAAATTCAACTGTACCTTTATTTTTTGCAACAATTTCAAATCCTTCTCCAGCACATGGCCGAAACAAAAAATCGTCAAAACAATTTTACCGCTTTTTTATGCTGCCTGGCGTTGGTAGTGATTACTTTTTCAGCTTGCACTAAAAAGCCTTCTGCACCTTCACAGCCTCCGCCTCCGCCAGCGTCTAAAAGCTTCCAGATCCAAAGGCAAACGATCAACTCGCAAACATTTAACTCAGCAAAAACTGTTTTTGGGATCAATGTGAATCCGGTAATTCAAATTTCATTTTCGGATAAGGTGGATAAAAATTCTTTAGCTTCAGCAATAACTTATACAAACAAGACCAATGGTAATTCTAATGTTCCATTCTCGATTTCTTACCAGAACAGTGACAGCACGGTAATTATTTCGCCATCAAAAGCCATCAACTTTCTGAATGAATATTCCTTCTCTATCAGCACGCTCGCAAAATCAGCAACAGGCAATTCGTTATCAAACAGGTCTGATCTTATTTTTGTTACACAAATAGATTCTACAGATAAATATGCTCAAATATCAGACTCCGCATTGCTCGATCTGGTGCAAAAACAGACTTTTAAATATTTCTGGGATTTTGGGCATCCGGTAAGCGGTATGGCGAGGGAACGAAGCAATGGTGATAATGAAACAGTGACTACCGGAGGTACTGGATTTGGAATCATGTCGATGATTGCAGCAGTTCATCGTGGATTTATAACACGGCAGGATGCAGTAAATCGCATTGGCACGATTACCAATTTTTTATTAACGAAATGTGAGCGCTGGCATGGCGCCTTTGCCCATTGGATCAACGGGAGTACCGGCGCAACGATTCCTTTTGGTACAAATAATGGAGCTGATATTGTAGAAACGTCCTTTCTCGTCGAGGGTTTGCTTACTGCACGGCAATATTTCGATAACAACAATGCAAATGAAATAGCGCTGCGTGACAGCATTAATTCAATCTGGAATGCGGTGGACTGGAAATGGTTTACACAAAATGGGAATGCGAATGGTTTGTATTGGCAATATAATCCTTCGTATTCAAACACGTCTGATATATGGAGCATTCCGGTTACCGGCTGGAATGAAGCTTTGATCACTTATATTCTTGGCGCATCATCACGCGATCATGCTATTTCTAAAAGTATTTATGACAACGGTTGGGCGCGCAGTGGAGCAATAAAAAATGGGAATTCCTATTATAATATTCTTTTGCCATTAGGTCCAAATTTGGGCGGCCCGTTATTTTTCGCGCATTATTCTTTTCTTGGTTTAAATCCGAATCAACTTTCCGATCAATATGCTAATTATTGGGATCAAAATACCGCGCATTCGAAAATCAATTATCAATATTGTGTTTATAACCCCAATCAATTTTATGGATATAGCAATCTTTGCTGGGGACTGACCGCAAGCGATGATAACAAAGGTTATGATGCACACTCGCCGACAAATGATGATGGAGTGATTAGTCCTACTGCTGCAATTTCATCGATTCCTTACACACCAACCGAATCAATGAATGGACTACGGTTTTTTTATTATAAACTCGGCGATAAATTGTGGGGCGATTACGGCTTTGTTGACGCTTTTAATTTAAGCCAGTTGTGGTTTGCAAGCTCTTTTCTTGCCATCGACCAGGGACCGCAAATTGTAATGATAGAGAATTACAGGAGTGGATTGCTCTGGAATTTATTTATGAGTTGTCCGGAGGTGAAGCAGGGTTTAAGATCGCTTGGTTTCAGCAGCCCTTCGATTTAGAAAGCATAATCCATTTATTTCCTTTACTGATATTTTCAAAATCCGGCTTAAAAGTTTGTTTCCTGACGTCAACAGAGAGGGTTGCAAAAGTGAGTAGTATTTTATGTTTATTGCCGCAAACAAACAAATACCACCGATTCCTGTTTGCTTATTTCATAATTACCATTCCTATTTCTTTTGTTAGTTGAATTTCCATCGTTTTCAAATGGCTGTGCGTTTGAATCAACAACATTTGACGATCGGCAGAAGTAGTCTTTGCCAATTCTTCTGCATTTAACCCGATCAGTTTTTTTATTTTTTTCAAGTCAAGATAACGAACGGTCGAGGCTATATCTGTTTTATAATTATCTTCTCTTTTTGGTACCTTCATTTCATATTTCGCTTCCCAGCCGTCGCTCACCTCATATGGAAATTCAATCAGGTTGGTTACCGCATTGCTCATTTGCAGATCTTCACTATACAAAAAACTTTTGGGCGTCGGTTCCAATTTTTCTTCGTACCACGTTTTATAATTGGCTACTATTTTTTTTAACATGTCGTCTTCTATCGTATCTTCTTCCATAACATCATACAACAAATAATCAGCAACTCTTTTTTCATCTTCCCATTGATTTAAGCCAAATTCCAACAAACATCTCACTAAAGATCTTTCATGAAAAATTTCATCTTTTAAAAGCCCAAGTGATTCCGGCTCTTCGTTTGAAACCTTCGGAATTTCACTTCCAGGTTCCTGGAAAACTTTATCAGTTTGAACGGTTTTCTTTTCTTCTTTGCTGAATTTTTCTCGCAAAAATTTATTGACCAGGTTGTGCAACCCGCCTTCGTCAATTTTTAAGATCTGCGCAGTTTGCCGAATATAATCTTCCTGTTTGGTAAAATCTTCCGCTTTATTAATTTTTGAAATAGATTCTGCAATGGTATTTACAACCTGCGATTTTTTGTTGGTATCATTTGCGGCTTCTGATAAATAAAATTCAAGCTGGAATAAGATAAAATCCTTTTTATTTTCTTTGATAAAATTGGTAAATGCAGCCGCGCCGTATTTATTTACATAGCTATCCGGATCTTCGTTATCCGGAAGCAATGCCAGTTGCACGTTTAATCCTTCTTCCAATGCCAGGTCAAGTCCGCGTAAAGCCGCTTTCACACCGGCAGCATCGCCATCATATAAAATCGTCAGGTTGGAGGTATATTTTTTTATCAACCGCAATTGATCGGGAGTAAGAGAAGTTCCACCACTGGCGACCACGTTTTCTATTCCTGCCTGGTGAAGCGAAACCACATCCGTATAGCCTTCTACCAGGAGGCATTCATCATTTTTGTCAATTGCCTGGCGGGCAAACCAGGAGCCGTATAAAATCTTGCTTTTTACATAAATCTCATTTTCCGGCGTGTTGATGTATTTAGGCGCCTTATCATTTTTCCTGATCAAGCGGGCGCCAAAGCCCGTAACTTTTCCGGATTGATTGTGTATCGGGAAAATAACCCTGCCCCGATAATTATCCTGCAAACCATTTTCTCTTTCGACAACCAAACCGGCTTTTTTTAAAAGCTCTTTATTGAATTGTTTTGCAACGGCAGCTTTTGCAAAAGTATCGCGGGCTTCAGGATTGTAACCTAATTCAAATCTTTTAATTGTTTCTTCCCGAAAACCTCTTTCTTTCAAATAGCTCATTCCCACATTCAATCCTTCTTCAGAATTAAACAAACTGTCAGAAAAATATTGTTGTGCAAATTTATTGATGATATAAAGGCTGTCAGCCTCTTGCTGCTGTTGCTTATATTCGGGGCTGGTCTCTTTCTCCTCAATTTCCACATTGTATTTTGCAGCCAGCCACTTCAGCGCTTCTACATAACTGTATTTTTCATGCTCCATCAAAAAACTGATGGCATTGCCGCTTTTGCCACAGCCAAAACATTTGTAGATTTCTTTAGAAGGAGAAACGGTGAAAGAAGGAGATTTTTCATTGTGAAAAGGACATAAGCCGATGTAATTTGTACCTCTTTTTCTCAGTTTTACAAATGAATTGACAATCTCAATAATATCAATCCTGCTAATAATTTGTTGTATCGTTTCCTGCGGTATCATTTACTTCTTTACTCCCTTTTAAACAGTTTAATTTTCTGAAAAAAGCAGGAAGATTTATTTCAACTCTTGAAGAAATCAAAGAGCCTGTAAAAACCTCCTGCGTGTAACCGGGCAAATCTATTAATAAGTCCAGATGAGAGAAATAATGGCAAGGATTACCGAAATAATAGTTGTAACAATCATAGTAGCTACAAAATTTTTCATGGAAATGATTTTCATATTATTTGTTTTTTATTTAAAAAATAGCGTGCGAAGTAAAATGTTTTATTTGATACTGTAAAGTTATAAATATCCGGATTTTTTCGGATTAAAAATGCAATGAATGGTTTTCAAAAGACTTACTTCATTGTTTCTCAGGGAAAAAATCATCAATATTTGTTCTTTTACTGCTGATGTATTGCATTTAATTTGTAACTTTTGCACAATTCAATCCTTTTAAAGAGTTTTTCGATAATCAAATTATTATTAGTTATGAAAATTTTCAAATACTCTTTTTGTTTATTGATAACGGCAGCAGCGCTTTTCTCCTGTAGCGGTACCAAATCCGGCAAACAAATAAATAGTGCAAATTATGATTCTACCGGAGCAGATAGTTTACTTACCATTGTACAACGGCAAACTTTTGAATATTTCTGGGATGGCGCAGAACCAACCAGCGGAATGGCCAGAGAGCGAATCAATATAGACGGTATTTATCCCCAAAATGATCATGATGTAGTAACCAGCGGCGGAAGCGGTTTTGGCATAATGGCTATTGTAACCGGTATTCATCGCGGTTTTATCACAAGAAAAGAAGGTGTGGAAAGGTTGGAAAAAATTACAAGCTTTCTCGAAAAAGCAGATCGTTTTCATGGTGCGTGGCCACATTGGCTGTATGGGCCAACAGGAAAAGTGAAACCTTTTAGCAAAAAAGATGATGGAGGCGATATCGTTGAAACCGCTTTCCTTGTGCAGGGACTTTTAACTGCCAGACAGTATTTGCAAAAGGGAACCAAAAATGAGCAGAAGCTGGCAGCAAGAATGGATAAACTATGGAAAGAAGTGGATTGGAATTGGTATCGCAATGGACAGAACGTGCTTTACTGGCACTGGAGCCCGGATTATGGATGGCAAATGAATTTTCCAATTCACGGTTATAATGAATGTTTGATTTTATACATTCTGGCGACGTCTTCTCCAACTCATGGTGTACCGGACGAAGTTTATCATGAAGGCTGGGCTGAAAACGGAAAAATTAAATCTGCATCGACACATTTTGGATATACATTACAATTGCACCACCAGGGTGCGCCAAACGGTGGCCCATTGTTTTGGGCACATTATTCCTATCTTGGTCTTGATCCACATGGACTGAAAGATGAATACGCTGATTACTGGAAAGAAAATACCAACCAGGCTTTGATCAATTACGAATGGTGTGTAAAAAAT
>Ga0134125_10009394_pt1 | contig 11015 bp, 11 predicted proteins | sample KB31751_FD_96464 | JGI IMG/M metagenome (GOLD analysis project Ga0134125, IMG submission 96464) | Terrestrial soil microbial communities with excess Nitrogen fertilizer from Kellogg Biological Station, Michigan, USA - KB3-175-1 | ecosystem: Environmental > Terrestrial > Soil > Unclassified ...
CAGAATGAGTGTGCCTCCGGCAACTATTGTCAATAATAAATTACTTCTCGCCGCAGTTTTTTCACGCGATTATCATGGAAATGATTCAACCGTTTTTACCAGTGGTAGCAAAAACGGCATGAGCCCGGCCGATTGGATTTGTCCTGCTGCCCAATCTGTTCCCGACAAAAATGAAATTTTAGACGTGATGGCACATATGAGAAGAGACGGAGTTACCGGAAATGATTCCCTGTGGCTGTTTGGCGGGGTTTCTATTGAAAATACCAATGGCGATCGCTATTTTGATTTTGAAATGTATCAAACAGATATTTTTTACGATAAGACCACACGCAAATTTTTAAATTATGGTCCGGATGCGGGCCACACTTCGTGGCAATTTGATTCGTCTGGAAAAATTATAAAGGCAGGCGATATGATATTATCCGCCGATTATGGAAGCTCTGCTTTGTCATCCTTGGAAGCCAGGATCTGGGTAAACAGGGCGGCATTATCAATCACTCCCGCAGATTTTGCATGGAGCGGAACTTTTGATGGCGCTTCTTCTACAGCTACTTTTGGCTATGCAGGAATAAAACCCAAAAGTTCAGGAAGTTTTTATATTGGAATTGAAAGCTCCGACAGCACATGGGCCGGCGCATTTTCTTTGGTCAGATCTGACAATACTGTTGTCACCAATTATAATGCAGGCCAGTTTATGGAATTTGCTGTAAACCTTACCAAACTTGGATTAGACCCGCACACGCTGTTGGGAAATATTGGCTGCAATATGCTGATCAAAAGCGTTTGTGTGAAAACACGCGCTTCAACTTCGTTTACTGCAGAGCTAAAAGATTTTGTTGCGCCGATTGATTTGTCCTATGATTTTAAAGTAAAAACCGCTTCTGATGCTTCATTGCTATGTGGAATTGTGGGACCAACTGCATTAAAAGTTACAAATCCGGTTCCAACTGCCAGTTACACCTGGACCACATCAGATGGTCACATACTTGGACAAACTTCAGGTGATTCGGTAATGGTTGATTCTGCCGGAACGTATGTTGTGAACGAGGCGCTGGAACCCAGTTGTCCGTCTTACGCAAAAGATTCCATTATAGTTGCCCCTTTCAATAAAGATTGCAGGGTTTTAAAAGAAAATCAAACTGATTTTTCAGCATGGTTGTCCAACAAAAAAGCCCAGCTGAATTGGTCTGTAACGAACAATAATGACATCCGTTATTTTGAAGTTCAAAGCAGCACCGATGGAATTCATTTTTCATCATTTAAAAAAGTAGATCCTGATTTATCAGATTTTCCAACAGTTCATTATGCAGCAATCGACGGCAGAATTACCAGTGCTTCTATTATGTATTACCAGATAAAAATCGTAGATATTTATAACAAAATTTCTTATAGCAAAATCGTTGCTTTATCAACCCAAAATATTTCAGGAGGAAGAGTGAAAATATTTCCGAATCCTGTTTCAGACCATATGCAGCTAAGCATTTACGCTACATCTGTAGAAAAAATGAAAGTAATGATTTTTGATGCTTCCGGAAGAGTCATGAGAACGATTGAACAGAATATTGCGGCAGGAAATTCTATATTAAACGTTAGTGATTTTCAAACATGGCCTCCAGGAATTTATTCTATAAAAGTGATGTTAGGCAACGATCTTTTTGTAGATAAAATGATTCTTAGAAAATAAAAAATCTTCTTTTTTATTCATTTACTGCAGATGGTTATCTTTGAGTAAAAACATCTTTTAATGCTCACAGAAGAAGAAATTGATTTGCTTTTTGAATTTTGCAAAAAACACTTTGTAAAATATGATGATCTGAAAGTAGAGTTAGTTGATTATTTGTCAAAAGCAGTAGAGTCAAAAATGAAAGATTCGAAACTTACTTTTGAAATGGCTCTTCAAAAAGCACACGAAGAATTTGGACCAAAAGGCTTTGCAACTTTTGTTTCCAAAAGAGAGGAAGCGGCACACAACCAAAGCTCCCGCCTATTTTGGAATTTTTTTGAAGAGCAATTGAGATGGCCGAAATGCATTCCCTTTATTTTCCTGTTTGCCATTTTATACACATTCCTTTCTTTTGATCCTTTTTTAATCAAATGGTTTTATTATTCCATTACTATTGGAGGTTTGATCATGCTCTCTTTTTATACCATATGGGTGAAAATAGTTATGAGCAAAAAAAGGAGACATTTTGTAATGCTCAACTTTACATGGGTTTTTCTTTTATTTATTCTTACTCCTTTCTTAAGTTCAGCTTCAAGGTTCTTTACTGATAAAAGTTTATTCAGCGGTGTTTTTCCAAATTATTTGATCATGATCAACTGTTTATTTCAAACTTTTTATTGTGTAATTCTTGTCGCCAGTTGGAAAACGATCTCTTCTCTAAAACAAAGTTTACTTAAAAGTTATCCTCAATTTTTTGGTTAGCAGGTGCCATCTCTCAAAAAATTGTACTTTTACTTATTAATTTTTACCGAATGGAAATTTCACCCGGGCCGTTATTAAAGACCATCAATTCACCCGCTGATTTAAAAAAACTCGACCGGATTCAATTGCATCAGTTGTCCAGTGAATTGCGGCAATATATTGTGGATGTCGTCAGTGTTCATGGTGGCCATTTTGCCGCTAGTCTCGGAGTGGTGGAGCTTACGATCGCTTTGCATTATGTTTTTAATACTCCTTATGATCAATTGGTTTGGGACGTTGGTCACCAGGCTTACGGCCATAAAATTCTTACCGGAAGACGTGATAATTTTGATACCATCCGTAAGCAAAATGGATTAAGTGGCTTTCCGAAAAGAGGAGAAAGTGAATATGATACTTTTGGCGTTGGGCATTCTTCTACTTCTGTTTCTGCAGCACTTGGAATGGCGATGGCTTCTCATTATAAAGGCGAAAAAGATCGTCAGCATGTGGCAATTATCGGTGATGGAGCAATGACTGCCGGCGAAGCTTTTGAAGCAATGAATCATGCAGGAATTGAAAAAAGTAATCTGCTGATTATCCTGAATGATAATTGCATGAGCATCGATCCGAATGTTGGTGCTTTAAAAGAATATCTTACCGATATTACTACTTCTCAAACGTATAACAAACTGCGTGATGATTTCTGGAAAGCATTGGGGAAACTTCCCGGAAAAACTTTCTCCAGGAAGATGGTTTCAAAAATTGAAGCTTCTTTAAAAGGAATGGTGAGCAAAAGCAGCAATCTTTTTGAATCCCTGAATATCCGCTATTTCGGACCAATTGATGGGCATAATATTACAAAGCTGGTGGACACTTTGCAGGATATGAAAGAAATTTCCGGCCCTAAATTGTTACACATAAAAACAGTTAAAGGAAAAGGATATGAATTAGCTGAAAAAGATCAGACCAAATGGCACGCTCCGGGATTATTTGATAAAATTACGGGTGAAATTTATAAGAAGAAATTTGATATTCCCCAACCTCCAAAATACCAGGATGTTTTTGGATATACGATCATTGAACTGGCAGAAAAAAATAATAAAATAATGGGCGTTACTCCAGCTATGCCCAGCGGCTGTTCCTTAAAATACATGATGGAACAAATGCCTGATCGCGCTTTTGATGTTGGCATTTGCGAACAACATGCAGTTACATTAAGCGCCGGTCTTGCTACACAGGGAATGCGTGTTTTTTGCAATATTTATTCTTCGTTTATGCAACGCGCCTACGACCAGGTAATTCATGATGTTGCACTGCAAAATTTACCCGTCGTTTTTTGCCTGGACAGAGCCGGACTTGTTGGCGAAGATGGCGCTACCCACCAGGGTGCTTATGACATTGCTTACATGCGTTGCATTCCAAATATGATTGTAAGCGCTCCAATGAATGAAAGTGAATTAAGAAACCTGATGTTCACTGCGCAATTGGATTCAACAAAAAATCCTTTTGTAATCCGCTATCCACGCGGAGAAGCGGTTAAAGCAGATTGGAAAACCGGGATGAAAGAAATAAAAATCGGTACGGGAAGAAAAATAAAAGATGGTGAAGAAATTGCGATCTTATCTTTTGGACACCCCGGAAATTTTGCTGCAGCAGCGATAAGAGATGTAAAACCCGAAGGTTTGAATCCCGCTCATTACGACATACGTTTTGTGAAACCTCTTGATGAAGAATTATTGCATGAGGTGTTTACAAAATATTCAAAGATCATTACGGTAGAAGATGGAACTGTGGTTGGTGGTTTTGGTTCTGCAATTCTGGAATTTATGAATGCGAACCATTATAAAGCTGATGTAAAAATTATCGGAATTCCTGATAAGATTATTGAACATGCTTCTCAAAAACAACAACAATCAGAAGCAGGAATTGATGAAAGCCACATTGTAAAAGCGATCAGGGAAATGGCAAAAATAGAAGTAGATAAATTATTGCAAGGCTGAGTAGAATTCAGGCGAATCTTCTTTTGACCAATTGATCAAATTGTTTTACAACAGGATCAGTGTCAAGCCATCCGATTTTTACTTTCAACTCTCTTCTGATCCAGAACTCAGCTTCTGCATAAATAGAAAAATTCTGAATGGTTTTAATGCTCCGTTCATACATATCTACATCACCTCGAAATAATTCATTGATAAAAAGAAAGCGGTCATTTACACCTATTGCTTTTCTTAAATCCTTGATAGCGGTTGAAGTAAGTGATTGAGAAAGTTCAATCTTACTCTCCTTTAGCCGGTCGTTTAACGATTCAGGGTATTCAAAAGAAAGATCACCGGTATCTTTTTTCTCAGCCTGGTCCTGGTGAGCTAATGTTGGAACGTCTTCAAGCGGATCAAATAAAAAACCCGGATGCGAATGCGAAGATCTTGCATTCACGGCTTCAGCATGCTTCTTTATCTGTTCCAGTTCTTCTTCAATTTCTTTTTCATTTACCTGCAAAACTTCTACTACTCTTTCTTCTACAGTTTTTATATTTGTGTTAGACTCGAGTGCATTAATAATAAAGGAAACAGGCATTACAACTGCTATTTTTTCATTTGTAGTGGAAGGATTTTTTTCTAACTGACTGATCAATTCCACCTGTAAAAGTTGTACCGTCCGCAACAGTTCTTTTGGATGTGCATGATCATCAAATTGATTTTGAAGTTTTTTCAGTAGCGTCGGTACTCTTTCCATAGAAATTGTAAATAGTTTAGAAAAATCAGAAAAAAAACTGTTTTTGATTTAACAAAAAATCACTTTAACCTTGCAAAATTGAGGCTAAGTTACAAATTGAAAATTAAAATTAAATACAAAAAATGTTTATAGAACCGAATTTCAGAGGTGAACGACGCGGTTGGATAGAAGTGATTTGCGGCAGTATGTTCAGCGGGAAAACCGAGGAACTGATCCGCCGTTTAAAAAGAGTTGAAATTGCACATCTGAAAGCTGAGATATTTAAACCAGCGTTTGATACACGATATGATGAACAAAAAATTGTAAGCCATGATGAAAATAAAATTCACTCCACACCCATAGAAAATTCACAAACTATTCTTTTGCTGGCGCAGGGCGTGGATGTTGTTGGTATTGATGAAGCGCAGTTTTTTGACGATCAGATTACGGTCGTTTGCGAATCCCTTGCTTTAAAAGGCATCCGTGTAATTGTTGCCGGTCTGGATATGGATTACCAGGGAAATCCATTTGGACAAATGCCAAATCTTCTTGCAATCGCTGATTATATTACCAAACTTCATGCGATCTGCGTAGTTTGTGGCAATATTGCGAATGTCAGTTATAGAAAAGTAAATACCGGAGGGCAGGTTTTATTAGGAGAAAAAGATATTTATGAACCAAGATGCAGGGTTTGCGCGCAGTTAAAAGGTTAAATTGGTTTATTAGTTTGTTGGTTTATTAGTTAGTAAAAGAATTAGGAAGTCAGGTATTTGTTGCTTTGCAATAGAAAATATTCCTGAAAATTACTTTAATGTCAAAAATAATTACACTTTTAAAAAAAGACTTTCTACTGGAACTGCGGCAGAAGCACACTTTTTTTGGCATCTTATTATATGTTGCCTCAACAATATTTGTATTATACCTTGCGATGGGAAGGCCGGAAAGTACCGTTTATAATGGCTTGTTCTGGATGATCCAATTGTTTGTTTGTGTAAATGCAGTTGCCAAAAGTTTTCTTCAGGAAAGCCAGGGCAGAATGCTTTATTTTTATTCTGTTACAAGTCCGGTCGAATTTATTATTGCAAAATTGATCTACAGCAGCGTCATTATGCTTTTGATGGTTTTCGTAAGTTTAATTTTGTTCCGGATCTTACTGGGCAATCCAATCATAAAGGAACTTCAATTCATTGGGATTGCCTGCCTTGGTGGATTAAGTTTGAGCCTTGTATTTACATTAATGTCCGCGATTGCAGCAAAAGCACATCAGAATGCCGCAATAATGGCCATTCTCGGTTTTCCATTGATTATCCCACAATTATTATTATTGATCAGGCTTTCAAAATCAGCTTTTGGAGAAATTTTCCGCGAAGGAGCCCTGTTGCAAATCTCACTTTTATTAACGGGACTGGATTTGCTGGTTATTGTTTTATCAATTGTATTATTTCCTTTTTTGTGGAAAGAATGAGTATTCTTTATTAAATTACTAAATCATCTTACTATCTTCTGCCTGCTATTCTTCAATTTATGAATCAATTTTGATATTTTTCAAGAAGTTTTACATTTCTATTGAATTTAAATAAAAACGAATTTATCAGCGAAAGAATTAAGTAAAAGACAAGCATATTATCCTTAATTTTGCTCCACAAAAAAAACTTCATGAAATTAAAGTGGTGGAAGATATTGTGTATTGTTTTCCTTCTTATCACCTTCACTGCCGGCTTTCTGATCCCGGTTCCTATTATTGGAAATCTTCATCAAAGTATTCGCAATTTCTTTTTTCATGTTCCGATGTGGTTTGGGCAAATGGGACTCCTTACTCTATCGCTTGCTTATTCTATCGCTTATCTCAGAACCCAAAATCTCAAACATGATATTTATGCGTCAGAATTTGCAAAAACAGGAATTATTTTTGGAATTCTCGGATTAGCAACCGGGTCAATTTGGGCAAAATATACATGGGGTGAGTTTTGGAGTAATGATCCAAAACAAATTGCTGCGGCAATTGCTGTTTTGATTTACTTAGCGTATATCGTTTTGCGCAGTTCAATGACCGATATGGACAAAAGGGCCCGCGTTTCTTCTGTCTATAATATTTTCGCTTATTTTATTTATATACCGCTAATAATGATCCTGCCCCGGCTTGTGCAATCACTTCATCCCGGCGGAATGGAAGGCGCAAAAGGTGGCGGAAATCCTGCTCTCGGCGGAGATAGCCTCGATGCAACAATGCGTATGATTTTCTGGCCTGCGGTTTTTGGCTGGCTGCTTTTAGGAATCTGGATCAGCAGTTTAAAAATTCGTTTAAGCCTGCTTGCCAACAAAAATTTAATTCATGAATAAATTGTTTTTAAAGCGTTTGTGTATTGCCATCCTGCTATTTTTATTAACCCCATTAGCCAGGGCACAATCTGCCACTTCTAATATTGATGAAACAATGAGAAGCCACGATAAGATCTACGTCGTAATGACTGTTTGCATTGTGATACTCGTGGTGTTTTTTTTATATTTAATAAGGATAGATAATAAAGTTTCAAAAAAGGAAAAATCTGCATAGCTTTTGCAGCTAATATTGCAAAAAAAATTACTGAAATCAACTGCTTAATAAAAAATAAACATCATGTCATCTAAAGTACAGTATAGTTTTTTTGAAAATGTAGAAAAAAGTTTTGATAAGGCCGCCGTTTTTACCCAATGGGATACAGGAATTCTTCAACAGATCAAACAATGTAACAGCGTATATCAAATGCGTTTTCCGATAAAAAGGGAAAACGGTGAAATCGTTACTCTGGAAGCATATCGTGTTCAACATTCGCATCATAAAACTCCCTGCAAAGGTGGAATCCGTTTTAGCAATGCGGTAAACCAGGACGAAGTAATGGCACTTGCTGCTTTAATGACTTACAAATGCGCTATCGTAAATGTTCCTTTTGGAGGCGCCAAAGGTGGAATAAAGATCAGTCCCAGAGATTATTCACCTTATGAGTTAGAAAAAATTACCCGTCGTTATACTGCCGAATTGATTAAAAAGAATTTTATCGGTCCGGGCACTGATGTTCCGGCTCCGGATTATGGAACCGGCGAAAGGGAAATGGCATGGATTCTTGATACTTATACCGCCATGCATCCGGGTGAAATTGATGCCGCTGCTTGTGTTACCGGAAAACCAGTTTCTCAGGGCGGCGTGCGTGGAAGAAGAGAAGCAACCGGACTTGGAGTATTTTACGGTCTTACTGAAATATGCAACATGTCGAGCCTCATGGATAAAGCCGGATTAGCAACAGGCGTAAAAGGAAAACGCGTTTGTGTGCAGGGATTAGGAAATGTTGGTTACCATTCTGCATTATTTTTTCAGCAGGCAGGTGCCATCATTGTTGGTTTGGCAGAAATGGAAGGTGCCATCAAAAATTATAATGGCCTTGACGTAGAACAAGTTTGGCTTCATCGCAAGAAGACAGGTTCGATACTTAATTTTCCGGGAGCAGAAAATTTTGCAAAATCTTCAGACGCTCTTGAAATGGAGTGCGATATTTTAATTCCTGCTGCTCTTGAAAATGTGATCAATGGCGAAAATGCAGGACGTATCAAAGCGAAAATAATTGGTGAAGCAGCAAATGGACCTTTAACTCCCGAAGCGGATGAAATTTTAAATCCAAAAGGAGTTTTGATCGTTCCTGACATGTATCTTAATGCCGGTGGCGTTACCGTTAGTTATTTTGAATGGTTGAAAAACCTGAGCCACGTTCGGTATGGACGTTTGGAAAAAAGATTCACTGAAAATATGAATCATCATATTGTAAATCAGGTGGAAGAATTAACCGGAAAAACTATTACACCAACAGAAAGAGATTTTATTCTTCATGGTGCTGACGAGGTGGACCTGGTAAGAAGCGGACTGGAAGAAACGATGATCGCAGCAACACGTGAAATTGTTGATATCTGGCAAAAAACACCTGCAATTCCGGATTTGAGAACCGCAGCTTATGTTTGTGCGATCAATAAGGTAGCTACTTCATATGCTGAATTAGGGATTTTTCCATAAAGAATTACATCTGATCGTTTCAGAAACTTTAGGACAATTAGGCTTTTATTTTCTTTTTTCAAAAGGAAAATAACTTACCTTTGCCGCCCAAATTAAAAATTTTATTCACAAAAAAACACGATTAATGCAGAATTATGAATTGATGGTGATTTTTACCCCGGTGCTTTCTGAAGAGGAATTTAAAGCCGCTCAGAAGAAATTCACTTCGCTCGTTACTGAAAACGGCGGTGAGGTTGTGCACGAAAATCCATGGGGACTAAAATCACTGGCTTACCCCATCCAGAAAAAAACAACCGGTTTATACTGGGTTCTGGAATATGCGGCGCCAACCGACTTCAATGAAAAGCTGAAAACCCAGCTTTTGCGTGACGAAACAGTAATTCGTCACATGTTCACTGCACTTGACAAATACGCCGTCGAGTACAATGCAAAAAAGAGAAAAGGCGTACCAACAGGAATTGAAAAAGCGGAGGTAATCAATGGCTAAAGCAAACGAAATCAAATACCTGACGGCAATAAAAGCCGAAAAAAGGCCAAAGAAATATTGCCGTTTCAAAAAACTGGGCATCAAATACATTGACTATAAGGACGCCGATTTTTTGAAAAAATTCCTGAACGAACAAGGAAAATTACTTCCTCGCCGCATTACCGGTAATTCTTTGAAATACCAGCGCAAAGTGAGCGAAGCCGTAAAAAAAGCCCGTCAAATGGCGATTCTTCCTTACGTAACAGATTTAATGAAATAATTTTTTTTCACCACCCTAATCCGCCTTCGGTGGAGAAAGATTGTCAAAAGCAGTTTGGGTAAAAATGCAAACAAAATGCAGGTAATATTAATACAGGATGTAAATAATTTAGGAGGCGCCAACGAACTGGTAACTGTAAAAGATGGTTACGGCCGTAATTATCTGATTCCTCACAAATTGGCTGTAGAAGCTAATTCTTCTAATTTAAAACAATTTGAAGAACGCAAAAAACAACTGGCTAAAAAGGAAGAAAAACTTTTGGCAGAAATCAACAGTGTAATCAGTGTGTTGCAGGAATCTCCATTGAAAATCGGTGCTAAAACCGGTACCAGCGGAAAGATTTTCGGAAGCGTTACTTCTGTTCAGATAGCAAGAGCGATCCGCGAACAAAAAGGTTATGAAATTGACCGTCGCAAAATCACTATTCTTGATGAAGTAAAAGAGTTAGGAACCTATAAAGCTAAAATTGATTTTGGCAAAGGTCACGAAACAGAAGTTGAATTTGAAGTAATAGCTGAATAACTTCTCAGAAAAATATCTTTAAAAAACCCTGCGTTTCCGCAGGGTTTTTTATTGTCGTAAAATTAAAAACAATGGATTTGATCATTACTTCAAGGAAATCGTTTCACTATTTGTATTGAATTGTAAAAAGTACCAATTTATCCGTTGGTAAATAATTCGTTTTCACATGCACCATTCCATTCTTTTCTTTTTCCTCAAAATAAAAACCGGGAACCACTGCTTTTTCAAATTCTTCTTTTGATGAAAACTTTTTGATCTGTTTATTGTTTATCAAAACAGAAGAAGGTTTTTTAGAATGAACATCCAATAAATAAACACGCTTTTCATATTTGCCATTATAGCTTCCTGCTGCAGGATTAATTTTTACATCAATATTTTTATTTGCATTTACTTCAAGTAATGTTTTTGCAAAAGCTCCTTTGCGATGTTCTCTGCTAATTCCATCATCTTCATACATATTGAAAGAAGATTTTCCCGAAGGATAAATGTCAAGGGTTAATGTATCGGCGCGCCTTTCGCCATCGTAATTCATTTCTGGATACATGGGAATAATAGCTCCTGCTTTTACAAATAACGGCAGCTTATCAAGAGG
>Ga0134125_10009395_pt1 | contig 11015 bp, 5 predicted proteins | sample KB31751_FD_96464 | JGI IMG/M metagenome (GOLD analysis project Ga0134125, IMG submission 96464) | Terrestrial soil microbial communities with excess Nitrogen fertilizer from Kellogg Biological Station, Michigan, USA - KB3-175-1 | ecosystem: Environmental > Terrestrial > Soil > Unclassified ...
ATCCCGACTCGCCCTACCGCGAGTACTACGTCTGGTCGAAGAAGCGGCCGCGCAACTGGAACCAGGGGATGGTCTTCCCCGGCGTGCAGAAAGAAACGTGGACGCGCGATCCCCTCGCGAAAGCGTTCTACTTCCATCGCTTCTACGACTTTCAGCCCGACCTGAACACCCACAATCCCGCCGTCAAGGAAGAGTTGATGCGGATCATGGGCTTCTGGCTGCAGCTCGGGGTCTCGGGCTTCCGCATGGACGCGGTGCCGTTCCTGATCGAGCGCAAGGGAGCCGGCGTGAAGCCGACGCGCGACTACGAGCTGCTGCACGAGATGCGCGACTTCCTGCAGTGGCGCTGCCGCGACGCGATCATGCTCGCCGAGGCCAACGTGCCGCCGGGCCAGAGCATGCAGTACTTCGGCGAGCAGGGAGACCGGCTGCAGATGATGCTCAACTTCTGGGTGAACCAGCGGATGTTCTACACGCTGGCGACCGGCGACACCGCGCCGCTGAAGGAGGCGCTCGTCGCCACCTACGAGCGCCCGTATGCGGCGCAGTGGGGCATCTTCCTGCGCACGCACGACGAGCTCGATCTCGGGCGGCTCACCGAGCTGCAGCGCGCGCGCGTGTTCGAGGCCTTCGCCCCGGAGAAGCGGATGCAGCTGTACAACCGCGGCATCCGGCGCCGCCTCGCGCCGATGCTGAACAACGATCGCCGCCGCATCGAGCTGGCCAACAGCCTGATGTTCACGCTGCCGGGCACGCCGGTGATCCGCTACGGCGACGAAATCGGGATGGGTGACGACCTGCGGCTGCCCGAGCGCTACGCGGCGCGGACGCCGATGCAGTGGTCGTCACACCGCCACGGCGGTTTCACCTCCGGCCGGCGCGTGCTCCGCCGCCTCGTCAACGATCCGATCTACGGATACCGCCACGTCAACGTCGCCGATCAGCGGCGCGACCCGAACTCGCTCCTCAACTGGACGGAGCGGATCATCCGCACGCGCAAGGAGTGCGCCGAGATCAGCTGGGGGGACTGGAAGATCCTGCCGCGGCTGCCGGACCCGGTGCTCGGCATGCGCTACGACTGGAACGACCGCTCGACGATCGTTTTGCACAACTTCGCCGACCGGCCGTGCGCGGTGCGGCTGCACGTGGACGGCCCACAGCGGTGCCGGCTGGTCAACCTGCTCTCGCAGGACACGAGCGAAGCCGACGACAGCGGGCGCCACCTCGTCCAGCTCGAGCCCTACGGCTACCGGTGGTTCCGCGTCGGCGATCTCGAGCGCCCTATCGCGGATCAGAAAACGCTTCAGAGCTGATCTCGCGCCACTCGCCCGGCTGCAGCGTGCCCAGCTCGATCGGCCCGTAGGCCACGCGCAGCAGCCGCGTGACCTCGCGATCGATCGCCGCGAACAGCCGGCGGATCTCGCGGTTCTTTCCCTCGGTCAGCTCGACGATCAGGTGGGTCTCGCGGCGCGAGCGCTTGCGGATCTCGACGCGGCTCGCGGCCAGGCCGCCGACGCCGCGCTCGAGCGTCTCGCGCTGCGCGTCGCCGACCTCGCCGCGCACGGTCACCACGTAGCGCCGCACGATCGCATTGGCGGGATCGGTGAGGGCATCGGCGAGCCGCGTGTCCGAGGTCAGCAGCAGCAGACCCGCCGTGGCGAGATCCAGCCGGCCGACCGCGACGAGCCCGTCAGCCGCCTCACCCAGCACGTCGAAGACCGTCCGCCGTCCCTGCGGATCGCGCCGCGTCGTCACCGTTCCGCGCGGCTTGTGGAAGGCGATCGTCCGCCAGGCCGGCGCCGGCTGCGTTTTTCCGGCAACCGCGATGGCGTCGCGCTCGGGCACGACCGGCGCCAGCGGATCGGTCACGACGCGGCCGTTCACCGTCACCGCGCCGGCGCGAACCAGCCGCTGAGCCTCGCTGCGCGACGCCAGGCGCAGCTTCGACATGGCGCGCTCGAGCGCGACATGACCCGCCTTCGCCGCTCCGCGGCTACGGCGTGGCAGGCCCGCCTTCGGGGCTCCGCGGCTACGGCGTGGCAGGCCCGCCTTCGCCGCTCCGCGGCTACGGCGCGGCAGGCCGCAGAGATGCCTCGTCATCCCATAGAATTGTGCTCCATGCCGACTACCTCGCGCCCTCTTGCCGTCGCCGTGCTCGTCCTCGCCGCCGCCTGCAGCCGCAGCGAAGCGCCCGCGCAGTCCGCCGCGCCAGCCGCCGGCCCATCGGGCGGCGCCGCGACGTCCGCGTCAGCCTCGACAATCTCGTCCGGGGCGCTGCCGGCGCCGGCGGTTCCGCTGCCGTCGATGCCGAAGCTCGATCCCGCGGTGATCCTCCAGCACATCAAGGTGCTCTCCTCCGACAAGTTCCAGGGACGCGCGCCCGGAGGCATCGGCGAGGACCTGACGGTCGGCTACCTCGAAACGCAGTTCAAGGATCTCGGCCTCAAGCCGGGCAACCCCGACGGCACCTACGTCCAGAAGGTCCCGCTCGTCGGCATCACCGGCGCGGAGAGGAAGCCGCTCGTCTTCACGAAGGGGGCGCAGACGCTGGCACTCACGTGGAAAGACGATGTGGTCGCGTGGTCGAAGCACGTGGCCGACGTCGCGGAGATCGACAAGTCGGACGTCGTCTTCGCCGGCTACGGCATCGAGGCGCCGGAGTTCGGCTGGAACGACTTCAAGAACATCGACGTGAAGGGCAAGACCATCGTCGTCCTCGTCAACGATCCGCCGATCCCCGATCCTGCCGACGCATCGACGCTCGACGCGAAGATGTTCGGCGGCAGGGCGATGACCTATTACGGGCGCTGGACCTACAAGTTCGAAGAAGGAGCCCGGAAGGGAGCGGCGGCGGTGCTGATCGTGCACGAGACCGTGCCGGCCGCCTATCCCTTCTCGGTCGTGCAGGGCAACCTCGGCGAGAAATTCGACACCATCGCACCCGACAAGAACATGAGCCGCTCGAACATCGAGGGCTGGATCACCGTCGACGCGGCGCGAAAACTGTTCACCATGGCGGGGCAGAACTTCGACGAGCTGAAGAAGAAGGCGCTGAGCAAGGACTTCACCGCCGTGCCGCTCGGCGTGCAGGCGAGCATGGGGATCAAGAACACCCTGCGCAACGTCAATTCGCGCAACGTCGTCGCGACGCTCGAAGGCAGCGACGCGTCGCTGAAGGACGAGTACGTCGTCTACACGGCGCACTGGGACCACCTCGGCGTGGGCGAGGCGGTGAACGGCGACAGGATCTACAACGGGGCGCGCGACAACGCCGCCGGCGTCGCGCTGATGCTGGAGGTGGCGCGGCAGTTCACGAAGGTGCAGCCGCCGCCGAAGCGCTCGATCCTCTTCACCATGGTCACGGCGGAAGAGCAGGGGCTGCTCGGATCGCAGTACTACTCGGTGACGCCGCTCTATCCGCTGGCGAAGACCGTCGCCGACATCAACATCGACTCGCCGAACGTGTTCGCTCCTTCAAAAGACGTCACGGTCATCGGCATGGGCGCCTCGGATCTCGACGACTACCTGCAGCAGGCGGCGCAGGAACAGGGGCGGACGCTCCGTCCCGATCCCGAGTCGGAGAAGGGCTACTACTACCGCTCCGATCACTTCAATTTCGCCAAGCAGGGAGTGCCGGCGCTGTACATCGAGAGCGGCCACGACGCGGCCGGCGACAAGCCCGCGGACTATCTGAAGAAGAAGCTCGACGACTACGAGACACACAACTACCACGCGCCGTCGGATGTCGTGAAGCCGGACTGGGACCTGTCGGCGGCGGCGCAGGACGGCCAGCTCGTGTTCGCCGTCGGCTATCGCGTGGCCAACGCGGGCAAATGGCCCGAGTGGAAGCCTGGCAACGAGTTCCGGGCGAAGCGGGAGGAGATGCTGCGGAAGTAACAGGAGTAGGAGTATGTCTTACAACGTACGTTTGAGTACGTTCAAGTACTTCAAATTACGTCGATTTTGTTATTGATGTCTCGTTTTGGTAATGGCACACGGGGTCAGGACCGACTACCCGTTTTCGACTAAGTTATTGAAATAAAAGCTGTTTGTGGGCGAGCTCAGCGGAGGCATCCGGGTTGCTATTACCCGGCCCGGAGGCTTTTCGCGATGCAGCGATATACCTTGGCGGCGGTTGCGGTTCTGCTCGTCCTGTTCCCTGCGCAGCGGGCGCTGCAGGCGGACCAGACGCTCTACACCATTCAAGACCTCGGTCAGACAGCCGACGGTCGCACCCCCACGGTCACGGGCTTGAATGCCAAGGGCCAGTTGTCGGGTTACGTGTGGCTGGAGGACTTCAGCGCGACCCGCGCGGTCCGCTTCACCGACGGCTTCGGTTGGCAGTACCTGCCCGGACTCGACACGATGTACAGCGTCGCGACCGGCATCAACACGTACGGTGACCTGGTCGGGTACCGCCTGGTTGGCAGCCAGTTCGTGGCGTTCCGCTACCGCGACGGCAGCGGCGTCGAAGACATCCTGCCGCTCGCCGGCAACGGCGCGAGTTTCGGATACGCGATCAACGACAACGGCGTCGTCGTCGGCGAGTCCGACTCGACGTTCGAGTCGGTCGGGTTCCGCGCCGATCCGCAGCTGCCGGCGCAGCAGGTGCGGCCGTTCGCGAAACTGTGCGCCATCAACAACGACGGCACCGTCGTCGGCTACGGCGCGGCTCCGCCCCCCGGGAACCTGCACAGCTATCGGCTGGACACGGCCGGCAACCTGACCGACGTGAGCGGCTTCGACGGTCCGGAGAGCTTCAGCATCGCCTGCGCGCTGGACGAGAACGGACGCTTCGGCGGCCAGGCGGCGCAGGGCGTGTCAACCCGTGCCTTTGCCTACACCAGCAACGGCATGGTCAATCTCGATGTGTTCGCGTCGCCGCTCAGCGGCACCCAGGCGATCGCCGCGGGCCGCAGCGTCGGCTACTACTACCGCGAGGACTTCACGCAGCGCGCCTTCATGCACACCGACGAGACCGGCTCGGTCGATCTCAACTCGGTGCTTCCCGCCGACTCCGGCTGGGAGCTCCTCTCTGCGGACGGCGTCAATGCGGCCGGGCAGATCGTCGGCTCGGCGCTGAAGAACGGCGTCGCCACCACCTACCGGCTGACGCCGGCCGCGGCGACGCATGACACCACGCCGCCGGTGTTCACCAGCCTGACCGCCACGCCGTCGATCATCTTCCCGCCGAAGGGACAGAAGGTGACCGTCACGGTGTCGGGCGAGGCGACGGATGATTCGGGCGTGATGCCGGTCTGCAAGCTGACCAGCGTCACCGGACCCGGCGCGGCCGGAGTGGACTTCGAGGTCACCGGCGCGAACACGGCATCGGTCGCCGCCGTCGGCGGCCGCACCTACAGCATGAACGTCACCTGCGTCGATGCCTCGGACAACGCGGCGTCGCAGTCGGTGGACGTCTTCGTCAAGCCCGACACGACCGCGCCGGTCATCGCCAGCGTGACGGCGACGCCGTCGACGATCTGGCCGCCGGACGGCAACATGAAGCCGGTCACGGTGAACGTGACGGCAAGCGACGATGTGGACGACCAGCCGCTCTGCTACCTGAGCGACGTCACCGCGGCCGGCGCGGCGGCGGGCGACTCGGTCATCCGCGGCACCTTCTCGGCGGACGTGCGCGCCGTCGGCGGCCGCACCTACGCGATGAACGTCAGCTGCTCCGACCGCGCCGGCAACCACAGCGCGCGCTCGGTGAACGTCGTGGTCCCCCCGGACACGACGGCGCCGGTCATCACCGAGCTCTCGGTCACGCCGAATGCCATCTGGCCGCCGGACGGCAGCATGAAGGCGGTCACGGTCTCCGTGACGGCAAGCGACGACGTGGATAATCAGCCGCGGTGCTACCTGAGCGGCGTCACCAGCGCGGGCGCGGCGACGGGCGACGCCGTCATCCGCGGCACCTTCTCTGCGGACGTGCGCGCCGTGGGCGGCCGCACCTACGCGATGAACGTCAGCTGCTCCGACAGCGCAGGCAATCAGAGCGCGCGCTCGGTGAACGTCGTGGTCCCCCCCGATACGACAGCGCCGGTCATCACCGAGCTGTCGGTCACGCCGAACGTGATCTGGCCGCCGAACGGCAAGATGGTGCCGGTGCAGGTGAGCGTCAGCGCCACCGACGACGTCGACGCGGCTCCGTCCTGCGCGCTGAGCTCGATCAGCGGATCGTCGGCGGACTCGGTCATCACCGGCGCCTTCACCGCGAACGTGCGGGCACTGAAGAGCAACGACAACGACGATCGCGCCTACGTGCTGACGGTGACCTGCAGCGACCGCGCGAAGAACAAGTCATCGCGGACGGTGAACGTCGTCGTGACCAAGAACGATCCGTCGATGAACTACTCGGGCAAGCCCGGCAAGGGCAACTCCGGCAAATAGTCCGACCTTCCGATAAACCCGGGCGCCAGGTATACCGTCCAACGGTATACCTGGCGCCATGACCACTCCGCTCACCCCTCAGGCCTTCCAGATCCTCCTGTCGCTCGCCGACGGGCGCGACCTTCACGGCTACGCCATCATCCAGGACGTCGCGGCGCGGACCGACCGCGAGATCCAGCTGACCGCCAGCACGCTCTACGCGGCGATCAAGCGGATGCTCGATGCCGGGGTCATTGCCGAGGTGGACGCGCCGGCGGACAGCGGCGGCGCGCCGCGGCGCTGTTATCGCATCACGAAAGCCGGACGCCTGCTGGCCCGGCAGGAGGCGGAGCGGCTCGCGCGCGCGGTGGCGATGGCGCGCGACAAGGACCTGCTCCCGCGCAAGGCATGATCGCGCTCTATCGCCTGGCGCTGCGCGTGTTCCTGCCGTCGCTCTTCGAGCGGCTGCGCGACGAGGCGATCGAGACGTCGGCGCGCCTGGCGGAGGATGCGCGCCGCCAGGGCTTCGGCGCCTGGCTCCGCTACTGGCTCATCGAGTTCCACTCGCTCGCCCGCACGTCGTGGCGCGAGCGCCCCCCACGAAAGGCGTCCCACGTCATGTCGACTCTGGTCCAGGACATCCGCTACAGCCTGCGGCTGCTCGTGCGCACACCGGGCGTCACCCTCGTCGCCCTGCTGACGCTTGCGCTCGGCATCGGCGCCAACACCGCGATCTTCAGCATCGTGAACGGCGTGCTGCTGCGCCCGCTCGACTACCCCGATCCGGATCGCCTGTATTACATCCAGCACGTCCTGCTCTCGGACCGGTCGCAGCAGGGCAGCACCACGCCCGGCAACTTCTACGACATCCAACGCGCCGTGACGAGCATGCGGCTGACGGCGATCCAGACGTCGACCGCGACGCTCACCGGACGCGGTGAGCCCGAGCGGATTCAGGGCGTCGGCAGCGCCGGCAGCATCCTCGAGGTGCTCGGCGTGGCGCCGCAGATCGGGCGGATCTTCACCGAGGGCGACGATCGGATCGGCGCGCCGAAGGTGGTGGTCATCAGCGATCGGCTGTGGCGGCGGCTCTTCGACGCCCGTCTCGACGCGCTCGGCCAGACGCTGATGCTCGGCGGCGAACCGCTGGCGGTCGTCGGCGTGATGCCGCGCGGCTTCACGTTCCCCGACACCACGATCGACGTCTGGGCGCCGATGCAGATGAACGCGGACATGCGGGCGTCGCGCAGCGAATACTTCCTGACCCTCGTCGGGCGTCTCGCGCCTGGAGCGACTCCTGGCGCCGCGCGGGCCGAGCTCGACGCCATCATGGAGCGGCTGCGGAAGGAATATCCGCAGGCCAACGGCACGCTGGGCCTCGACGCGCAGCCGCTGCGCGAGGCGCTGGTCGGCGACGTGAGCGACCTGCTCTGGATCCTGATGGCGAGCGTCGGCTGCGTGCTGCTCATCGCCTGCGCCAACCTCGCCAACCTGCTGCTGGCCCGTGCGACGGGGCGCAGCCGCGAAATCGCGGTGCGGCAGGCGATCGGCGCCGCGCGCGGACGCCTCGTGCGCCAGCTGCTCGTGGAGAGCCTGATGCTGGCGCTGCTCGGCGGCGTGGCCGGCGTGCTGGTCGGCAAGCTGTTCCTGAATGCGCTGGTCGCCTGGCTGCCGGCGGGGATACCGCGCCTCGAGCAGGCGTCGGTGGACCTGCATGTGCTGACCTTCACGCTCGTCACGACGGCGCTGACCGGGCTGTTCTTCGGGCTGGCGCCGGCGCTGCAGCTCTCGGGGAACCCGCCGGCGATGGTGCTGCGCAACGACGTGCGGACGTCGACGGGGCGCGCGCCGCTGCGGGCGCTGCTGGTCATCGCCGAACTCGCCGTCGCCGTGGTGCTGCTGACCGGGGCGGGCCTGCTGATTCGCAGCTTCGTCCTGGTGCAGCGCGTCGATCCCGGCTTCAAGACCGATCGCGTGCTCACCTTCCAGACGCGGATGGAAGGGCCTGCCTACCAGAAGGCGGCGGTGCGCATCGCGTTCGTGAACGGCATCGTCGATCGCCTGAAGACGCTGCCGGGCGTCACCGAGGCGGCCGCCAGCAGCTACGCCCCGATTGTCGGCCGCGGCACCGGCGCGTGGTTCAACATCATCGCGCGTCCATGGCCGCCGGGGACGACGCCACCCGGCGTGCCGTACCGCGTCATCACGGCCGACTATTTCAAGGCCATGCAGATTCCGCTGCTGCGCGGGCGGCTGCTCACGGATCGCGACGGGCTCAACGGGACGCCGTCGGTCGTGATCAGCGAATCGCTCGCCCGGCGGTTCTGGCCGAACGAGGATCCGGTCGGCGCCGACATCTACCTGGGCGCGCCCGACAACAAGCTGTTCGACCGTGCGGCAGTCGTCGGCGTCGTCAAGGACGTGCAACTCTCGGGGCTGGGCGGCAGCCTGACCGACGCCGTCTACGGCCTCAACACGTTGATGCCCTGGTGGCGCAACTTCACCTTCACCGTCCGCACCTCGGGCGAGCCGCTGTCGCTGGCGGCGTCCGCGCGGCAGATCGTACGCGACGCGGACCCGTCGATTGCGACGACCGGGATGCAGGCGATGACCGATATCATGCGCACGTCGATCGCGCCGACACGCGCGTCGATGCTGCTGCTGGCGCTGTTTGCCGGCGTGGCGCTGGTGATGGCGGCGGTCGGCGTGTTCGGCGTGATGTCGTACGCGGTGAACCTGCGCACACGCGAGATGGGGATCCGCCTGGCGCTCGGCGCACGCCCCGCCGAGGTGCGGCGGATGGTGGTCGCCGACGGCATGAAGCAGGCGATCGTCGGCGTGATCATCGGCGCGGCCGCCGCCTCATGGGTCACGCGCACGATGTCGTCGATGCTGTTCGGCGTGTCCCCCGGCGATCCCGCGACGCTGGCGCTGGCGTCTTCCGTGCTGCTCGTCACCGCCGCCCTCGCGTGCTACATGCCCGCGCGCCGCGCCACGCGCGTCGATCCTCTGGTAGTGCTGCGCGCGGAGTAGGGCGCGCTCGTGTGGCTCCGGCTTTAGCCGGAAGAGTGAGCGCGCGTCAGACCCGCAGCAGCGTCGCCGGATTCGTGCGCGAGGCGGTGACGGCGGGAAGCAGCGTTGCCGCGACGGCGACGATCAGCATCACCGCCGCGGCGCCGCCCAGGACGAGCGGGTCCGTGCGCGACGTGTCGAAGAGCAGCGACTGCAGCGAGCGCGCGCCGATGACGGCGGCGAGCCAGCCGACGGCGATGCCGACGGCGGCCAGCGCCATCGCCTCGCGCAGGATCATCGCGGTGACGCCGCCCGGCCGCGCGCCGATCGCAATCCTGATCGCCATCTCGCGGCGGCGTACTGTCACCGCGTGTGAGAAGGCGGCGTAGAGGCCGACCGCGCCGACCAGCAGCGCGAGTCCGCTGAAGAGCGCGAGCAGCGCCGTCCCCAGGCGCCACGGCCGCATCTGGCGATCCAGTAATTGCGCGTACGGACGCACGCGGACGAACGGCACGTCGGCGCGGCTCCCGACGACGGCGCGGCGAATCGCCGGCGCGACGGCAGCCGCGTCCGCGTCGACCCGCAACAGCAGGCCCCACGCGCCGCGATCGGAATTGGGCACGAACGGCGGCACCGGCACCTGCGAGAACGGCACGAAATACTGCATCAGGTGATCTTCGTTGCCGGTCGGCACGAGCGATCGTTGACGCATGTCGTGCGCGACTCCGACGACCTGCCGGCACGGCACGGACGGCCCGGGCGTCGGCGGACCGGTGGCCGTCTCCGGATCGAAATTCGGCTCGAACCCGACGCGGATGCACTTGCCGATCGCGCTCTCGCCGGGCCACACCGTGCGCGCCATCGTCTCGTTGACGACGACCACCGGCGCGCCGCGATCGTCGCTCGCGGCCAGCTTCCGCCCTTCGACGATGCGGATGCCGAGGATGTCGAACAGCTCGGGCGTCGCCGCCTGCAGGAACGGCAACTGGCGATCGACGCTGGGCGGATCCGCGAGGCCGGGCACGCTGATCGGCGGCACGTTGAAGCCCGAGAACGGGATCGCCGCGATCGGCGTCGCGGCGCGGACGCCCGGAATCGCGCGCACGCCGTCGAGCGCGTCGTCGAACAGCCGCCCGAGCGGCTTGCCCGGGCCCGGCTCGACGTCGACGACGAGCACTCCGTCCATCGAGATGCCGAAGTCCTGCGCGAGCAGGTTGTAGAGGCTGCGGCCGAACAATCCAGCGCCGGCCAGCAGGACGACCGACAGCGCCGTCTGCAGGACGAGCAGCCCGGTCTGAACGCGCGACCGCCGAGCGCTCTGATGCTCGGGGGTGTCGATGCCGCCCGAGAGATGACGCGGGATGTTCGAGGCATTGGCCAGGCCCGTCGCGATCGCCGCGATCGCGCCCGCGCCAACCGCGGCAAGGATCGCAGCGCCGCCGGTGAAGTCGGACGCCGCCACGCCCGGCAGCAGCAACGCCCGGACGGCGCCGTCGAACCACGAGGCGAGGAGCAGTGACGCCGCGGTGGCGGCAACCGACAGGAGCGCGGCTTCGCCGAAGGCGTGGCGAAGCAGGCGCGCTCGCGATGCCCCCAGCGCCGCGCGGATCGCGAAGTCGCGGCGCCGC
>Ga0134125_10009396_pt1 | contig 11013 bp, 5 predicted proteins | sample KB31751_FD_96464 | JGI IMG/M metagenome (GOLD analysis project Ga0134125, IMG submission 96464) | Terrestrial soil microbial communities with excess Nitrogen fertilizer from Kellogg Biological Station, Michigan, USA - KB3-175-1 | ecosystem: Environmental > Terrestrial > Soil > Unclassified ...
CCGTTCACTGTTCACTGTTCACTGTTCTGTCCACTGTTCACGTCCCTCACTGCACCAGCTCCGGCTGTTCCCCCCCCTCGCCCGCTTCCTCCGCCGGCAGCACGCTGGCCGCGGCCACAAAGTCGCCTTCTTCCAGACGCAGGATGCGCACCCCCTGGGTGTTGCGCCCGGCTTCGCGGATCGAGCTGGCGTCGCAGCGGATGATCTTGCCCTGCTGCGAGATCACCATCACCTCCGGCGCTTCGCCTACCGCCATCACCGCCACGATCTTCCCCTTCTTGTCGGTGGTCTTGATGTTGATCACCCCTGAGCCGCCGCGCGACTGCTTGCGGTACTCCGACAGCGGCGTGCGCTTCCCGTAGCCGCCCTCGGTCACGCTCAGGATCAGCTGGTTGGCGTCACTGGTGACCTCCATGCCGATGATCCCGTCGCCCTCGCCCAGCGACATGCCGCGCACTCCCGCCGCCTGCCGCCCCATGGGACGCACGCCCGATTCCGGGAAGCGGATGCTCTTGCCTTCCCGCGTGGCCAGGAAGATCTCGCTCTTGCCGTCGCTCAGCTTGGCCTTGACCAGATCGTCGCCCTTGTCCACGCCCATGGCGATAATTCCGCCGGCGCGCGGGTTCGAGAAGTCCTTGACCTTCGACTTCTTGATCGTGCCGCCGCGCGTGACCATGACGATGAACTCGTTCTCGACCTCGAGATCCTTCACCGGCAGCAGGGCGCGAACCTCCTCGCCCTCCTGCAACGCCACCAGGCTGTGGATGGCCTTGCCCTTCGCCGTGGCGCCGGCATCGGGAATTTCGTAAACCTTCAGCCAGTACACGCGGCCGGTGTTGGTGAACACCAGAATGTAGCTGTGGGTGGAGGAGACGAACAGATGCTCGACGAAATCCTCCTCGCGCGTCCCCGCGCCCCGCCGCCCTCCGCCCCCGCGCCGCTGCGAACGGTAGGTGGAAATGGGGGTGCGTTTGAGGTAGCCCGAGTGCGTGATGGTGATCGCCACCACCTCTTCCTTGATCAGATCCTCGAGCTCGATTTCGGCCGCCGCGTCCTGAATCTCGGTGCGCCGCGGATCCTTCTCCCCGCCGTAGTCCTTGCGGATCTCCTTCAACTCATCCGCAATCACCCCGCGCAGTTTCTTATCACTGGCCAGAATGGATTCCAACTCCGCAATGCGCAGCCGGATCTCGGCCAATTCGTCGAGAATCTTCTGCCGCTCCAGCCCGGTGAGCCGGTGCAACTGCATGTCGAGAATCGCCTGCGCCTGCTTCTCCGAAAGCTCAAACTTCGACACCAGGCCCTCGCGCGCCTCGCGCGGGCTCGCCGAAGCGCGGATCAGCTTGATGACCGCGTCCAGGTGGTCGAGGGCGATCTTGTAGCCCTCCAACACGTGCTCGCGCTCGCGCGCCTTGCGCAACTCGAAGATGGTGCGGCGGCGCACCACGTCCACCCGGTGGTCGAGAAAGTGCTGCAGCGCCTGCACCAGCCCCATCTCGCGCGGCTGCCCGTTGGCCACCGCCAGCAGGATCATCCCGAAGCTCGACTGCAGCGCGGTGTGCTTGTACAACTGGTTGAGGATCAGCTCCGGCTGCTCGCCCCGCTTCAATTCCAGCACGATGCGCATGCCGTCGCGGTCGCTTTCATCGCGGATGTCGCTGATCCCCTCGATGCGCTTCTCCTGCACCAGCTCCGCGATGCGCTCGATCAGCCGCGCCTTGTTGACCTGATACGGAATTTCGGTGATGACGATCGCCTTGCGGTCTTTGCCCACCGCCTCCGTCGCCGCCCGCGCGCGCACCAGAAACGAACCGCGCCCGGTGGCGTAGGCCTGTTGAATGCCGCCACGCCCATGGATGATGCCCCCGGTGGGGAAATCCGGCCCCTGCACGTGCTTGAGCAAATCCACCAGCGAAGCCTTGGGGTTGTGCAGCAGCTCCAGCGCGGCGTTGAGCACCTCGGTGAGGTTGTGCGGCGGTATCTTGGTGGCCATGCCCACCGCGATCCCGTCGGAGCCGTTGATCAGCAGGTTGGGGATGCGGGTGGGCAGCACCAGCGGTTCTTCGGTGCTCTCATCGAAATTGGGCACCATGTCCACGGTGTCCTTATCGATGTCGCGCAGCATCTCCTCGGCGATCTTGGTCAACCGGGCTTCGGTGTAGCGGTAGGCGGCGGGCGGATCGCCGTCCACCGAACCGAAGTTCCCCTGCCCATCCACCAGCAGGTAGCGCAGGTTGAAGTCCTGGGCCATGCGCACCAGCGAGTCGTACACCGGCGCGTCGCCGTGCGGATGGTACTTCTTCAGCACTTCGCCCACCACGCCGGCGCACTTCGAGTACTTCTTGTTCGACAGCAGCCCTTCGCTGTGCATGGCGAAGAGAATGCGGCGATGCACCGGCTTGAGCCCGTCGCGCACGTCCGGCAGGGCACGCCCGACGATGACCGACATGGCGTAGTCGAGATACGACCGGCGCATCTCGTCTTCAATATTTACGGGCTGGTACGGCTTGCCTCCCGGCGGGTCGGTGGGGCCATTGCCGCCAAGTGGAATCTGGGTCGGATCGTCAGCCATAAACTCTTATTTTACAGAAGCTTAGACCAAATGGCCAGCCCTCCTTCCACCTCCGCCGCTGGGTCAATCCACACGCCAGGTAGCGCAACCTTTACTACCCGTCGGGGTACTCAGATGTATGAGCCCTGCTCGCTCAGTGGCAACCGTGGCACTACTGGCCGCCTGCGGCTGCCTGCTGGCCGCCACCCGCCCGCCTGCCGCCACCAGCGACAACGACCAGGCGCGCATCGTCGCCGCCGTCAATCGGCTGACCTGGGGCGCGCGCCCGGGCGAGATTGAGGCGATCGAGAAATTGGGGCTGAAGAAATGGCTCGATCAGCAGTTGCACCCGGAAAAAATTCAGGAAGACCCCGACCTGGCAGCCCGACTGGACCCGCTGACCAGTCTGCGCATGACGCCGGCGGAGTTGATCGCCTCCTACCCCGACGGTGGGGCCATTCGGCAAATGGCCATGGGCAAGCGCCCGCTGCCACAGGACCCGGAGTTGCGCGCCATCGTCGAACGTGAAGTGGCAAAGTTTCGGGCGCGTAAGGATGGCTCGGCCGATCCGGCAGCCAATACCGCGATGGCCGCACCCGGACCCCGCCTGCAACCGGCACAATTGCCGTTGGCCCAGGCGCGCGACGTCATCTACCAGCGCCAGCCGCAGCAAATTCCCGCTTTCGATTTGCAGGCGGGCAAGTTGCTGCGCGCCGTTTACACCCGGCGTCAGCTTGTGGATGTGCTGACCGACTTCTGGTTCAACCACTTCAACATCTACCTGCGCAAGGGCGAAGAACCGGAGTTGATCGCCAGCTTCGAGCGCGACGCCATCCGCCCCCACGTGCTGGGCAAGTTCCACGATCTGCTGCTGGCCACCGCCGAGAGCCCGGCCATGATGTTTTATCTCGACAACTGGCAGTCGGTGGACCCGCGCGTCAATAAACGCGGCATCAACGAGAACTACGGCCGCGAACTGATGGAGCTGCACACGCTCGGCGTGGACACCGGCTATTCCCAGCAGGATGTCATCGCCGTGGCCCGCTGTTTTACCGGTTGGACCATCCGCCAGCCGGGGCGCCAGGCAACGTTCTTTTACAATGACCGGCTGCACGACCATGGCGCCAAAGTCGTGCTGGGACAGAAGATTGCCGCCGGTGGCGGGATGAGTGACGGCCTCAAGGTGCTCGATATCCTGGCCCGCAGTCCCGCCACCGCGCACCACATTTCCTACGAGCTGGCGCAGCGTTTCGCCGCCGACGATCCGCCGCCGGCGCTGGTGGATCGCATGACCCGCGCCTATCTGGGCAGCGACGGCGATCTGCGCAAAGTATTGCAGGCCATGCTCAGCGCGCCGGAGTTCTGGCAGGCGGCAGAGTCACGGGACAAGATCAAGTCCCCGCTGGAGATGGTGGTCTCGGCCCTGCGGGGCGTCAACGCGGAAGTAACCAACCCCATGGTGCTGACCCAGATCATCGCGGCCATGGGCGAACCGTTGTACGGCAAGGAGCCGCCGACCGGATACGCCAACACCGGTGCGGAGTGGGTATCAAGCAGCGGGCTGGTCAGTCGCATGCAGTTCGCGCAGCGATTGGCCAGCGGCCGTTTGCCGGGCGTGCAGGTGAACTGGCCGACGCTCACCGCCGGCGGACCGGTGGGCTTGGCGACCCTGCTCCTGCACGAACCGTTGTCGCCTGCCAGCCAGAGCGTGGTGGACACGATTCCGGCGGAGCGAACCCAGGAGTGGGCAGCGCTGGTCATGGGTGGGCCGCAGTTTCAGAAGAGGTGAGCAGCATGAGCCTGACGCGACGCATTTTCCTGAAAGACTCGGCGCTGGCCATGGTGGGCATCGGCATGTTGCCCTCCTGGCTGGCGCGCTCCGCCTGGGCGCAAACGCCTGGTGGACGCAAAAAGATCCTGGTGGCCATCTTCCAGCGCGGCGCGGTGGATGGGCTGAACGTGGTGATTCCCCATGGCGAGCGCAACTACTACGACCTGCGCCCGACGATTGCGGTTCCCCAGGGCCAGGTGCTGGACCTCGACGGCTTTTTCGGCCTGCATCCTTCGTTGCGGCCGATGTTGCCGCTCTGGAAGGATGGCGCGCTGGCCGCCATCCAGGCCGCCGGTTCCCCCGATCCGTCGCGCTCGCACTTTGACGCCCAGGACTTCATGGAATCAGGTACACCCGGCAACAAGGGCACCGACGACGGTTGGCTCAACCGCGCCCTGGGCCGCGCGCACCATCCTCCGGCCCTCTCGCCTTTGCGGGCGATCGCCATGGATGCCCAGCTCCCCCTGACGCTGCAGGGCGCAGCCCCGGCGGTGGCGATCGAGAACCTGCAGCAGTTCCGCCTCGGCGGACCCGAGGCGCTCTTTGCCAGCATGTATGACCAATCCTCCGATGCCCTGCTGCGTCCGGCCGGCGAGGATACCTTCCAGGCGCTCAAGCTGGTGCGCCAGTTGGATCCGGGTCGCTATCAACCGGCAGCCGGTGTCGAGTACCCCAACCATCCGCTCGGCAAAAGCCTGCGGCAGTTGGCGCAGCTGATCAAGGCCGATGTGGGCGTCGAGGTGGCGTTCGCCGACGTGGGTGGATGGGACCATCACGTCAATGAAGGTGGCGCCCAGGGGCAGTTGGCCTCCAACCTCGCCGGCTTCGGTGCCGCTCTCAGCGCCTTCTGGACCGACCTGGGATCGCGGCAACAGGATGTTCTGCTGGTCACTATGTCGGAGTTTGGCCGCACCGTGAAAGAGAACGGCAACCGCGGCACCGACCACGGCCATGCCAACGTGATGTTCGTCCTCGGCGGCGGGGTGAAGGGCGGCAAAGTTTACGGCGACTGGCCGGGGCTGGGCGGCGATCATCTGTACCAGAACCGCGATCTGGCCGTAACCACCGACTTCCGTACGGTGCTGAGCGAAGCGGTCGAGCGTCATCTGGGGGTGCGTGACATGGCGCAGGTGTTCCCCGGCTACCAGTCATCGGGCTACCGCAATTACCTATCCACCTGAATCCGGCGTCTGTTGTAGAGTGGAGGCACTATGCGAACTCGCGCGTTGTGTCTCTGCCTGTTGCTGGGCTCATGGGCCGCCGGTCAGGCGGCGGTCGCCGGCTTTCCGCCCAAGGTGGCGCCCGCGGATCTGGTGCTCCAGCACGGCGTGATGGCCACGCTTGACCCCTTGCAGCCGCAGGTCGAGGCGCTGGCGGTGCGCGGCAGTCGCATCGTCGCCATGGGCAGCAATGCCTCGATGGCGGCCTACATCGGCCCGCAAACGAAAGTGCTCGACCTGCACGGGGCGTTCGTGACGCCCGGCTTCATCGAAGGCCACGGCCATCTGATGAGCACCGGCGATGTGCAGATGGAGTTGCAGCTCGGCCCCGCTCCCAACTGGGACGCCATCGTCGCCATGGTCAAGGCAGCCGTGGCCAAAGCCAAGCCCGGCGAATGGATCCTCGGCTCCGGCTGGCAGCAGGCCAAATGGGACCGCGTCCCCCAGCCCAATGTGGACGGCCTGCCCATGCCCGCCACGCTCGACGCGGTCTCGCCCAACAACCCCGTCATGCTGACCCATGCCAGCGGCCACGGCATCTTCGTCAACGCCGCCGCGCTGAAGCTGGCCGGCATCACCCGCACCACCCCTGACCCGCCCGGCGGCAGCATCGTGCGCGACGCCCGGGGCAACGCCATCGGCATGCTGCGCGACACCGCCTCCGGTCTGGTACGCCGCGCCTACGGCCGCTACGAGGCCCAGCTTTCCCCCGCGCAGCGCGATGCCCAACGCGAGCGTGCCTTGCAATTGGCCGTGCAGGACGGGATCAGCAAGGGCATCACCACCTTCGTGGACATGGGCGAAGGCTTCTCCACCGTGGACTGGCTGAAACAACAGGCGGCCAAGGGCATACCTATGCGCCTGTACATCAACATTAACGGCGAATCGCCGGCCCAACTCGACGCCCACCTCGCCCAGTACAAAACCATCGGCTACGCCGACGACCACTTCACCGTGCGCGGCATCGGCGAGATCACCTCCGACGGCGCGCTCGGCACCCGCAGCGCCTGGTTCACCCAGCCCTACAGCGACGCCCCGGCCATCACCGGCAAGAACGTCGTCGCCATGTCCGACATCGCCGCCATGGCCCGCATCGCCGCCCGTGACGGCTTTCAGATCTCGGTGCACGCCATCGGCGACCGCGCCAACCACGAAACGCTCGACCTGTTCCAGAAGATCTTCACCGCCGATCCCGCCGCCCACAATCTGCGCTGGCGCATTGAGCACGCCCAGCACCTGCTCCCCGGCGACATCCCGCGCTTCGCGCAGATGGGCGTCATCCCCTCCATGCAATCCATCCACGCCTGTTCGGACGCCCCCATGGTGATGACCCGCCTCGGCGCCGAGCGCGCCCGCGATGGCGCCTACATGTGGCACACCCTGATCGCCTCCGGCGCCCTGGTGCTCGACGGCACCGATGCCCCTGTGGAAGACACCAACCCCATCCCCAACTTTTACTGTGGCGTCACCCGCGCCAATGCCCAAGGCAAATACCTGTTCCCCGAGCAGTCCCCCAGCCAGGCCAAAACCCGTATCGAGGAACTGCGCAGCTACACCTGGAACAACGCCTACGCCATCTTCGCCGACCGGGACCTCGGCTCCCTCTCAGTCGGCAAGCTCGCCGACCTCGATGTCATCAGCGGCAACCTCCTCACCCTCCCCGCCGCCGACATCCTGCGCACCCGTGTCCTCTACACCATCATCGGCGGCAAAATCGTCTACACCCTCCCCGGCGCCGCCGCCTGGCGCGCCGGCCAACTCTTCCCCCCCATGCCCGAATTCAACCACGTCAACTGAGTCAGGAATGGCCCATCAGTATTGCCGAGGCCGCCGTCTGGTCTGGTGACGCGAGCATGGCTTGTGGATCGTAATTAATGATGATCGTACCGCCGCAGGCGATGGGGAACTTGAGCGTCAACGCATTGGGACGGGCTGAAGGCGGCGCGTTGCGCTCTTCCAGAGATTTAAGGTCTTCGGCAGTGATCGGCGGTTGGCCCTTGGCAAAGCATGCCGACGGATCGGCCTGCACCTGCCCGTTGCGAGTGAGATCAATGCCATCAAGATGCAGATCGAGATTAAATAGACTGGCCATTGTCGAAAAATGATCCTCGGAGGACGCCCCGGCCGTCTGGGCGTAAATGTGCAGCTTGACCGCCCCATCGCCGGCCGGCAGGGGCAGCCATTGAAATCCGCTGTCACTCACCAGCCGCAAGCGGGAGAAGTCGTTGATGACGTAGGGCAGCACTTGGGCCAGTCCCAAGGTAACGTCATTGCCGACGGTCGATTGATTGAGGAGCGAATAGTGGCGACCGCTGAGCAAGTTGTCGTAGTCGTCGTTTTGCTGTGGGATGGTGCGCGGCACGCAGGGATAGCCCAACAATCTGGTAAACGGCAAAGTGAAGGAACAGTGGACCCGGGGATCGTCCAATGCCCTGGGGAGCGCAAACCGCGGCGGCATGTTCGTGATCTGCGTCTGTTCGGGGACTTGAGAAATCCAGTTTGGTTGTCCGGCAATGGCCCCCTCATCTGCCAATGCATAGTTTCCCGCAGGCATCCCCTGCAGTCCCTGGCCGTCCCCCCAGCGATACTGATGGCCAGGGCAGACAGGCGTCAAAGCCGTGATAGCTTTTGTCTTTTCATGCACGGCAAAACCCCACGGGCCGTGAAAGAACACATACAGAACTTGCGGAGAGCGGGGCGAGCTGTGCGGAGTCTTCATGGCGAACCTTCGTTCACGGCAGGCGCGCGCCGAAGGCGGTGAAGGCGGCCCAGTAGAAGGGGGCGGCGGTGGCCGGCCGGCGGCGGAGTTGTTGTTGGGCTTTGAAGAGGGCGCGCGCGGGATTGGCCCCGGCGCGCAGGGCGGAGTAAAAGGACTCGAACAAGCTTTGCGTGGCGGCGGAATCCACCGCCCATTTGCTGGCGACGACCTGCGGCACGCCGGCCCGCAGAGCCGCCCGCACCAGATCGGTGGGATCGAGAAGCGTGCCGCCGGCGGTTGAACAAGCCGCGAAGACCGCCAGGCGACACTGCGGAAGTGTGGCCGGGTTCAAATCGGCGGCGGTCAGCGTGCCGGAAGCGGCCAGCAGAAGACTGGCGCCGTCGGCGTGCCCGGCAAAGTGAAAGATCCCGGCGTGGGGAAGGGCGGCGAGCACCGCCGCGCGGGTGGCATCCGCGCCGAGCAGCAGCTCCGAGCGCGGCGCAAAGGCGGCGGCGAGGGCTGCCCCTTCGGCGGCCGCGGCGGGCAGCGGCGGGTAAGGATCGCCTTGCGCGTCGTATCCGCCCGGCGGATTGGCCACCGCCAAAAATCGTGCCGTGGGCGGCGGCAGCCCGGTGCGAGCCAGGCGGGCAAAGGCGATGCCGGGCGACTGCATGAGCGGCTGCGCAACCGCCCCGCCATTCGGCGCCAGCAGCGCGGCGAAGGGAATCTGGCCCAGCGCGCCGTCAGGCTCGATCACCAGCAGCCGGGCAGGATCCAGCCACGCCCCGACCGGCTGCAACAAGCGCGCGTAGAGCTGCCGCGCCTCGGTCTGCACCAGCCGCGGATCACTGCGCGGATCGGAGCAGGCGGCCGCGAACGCATGCGCCTCGGCTTCGAGCATCGCGCCGGAGACCGCTACCCGCACCCCGTGCACGCCGCGATTGTCGTAAATCCAGATCAGCAAGTGATCCGGGCGCAGATCGTAGCTGACCACCTGCGCCGCCGTGAGCGATCCCAGCGCGTCGCGGACCAGATGGGGCCGGGGCAGCGCCGGCGCGCCGGTTGCGTCCAGGCTGCGCGCCGCGGCGAGAAACCCGGAGGGCAACGGCTGGGCGGCCCGCACCGCCGCCCCCCGCGCCCACTCCCAATACTCCAGCGCCGCGGCAGGATCGTGGTGCGCCTCCCACTCCACCTCCACCCATTCGCGATACGCATCCAGATTGGTCTGCTCCCAACTCAGCCGGTCCTCGCCGCTGGTCAGCGCGCTCAGATCACTTTCGCGGATGGCCACCGCCGCGCGCAGATTGGCTTCGGCCTCCGGCAGCCGGTGTTGCCCCATGTCCCACCGGGCGAGCACGGTGAAATACGGCAGCGCGCGGGAGTAGACCGACACCACCGCGGGTTGTTCGGCTCGAAAGCGCGCCAGTTGGGCGTGCGCCGCGGTGGCATCGCCGCCTTCCATGTCCGCGGCGGCCAACCGGAGTTGGTTGTAGGCACGCAGGTTGGCCGTGGTGGCGGAGGGGGGGAGGCGCTGAAACAACGCCTCCGCCACCTGCCGCTGCTGGCGTGCCTGCTCGCTGAACCCGCACTGTTCCGCGTAGGTGGCCAGCTGCTGGTGCGCCATCGCCAGATAGGTGATCTCCGGTGTCTGCTCCAGACGGTCCACCGCCGCCTCCGCCAGACGGTCAGCGGCAAACCACTCGCCCCTTTCTTGCGAATAGATCGCCAGCACCATGTCCAGCTGGTAGGCACGGTAGGCATTCACCGGCTCTTCCCAATACCGGCGCAGTTGCCCCAGCTGGCCGCCCCAGGCGGGGCTGGAATCCGGCGACGGGGCATCGCTGAACTGGTAGGCCAGCGCGCGCATGCGCAGGGCCGGGTAATGCGCCGCGGTGGCGATGGCGATCGCGCTGCGAATGGCGGCCGGGTCTTGCCGGCCGCTCATGCCCCGGCAATCGGATTCTTCCAACGCTGCCTCGCCCGCCAGCCAGGCCTCGCCGCGCAGCGCGGCGGGCGCCAACTGCTGATGCAGAACCTCGAGGCACTCCTCTCCCCGCTCCGCCAGATGCAGCACGTAAACCTGTTCATACGCCGCGCGCTCCTCGCCCGCCACGTCTCCGCTCTCGGCAAAGGCGGCCGCCGCGCGCTGCGCGAGGCCCAGCGCCTGGTCCGCTTGCCCGGCGTGATTCTGGCGCACCGCCGCCGCCAGTCCGGCCACCGCGGCGGCGAAGCGCGGGCTGGGCCGCCGCGGCGCTTCCGCCAGCAGCCGCTTCAGCCAGGCATCGTGATGGCGGGTCAGCGCTACCCCGGCCAAAACCTGCAACGCTCGCCGCGCGTCGCCGTCGGGCGCGCCCTTCCCGGGATAGGCGGCCGGCAGCCAGTCGGTGGTGGCCGCCTGCAGATAGTCCTCGATCCGTGCGTCGTCGAACTTTCCGGCGGCAAACTGTCCCGGCGGCAGCAACGGCGCGGTGTCGGCGTGATCGTGCCGCCCCACCCGCTGCCGATCGGCATCAAGATGCGTCCGCGCCTCCGCCGCCCACGACCCGCCGGTATCCACTTGCAGATAGGCTCCCCAGTCCTGAATGGCGCCGGTCCAGTCCTGCATCGCCTCTTCCACCAAAGCGCGGTTGAACAAGGCAATGGGATCGCGGGGCGACTTCGCCAGCGTCTGACCCAGTTCGTTGAGCGCGGTGCCGTAATCGGCATCGCGGCC
>Ga0134125_10009399_pt1 | contig 11009 bp, 8 predicted proteins | sample KB31751_FD_96464 | JGI IMG/M metagenome (GOLD analysis project Ga0134125, IMG submission 96464) | Terrestrial soil microbial communities with excess Nitrogen fertilizer from Kellogg Biological Station, Michigan, USA - KB3-175-1 | ecosystem: Environmental > Terrestrial > Soil > Unclassified ...
CCCGCGAGCGCGAGGCCGACGGCACGGCCGATGATGCCCTCCTCCGAGAGACTCGTATCGAAGACGCGCGCCTCGCCGTGTTTCTCCTGCAGGCCGAGGGTCGCGCCGTGCACGCCTCCCTTGGGACCCACGTCTTCACCGAAGACCATCATCCGGGGGTTGAGGCCGAGCTCGACATCGAGCGTGCGGCGGATTGCCGTCAGCATGTTGATGCGCGCCGGCTCCGGCCGTGGCCTGCCGCTCGCCGCCGGGAAGGCAAAGCCCATCGGCGCGAGGCCGCCCTGCTCCTGCAGCGCCGGCGTGCCGTCGGCGCCCGTCTCGGCGAACACGTGGCGGGTCAGCTCTTGCGGATCGGGGTGCGGGCGCGCCAAAGCCCGCTCCACCGCCGACTCGACATCGCGACGCGCGTCGCTCGCCACTCGCGTCCAGTCCTGCTCGGAGAGCACGCGCGGAACGAGGAATCGCTGCAGACGATGCAGCGGATCGCGCGCACGCTCGAGTGAGATCGTCTCCGGCGACTTATAGGCCTGGGTGTCCTGGCCCGAGTGTCCGCAGAGCCGCGGCACGGTGAGGCGCAGGAGCAGCGGGCCTCGCTCCGCGCGCATCCGCCGCACGGCCTCGGCCACGAGCTGCGCCGCCTCGATGGGATCGGCGCCATCGCCTTCGAGCAGCGAGAGGCCGGAAAACGAGCGCAGGTTGGCGGCGATATTGCCGCCAGGAGTCTGCAGTTGCGATGGGACCGAGATGCCGAAGCCATTGTCCTCGATGTAGAACAGCACGGGCAGCCGCAGCGTGGTCGCCATCGTGAGCGAGGACCAGAACCCGCTGGTCGCCACCGAGGCATCTCCACCCAACACCACGGCAATGCTGCGCTCGTAACCGCTGTCGCCCAACACCTGGTGATGATATTGGATGTCCTGGGCCCAGCCGGCGGTCGGTGTGTACTGTGCGCCGACGCCCCCGCAGGCCGGAAAAACCGTCGCCCCGCCCGCCGCGGGCTTGTTGAAGACGACACCGATGTCGCGTCCACCGCTGAAGGAGCCAGTGCGTGCGAGCGGCCCCGCGGCGGCATCCTCCAGGTCCAACCCGAGAGCCAACATCATCGGGCGCGAGCGGTAGTAGACGCTCACGCCATCGTGCGGGTCGGTGAGCTGCAGGCCGAGCAGGATCTGTGCGAAGTCGTGTCCACGCGCCGAGAACTGATAGAGCACCTGCCGCTCCGGCAGCAGGCGCGTCTCCTCGATGTCATCGAGGGCGCGTGAGGCGTGCAGCAGGTAAGTCACCCGGCGCCAGTCCGGCTCCATGGCAGTGGACGGGGCCGCTCCGCTCGGGCGGGGGACCGGGGAGGCAGTGGCCGGCATGGGTTCTTCTCGGGGTGGGCAGCGCTCGAGATAGCGTAGGGCGGCGTTACGGAAATGAGCTTGCGTTCATTGCGCCCATGGCGGCTCTTCTGGCAATCTTCTTTCCTGGGGCTGCCAGGATTTAGCAAGATCATGCCGAAAGCACTAGACCGGCTCGACCGTCGGATTCTCGATGAGCTGCAGTCCGATGCCCGCGTCTCGAATCAGGAGCTGGCGCACCGGGTGGGGCTCTCACCCGCGCCCTGCTGGCGGCGCCTGCGCCGGCTGGAGCAGGAAGGGTTCATCGCAGGCTATGCGACTCTGCTCAGCGCGCCTGCCATCGGGCTACCCATCCAGGCTTACGCCCTGGTCTCGCTCGAGAACCACCACCCGCAGACGGTGCGCCAGTTCGATCATCTGGTGCGTGAGCGGCCGGAGGTGCTCGAGTGTCATTCGATGAGCGGGCCCAACGACTACCTGCTGCGCATCGTGGCGGCCAGCATGGAGGCCTACGAGCAGTTCCTCTCGACGCGGTTGTTGCAGCTGCCGGGCGTCCGCTCGGTCAACACGAGCTTCGTGCTGCGGACGAAGAAGTTCACGACCCGGCTGCCGGTCACCGGGCCGTTCGAGGTGCCCTGAGGCTCGCTACCGCAGCTCCTGCATGTCCTGCGGCGAAAGCCGCACGGAGCCGGCCGCGATGTTCTGCTCCAGATGCTCGATGGAGGCGGTCCCGGGGATCGGCAACATCACGCTCGAGCGCCCGAGGAGCCAGGCGATCGCAGCCTGTCCAACACTGATGCCGTGGCGCTCGGCCACCGCGGAGAGGGCTCGCAGTCCTCTGCCCGAGCCGCTCGCATGCCGGCCCGAGCCGAGCGGCGCCCATGGCAGGAAGGCAATCGCCTTGCTCTCGCAGTAGGTGAGGACCTCATCGGAGTGGCGCTCCTCGAAGTTGTAACGGTTCTGAACCGAGACGATGGGCGTCAGCCGCTCGCACCGCCTGAGCTCATCGAGGCTGACGTTCGACACCCCGATGTGCCGGATCTTGCCTTCGCTCTTCAGGCGCACGAGCTCACCGATCGAGTCCTCGAGCGGCACCTTGGGATCGGGCGCATGCAGCTGGTAGACATCGATCCGATCGCGGCGCAGGCGTGTCAGGCTCGCCTCGCAGGCCGTGCGCAGATGCTCCGGGCGGGCGTCGCGATTCCAGTCATCCGGTCCCGGACGCACGAGCCCCCCTTTGGTTGCGATCACGATGTCCGGTGTATACGGGTAGAGCGCACGCGCGATCAGGTTCTCACTGACCTCCGGACCGTAGGAGTCGGCGGTGTCGATGAAGGTCACGCCGAGCCGGACGGCACGCTGCAGGACCCGCACGGCGGTGGCGATATCGGGCGGATCGCCCCAAACGCCGCGGCCGGTGATGCGCATCGCACCGAAGCCGAGACGATTGACCTCGAGATCGGTACCCAGGACGAGTCGCCCGGCCGCCGACGCATTGATGTTGGCATTCATGGAGCATGATCTCCGTGGGTGGCTCACTCTGCGAGCAACCCGCATGCCGCACGCTGCCAGCCCTCACGCGAAGACGCAAGCTTCTCAATGCGTCCTCATCCGACGAGGTCGGCCGAGAGCTGAAGATAACGAGCCAATGGCTCCGGCGGTCCAACCTCGAGTCCCTGGACGTAATCGACGCCGAGCTCTTCGAGCTGGCGGCGTACGGTCAGGGTCTCGACACACTCGGCAACCGTCGGGATGCCCATCGCCTGCCCGAGCGCATGAATCGCACGAACCATCGCCCGCGAGACCGGATCGTCCGCCATGTTGCGCACGAACTCCCCGTCGATCTTGAGATAATCGACCGGGAGCTGCTTCAGATACATGAAGGAGGACATGCCCCGGCCGAAATCATCGAGTGCGAATGAGCAGCCGAGCCGGCGCAGGGAGTTGATCAGCGCTGATGCCTCCTGCAGGCTCGAAACCGCCGCGGTCTCGGTGATCTCGAACGACAGCGCCCGCGGCGGCACGCCGGCGGCGCGCAGCTCCTCGCAGACGAACGGCACCAGGGAGCGGTCGCTGAGCGTCGCTCCCGAGAGATTGATCGCGAGCACGCCGGCCTGCTCTCCCCGCCCCTGAGCATAGAGCGCGCCGAGATACGTGAGCGCCTCGTGCAGCACCCAGCGGTCGAGCCGGGGCATCAGGCCATAGCGCTCCGCATGCGGGATGAAATGAGACGCCAGAATGAGCCTGCCGTCGGGCTCGCGCATCCGCACCAACACCTCCGCGTGCGGGCGCCCGACGCCGCTCACGGAGACGACCGGCTGACAGTAGAGCGTGAAACGATCCTCGGTGAGCGCGCGATTGAGGCGCGCGATCCAATGCATGCCGCCCGAGCGCAGCTCGATGTCGCGGTCGCTTGCATCGTAGACCTGCAGGCGGTCGCGTCCTTTCTCCTTGGCGAGGTGGCAGGCGGCCTCGGCGCGACTCAGGAGCGCCGCCGGCGCGCCCGCATCGAGACCGAACGGTACGAGACCAACACTCAGGCGCGGTTGAAAGTGCGTGCCCTGCCACTCGAAATCGTAGCCGGCCACCGCGGTACGCAACGCCTCCGCCAGCGCACAGGCCTCATCGAGCCGGCAGTCGCGCACGATCAGCCCGAACTCATCGCCTCCCAGCCGGGCGAGCACATCGCCTGCAGGGGTGTGGTCGCCGAGAATGCGGCTGACCTCGCGCAGCAGATGATCGCCTGCGAGATGGCCGCAGCTCTCGTTGACCACCGTGAACCGATCCAGATCGAGAAACAGCAGCGCGTGCTCGCTGGCATCGTCCCGTCCGCGCGCGAGCAGCGCCGCCAGGCGGTGCTCGAACTCCCGCCGGTTGATGAGGCCGGAAAGCGAGTCGTGAGTCGCGCGGTAGGAGATCAGGTGCGCGGCCTGGTGCACTTCCGTCGCGTCATAGAAGACGAGCACGCCGCCAACGAGCTCACCGCCGCGGTCGCGGATCGGCGCCGCCGAGTCCTCGATGTAGCGGCGGGCGCCGTCGCGGCGGACAAGCACCGTGTTGTTGTCCAGGCTCACCACCCGGTTCTCGCGCAGGCAGATCTCGATGGGGTTGGTCTGGCGCTCGAGCGTGAGGCCATTGACGACCTCGAACACACTCTCGAGCGGGAAGCCGCGCGCCTCCGAGTTCCGCCAGCCGGTCATCTGCTCGGCAGCGGGGTTGATGTACTCGACCCGGCCGAGATCATCCGTGGTGATGACCGCATCGCCAATCGAGCGGATCGTAACCTCGGCCAGCTCCTTCTGATGGAAGAGCGCGTTCGCCGTCTGGCGCACCTTGGTCACGCTCAAGGCGGCCACTGCGCAGGCGAGCAGGACGAGCAGCGCGTTGAAGAGCATGTCGTCACGGCTGATGCGCATCGTCCGATCCGCGAATGCGGCCACCACCTCATCGAGCGTCGCCGACAGGTGATCGAGCGCCGCAATGGTAGGCGCGGTCTCGGCCAGCCATGCGCGCCCGTCCGGCTGCCGCCGCCCGCTCACGACGGCGGCGGCCAGAGGCACGAAGCCGTGGCTGAGCGAGCGATCGACCCTGTCGATGGCTGCGCGCACCCGATCATCGAGATGGTGCAGGCGGGCGAAGACCCGCAGGTCCCGTTGGGCTTGGCCAGCAACGGCGCGGTCGCTCGCCAGCTCGATGCGCGCAGCCGGCGTCAGTGCCCGGCCTGCGCTCAGGTAAAAGGCGAGCACTCCCTGCTGACGGCGCGTGTATTCGGCAACGATCCACGCGGCGCGCTTCAGCGTGCCGTAAAGCCTGCCCGGGCGTTGCGCCGTGTCTAGACCGAAGAACGCGGCATCCCGCGCGGCGGCCGAGTCATCGAGGGCCAACGAGACCGCCTGCTGCCACTCGGTATCCGGGAGCGCACAGGGTTGCCCCCCGATGCAGCGCTCGAGACGCTGGCGCGCAGCGCCGAGCGCCTGAAACGAGGCCTCGGCGCTCGAGAGCCTCGCGAGGAGGTCTGCACCGAAGGTGGAGGTTGCGGCGAGCGTGCGGGCGCGGCCCATGGCCCGCTTCCAGATCTCGTCTCCTTCCCGGCCGGCGAGCTCGAGCGCGCGCACCATCTCGGGCTCGGGGCGCGACTCGCCGAGAAGCGCGCTTCCATAGGTCCGTTCGAGCTCACGGTAGCCCGCGGCCGTGGTGAAGTCATCCGCTGCCGCATCCACCTGCTCGATTTCCCGCGCCTGCTCGTACTCGATGAGCGAGCTCAAGCCCATGCGCACCGCGAGCAGGCACACGAGTGCCGAGAGCACGATGATGCAGAGGTTGATGACGCGACGCGCATCCAGCCGGAGGGTGCGCAGCGAGTCGAGTCGCCGCCGGAGGCTCGCTGCGGACAGTGCTGATTGCACGGGTTCCCCGGGGTCGCCGCGGCAGTATAGGCCGGCGGATGCGAGCCCTTCATGCCCATCTGCGCCAGGGGAGGCGCGAGCAGGCTGTTGTTCCGAACTCGGCTCAGCGCACCGGCAGCGTGGTCGAGCGCGTGACCGTACGCATGGCGAAGCTCGATTGCACGCTCACGACGCTTGGCAGGCGTGTCAGGTGTTGGCTGTGGATGCGCTCGAAGTCCGCGAGGTCCGCGACCACGACGCGCAGCAGGTAGTCGTGCTCGCCGGTCATGAGATAGCACTCCATGACCTCGGGGATCTTGCGGACCGCGGTCTCGAAAGCGGTCAGGCCCGACTGACTCTGGCGATCGAGCGTGATGCTGACGAAGACATTGACGGCGTAGCCGGCCTTCTGCTGACTGATGAGCGCGGTATAGCCCTCGATGAGGCCGGATTCCTCCAGCGCTTTGACGCGGCGCAGGCAGGCGGACTCCGAGAGATTGACCTCGCTCGCGAGCCGGGCGTTGGTGATCCGCGCGTCCTGCTGCAGCAGGCGCAGGATGGCACGATCGTAGCGGTCCAGGTCCATGGACGACGGATTCTGCCACAAAGCCGCCATTCTGTCGCAGATTCTGCTGAAAGCGCCCGGCCCACCCGCCAGTTCGCAAGTTCCCGCCACCTCGGGGACTCTAACCTGTCCGACGTCCACACGGGGGTATGAGCCATGCGTATCGGCGTTCCGCGCGAGATCAAAGTCCACGAGTATCGGGTCGGCCTGGTTCCTGCCGGGGTCCGCGAGCTCACGGCAGCCGGCCATGAAGTCATCGTGGAGACGGGCGCAGGAGGCGGCATCGGCTTCTCGGACGCCGAGTTCCGCGCCGCCGGTGCCGCCATCGCCTCGAACGCCGCCGATGTTTTCGCCAAAGCGCAGCTCATCGTCAAGGTGAAAGAGCCGCAGCCGGCCGAATGCCAGATGCTCAAGTCCGGTCAGGTGCTATTCACGTACCTGCACCTCGCCGCCGATGCGGTACAGGCGAAGGGGCTGATGAGCTCCGGCGCAACCGCCATCGCTTATGAGACGGTCACCCGCAACGGCTCGCTGCCCCTCCTGACACCGATGAGTGAAGTGGCCGGGCGCATGTCGATCCAGGTCGGCGCTGCGTGTCTGCAGAAGGCCAACGGCGGCCGCGGAATTCTCCTCGGCGGTGTGCCGGGCGTTCCTCCCGCCAAAGTGGTGATCCTGGGCGGCGGCGTGTCCGGCACTCATGCCGCGGAGATGGCAGTCGGGCTGCGCGCGGATGTCACGGTCGTCGATCGCTCCGTCGATCGCCTTCGCGAGCTCTCGAGCATCTTCGGCGCATCGCTGCGCACCGCGTACTCCACCACTGAAACCATCGAGCGTCTGGTGCGCGAGGCCGACCTCGTCATCGGCGCGGTACTGATTGCCGGCGCCGCGGCGCCCAAACTGGTCACCCGCAAAATGGTCTCCAGCATGCAGCCGGGATCCGTGCTCGTCGATATCTCCATCGATCAGGGTGGTTGCTTCGAGACGAGCCATCCGACGACTCATGCGCAGCCGACCTTCGTCGTCGATGGTGTGGTCCATTACTGTGTAGCCAACATGCCCGGCGCCGTGGCACGTACCTCCACTTTCGCTTTGACCAACGCCACGCTGCCCTATGTCAGGATGCTGGCCGACCTCGGCTGGCAGGCGGCGCTGAAGAAAGACTCAGGCTTTGCCTCCGGACTCAACGTGCATGCGGGCCAGATCACACATGAAGCGGTGGCGCACGCCCTTCATCTCGAGGCGCACCCGCTGAGCTCCGCCGCTTAGGTTCAATCCGGCCGCAAAAAAAGATGCGCCAGGCGGACCCTGGCGAGCGTTCGGTGACGAGTCGGGGCGCTGGCGCGGCTCGGCGCCGTGCCGGTACGCTTGGGACTTCCAACCCAGGAGGTCCCGAATGTCCCTGAGCAAGCTTGCTCTGCCGGCGGTGCTGCTGGCGGCTCATGCCGGTATGGCGCTCGCCAAGCCCGCGACCTACGTGTGTGATCCCGCGCATACCTACCCGAGTTTCGCCGCCGACCATCTGGGCGGGCTTTCGGTCTGGCGCGGCAAGTTCACCAAGTCCGCCTGCACCATCATTCTCGATGAGACACAACATACCGGTAGTGTGGATGTGACGGTCGATACCTCCTCGATCGACTTCGGCATGCCGAAGCTCAATGAGCATGCGCAGACGCCCGATCTGTTCGATGCCGCGAAATATCCGACCGCAACCTACAAGGGCAGTCTCGCGGACTTCGTCGATGGCAAGCCGACGAAGATCGTCGGTGACTTCACCTTGCACGGGGTTACCCACCCGCTGACGTTGAAGATCCGCTCCTTCGAGTGCAAGGCCATCACGATGATGCACCAGTACCGCTGCGGGGCGGATGCCGAGGGCGAGTTTCAGCGGGATCACTACGGCATCGACTACGGCAAGCCGTTTGGCTTCCAGATGTGGGTCCGCCTGCAGATCCAGGTGGAAGCCGTACGTCAGGGATGAGACGCAGCGCACACTTTCACGGCATGTCGACATTCTGAAGAAATCTGAGGGTGGCCGGCTGCCGCACTGCTGCCTGGCGGAGGATTGTGTACACTGGCGCCCATTTCATGAGCAGCGGTGCCAATGCCCCCTTCCCCAGCAGACGATGAGCTGATCGAGGCCCTGCTCGCCGCCGCCGTGGCGGCGGGCAAAGCCGCGCTCGACATCTACCACACCGGCTTCGCCGTCGCGCAGAAGGCCGACCAGTCACCCGTGACCGCGGCGGACCATGCCTCGGAGAAAATCATTCTCGAGCGGCTCGCGCGGGTCGCCGCGGGGGTCCCGGTGGTCGCGGAGGAAGCGGCGGCCGCGGGCTCGATCCCGCAGGTGCATGAGGAATTCTTCCTGGTCGATCCGTTGGATGGGACGAAAGAGTTCATCCATCGACGCGGGGAGTTCACCGTCAACATTGCCCTGATCCGCCGGCGCACGCCAGCACTCGGTGTCGTGTATGCCCCTGTAAGCAGTCTGCTTTATGCCGGCAATGTCGCCGCCGGACGCGCTTTCCGCTGCGCTCAGGCAGCAGACGCTGCGATGCCCGGACCGCGCGAGCAGGTGCGCGTCCGGCCTGTCCCGGCAGCGGGCGTTACGGCCGTCGTGTCACGCTCGCATTCGACCCCTGAGACTGACACTTACCTGAGTCACTACACGATCAACAAGCGGGTCTCCGTCGGCTCCTCGCTCAAGTTCTGTCTCGTCGCCGCCGGCGAGGCCGACCTCTACCCGCGTCTCGGCCCAACCATGGAGTGGGATACCGCAGCCGGACACGCGGTCCTCGCTGCGGCCGGCGGCCAGGTGCTCGCTCCGGGCGGTGCGCCGCTCGGCTACGGCAAGCCCGGATTCCGCAACAGCTTCTTCATCGCGAGCGGGGCCCTGACTCCCGTGCCACTGGCCGCCTGAGGCGCTGCGCGTGAGTGACCCCGTCATGCAATCCGCCCAAGCCTTGTCCCAGCATCTGAAGCGCCTCGAGGCCGAGTCCATCGGCATCATCCGCGAGGTCGCCGCCGAATTTCGCAATCCGGTGATGCTCTATTCCATCGGCAAGGACTCCGGGGTGATGCTGCACCTCGCACTCAAGGCCTTCCATCCCTCGAAGCTGCCTTTCCCGCTCCTGCACGTCGACACGGGTTGGAAGTTCCGCGACATGATTCGCCACCGCGATGCCATCGCGGCCCGCTATGACGTGCGGCTCCTCGTCCACACCAACCTCGAAGGGCGGGCGCGGGGCATCAGCCCGATCGCCTCCGGCTCCCAGCTTCACACCCAGGTGATGAAGACCGAGGCGCTGAAGCAGGCGCTCGACAAGTGGGAGTTCGATGCCGCCTTCGGCGGCGCGCGGCGCGACGAAGAGAAGAGCCGCGCCAAGGAGCGCATCTTCTCCTTCCGCTCCGCGGGACACGTCTGGGATCCACGCAACCAGCGGCCGGAGCTCTGGAATCTCTACAACACGCGAATCAGCAAGGGCGAGAGCATCCGGGTATTCCCCCTCTCCAATTGGACGGAGCTCGACATCTGGCAGTACACACGCGCTGAGCAGATCCCGGTGGTGCCACTCTATTTCGCAGCGCCGCGGCCGGTGGTAGAGCGCGACGGCCTTCTCATCATGCGCGATGACGATCGGATGCCACTTAAGCCCGGTGAGGTCGAGCAGGTGCGCACGGTGCGTTTCCGCTCCCTCGGCTGCTATCCACTGTCGGCGGCGATCGAGAGCAAGGCAGCGACCCTCGATGACATCATCGAGGAGATGCTGATCGCGCGGACCTCGGAGCGATCGGGCCGGCTCATCGACAGCGACGAGGCGGCCTCGATGGAAAAGAAAAAGCGCGAGGGGTACTTCTGATGGGCACGGCGCCATGACTGCTTACGCGCACGATCAGGTGACGGTGAGCTCGGGCGGCTCCGGTGGACCCGAGAAGGGGCTGCTGCGCTTCCTCACCTGCGGCTCGGTCGATGACGGCAAATCGACGCTCATCGGCCGCCTCCTCTATGACACCAAGCTCATCCTCGAGGATCAGCTCGCGGCCCTGAAGCGCGACAGCCGCAAGCACGGCACGACCGACGACGACATCGATTTCGCGTTGCTCGTCGACGGCCTGGAAGCCGAGCGTGAGCAGGGCATCACGATCGATGTGGCATACCGGTTCTTCTCGACGCCGCGGCGCGCCTTCATCGTGGCCGACACGCCCGGCCACGAGCAGTACACGCGCAACATGGCCACGGGAGCATCCAACTCCCACGCCGCCGTGATCCTGATCGATGCGCGCAAGGGCGTCCTCACCCAGACGCGGCGGCACAGCTACATATGCTCTCTGCTCGGCATCCGGCACGTGGTGCTCGCAGTCAACAAGATCGACCTGGTCGATTTCTCCGGTGAGCGCTTCCACCATATCGTGGGCGACTATCTCGGCTTTGCGCAGGCGCTGTCCTTCGCCTCGATCACCCCGATTCCGGTCTCGGCGCGCTACGGCGATAACGTCACCACTCGCTCGCCGCGCATGTCCTGGTATGACGGACCGACGCTGCTGGAGCACCTGGAGGGTCTCGATGCCACCGAGGGGCTCGAGGACAAGCCATTGCGCTTCCCCGTGCAGTGGGTCAATCGCCCCAATCTCGACTTCCGCGGCTTTTCGGGCACGATCGCCTCCGGAGTGGTGCGCACCGGCGAGCGGGTGACCGTTGCCGCCTCGGGACGGGAAACGCAC
>Ga0134125_10009400_pt1 | contig 11008 bp, 6 predicted proteins | sample KB31751_FD_96464 | JGI IMG/M metagenome (GOLD analysis project Ga0134125, IMG submission 96464) | Terrestrial soil microbial communities with excess Nitrogen fertilizer from Kellogg Biological Station, Michigan, USA - KB3-175-1 | ecosystem: Environmental > Terrestrial > Soil > Unclassified ...
CGAGCCGCGGAATTCCGGTTTCAGCCGATGGAACAGCTAATGAAGGATCGTAATAACACCACGAATCGAGACAAAGATCGCCTACAATCAGCACCCGCAGGCCCGGCATTTTTTTCAACAGATCTGAGGCAGTCATCCGCGAGAAAGCTTAACATGCGAGGAACATTCTGCCCGGATTTTCGTATCCGGTACTGGAGGATTGCGTGGCATTCCAAGATTTTGTAGAAGAAATCAATGTTCTCGGGCGCGACTTGGTAGAGAAGGTGAAAAGCTTACTCCACGAAGGAAACGTGCGGCGCGTAATCATTAAGGACGACAAGGGCCACACGTTCATGGAAATTCCGGTAACAGTGGCGGCCGTTGGCGTAATAGCGGCGCCAATTCTGGCGGCAATCGGCGCGCTTTCCGCGCTGGTGGCAAAGTTCACCATCGTGGTGGAGCGCACCGAGCCGAAGGAGGGATCCCAATAGTAGGATTGATGTTCGGCGCGCCCTACTAACCTGAAAAGTCCATGAAGCCCTGGACAAGCGTAAGTTCGCCATAGATGCCTGCGCACACGAGCGTGCCCGCGAAAAACGCCGCCTTGACGACAGGATTCGGAGGATACGCCGTGCCCGGAGTAATCCAGCCGCCCGCGTCGAAACTGGTATTAGCAACGAGGCCGACGATGGTGTCCGGATGTTGATTACCAAAGATCGGCACCATCACGGGAATTTGCCAGATGATATTGAAGAAGCAATCGGCCGCCGGTGAAATCTTGTTCCAGAGAGTAAGCGCGCTGCCGGAGACGCCTTCTTCAAACTTTGTCAGGCTAATATCGACAAAAGTCTTGACCACAGTCACCGCGCACACCGTGGCATTCATGATGACATCCCAGGTAAGCGCGCTCGTCTGCGTGATCAGCGGCATGATATCGGGCGCCACATAGAAGATATATGAAATCGAAAAAAGAACGGCGATAGGAACCACCTCGGGCGTTACAAACTTAATTGACCCGAAAATAATCAGACCGAGGGTCCCGAAGTATGCGCAGACATTTCCGGCAAAATTCAGGATGGCGCCCAGCTTAGGATCCATCTGAGCAACAGCCGCTGCAGCCGCCCTGTTTCCGGTTCCGCTTCGAACAAAGGAAAATTGTCCACCGTATAGCCTCTGGATTGATGCGAAATCCGGCGCGTTAATAATCGACGAGGTAAAGGCGTTGTCGGGAAACGGCGTTTCCTTCATCACCAGCTTGCAAATAACCGTCACCGGAATTGCAACGATAAGGCAAGCGAGGTCGAGAAAACTGAGCGAATCGCCGCCGCTAATGAGCGAATAGAGATACGACAATACGGGAATGTCAATGGGGCTATCTAAGAAGCTCACTATACCTTCTACCAAAATGGCGATAATGTCGACCAACGACACTACTGCGTTTTCGACCGTCTCAAGCACAAGGTCGGCGATAATCGCCAGCATTTTCTTTATGATGTCGGTGATTGACAAAGATGCGATCTGATCGACAACGTCTGTTTTAAAAGATTGATAGGCATTGGTGAATGCGTCTCCCTCGCGGTCGAGCATTGTGGAGAATTCGTTTAGTAACTGCTCAAGAGTGCTGCCCGAGGCAAAGCCTGGAGAGTATTGCGAACTGGCGCTGCCAACATTACTTTTGGCTTGATAAGTTCCGTAATGCGCTTGCGGCGAATCGGATCCCTGGGGACGCTGTCCTGATTTAGAGCTACTTCCCGCCGAATCGGGTATAGGTGGAAGTCCCGCCCACTGGTTGATTGCGTTCTCCACGTTTGTAAACGCCGTTTGTAAGGCGCCCTTATACGTTCCGATATTCTGCAACGCATAGTTGGCGTATTGCTTGAAGATATTCTTCAGCACTTTATGCGTGCGAACGATGTCTCCCCAGGAGAATATAAACCCGATCCACTGGATCAGCTTCTCAATGGCCACTTCAATGGCGTTCAGGATAAATTTTATTGCGCTAACGACGTCGTTGTAGCACTCCATCACAAAGTGATAGAGAGCCTCGCCGATCTGAATAAAGAACCTGGTTACGCCATCCACCACTTGAACGAAAAATTGCTCGACGGAGTCCCACGCATGCTCGAGCCAAGCCCAGATGTCTCCGGCCCAGGATTCAAATCCGTCGCCAACATCTTTTAATTCCAGCTTGTCGTTCTTTAGCGCGACAACTCCGTCCGCTCCAAAGCTCAACCCTAGAGCAGCCATCTGGTCCGGACCTTCGTAATAAGTGATAGTGCCCTGATTGAATTTCATTCCCCAGACGGCATCGGTTGCCGCATTGAATGTTCGCCTGCGCGTTGCGGAAGGCGGCTGCACCGTGCCGTCCTGAGGAACGGTTGTCGATGTCTTAACAAACTGAGTGATACCCTGCGCGACGGAATCAGAGTTTGTTGGGGGCACCGAAGATGGAACCAGCAGTTGCGTGTTGTTCCACTCGTCCGTGATTTGCAACGCACGCAATTGCTTTCCATTCTGAACAACGCTCATGCGCTGAACCGACGTTGACATCGGGTTTACATTCAAGTTTGATCCGTTGCCTTGTACGAGGTTGTAACAAACGGCGCCCATGGTCTGCGTCTCTTGAACGATAGTGATGCTACCCCTCGCGTCAGACTGTACCTGGACTGGAACGGTATGCGAAAGCGTCGTATACAGGTTGTCAATATAGACCGTGCATGGGCTGGTGGATGTGAGCGCAAAGCTTTGATTCGGCACCGGAAGGTTGTTGTCGTCGACGATGCTGATGTGCGTTGTATAGGTATACATCAGGACAACGTCGTTTTTTACGTTGCTGTACGGAAGCAAAATAGATTGGGTGCGCCAGGCCGTTGTAACGGGATCCTGCGTCAGTTTTAAAACCTGCTGGCCCTGAGTATGAGCGAACAGAACGCTCGTCTGGGTTTGAAGGTTAAGCATGCTGGTGAGTTGGTCAACACCCTGCTGAATGGGAATCGGAGCGGACCAAGCGCCGGGAGCGGCTTGACTGCCAAGGGAGCACCGCGAATAAAACACCACGCCGTCATTGCTGCGGCCCCATAAGGTTAGCTGCGTGCCGGCGACATGGGCCTCAAGCGATACCACGCTGGCCATCATCGGGCTCGATATGATCTGAACACCGGGTGAAAAATTGCCTTGGTTATTAGCCGCGTAGAAATAGATGCCGCCGGTTGCCGCTACATAGAGATCGGTGCTTCCGTTAGCTCCCGTTGGCGTCGTCGTGATAGAGCTTGCTCCCGCAGGCGCATTCAACTTTGTTACGTCGGGCGGCCCGAAGAGCCCTCTCCAGGGTGTGAACGTGAGCGACGGAGTTCCGCTTAACGTATAGAGTTCGTAGAGACCGGGGAACGGGGCACCCTGCGGCTTGCCGATGCTCATATCGCTCATTGCATCGAAGTTCTCGGCCGTTGGGAAAAGCTTCCAAACCCCGGTTGAGGCTTGCATATTCACCAGGAAGTTTTGGATGAACTGGGTCTTTGGATCGCGGACTCCCGCAGCCACATATGGCGTCTGCTGAGGATCGTCGCTTACCGGCAGCTCAACATAGGCCAGATCGAGAGTTGTGACGGGATGTTCGGTATCGTCGAAAGGCCGGGCGACCCATTTCCGGTTCGCGGGGGATGTAAGCCAACCGGCATCGGGCGCGTTCGGGAGGTCTACCAGCGCAAAGAGAGCATCGCTATTAGTCTCGGCAATATGCACAATCTGGACGATCAAAATATTGCCGGTTGTAGGGCTCTGTTCGACACCAAAAGATTTCGCGGTTACGGTTTTGCCTGGAAAGAGCGCTGCGAGTTCGGTCGTCAAGTCAATGGGGGTCCAACCCGTCGCGACCTTTTCCTGCTCCGCGGATAAGTAGAGAATGTTTGAGTCGCTAATTCCGAAAAACAACGACTGCCCGGCGGAGGTTTGCAGCACTTTAAACAAGGACTGATCGGAGACAACCTGACCGGCTTTGTGGCTCTTGAGAAATTCTGTCGAGGCTTGTAGCGTATACATGTGTTCTCCCAATGATGCGCGCGTCAGTTCGATCCGGCCGCCTTCTTCAGAGTGGCCAATCCGGGAGTCATATACGTAATGTTCGCGGCAAGGTCATCTGTATTGGTTAGACCGGGGTTTTTGAAGAGGAATGTAGCGCCGCCGGGAAAAACGAAGTTATTCGCTGTTTTAATGGAATTTGCTAAGGCAGTCTGAATTTGGCCCAGGATATTTGTCGAGATGGTCTCACGGATTCCACCAGGATCGGTTGTAAATTCCGTATAACAGCCGGCATCCAAAAATTTCTGCCATGCGCTTTCATCGTTAGGGGCTACGGTTGGGGCGCTATTGAAATTTGGGTTCTCGATTCCATAATTGAGTTCTCCGTTCTGGCTTGGATCCATCTGCAGCCTCAGATCGACACTCCAGGAAAACGTTGTTGCCGGCATTTTGACTTCGTCCACACTTCCCATTGAGTTAGCCATGCTATCGGCCGAAACGACAGAGGCGCCGGAGATGCTGATCAACGGCCCATTGGCGGTTACGTTACAAGTGGAACTGTATGTCAGGCTTACGGACTGGCCGCCTCCAAACACGTTATCTGTATCGCTCGCGGTGGCTGGGTTGTAGGAGTAGGTCGCGATGACCCCATTTTGCGGCGGGCTCACCAGGGTGAATTTCGCAGGCGAACCTGCGTTCAACTGCATCGTCTGATCTTCGGAACTCTTGTTTGCATCTGCCTTGACATAAGGTACGGGGCTAATCGCTTGAAGCATGCCATTTAACTGCCCGACCAGGAAATTAATATACAGACCGTTACGCACAGCCATCGCGCCCTGAATTGTTGGGTCATCGACCCAATTAAATCCGAACGCACTGGGCGGCTGGGCCGGCAGCGCATTATTGTTGGTCATGATCAGGTAGTTGAGAGTGTCCAAGCCAGGATTCGAATGATTGCCTGAATTGTCGGTGTAAGGGGTGACGCAAAAATCGAGAGCTGTCGGCGCGAAGGTTGGTGGAGGAACATTCGAGGGCGTGAGTTTAATCGAATAGCCGAATATGATGCCGCCCGATTTTTGCAGGGAGGCCAGATAGCTCTGCATGATGCCGGTCAGAATGGTGCCTGCAAATGTATTCATTCCCGTAATGTTCTGGAATGAATCGAAGACGGAGTTGTTGAGGTCGAGATAGAGCTGCTGGATGGAAAACATATTCGCCGGCAGATCTTTAGTTGCGTTCTTTATGGCCGCTTGTGTAGCCGGCGGAAGATCGGCTAAGGTAACTTCGGCATTCTTGAGATCCACCAGAAACGAGATCACCCAAGGACTGCCGCCCGCCTGCTGTGAAACATCGAATTTGGGCGGTATCGTCGATTTGAATTCCGCATTACTAAATGTGATGTTATAGGCGACGGTCTGCACGCCCTTGTCCGTATAGAGCGCCACCATGTTGACCGGGTTTCCGTTGGCGTCGAGCGTGTAGTCAAGCGTCCCGGTAAAGATGTAGTCAGCGGAGGATGGGTTCTGCGCGGGGACAAAATTTCCCTGGTTATCGACGTTGTAATAAAGGGCGACTTGTTTTTGTAAACCGTTCAAATAGACGGCAAGCGTCTCGTTAATTGAGTTTTGGCTGACAGCAACAACTGTGTCGTAATTTTTGAGGGTGATCTGGCTGATTGCCATACGGGCGTCTCCTTTTCCTGATAGAACTTCATCAGTATATGCAGGCAAATTCGAGCGCGAGTGGCGAGCCCGCCCCGCAACGTTCCTTGGATTTCTCAAGGAACTCTCGACGCCGTAATTGATCGGAATTTTATCCCCAAACTAAAACATGAAATAATGCCTTGGTTCTCGTTGCAGAATCTAACCATGGCTTATAAACGCGTTTTTCCGATCGCCACAATTATTGCCTGTGGATGCTTGTTCCTTTCCGCGGCACAAGCGCAGCAGCAAAATACACTGTCACAGCAGGAAAAGGCAGACGGGTGGGAATTGCTGTTCAACGGTAAGAATTTGGATGGATGGCACTCCTACCTTCAAAAGAGTCCCGGCAAAGACTGGTCGGTGGACCGCGGCGCCATCCGCCTGAAGAAAACCAACAGCGACCCGCACGAAGATTTTGCGGATCTGGTCACAAACGACGAATTTGAGAATTTCGATCTCAAGCTGGAATGGAACGCAAAACCCTGCATCGATAGCGGCGTGATGTTCTATGTTCACGAATCGCCGGAATACAAGCAGACCTATGAGACAGGTTTGGAAATGCAAATCGCCGATCTGGCCTGTACCGATCCCGACAGCCGCGAAATGCTGCGGCGCTCCGGCGATCTTTACGGTCTGATTCCCGTGCATTTTGAATGGGTGAAGGACGCCGGGCAATGGAATCAGTTTGAAATTATCGCCGATCATGGGCACGTCCAGCTATTCCAGAACGGGCACAAGGGCGTGGATGTCCAGCTTTGGGACGACCACTGGCGGGAGATGGTGGCCGCCAGCAAGTTCGCCAAGATGAAGGGCTTTGGCACATTTCACAAAGGCCATATTTCGCTACAGGGAACGGAACCGAAAGCACCGTCTGAAAAAATCAAGCTTTACTTCCGCAATATCAAGATCAAGAAGTTGTGAATGGTGGTCATGCAAACATGCAAGGTCTCAGCCTGCTGGTCTGGTTCATCATCTTCGTCGTCATAATTTGGCTGCTGCGGTGCCTGAACATTATGCGCGAGTATGAGCGCGCCGTGGTATTTCGTCTCGGACGCGTGCTGAAGAGGGCCAAGGGGCCTGGAGTCGTCCTCATTCTGTGGCCGATTGACAAAATTGTAAAGGTTTCTCTCCGTGTGGTGACGTGGGAGGTTCCACCGCAGGACGTGATCACCCGTGACAACGTATCGCTTAAGGTGAACGCGGTGGTTTACTTCCGAGTAGTGAACGCGATTCAGGCGATTGTTGAGGTAGAAAGCTATCGTTTTGCGGTGGAGCAGGCAGCCCAAACTGGTCTGCGATCGGTGCTGGGCGAGGTGGACCTCGATGACCTGCTCTCGCAGCGCGAGGCCCTGAACCGGAAGTTAGAGGTAATTCTGGATGAGCACACTGAACCTTGGGGCATTAAAGTATCCGGCGTTCAGTTGAAGCAGGTCGATCTGCCTCAGGAAATGCAGCGGGCGATTGCGGCACAGGCCGAAGCAGAGCGCGGTCGGAGAGCCAAAATTATTTCCGCTGAGGGGGAGTTTCAGGCCTCCGCCAAACTTGCTGAGGCAGCAGCGGTATTAAACCGCGAACCGGCGGCAATAACCCTCCGCTATTTGCAAACGCTAATTGAGATTGGCGTCGAGAAAAACACAACCGTCGTATTCCCGCTGCCATTGGATCTGCTTGGGAGCTTGGGGCTTCAGTTCGGTCAAAGCATTGGCGCCCAGCCGAAGCAACAACCGCCGGTTGACGTCAGCTAGCGAGGCACATCGGCCCCGCTATGACGCCAGTGGAATAGTGACTTGGGTCCTCCTCCGTTTATTCAATGAGTTAATCACGTAACAGTATGAGGCGCGATCAACTCGTGGACCTTCAAAGCAAATGCACCATGGCCTTTTTGATCCGTGCGTACCTTGCAGCATTTTCAAAAGAACCACTGAGACAAATAAGTGCTGCAGCAACTTCTATGGTGGGCGCCTAAGCGGCTCTGAATACGTCGGATCGCATTGTGGAGGCATTTGAGATTGAAGAGAATACACAGATTACCCATTGGACGGAAGATTGGCGTGCTGTGCCTACTCTTCGCGCTGCCCACCGTCGTCGCGCTGTACCTGATTGTTTCCGGCTACAGCGAGAACCTAAACGCCGCTCGTATGGAAATTGCCGGCGATACGTACGAGCATCCCTTGGTTCAACTGCTGCGCGAGCTAACGTTTTATCGCGTGGCAATCGGCCAGACTCAAACGAACGGTAGCGCGAGTCCGGAAGTAGAGCAAATTTCAACAAACGTCGATCGGGCATTCGACAAATTGGTTGAGGTGAACAAGCGTCTGGGCCAAGAACTTCAATTTACGGCGGACGGGCTTGCTAAACGCCATCGCGAGCATTGCCAGGTAGCGACCGTGCGGGACGAGTGGGACGCGTTGAAAAAGGGATTCGGCGGTCTCGACGCAGAAGTAAAGGACAAGCAAAGCGCTCACCTGATTTCCGACATACGGACGATGATCACGCATGCAGGAGACACGTCGGGCTTGATTCTCGATCCCGACTTGGACAGCTACTACCTGATGGATGCGACGCTGGTCGGATTGCCCCAGACACTCGATCGGCTCGCCTCGATTCAAGCGGATGGGGAAAAGATGCTCGCCGGCGGTCAGGCCGGTGAACAGGATCGCCTCAATTTGCAAATTCAGGCAGCACTGCTGAACGAGGCCGATCTGGGCCGCAATACGAGCGACATCCAGACAAGCCTCAATGAAGATCAAAATTTTTACGGAACAAGCGCTACTTTGCAGCAAAAGATACCGCCCGCGATGCAAGAGTATGCAGCCTCGAATCAGGCGTTACTGGGAACGATCGGCAATCTCGGGGCGAAAGGATCGACTGTGTCTCCCTCGGGATTTGACGCGGCCGCGACAAAAGCGCAGGAGGCGAGTTTCCGATTGTGGGACGTAGGAATCAGCGAACTCAATACGCTGTTGCAGAAGAGAACGGAACATTACCAGCGGCTGCGATGGGAGGCGGTTCTTTCAACCGTGCTTGCGTTATTGCTTTCCTGCGGTTTGGCATATGTGATCACACGTAAACTCACGATCATGTTGAAGAGTGTCATGAAAGAACTGAGCGAACAGACTGGAGGGATCGCCGGCGCGGCATCTCAAATCTCAGCCTCCAGCCAGTCGCTTGCGCAGGGCGCATCGGAGCAGGCCGCATCGCTTGAAGAAACGGCGGCGGCGAGCGAACAAATCAATGCTATGGCGCGTCGCAACTCCGAGCATTCACAGGTGGCGTCGAATCTCGCGTCCGCGGCCGAGGCGAAATTTACGCAAACCAACCAGTTCCTTGACGAAATGGTGACGGCGATGAACGAGGTAAAGACGTCAAGCGATCAAATTGGCAGCATCACGAAAGTAATCGATGGAATCGCGTTCCAGACAAACCTTCTGGCTTTAAATGCGGCGGTGGAAGCGGCACGGGCCGGTGAAGCAGGCATGGGGTTTGCCGTTGTAGCCGACGAGGTCAGAAGCCTGGCGCAAAAAAGTGCTTCCGCCGCGCAGGAAACGGCCGGGCTCATCGAAGCATCGATCGCTAAATCGAACAGCGGAATTCAAGTGGTGGATAGCCTTGCGGCGGCAATCCGGAGCATTACCACTGACGAGGAGAAGATCCGAAAGTTGATTGGGGAAATGAGTTCTGGAAGCAACGAGCAAGCGCGCGGAATTGAACAGATTACGAAAGCAATTTCGGAAATGGATTCGGTAACGCAAAACGCCGCGGCAAGAGCGGAAGAAGGTTACGCCGCCGCCGCGGATTTGGCGGCGCAATCGAAATCGTTGCGGACAACAATCGAACAAGTAGCGGCGATCGTAAGCGGCCACTGACGGCATTCCGGAAGCGTCTTCTACCGCGGCCGGTGCTGCCCGGCAAACCCAATCATGAAATAATGCCTGGATTCCGATGCAGAATTCCAACACCAACCATGCCAGCGGGCGCCGCGATTTTATCCGGCAGGCCACGGGAGCGGCGGCGCTCACCACATCGCTCTTCACCGGCAATCTGAAAGGCGCGAACGATAAGATCACCGTCGGATTCATCGGCCTGGGCCGCATGGGCCGCACCGATCTCCACTACGCCATGCAGCAGCCGGAAGTGGAAGTTGTGGCTCTCTGCGACGTCTATCAGCCCTGCCTCGACTTGGCTATGAAGAACGCGCATGGCAAGCCAAAAGCGGTTAAGGATTTCCGGCAGATACTCGAAGACAAATCCATTGACGCAGTCTGCATCGCCACGCCCGACCACTGGCATCCTTATTTAACCGTGGAAGCCTGCAAAGCGGGCAAGGACGTCTACGTCGAAAAGCCGATCTCGGTCACTGTCGATGAGGGCCGGAAAATGGTAGCCGCCGCGCGCAAGTACAAGCGGGTGGTTCAGGCCGGAACCATGCAGCGCAGCGCGGAACACTTTCAGAAAGTCCTTGAAATCGTGAAAAGCGGCGAGCTCGGCAAAATCACGATGGCGCACACCTGGAATTTCGGGCACGATGCAGCGGAGGGCATGGGGAATCCGCCCGACTCGCAAGCGCCATCCAATCTGAATTGGGATCTGTGGCTGGGACCAGCCGAAAAGCGCCCATACAACGCGAACCGGTTTGGCTACGACGTGGCCCAGCCCGAACATCCCCGCTGGTTCTCCAACTTCCGGTGGTTCTGGGATTATGCGGGCGGGATGATGACCGACTGGGGCGTTCACCTTTTGGATATCGTGCAGGGCGGAATGAACGAAGAGCAGCCAAAGTACATTTCGGCATCCGGAGGAAAGTGGTACCTGACCGACAACCGCGAGACACCGGACACGCTGACGGTAACCTATGAATATGAGAGCGGCTGGATTGCGACTTACGAGAACCGGAACAATAACGGCCAGTCGATGTTCAAGAAGTCCTATGGCATCCTATTTTATGGAACGAACGGGACACTGTTCGCGGACCGCTCGGAATACTTCATCCTGCCGGAAATGAAGGCGGAAAAGCCAGGCTCGGCGAAAGAGCCGAAGGTCCCGCTGATGGAGGCAACATCCATGCGAAGCATTTCCAGCGGAAACTTCAACCATTGGAAGAACTTCGTCTCTTGTATCCGGTCCCGGGAAAGACCGGCTTCGGACATCGAGATCTGCTACAAGAGCACCGCGACGTGTCTGCTGGGAAACGTTGCCCTCCGAAGCGGCGAGCGGCTGGAGTTCGATACGGCAACTCAGACACTGAAAGACACCAGCCTTCAGAAATGGCTGACTCGGGAGTACCGCGAGCCCTGGAAGCTGGAAGTTTA
>Ga0134125_10009402_pt1 | contig 11007 bp, 6 predicted proteins | sample KB31751_FD_96464 | JGI IMG/M metagenome (GOLD analysis project Ga0134125, IMG submission 96464) | Terrestrial soil microbial communities with excess Nitrogen fertilizer from Kellogg Biological Station, Michigan, USA - KB3-175-1 | ecosystem: Environmental > Terrestrial > Soil > Unclassified ...
AGAAATTTTCAAGAGTATAATCTTTTATGGATACCACAGTTGCTGGAAGGGTTCCAAAGCCTTTTACGACCTCATATCGCTGTGGCCCTCTACACTCCCTCCGCTCGACACCACCATCTCGTACAACTTTAATGCCAAGATGCTGCATGCCTTTATATGCAGGGCCATCGCAGACGGAGACATTGATTCTGAAAAAGCAGAAGATCTTTTGGTGCAATTTTGCTACAAGATTCATATCTTTGCCATCCTCCTTTGTCGCAGAGACCTCTTGTTGTCTGAGGAACTCTTTCGACAGCTGCTCAAGGAGATTATCAAGTATACGTTAGACTCTTCTCTCGAAATCCTCTTTGCTTTTAGATTCACAGATATACCCCCTAATGTCCTCAAGGAGTTCGAAGATATCGAACAATACACTGTAGATCACCCCTATGACTTGAGCACCACCACAGAAAAGAACAGACTTGTCAACATCTCCATGTCAGGACAGATCTCCACACCACCAGACACCCCCAAACGCATCCACTTCGCAGAAACCTTTACGCAACTCCTCCGCAAGTATCGTAGATATTGATTGTTTGGCTTGTTATTTTTTAAAATTGTGGAATTTTCTAGAAAGAATAAATTTTCCGATATATTTTTCCGAAATTAAGGTTTTTTTCCAAAAAAAATTTATTTGCCGCGGGGTATAGTAAGAAAAACAAGAAGAATCAAGATGAAAGCTAGTACATGAAAGAATATATCGGATATGCGCTCACCGATGCCCTGCGGCTTCGCTGATTCAAAAACCAGAGCGACTTGGTGTTCCTGGTTGGAAATGTGTTTGACGGGCAGGCTCTTGGTGCATTCACAGAACCTGAGCTTCAGAAAGGTTCCTTCTTTGGGCCCTTTGACCCTGTTGGGAAAGCGTATCACATAGTCGCAGTCGGCGCAAGATCCGTAGCACATCTTTTTTTGGGGGGATTTTTTTTAAATTTTCACTTTTTTGTGTGAAACTCTTTTTTTTATAAAGTTGAAATCCTCTCGAAGAAGGAAACACATGGCATCAATCAAGTTGTGGGCTGAACGAGAGAACCCGAATGTCGCGGGGATGCATACCATAGTTCTGCCTCCCTACAAACTGCCATACGGTTCTTTAGAAATCCCTAAAGAGTCCAAGATGTTTGAAACGATCCCTTTTGTGACAAGGACCTCACGCAAGTGGGTTGACATCTTTTTTGAAGAGATCTCAGAATCTGCGGTGAATGCCTCTTTTGTGCACCTGATGGTAAATTCCATTCTGGAAGTTCCCCAAGCCCAGCACTCCTTCTATGAACAGCGGGAGCATGCGACTGGTCATATCGAAATGAGTTTCAACCCGGATTCTTGGCCCAGGGGCAACATCTATCTTTGTGCCCGCGACAGCCTTTTATTTTCTTGGAAAGAGTTACGCCATGTCCAGGATGTGATCTCGTCTTCCCTGAGGCAACACACGGACGAGATTCTCTTGTTACCAGATAGGGAAAAAAGTTTCTTTTGATGGATGATACAGAATAAAAAAAAATCGATTTATTTTTTTTTCTTTACAAAATTGATGTGAAATGAGGAAAACTAGCACAGGAGGCGAGGTTTTCGGCTGTGATCCTTGGAATATAATACATGATCTTCATCCCCGAGGGCGAAGCCGCACACTTTTCACATATGGCTGTGGTGACCATCCGCCCACTGATCAACGCAGGGATCTTGAATATCCGGAAAGCGTGATCATGACTCTTGTTTGTGGCAGCAGAAAAGCTCAAGTTATCAGCTGTAGGCACACATGTAGCAGAATCTTCTCCTAGGCGTTCTCTGGCTTCCTGATCTATGATCATCATATCTTCTAGCTCGTCTTCATTCATGCTATTCATAAAGAGAGCATCTGAGGTGTAGACTCCTATATCCCCAAACACGCGGCTGTTGTAGGTTGATGGATTCAAGACTACCAGCAATTTTTGACATAGACAACATGGCAGATTCATCGAGGGGACCGGGGGTGCGCTGATGGGACAACGCCCACACCAAAATCCCCGCCAAGAACCAGATACAGACCACCATTTAGGTGAAAAGGGGGTTTGGCAGTATTCACATTTTACTATCCTAGTGATCTTTTTGATACACAAGATCTCCTCCACCAAGCAGTGGTGCGTCTTGTCTGATATCAACACCGCAGGCTGTGAAACAGGGGGTGAGGACAAGGACGAATTCGTTCCGGCTCCGGATTTGATGGTGAAAAAATCAGACCTCTTCTTCTTGCGCGAGTTAATCTTTACGGGCAGCTGGATAGCCCTCATACCCCAGCGGGTCTCCATCCTCCTCTCGTTGATCTTGATCCTCCGGTTGTATCTCGAAAACACAGGCACATGTCTTTCAGAGATGACGGTTTTCAGCAGCTGGGAATCTCTTTTGAGAGTCTTGCTCCTGGGGTCTCCAAAAAGCGATTTTTCACTCATCTCATACACAGATTTCAGCTTGATCGGGTTCACCTTGAGTTTTGAAGACCTTTTCTTATTGGAGTTAGGGTTAAGGGTTAAGGGGTTGAGGGGTTGATCTTCAGTCGCAATGTTGTTGATGTTGGTGGCATTCATGCCGCGTTCAAGCGGAGATCTCCAGTGATTCAGGCCACAAGTCTCTTCAAATCCAGTTCTGAAAAAGATCTCGGTCCAGGACCCAAATTCGGCACTGTTTTGGGGTTGTCCCAGCATCCCGACACGAAGCTGGAATGTCCTAAAGCCTTTTTGATTTTGTTTCCGCTGTTGCTGTTTCAGCTTCCTTTTCCTCTTCTTCTCCTTTTCTCTCTTTTTCTTCTTCTCCTTTTCTTCTGCTTCTTCTTCTGCTTCTTCTTGGTAATCTTCCTCTTGATCATCATTCTCATCATCATCATCATCATCATCGTCATCGGAAGACCCAATGGACCTTTTGGGGTCACCACCTTCTTCGTCACTCATCAGGTCTGCATTTTGATCTTCGTCGTCTTCGTCTTCTTCGTCATAGGTATCGAGTTCAGGCAGAAATTCGTTTTCATCAATCATCATCATCCGGTTCGTTTGGGCTGCATTCGAGGATGCAGTGGCAGAAGCAGCAGTAGCAGATGTAAAGCTGCCAACTCCACCCGGTCCCACAAAAGATGCTCCAACAGATGCGGTTGTGGCAAAAGAAGCCGAAGAAGCAGAAGAAACAAGGCTAAAATCACCTGTTGCTGCTGCTGGAGAAGGGTTAAAAGGGTTGTTAGGGTGGTTTGATGTCAACATCGTCATCATCTGATGGTGGTGGTGTTGATTGGAGTTGGTGGCCAGCTCTTGTTCGGTTTTGCGCTTGTAAAACACTTGCCCATCATGAGGTTCTGTTCTGTATCTCTCAGAATGCACACTGATACACGTCTCCATAGGGGTTCCACCCTTGAAATCTTCGAGAGACACCTTCTCTTCATAATAAGGTCCAACTTTGCCCATAACTTCCCATAGCATGATTTGCTTGTTGGCTGACTGGATCACCCTATTCTCAATGACAGTGGTATCTCTCACAATCATCTTGATGAAGGAATCCAGCATCGAAACCCATGAACATTCTGTTTGTGGAACCCTGGTGAACTCGTGCGGCGAGATGACTTTGCGGATTCTGCCATGGGCACCCAAAGTTCTCATGTAACTCAAGAACAGCATCAATTCCCGGCCTGTGGGTGTGGCCAGCATCCGGGTCATCGGGCGCAAATCTGCCTGGCAATACCCAGCATAGCGTGATTTGATTTGGGCATCTGCCAGGCTAACGCATATATCGGGGTCGCCTCCCATCATCCTATATATGATAGGATCAAAACAAACTTTGGTTGGGCTCAGCTTCAGCTGGATATCCACACATCTACGGACGATCTGGGCCATGGCCAAATCAGGAGAGGTGGTTGGAATCGTTGTATCGGGTGTATCTTTTGACCATTTGCGATTTTCAATGTCATCCACCACGGTCCAGACGAATTTCTCTGAGTTGCTCGGTCTGATGGCCAGCTGTGAGGCCAGATTCATCTTGAGCCTGAGGCTCTTGCCAATCACATCAAAGATGAAGAAGTCTCGCGGGGTGGTGTCCTTATCGTTGCGGCTTCTCTCGAGGATCACATTTCTGGGATCGTTCTTGCCCGCATCACAGAATCTCTGATATTCTCGGGCCAACATCGGATACTCTTCAGGATTGATCGATGATATCAAAGAAGAAGAAGAACGACAAGCATCAGATCCAGTTGATGCTGCAATAATCCACTTGTATGCCTCGTTCATGATGAGGGTTGTCTCGGATGCAATACCCCGAATTGCATCAAAAAAACCCTTGCAAAATAGCATTTTGGAATCCATCATCGTCCACAGATAGGGAGCCTTGTCCATGATGCTCATCATGTAGAGGAGAACCGCCAACTCGACAAACGAGACTTGTCGATCTATCCAGGTCAATACAGAATTCATATTCTCCTGAGATCCATCCTTAAAGATGGCGTCTAAAGACGTGCGATAGGCCAGCGGTAAGAACGATGGCTGGTTATGATAGGATTGCCAGCGAAACCCCCCACACAAGAAAATCCTGATCATCATCCTGAGCCACGGAATTTCAGCGGAGCAATAGTGAAAAACTTGGCTATCCAATCTTCTCCCCTCCTCCAAAACACAGAGCTGTGCATGGAAAATGCGGGCTAACGAGCCCGATTCTATCAATTTGGTTCTGTCCTGGGTTCTCAGCTCCTGCAACAAGGCATTCAGTTCAGAGACTCCACATGGCAGCATGTCTTCAGAGGCCAGCCACCAGCTCTCCGGGTTGGAATCCCCCAAATCCGCAGAAGAGGGATACTCGGAATTGTTTTCAGGAACTGGGATCTTTCCAAAGAATTTGAACCCCGAGTCACACCATTTGCGAGCATCTTCAGATGCTGCCGAAAGCGGTCTCCATCTCATTACCAGCGCATATCCATCTCCCAATCTCCATGTCAAATCTTCCCTAGTAGCACCTCCGGTGCCAGCACTAGAGGTGCTATCAGCAGTGGTCTCAGTCTTGTTTTTGCTGTCTCCGGTAATGTCTAAAACAAGCAGGGAAAACAAGGTTGATAGAGGTCTCAGCATCAGATTGCTGAATTTGCACAAGACCACCCTGTCACAGAAAGACGCCATCTCAGAAACACTCAAAGCATCAGCATCTAGAGAAGGCAGTTCGAGATCACCCACCTGATCCCTAAATTCTGAGGGGTCCATCTCTGATTCAGAATCAATTCTTTGATGACCACCAGACGCCAGGTTCAGCCATCTTTGCTGCACGCTTCCCTTGTATCTCCCGCTCTCTCCAACCGTAAAGTTGAACGGGCTCTGCCTCTCGTCGTGTACAAGGGGGCTTTGCCCCCTTCCAGGGATCCTGCCCGGATCCAACCCCATGGGGTTCCCAGACTTCCCACGCTTGGGAACCTTGGGAATCGCTGCACCCCCATATCCGTCCCCCCGAAAGGGGGACTCCCCCCCAGGCGGGGAGGCTGAAGCCTCCCCTTCGAATTCATAAACAGATTTTTGGGGGTTAAAAAAGTAACCCATCAGACCCAGAATATAGTCGGTGCCGTGAATGTCCTCTGCGACGTGCTTGGCATCGATGGCGGTGGGAACAGGTAAACAGGTCATCGAACACATGGACATGAATCTCGAGATGCTCAAAGATTTTTCTTTCTTTTCTTCAAAAGAGTTTTCGAGTTCATAGTTTGGATGCCAGGGATCCAAAAAGAGTTTGGTTTCTTCCCGCGGTGCTTGGCGCATCAGCGCAGAGATGCTCTCGTATTTCAGAGGAGGCGCATCCATCTTGAGAGAATGGACGATGAGCGAGCGAAGCCCTAGTCCCAGCAAGTAGCAATAATCCTCCGGGTGCGCAGCAATCTTGTTCCACTTGATTTTATCCAGGAGTGGTTTGGGAATCAGACAAAAGATTGCTTGCTTGATATGATCGATGATCATCATTTTTAAAAGATGTTTTGCCTGAATGAATTCTGAGGTTTGTATGGATTGGTGCCGAGGAGAATTTCCAGGAGCGGCCGCAGCTGCAGCAGCTGATGCTGCCCATGATTCCAACGAGAGCTCGAGGTTCGGGCCGCATCCATAGAGTGTGGATACAAAAAAAGTCGCCCCCGCACTCGTCCTTGAATTTAACACATCTTTCAAGGCATTTTCATCCCTGGAAGAATTCCCACGCAGCTTGGAAGCAGTCTTGGAAGCAGCAGTCTTTTGCCTTGAGCCTGAAAGAAAGATTTTTTTCATGATCTTCCAAAACGCTTCTTCCTCTTCCTCTACTTCTTCTTGAACGAGCTTGGACAACACAAGCTCATAAACAAGCACACCACAATCCTTTTCGGTGGACATGGAAATGTTTTTTAGGGGAAGGGCGTTCTCTGTGACAATCTCCACGCCCGAACACGCAGATGCGTTAACGTTGCTGGGTTCGATCACCTGAATGCATCTGACAAGGTCTGGATGAATCCATCTTGATAGGGGAGGAGATCCAGAGATCAAGGATTCAACAACTGAATCGTCAGGAATGGATCCTCGAGGATCATTCAACACAAAGTTGGCGCACGCCTCAAACAAGGGCATGAGTCTCTTGATTTGGTTATTCAGAGGCTCGAGGATCTTGCCATCCAAATTGAGCGCGCTCCTTGTGCTTCCTTGCAAAAACATGAAGAGATTTACTGTCATCAGAGTCCAGTAATGTGAATACATGGGCGTCAATTCTGATGCAGTCACACCGGATGTGGCAATGCCACAATAGTCCATGCCTGGAGGGTGATGTGGATACCTGTGCTTCTTGACATCTGCATCTTTGAGTGAGACAGAGGATCCACTCAGAAACACGTTCATGTAGATAACCAGATCCACAGGATCAAAATCTCGCATAACCGCAAAGGGTGCAATATAAATGCAAGATGTCACAACGGATGAAACATCCAAAGGAAACCTTCTCTTGTTCTTGCATATGAATTCGCGCACGTTGGAGTAGGAATCGAGAGCCCACATGATCTCCTTGATCTCGGGCATCTCTCTTCTTGCGAGCCGATCGGAGATCCCAGACAGCTTGAGCCAATGCCCGCTGCCCATGCTCCATCTACAAAGATCATATGTGTCATAAAGCTCAAAAGAATTCAATAAATAATGACTCGATTGTTCTTGTTCTTGTTCTTCTTCTAACAATAATGAAGGTGCTTCCACCACCACCACATCTTGCCGATCGTACTTGTCCGTAAAGAAATTGTTGATCCTCAGAGATCCCTGTGAGAATCCGGCACTTGTCCCTCCTCCGATGCTCGTCCCCAGATTCGAATGATACAAGGGACACAAGGACATGATCGCATCTTCAGGAAGATTGGGACTATGACGTTGATGATGCTGTTGATGACGATTATGACCACGAAGGAGATTAACATCCTCTTCTTCTTCCTCTTGGTGCTTTCTCTTTTTCTCCTTTTCCTTTTCCTTTTTTTGATTGCTGCTGGTTCTCACCCCTGCATTAAGATTAAAATTGGTCAAGAGCGGATAGACAACTTGATACTGCTCTGATCTGCGCACAAAACAGGGAGCAGAGTTCATGTCTTGCCTCACGAACGGAGGTTCGATAAAAGGGTGATCGCTCTCCAAGTATTCAGGGAGCAATCCATTGATCTGAGGTGAACTTGCCACCGTAAAGGGATTGCATCTAAATCCCTGACCATCTTCGGCCTTTTTGATCATCGCCAAGGAAGATGCCTTGACATATGTTCTGTGGATGATGCAGCAGATACATAAACGCCTCTCTGTGGATCCCAGAATTTCCCCCGGGTACCGAAAAGATGTGCCCACAATCCTTGATCTCGTATAGTCCTCCAGCATGGGATGGTTCACCTTCTTGCAATTCTCAAAAAACATGCATTTGCAAGGCTGTCCATCTTCATCCTTTTGTGAAGATGACATGCACTCTTTCTCCCCAGGGTTCTGAGGATCGTATGCTCTCATGTTCCTGATAACTTCTTCATAACTCAGTTCCGGTAAGATTCTTCTTGATCCTGATGCTGCATTTGATGCCGCATGGGATGCAGCACTTGATTTTTTTGTTGATCCAGAGTTTGAACTTTCAAGGATCCCGCTCACCAAGATCGACAAATCCGCTTCCCACCTCCCAGTTTTAGGTATCTCTGTGGATAAAGTATTACCAGTATCGCCAGTTGCACTTGCATCGCCAGTTTCACCAGCGCCAGCAGCAGTAACTGAGCTGCTTAATGTCGCAGACCCAGAAGAACGCGTGAACGCTTGAATGGCCTCAGACTCTACCAGCGCAGGTACCATTTTGCTTCCCAACAACTTAATCACAGCATCCATCTCCTCCTCGGACGCCTTGTTGTTCTGCAGATACTCAATCACCCGCAATCGCGTCTCCTCCTCCACAAACGACAGCATCCCCACAGACTGCACCGCAGCCGATCCACCTGCCTTGGAGACAGACATAATTTTAACCCCCCCTACACAAAACAAACACTAGAGAAAATTATTTTGTGGGAATATGAAAAAAAAAGATTTTTCATAGAATTCAGAGGATTGCCCATTTTTATTATTTTTCTTTTGCAGTTTTGCTGCTGTTGCTCCACCTCCAAAAAAAGGGACCTCACTCCCCTCCTATCGTTGTCATTTTTTTCTTGTTTTTTTGCAATGGGAAACACACAAAAAAGGGAAACTACGAAAAAGGAGAGAGAAACGAAAGAAGAATGTCGACTGTGGGTGGAGTGGGTGGTACTAGCGGAGCCACCGAGATGAGGCAGCGAAAGGGTGCAGGAGGTAAAGGGTCGCCTGGAGGAGATTCTTCTACGATATCATCTATGGCGATGGCTACCGCACTTGCTATTCAAGATTGGACGGGGATTTTGATGGTCCACGATGCAAGCGGGAAGATGGATGGACTCATGGAATCCTCGACAACGTTTCTGGTGGCGAACTTTAATATGCTTTTGACCATCACCTTTATAGTCATGGCGATTGTCTTTAGCGGAGAGCCCCTGGCGTCCATTTGGATCAGCCTGGGACAAAACACATTTATCAAAAACATTCCTGTATACACGTTTTATTCAAGTTACAAGGATGTCACATTCATGGGTGGAGTGGTCTTGGTCTTTATGGGAGCGATTGCTGCAATGGCCTCCTATCTGGCCATGTTCCTTTATGAATCACATGCTGCCGTCAATAAGAAGGTCAGAGACTGGTCTCATGGATCATCTATAATCTTGTATTCATTTGTCATAGCGCTGGGGTTCCTCATCTCTGCAACCATCCTGGGTGAGCGATCAGATTTGACTCTGATATTCTCCTTCTTGATCATCGTGATGGCCCCGGTCATCTTTGTCATGGTGCAAATGAATTTTGCCGCCTTGCCGTACACATCTAAACACACTTACGATCTCATTGTTCTACCTGTGGTGGCCGGCACCTTCCAGTTGGTCCCGTGGATCAACCTCTTGGTACAGATATCCATGTATCTCGTCAACAATACTACGTGGAATCTCTCAAACTCTGGGATCGCCAACGTGATTGGTTCTTGTATCTTTGCCCTCTTTTTTTACATTCCCATGGTTATGAGCACCTTTACGAAATTGAAGTGGACCTTCATTGAATCTTTTTTTGGCGTGTTCATCCTCGTTTTTAATATTTACGTTTTTGTTACTTATTACTGCTACGTTCTCGTTTGAGCAACGCTCTCCCAAATAAAAAACGCATTTTTATTTGTCTTGTCTTTTTTTTCACTTTTCTTTCCCTCCCCCCCGCAAAAAAAATCAAGAACAAAAAAAAGAGAGAAATGAAGAGAGCAAGACAAGAGTTTGGTGGAGCTGCATCAACTGATGCCTTGCAGCCACATCCCGTCCGCTCAACGGTTGTGATTCCTTCGGCAACTGCTGCTGCAGCGTCATCGAAAAAGAACTCTGAGGATCAGGATATGCTACACATGCATACATGTGATTTGGTGCAACCCTTTGAATGGATCCCAGAAGATGTATTGTTATCTTTCAACACCACAATCGAAAAACAGGTGAGTGGCGAAGAACCTTTTTTGCTGTCAACAAAAAATCTTGGCTTGCTCTGCACCCACATGGAAGATAACGATCTCTCTAAAGCTGCCGACTGGAAATACTATGTCTTGTATCAAAAGAAGAATGAGACCACCAAGCTCTATAGATGGTCAGTGGGCTCCAAAGCTTTGATCAAAATCTTTAAGAATCATATTTTGAAATACATTAAAGAAAGGGGTGATGAGATGGCCGCGGGAATGATCCTTTCCTTGGCCACCGCCTACAATCATTACCCCGTCATTCCCATTGGCATGCAAACCAACACCAGTTTGGATATCCCATATGTCAGTGAGAATCTCGACTGCAACCATCCTATGGCCTTGCCTTCCATGCCCATCGACGAATCCAGAGATATCATCTTTCAAATATGCAAGGAGTATCACATTGAAGGAATCACCAAATCCGACGAGCGCACACGGCTCTGCCACATTTTGAAAGATGTTCTTCATCCACCCCTGAAACCCCTCGATACCACCGTCATCTCTGCTGTTGGCACCAATCCCAACACATCTCTTTCTTCTTCAGCAGCACATCCACGTCGCAAATCAGGTGGTGCAACATATGTTGCAGATTCTGCAGCTTCTGCAGCTTCGGCTGCATCAGAGAAATCTTTAGGTGGTTCCATGATATCTGTGAAAAACTCGCTGTTAAAAAAAAAGAAATAACACTCACACCACAACACACAAAAAAAATTTATTTTTTTCTTTTCTTTTTTTTCAAGAAAAACACACAACAAGTTCACTCAAATTTGAGAGGAGGAGTGGCGCCCTGCTGGTTCTTCAAGGTATCCATGAATGCGGTGAGCATCGGTCTCAGGAAGTGATTGAAACCCGCACCCAAGAGAAGAGAAAGTGCTCCTTGTTTGATATAGGAAATCACATAAAACAGATTCTCAAAGACCA
>Ga0134125_10009403_pt1 | contig 11006 bp, 10 predicted proteins | sample KB31751_FD_96464 | JGI IMG/M metagenome (GOLD analysis project Ga0134125, IMG submission 96464) | Terrestrial soil microbial communities with excess Nitrogen fertilizer from Kellogg Biological Station, Michigan, USA - KB3-175-1 | ecosystem: Environmental > Terrestrial > Soil > Unclassified ...
GAGCAGCATGGTGGCGACAATGGTGACCGCGTAGGTCTCGAACAGGTCCGCGGCCATGCCGGCGCAGTCGCCGACGTTGTCGCCGACGTTGTCGGCGATCACGGCCGGGTTGCGCGGGTCGTCCTCGGGGATGCCGGCCTCGACCTTGCCGACCAGGTCGGCGCCGACGTCGGCGCCCTTGGTGAAGATGCCGCCGCCGAGGCGCGCGAAGATGGAGATGAGCGAGCCGCCGAAGGCGAGCCCGACCAGGGCGTGCAGCGCGCCCTCGGCCCCGACCGACGGGAACTGGCGCAGCAGCAGGTAGTAGCCGGCGACGCCGATCAGTCCCAGGCCGACCACCAGCATGCCGGTGATGGCGCCGCCGCGGAAGGCCACCTGCAGGGCGGCGTTGAGGCCGGAGGTGGCGGCCTGCGCGGTGCGCACGTTGGCGCGCACCGAGATGTTCATGCCGATGTAGCCGGTCAGACCCGAGAACACCGCACCGACCGCGAAGCCGCCCGCGGTCGGCCAGTTGAGCGCGAAGCCGATGACCACGAACAGCACGATGCCGACGATGAAAATGGTGGTGTATTGGCGGTTGAGGTAGGCCTTGGCGCCGGCCTGCACCGCGGCGGCGATTTCCTGCATGCGCGCGTTGCCCGCCGGCAGGCGCAAGATCACCGTCATGGAGAACACGCCGTACAGCACGGCCAGTACGCCGGCCGCGATCGCGGCCCACAGCCACATGGTGGCATCCATCGCTCGAACCTCCCCCAAAAAAGGCCGCGCACTATAGCACGGCGGCCCCGCAGTCCCGACCCGGCCGGCGGTTGGTCAGAGGGCCCGGCGGCCCGCCCCGCACACCCGCCCGGGAGCCGCCCGCGCCCGTGCCGCCGCCGCGCTCAGACCTTGAATTCGGCCTTGAGCTTGCGACGCACGCCGACACCCCGGATGTGGACGTAGTCGGGCAGGCCGTCGCGGTAGGGCGGGTAGGCCTCGCCGGCGATCAGCGGCTCGAGGTAGCGGCGGCAGGCCGCGGTGATGCCGAAGCCGTCCTCGCGGATGTAGTCCGGCGGCAGCTTCTTTTCCTTGTTGGCGACCTCGCTGAGCGGCACGTGGCCGATCACCCATTTGTAGGGCCGCGAGGACTTGCGCACGAGGGTGGGCATTACGGCGTTGACGCCCCTGACCGCCAGCTCGACCGCCGCCCTGCCGACCGCGTAGGCCTGGTCCACGTCGACGCGCGAAGCAATGTGGCGCGCCGCGCGCTGCAGGTAGTCGGCCACCGCCCAGTGATACTTGTAGCCGTGCGTCTCGCGCACCATGTTGGCGACGAGCGGCGCCACGCCGCCGAGCTGGGTGTGCCCGAAGGCATCGCGGGTGCCGGCGTCGGCGAGGAACTTGCCGTCCGCGTAGGCGGCCCCTTCGGACACCACGATCACGCAGTAGCCGTAAGCCTCGACACACTCCTTCACGCGCGCCAGGAATTTCTGCTGCTCGAACGGCACTTCCGGAAACAGGATCAGGTGCGGCGGCTCCGCCGCGCCCTTGCCGGCGAGTCCGCCGGCGGCCGCGATCCAGCCGGCGTGCCGCCCCATGACTTCCAGCACGAACACGCGCGTCGAGGTGCGCGCCATGGAGGCGACATCCAGCGCCGCCTCGCGCGTCGACACCGCGACGTACTTGGCCACCGAGCCGAACCCCGGGCAGCAGTCGGTGTGCGGCAGGTCGTTGTCGACCGTCTTCGGCACGCCGACGCAGGTCACGGGGTAGCCGAGCGCGGCGCCGATCTGTGACACCTTGAGCGCGGTGTCCATGGAATCGTTGCCGCCGTTGTAGAAGAAGTAGCCGATGTCGTGGGCGCGGAACACTTCGATGAGGCGCTCGTACTCGGCGCGGTTCTGCTCGATGCTCTTGAGCTTGAAGCGCGCCGATCCGAAGGCGCCGGCCGGGGTGTGCTTGAGCGCGCGGATGGTCGCGGCGCTCTCACGCCCGACGTCGATCAGGTCCTCGGTAAGCGCGCCGATGATGCCGTGGCGGCCGGCGTACACCTTGCCGATGTGCTTCGAGCGCAGCGCGGTCTCGATGACGCCGCAGGCAGAGGCGTTGATGACGGCCGAAACACCGCCCGACTGGGCGTAGAGGGCGTTGCGCGGAGCGGGCTTTTTCATGGCGGGGAAGGGGCGCGGCCTGGGGGGGGCGGAAGAATAACGCAGCCGGCGCGGCGGGTGCGACAGCCGCGCCGCGTGCAGTTTGACCTTGCCTGAGGCCGCCGGTAACGTGACGGGCCGTTGTGGCCGAGGCGCGGCCACGCTCGGTCACTGAACAAAACATGCGCATCGTGCTGTTGGGGGCGCCCGGTTCGGGCAAGGGCACGCAGTCCCAGCGTCTGGTAGAGCGCGTCGGTATCCCGCAGATCTCGACCGGGGACCTGCTGCGCGAGGCGGTCGCGCGCGGCACCGAGCTCGGTCGGCAGGCGAAGGAGGCCATGGACTCCGGACGCCTGGTCGAGGACTCCCTCGTGCTCGGCATGATCCGCGAGCGCCTCGGCGAGCCGGACGCCCGCCGCGGCTTCATCCTCGACGGGTTCCCGCGCAACCTCGCCCAGGCGCACGCGCTCGACCGGCTGCTGGAGGCCCTGAAGCAGCCGCTGGACGCCGTGGTGCAGCTCGAGGTGGACTCGCGCGAGCTGGTGCGCCGCATCGCCGGCCGGCGCAGCTGCGCCGACTGCGGCCGGGTGTTCAACCTGCTCACTTCGCCGCCGAGCGGCGCGAGGGCGGTGTGCCCCAAGACGGGTGCCCCGCACCGCCTGATGCAGCGCCCGGACGACAACGAGGCGACCGTGGCCGAGCGGCTGCGCGTGTACGACGAAAAGACCCGGCCGCTCATCGACTTCTACCGCGCGCGCGGCCTGCTGCAGGTGATCGACGCCGAGGCTGCCGTGGACGAGGTCACCGCGCGCCTGGCACAGGCCCTGCGCGTGCCGGCGCTGCGCGCGCCCAAGCGTGCCGCGGGCGCCCGCCGCGGCGCCGCCAAGCGGGCCCGCAAGCCGGCCAAGAAAAAGGCCGCCGCGACGGCCAAGCGTACGCGCGCCTCCCGGGCGAGCCCCAAGCGCCGCAGCACGCGCACCCGCCGCGCCAAGGCGCCGCGCGCCGGCGCCGTGCGCGGCGCACGCCGCCGCAAGAGCACGCGCCGCTAGGTCACAGCGCCGCGAGCAGCCGCTCGCCGAGAATGGCGCGGCGCCAGCCGCGCAATACCGCGCCGTCGCGCTGCCCGTCGGCGAGCTGCTCCAGGTCGCGCCGCGTCGCGAGCACCTCCGGCACGAGCTGCAGTTCCTGGGCCACCGTCTGGGACAGCTGCCCGAGCTTCTTCACCAGCGCCGCCTTGACCGGATCCGGTCGTGCCCGGCCGGGTAGCGGCGGGGCCGGCTCGGGAACCTGCGCGGCGTGCACCAGCCCGAGCAGCTCCTCGCCGCGGCGCTTGACCAGCCCGGGGGGCATGGCCTCGATCTGCGCCAGTGCCGTCAGTGAGCGCGGCACCTGCAGCACCACGTCGCGCAGCACCGCGTCGTCGAGAATCCAGCCACGCGGGCGGTTGTGTTCGGCGGCGGTACGCTCGCGCCACGCGGCCAGCGAGCGCGCCACGCGCTCGCGCCCCGGGTCGAGGTCGCGCAGGCCTTTCAGCCGCAGCCAGGCGTTGTCGGGGTCGACTACCAGAGCGCGCGTGTCGTCGAGTGCCGCCATCTCCTCCTCGAGCCACGCCAGGCGGCCCAGCCGCTCGAGCTCGGCGCGCAGCGCGTCAGCGAGTGGCAGCAGGTAGCGCACGTCATCGAGCGCGTACTCGATCTGCTCGGGTGAGAGCGGGCGGCGCGACCAGTCGGTGCGCGTGTGGGACTTGGCCAGTTCCTGCCCGAGCAGGCGCCGCACCGCCTCGGCGTAGCCGACCTGCGCCGGCAGGCCGGTGAGCGCCGCGGCGATCTGGGTATCGAACACCGGCCGCGTGCGCCCCATCGCCGGCAGCAGCACCTCCAGATCCTGGCGCGAGGCGTGCATCACCTTCAGCACCGCAGGGGCGGCGAGCACCGCCGCGAGCGGCGTCAGGTCGGCGAGTGCGAGCGGATCGACGCATGCGGCCTCGTCCGGGGTGGCGAGCTGCACCAGGCACAGCTGCGCGCGGTAGGTGCGTTCGCGCAGAAACTCGGTATCGAGGCCGATGCGCGCGCTGGCGGCGAGGCGTGCGGACAGTTCGACGAGCGCGGGAGCGGTGGTGAGAACGTGCGGCAAATGAAAGCTAGTCTGTACAATCGGACGTGCGCATTATGCGAGGCCCGCGCCGGCATCGAAAGCCATGAGCGAACTTCTCCGGCTCTTTACGCAGATCGCCGTGCTGCGCCGCGGACCGCAGGACGTGCCGGCTTCGATGCTGCTGCTGGTGCTGAGCATGCTCGCCTACCTGGGCGTGAAGGCGCTGGTGTGCACGCTCTTGCCCCTGCAGGCGTGGCCGGGTCCGTTGCTGGCGGAGACGCTGTTCACGCTGCTGTGGTACGTGGCGCTGCTGCGCCTCGTCGGCCGGCCGGAGCGCACGCTGCAGACCGCTACGGCGGTGTTCGGCGTGCAGACGCTGCTCGCGCCGCTGCTGGTGGCGTGCGAATGGCTCATCCCGCGCGTCCAGCAGGGCTCGGCCTGGCAGCTGCCGGTCGCCTCGGCCGGGCTGCTGCTGCTCGTGTGGCTGATCACGGCCAACAGCCACGTCGTCAAGGCCGCGCTCGAGTGGTCGGCCACGGCGAGTGTCGTGCTGGTGATCCTGCAGGTGTTCTCCGTTCAGCTGCTGCTCGTGATGCTGTTCCCGCCCGCCGGCGCCTGAAGGCAACTGACCATGCACGTACACATTCTCGGCATCTGCGGCACCTTCATGGGCGGCATCGCCGCCATCGCGCGCGCCGCCGGCTACACGGTCAGCGGCTCGGACCGCAACGTCTATCCGCCGATGAGCACGCAGCTGGAGGCGCTCGGCATCGCCGTCACCGAGGGCTTCGAGGCGGCGCAGCTGAGCCCCGCCCCCGATATGGTCATCGTCGGCAACGTCATGACACGCGGCCAGCCGGTGGTCGAGGCGCTGCTCGAGAGCGGCATGCCATACATGTCCGGCCCGGAGTGGCTGGCGCGCCAGGTGCTCAAGGACCGCTGGGTGCTGGCGGTGGCCGGCACGCACGGCAAGACCACCACCTCGTCGCTCCTCGCCTGGATCCTCGAGCATGCCGGCCTCAAGCCGGGCTTCCTGATCGGCGGCGTGCCGGCCAACTTCGGGCTGAGCGCGCGCCTCGGCGCCGGGCGCTTTTTCGTCATCGAGGCGGACGAGTACGACACGGCCTTCTTCGACAAGCGCGCCAAGTTCGTGCACTACCGCCCGCGCACCGTGGTGCTCAATAACCTCGAGTACGATCACGCCGATATCTACCCCGACGTGGCCGCCATCCAGCGCCAGTTCCACCACCTGGTGCGCATCGTGCCGGGCGGCGGCCGCATTGTCTGGAACGCCGCCGACGTGCGGCTCAGGGAGACACTCGCCATGGGCGTGTGGACCCCACTCGAGGGCTTCGCGCGCGCGCCGCAGCCCGACGCCCTGTGGACCGCGCAGCCGGCCCCGGACGCGGCCGACTACTCGCACTTCGAGGTGTTCGAGGGTGGTCGCCCGCGCGGCACGGTGCAGTGGCCGCTGATCGGCGCGCACAACAAGGAGAATGCGCTCGCGGCCATCGCCGCCGCGCGCCATGCCGGGGTCGATGTGCCGCAGGCGCTCGCGGCCCTGCGCAGCTTCGAGGGCGTCGCGCGACGCATGCAACTGCGCGGCGAGGTGCGCGGGGTGCGCGTCTACGACGACTTCGCCCACCATCCGACGGCGATCGCCACGACCCTGGAGGGGCTGCGCCACCGCGTCGGCAGCGCCCGCATCATCGCCGTGCTCGAGCCGCGCTCGCACACCATGCGCATGGGCGTGCACCGCGACACGCTCGCGCCGGCGCTCGCCGGTGCCGATGAGGTGTGGCTGTACACCCCGCCCGACCTCGGCTGGGATACCGGCGCGGTGCTGAGCGCGCTCGGCGCGCGCGCCCACGCCAGCGCCGACGTCGCGGCGCTGGCGCGCGAGCTGGCGCGCGCCGCCCGCTCCGGCGACCACGTGCTCATCATGAGCAACGGCGGCTTCGGCGGCCTGCACGACAAGCTGCTCGCCGAGCTGCGGCGGCCGGCCTGACGGCGCCGTGGACGCGACGTCACTGCCGTTGTTCCCGCTGCACACGGTGTTGTTTCCCGGCGGGCCGCTGAGCCTGCGCATCTTCGAGGCGCGCTACCTCGACATGGTGCGTCGCTGCCTGAAGGAGGGGGGCGGCTTCGGCGTGCTGCTCATTCTCGAGGGCGCGGAAGCCGGGGCGGTCGCGCAGCTGGCGGGCATCGGCACCCGCGCCCGCGTCGTGGACTTCGATACCCTGTCCGACGGGCTGCTCGGCATCGCCTGCCTGGGCGAGCAGCGCTTCACGCTGGGGCGCCGCTGGCAGCAGGAGGACGGGCTGCACCTGGGCGAAGTCGAGTACCTGGCGCCGGAGACCGCCTGCGCGGTGCCGGCGGAACTGGCGCATCTGGCGGAGCTGCTGCGCGAGGTGCTGCCGCGCCTCGGCGGACCCTACATGCACGTCGAGGCGCACTACGAGGACGCCGGCTGGGTGGGCAACCGCTGGGCCGAGATCCTGCCGCTCGCGCCCGCCCAGAAGCAGCAGCTGCTCGAGCTCACCGATCCGCTGCTGCGCCTGGAGAAAGTCGCGGCCTGGTCAGCCCGGCAGCCCCCGGCTGCGCATGTATAGGCCGAGGTACTTGCGGCGCACGTACTGCGACTCGATGAGCGCGAACACCAGCCCGCGCCAGCCGTCGAGGAACCCGAGCCGCAGCAGATAGCCGCGCACGAAACGCCACTGCGCGTTGAGCAGCACCGGCGCGAGGCCGCAGCGCCGCCCGGCGTCGTACATGGCCTGCGCCATGAGATCGGCGTAGCGCTGCATGCGCGCCAGGTGGTCGCCGAGGGAGCGGTAGGAGTAGTGCTCGAGGTGGCCGTGCAGGCGCGCGATGCGGCCGCTGACGCGCGTGTTCTCGTGGACTTCGTAGCCGCTCCAGCCGCCACGGCGGCGGTCGAACAGTCGCACCAGCCGGTCCGGGTAGGCGTTGCCGTGACGCAGGAAGCGGCCGAAGTAGTCGGTGATGCGCGGTATCGACCAGCCGGCGGCGCCGGCGAAGCCGCCGGCGCGCAGCGCCTCGAGCTCGGCGCGCAGCGGCGCACTGACGCGCTCGTCGGCGTCCAGGCACAGCACCCAGTCATGCCGCGCGGTCTCCACCGCAAACTGCTTCTGCGAGCGGTAGCCCGGCCAGTCGCGCTCGATGACGCGCGCCCCGAGCGCGGCGGCGCGCGCGCGCGTGTCGTCGCTGGAGTGGGAGTCGACCACCAGCAGCTCGTCGCAGAAGCTGACCGAGCGCAGGCAGGCCTCGATGCGGTCGGCTTCGTTGTAGGTGATGATGCACGCCGACACGCCGCTGACACTCGCCACGCGTCCCCCGTTCGACCGCGGACAAAGGCCCGTAGAATACCCCGAAATGGGCGCGATCCTGTTCTACGATCCCCTGTGCCGGCAGCCGTACGACACGCGCACGCTGGCCGGCGCGGCGCTGGGCGGAACGGAGGCGACGCTGGTGCGGGTCGCCGACGCGCTCGGCGCGTTCGTCATCCAGCACAACCGCCGCGAGGACTGGGGGCGCTACCGCGCGCCGCGCCGGCTACCCGACATCAGCCACGTGATCGTCAGCCGCGAGGCGCGCGCGCTGGCGCGCGTGCGCGAGCGCTACCCGCAGGCGCGCCTGTACCTGTGGCTGCACGACCGGCTGCACCCCGGCACCAAGCGTGCGCGGCGCCTGGCCGCCAGCGCCGCGCTGCTGCGCGAGGCGGCGGTCACCTGCATCTGCGTCTCGGAGTGGCAGCGCACCGGCGTCGCGGCGACGCTCGCCGCGCTCGGCCTCGCGCCGCACGTGCGCACCGTGACGCTCTACAACCCGGTGGACGACGCACTGGTGCCGGATGCCACGCCGCTGGATGACTCGAAGCTCGTATTCTTCTCCTCGCCCAACAAGGGGCTCGCCTTCAGCCTCGATGCGTTCGCACACCTCAGGCGCCGCATGCCGCAGCTGCGCCTGGTGGTCGGCAACCCGGGCTACAAGAACCCGCGCCAGGCGCCCGCCGCGGGGGTCGAGTTTCTCGGCGCGCAGCCGCAGGCGCGCATGCACGCCGAGGTGCGCGGCGCGCTGTGCACGTTCTTTCCCAACTTCGTCATCCCGGAGACTTTCGGGCTGGTGTTCGCCGAGTCGCACGCGCTCGGCACGCCGGTGCTGACCCACGATTGTGGCGCGGCGCGCGAGATCGTCGCCGACCCCGCCCAGGTGCTGCCGCTGCGGCACGCCTACCGTGTGTACGAGGCGCTGCTGGCGCCCTGGCCGCGCAGCTGGCGGCGCGCTCCGGCGTGGTTCGCGGCGCGCGCCGGGCTATTCGACGCCTACGCCGAGCGCATCGGCGCCTGGCGCGCCGGCGGCCGTCCGCGCTGCGGCCCGGATCCGCGCTTCGGGGCGGCGGCGGTCATGGCGCAGTGGCGGGCGCTGCTGGCCTAGCGGCGGGGGCGGATGCGCGCGGCGGCAGCGCGCACCAGGCGGCGAATACGCGCTCGACGCTGAGCGCGTCGATGCGGCCCGTCTCGGGCAGGCCGCCAAGTCCGATCACGGCCGAGCCGTCCGGGCTGCGCGGCAGCCACTCCGACTGCTGCTGGGCGCCGAACAGCACGACCACCGGCAGCGACACGGCGGCGGCGAGATGCGCCGGCCCGGTGTTGACCGAGATCATGCTGTGGGCGCGTGCGCAGAGCGCCAGCAGCCGCGGCAGCGGCAGCTCCGCGCTCGTGAGCGCCGGCAGGCGCGCCGCCTGCATGATCCACTGCAGCAGCAACGCCTCGCGCGGTGCGCCGCACAGCACGATGCGTGCCGCCGGCAGCTGCGCATGCAGCCGCTGCGCCAGCTGCGCCCAGCGCTCGACCGGCCACGCGCGATCATCGTCGGCGGCGAGGCGCAGGCGCCGGCCGCGCATGGTGCGGCGGTTGCCGGGCTGCAGCAGCACCAGCGGCGCGCCCGCGAGGCCCCGCGCCGCCAGCCAGGCGTCGCAGGCGGCCGCCGCCGACGGCGCGACCTCGAGGTGCGGAGCGCAGCGCGGCGCGGCGCTGGGCCAGGGGTAGGCCTCGGAGTCCAGAGCCGGCGGGGTGAGCCGCCCGAAGCTCACCAGGCGGTCCACCCAGTGCTGTTGCTGCCAGCTCGCCGTCTGTGTGAGGTACAGGCAGTGCGCCGGGTCGGTGCCGCTGGCCGCCAGCAACCGTCGCACGCGCGCCAGTTTCTTGACATCGAACTCGCATACGTACACCGGTGCGCCGCGGCGCGCGCGCAGCTGGCGCAGTGCCCGCCACCAGTTGGCATCGAGCGGGCCCAGGGTGTAGCGGCGCAGGCACTCGACGCGCGCGACGTCGGCGTGTGCGGCATACAGCTCGGCCGGCCAGGAGCCGGCGCCGATCACGTAACAGCGCCCGCCAAAGCGGCGGTGCAGGACGCCGAGCAGCGCCGACAGCAGGATCATGTCGCCGACCCGGCCGAACCAGATGACGATCGGTTGCAACGCGGGCGCCGCCATGACTCCCCTTGGGTTTCCGCCCTAAGCTATGCGGGCCGGGTCGGCCCTGGCAAGCGAGAGCAAGCCCCGCATGCGAGCATTCGGCTGGTTCATGTTGTTGATGGCGATCGCGCTGGCGGCGGTGGCGCTGTTCGCGTACCCCGCCTGGACGCTGCTGCACCCGCACTTCGACTTTCCGTTCCACCGCATCGCCGAGCGGCTGGGGATGCTGGCGCTGCTGGTCGGCTTCGTGGCGCTGGCGCGGCGCCTGGGGCTCGCCGACCGCGCCAGCCTCGGCTACGGGCTGCCGCGGCGCGCATTCCTGCGCGAGCTGCTGGTGGGACTGCTGGTCGGCGTCGCCACCATGGTGGCGGTGGTGGCCGCGATGGGCGCCCTCGGCCTGCTCGACTGGACGGCGGCGGCGACCCTGGGCCCGGTGGCACTGCTGCAGCTGCTCGGTGCACGCCTGCTGAGCGGTCTGGCGGTGGCGCTCATCGAGGAGACGTTCCTGCGCGGGGCGATGTACACCGCCATCGAGCGCGAGTCGGGCGCGCGCGCCGCGGTGTTGCTGACGGCGCTGCTGTACGCGGCCACGCACTTCTTCGGCAAGGTGCGCATCCCGGCCGAGCAGGTGACGCCGTTCAGCGGTCTGGCGCTGCTGGGGGAGTCGCTGCAGGCCCTGGCGCACCCGGCAGCGATCGCCGACGCCTTCCTCGCGCTCATGGCGGTAGGGGTGGTGCTCGCCCTGGTACGGCGCGCGACCGGCAACATCGCCGCCTGCCTCGGTCTGCACGCCGGCTGGGTCTGGGTGATGCTGGTAGTGCACGAGCTGGCCGCGCCGCGGCGCGCCGCGCCGCTCGGCTTCCTGCTCAGCCGCTTCGACGGCTTCGTCGGCTGGCTGGTGCTCGCGTGGACCCTGGCGCTGGCCGTGCCGGTGTGGCGCTTCTTCCAGCGCCGCGCCGCGCGCCCCGCCTGAGCTCAGTTCAGCTGCGCGGGCGCGTAGCCGTCCTTGCGCAGTAGCTCCAGCAGGCCGCCGTCGCCCACCAGGTGCAGCGAGCCGACCACCACCATGCAGTCGGCGTGCTCGCGCAGCAGCGCCTCGATCTGCGGCAGCCAGCGCTGGTTGCGGGCCGTGACCAGCTGGCGGTACAGCGCCGGAAACGTGCGGTACTCGCGTGCCAGCAGCCCCGCCAGCTGGGGCGCATCGCCACGGCGCCAGGCGCCGACCACTTCGCGCATCTCGTCCGCTGACTGGTTCAGATCGTCGAGGGTCTGGTCGAGCAGCCGCA
>Ga0134125_10009404_pt1 | contig 11005 bp, 9 predicted proteins | sample KB31751_FD_96464 | JGI IMG/M metagenome (GOLD analysis project Ga0134125, IMG submission 96464) | Terrestrial soil microbial communities with excess Nitrogen fertilizer from Kellogg Biological Station, Michigan, USA - KB3-175-1 | ecosystem: Environmental > Terrestrial > Soil > Unclassified ...
ACCAAGTCCAGGAGGGAATTAAATGAACATACAGCGAGCTGGCACGCAGCCTTCTGTTAAGGGTCCATCAGATTGGTTCACGGGCACAGTACGCAACGATCCGCTATTTCAGGCACCCGACCCGGCGCTGGTGCAAGGTGCCAGCGTAACTTTTGAGCCCGGCGCGCGGACGGCATGGCACACGCATCCGCTCGGCCAGACTCTCATCGTCACGGCCGGCTGCGGGCACGCACAACGATGGGGCGGCCCTATCGAAGAAATCCGGCCCGGTGATGTGGTCTGGTTCTCACCCGGCGAGAAGCACTGGCACGGCGCAACCCCAACCACGGCCATGACGCACATCGCCATCCAGGAAAAGAAGGATGGCAAGGTTGTTGACTGGATGGAACAGGTCAGTGACGAGCAATATAAGTCCTGACATAATTCCATAACATGACACCTCTATCCGCGTGGGAGAACTTTTACGTAATTGTCGGGTCTTTTGCAGGCGCACTGATTGGATTGCAGTTCGTCGTCCTGACCCTAATTGCGAACAGGCCCATTGGAGCAGGTACGGCGCAGGCCGGCCATGCGTTTGCGACGCCGACCATCGTCCATTTTGGAACCGTACTGCTGCTGGCAGGAATGCTGAGCGCACCCTGGCAAGAGATCGCTCCCGCCGCGGTTCTGTGGGGTCTACTGGGTCTTAGCGGGATGGTGTACGCGGCAGTTGTGGTTCGCCGGATGCGACCACAAGCGGCATACAAGCCTGTGTTCGAAGACTGGTTGTTCCATGTTCTGCTGCCATTCGCGGCGTACACCACGCTGGCTGTAACGGCCTTCGCAACTCGTTCCCATGTACGCGAGGCGCTGTTTGGTATTGGTACGGCGTCATTGCTGCTGCTGTTTGTCGGTATACACAATGCGTGGGACGTGGTCACGTATCACGTGTTTGTCAACAGGCCGAGAAGTTAGAACGACTAACCACAAAAGGACACGAAGGAAAAGGTAGGCAAGTTGTTAATCCGCCTCTGCGCGATTCGATGCGCCTTTAAAATAATTCACAATCAAACGCAAGTCCCTCAGCGACAATTTTGTTTTGTTAAGCCTGAGAAAGAAAAATCCAGAGCTGCACAACTCTTCCGGGCCTTAAGGGTTCTTACCTAGGAGAGCAAAAGCCATGAAATGCGAAATCTGCAAAACGATCGAGAAACTCGGACTTGATCCGGCAACGCATAAGCCATGGATTTGCGCCGACGCCAAATCGCCCATGCTGGCTTTCAAGAAGGCGCAGGTAGCGGTCCATCACTTTTATCAAGGCTTGAACGCGCTCTTCCAGGCGAAACGGCATCATGCCGGTCATCGGCTATGGCAGCGCGCACAGTATGTTACGCTCGGCCTCTGAGTGTTGGGCCGGCCAGGGCCGCGACTGGCGATTTCTCCTGGATGGCCTTGTAATAAAATCCTCGACTTTCGTATTTATTTTGCTATAATCAGAAGTGCTCTAGCGGTTATTCCGCGAACTCTAAAAACAGGACGCAACGGATTAATCCCTTTGCGTCCTGTCATTTGGGGCTTGCGACCCTCTGCCGATCCCTCCACTCCATGAGGCAGAGGGTTCCTTGACTCTCCTTCGGCAAGTCTCAGCGTCGTTCAGGATTTCACCTGGGGCTCACGGTACAAAATTGCCAGAACTGTCAGGATTGCCAAACGTCGCCGGGATTCAAAAACAAAGGCTTACCCGCTTATGGTTACGTACGCATACCGGCTCAAGTTGTACAATTTAAGCAAACAGGCAAGGCTCGAATTCAAGCAGCATAGAAGGACCAGAGGCAACTATGGACTCCTCGATCATCCGCCAACTCAAGAAAATTGCAGGCAAAGACGCAGTCCTGGACCGTCCGGAAGAACTCATGCTCTACGAGTATGATGCCGGCGTAGACAAGCACCGGCCTGGCGCGGTGGTGTTTGCCCAGACCACGCAGCAGGTGTCGCAGGTGATGAAGCTGGCCAGCGACAAGAAGATTCCCGTGGTGCCGCGCGGCGCTGGCACGGGGCTAAGCGGCGGGGCAATCGCGCGGCGCGAGGCCATTGTGCTTTCACTGGCGCGGATGAACAAGATCCTGGAAATCGACGTGCCCAACCAACGCGCCGTGGTCCAGCCCGGGGTGGTGAATTTGGAACTGAGCAATGCCACGGCGAAGTATGGGTATTATTACGCACCCGATCCCTCCAGCCAGAAGGCATGCACTATCGGAGGAAACGTGTCGGAAAATTCCGGCGGCCCGCACACTCTGGCGCTGGGCGTGACGGTGAATCACGTTACGGGACTGGAAGTGGTGTTGCCGGACGGAAAAGTGATTGAACTGGGCGGCAAAGCGCAGGATTCAACCGGACTCGACCTGACCGGATTTTTTGTTGGTTCCGAAGGAACCATGGGCGTGGTGACGCGGATTACCGTCAAGCTCACAAAGCTGCCGGAGCATGTAACCACGCTGCTGGCTATTTACAACACGGTGGAAGATGCTGCCAATACAGTGGTCGCAATCACGCAGAGCGGAGTTACGCCGGCAGCGCTGGAAATGCTGGACGGCTGGATGGTGCGCTGCGTTGAAGCCAACGTCCACGCTGGGTATCCCGAAGACGCTGCTGCGGTGTTGCTGATTGAGCTTGAGGGCATGCGAGAAACCGTGAACGAGCAGGCTGAAGCCGTGAGCGCCGTCTGCATGCAACAAAAAGCACGCGAAGTCCGCCACGCCAAAGACGAAAAGCAGCGCCAGCTTTTATGGCTGGGACGCAAGACCGCTTTCGGCGCCGTGGGCCGCGTTTCACCTTCTTATTACACGCAGGATGGCGTGATCCCGCGGACGAAAGTCCCGTACACGCTGGCGGAGATTGAGCGCATCAGCAAGCATTATGGCCTGATCATCGGCAACGTGTTCCACGCGGGCGACGGGAACCTTCATCCGCTGATTCTTTTCGATAGCCGCGATCCTAAACAGACGGAAAACAGCCGCAAAGCCGCTAAGGAAATCATGGCGTGCTGCCTGAAGTTTGGCGGCTCCATCACCGGAGAACACGGCGTTGGCCTGGAAAAAATGGGGTTGATGACCGCTATGTTCACCGAAGACGATCTGGAGGTCATGGTGCGGCTGCGCAACGCCTTCAATCCGGAATCGATCCTGAATCCGCAGAAGATGATTCCCGATCTTCACTTCTGCCGCGAGATCACGGGGCCGCTGCCGAAAGCCAAGTTTGAGCCTGTAGCGGGTTTACCAGCATGAGCACTGTTACATCACCAGCGTTGGTGGATCGCGAACTGGCCGCTATTGTGGGCGAAGGCAATGTCAAGCGCTCCGACTTTGTGATCAACGGCGTTGTTCCGGCGGCGGTTGTCTATCCCGGCTCACCCGAGGAAGTAGGCGCAATCCTGCATCTGGCAAATGGCCGTGATCTGGTGGTGGCTCCGGCGGGCGGACTTACCAAGCAGCAGATTGGCTGCGTGCCGGAGCGGATAGACATTCTGTTGAGCACCACGCGGCTGAACAAGATTGAAGAATATGACCCGGGCGACCTGACGATTGTCGTGCAAGCAGGCATGTCATTTGCAGAGATGCAACGCCAACTCGGAGGACATCAGCAGTGGGTGCCGTGCGACGCCGCCAACCTTGAGCACGCGACAATTGGCGGACTGCTGGCCACGGGCGCGGCAGGGCCGCTCAAATCTACTTTCGGCCACATGCGCGACTTCTGCATTGGCGTACAGTTCGTCACTGCCGATGGCAAAGTTGTAAAAGGCGGCGGGCGCGTGGTAAAGAATGTCGCCGGCTATGATCTGATGAAGCTGCTGACCGGCAGCTACGGATCGCTGGCGGTAATCACGCGGGCAAATTTCAAGGTCTTTCCCCGTCCGCGGCAGACCCGGACTTTTACCTGCTCATTCCACTCACTCGATGAAGCGTTGCAATTCCGCACGCGGCTTTTCCAGTCGCCGCTTACGCCCATGTGCATGGAAATTATTTCACCGGGAGCATCCGAGTATCTGCAGAACCAGGGAACGGTACACGATCCCGATGATTACGCACCTGAGCTGCCTGTTTCATTGCCCGCAGTGGAATGGCAGATTGTGCTGCGTGCAACCGGAAGCGACAACGTGCTGGCCCGCTATGCGCGTGAACTTGGTCCGGCTGTAACGCACACGCTGGAAGGCGCGGAAGAAGAGCAATTCTGGGGATGGATCTGCCATTTTGAACAAAGCGTGCTGGCACGGCACAGAAATGCCATGGTGCTGTACACGCATTTGGCGATCCAGAATGTGGGCGCGGCGTTGCAGGCGCTCCAACGCGTTGCCCCGGATTACAACATGATTCCTGCCGCCGTGGGCCGCGCCGCCACCGGAAACCTGGTGCTGGCGTTGATGCCGCTGGCTGTTGATCCGCCCTCGGCCATGCAGTATGCCAACTGCGTTTCCGCTTTTCGCGGGTTGCTGCCGCCGGGCGCGTCGGCTGAAGTAGCGCATTGCCCCACGGAAGCCAAGCCTCACTTCGACGTCTGGGGCACCACGCCGACGGATGTAAACATGATGCGCGCGGTGAAGCGGGTCATCGATCCGAAAAATATTTTGAACAGGGGAAGATTCATTGTCTGAAACCACCGCATTCGAGCCGCATGTACATGATCCGCAACTGAAGCCCATTGCGGCGGGCAAAGACCAGCCAAGCTGGGAGCTGCTGTCAACGTGCGTCCATTGCGGGCTCTGCCTAAACCATTGCCCCACATATAAGGTCTTGTGCAATGAGATGGATTCTCCCCGCGGACGCATCTACCAGGTGCTGCAGGTGAATGAAGGCAAGATGCCGCTGGGAGAGACATTTGTCCAGCACATTGACCGGTGCCTGGGCTGCGTGGCCTGCGAGATCGCCTGCCCTTCCGGCGTAAAGTATGGACGCATTGTGGAGCGGGCGCGGGCGCAGATTGAGCAGGGATACAAGAGGCCGTTCGTTCAGCGGGTGCTGCGGAATTTCTTTTACAACAAGGTGATTCCTAATTTCCGCACGCTGAGTTTTGTGGCTAAGCTGATGCGTTTCTACCAGAGATCGGGCTTGCAGACGCTGGTGCGGCAATCTGGCTTGCTGAAGCTTCTGGGTGTGGCCGACCTGGACAAGCTATCTCCTCAGATCGACAAAGAATTTTTCTTCAGTGAAATTGGGAAGGTCTTTCCGGCTGTCGGCCTAAAGCGTGGCAAAGTGGCGTTCGTCGCCGGATGCATCAATAACGTTGCCTTCTCGCATTTGAACCGGGCTACGGTGAACGTTCTCACGCAAAATGGGATCGAAGTCCACATCCCCGCGGGCCAGGGCTGCTGCGGTGCATTGCATGCCCATGCCGGACTGCGGGAAGAAGCGCGTGAATTGGCGCGGCACAACATCAATGTTTTTCTGGGCGTTGACTATGACGCGATTGTGACCAACGCGGCCGGCTGCGGCTCCAACATGAAGGAGTATGACGACCTGCTGGAAAGCGATCCAGCGTATCTAGGCCGGGCGAAGGAATTCAAGGCCAAGGTGAAGGACGTGACGGAGTATCTGGCGGGAATTGGATTGGTCGCGCCGAAAAGAAAAATTGGGCAGAAAGTGGCATATCAGGATCCTTGCCATCTTGCTAACGCGCAACGAATCCGCACACAGCCGCGTGAACTGCTGGCGGCCATTGGATGCGAACTGGTGGAGTTGCCGCACTCTGACCAGTGCTGCGGCAGCGCCGGAGTCTACAACGTCTCTCAGAATGAGCTGTCGATGAAAATCCTGGAGAAGAAGATGGAAGACGTGACTTCCGTCTCCTCTGACATGCTGGCTACGGCCAATGTGGGCTGCATGATCCAGTTGCGCGCAGGGGTGGAGCAGCGCGGGCTGGCGCTGCCCGTAAAACATGTGATCGAGCTGCTGGATGAGGCTTATTCTGACTGAGATGAAGTGGCAGACACCATCACTTGAATATATCGCGCGCAAAAATCTCTATTTTTCCAGACCGCCCATTCCTTCTCAGAATTTCGAGACCATCTGTAGAGATAGAGAAATTTCTTTATCCACAGGCCAACTTGAGCGGCTCGATCGAACTGGTTTTTTCAAGCCGCTAGGACGCTATAGATGCCAAAAAACTGTTATTAAATTAGAGCAAACTGCTGATGGCATCAAGGAATTGGGAAAGCTCGAGCACAGTGAGCAGTGGGCCGGAATGACTCACGAACGTGTCTCGGCTTTTTCTCCGAGATTTCTGTGCGAATATTTTGACCGAGGTCAGGTTCTTGATTCCGAACAAGTGCCCACGGATGCTTGGAGCGGCTCTGAATTCATCAATTTCTACTCAGAATTTCAGTTCTATCCCTTGTGGAAGTGTCTGAATGAAAGCCGCATTCACAGCCCATCGATTGATGAGATCTTCACTAAGAGCGATCAAGAGCTTACCGAGGAGTTTGCATCTACCTGTAAGTTTGTTCGTAGCCAACTACCAGATTCGATAAAGTCTCTTCAAGCCTCGAAAAACACCGCTCTTGTCTGCCAAGCCATCTCAAACAAATACTATCCTCTCACCCAAACTGACCAGCGGACCATCCAAGTCAGCAGTGTTTTCGATTGGGATGAATATTGCCGCACCTGGAATGCGAAGCAAACGGTAGAAGAAATGGGGGTTGCTCCAAGTGAAATTTTCAACATGTGGAGACATGTTAAAAGTGATGCTTACAGGGTAGATCCTCTTCGAGAGTGGGAGGATCTTTTGAAGTTTGTGGCAGTAAATGAGAAGCAGAGACTCAGGGGCAAGGCCCTACTGGCACATTCGCTGGGAACAATGGCAGCTATGCTTGAGTTGTTTTACGAAGATGTATTTGGAAAACCAATTTCGGAGCGATACCCGCTTCAACGCACGATTTTGCTTCCCGAAGAGGAGCCAGATGGAACTCTCAGAGAGTTGGAATACGTCAGCAATAAGTATCATCTGAATCCGCGCCCCAGATTAATCCTTGTGGTAGAGGGTGAATCAGAGGCTGAGCAGATACCGCGCTTAATAGAATACCGCTGGGGTCATGGTCCCTCAAAAGCAGGAATTGAAATTCTCAACCTGAAAGGGATATCCAAGTTCGCCGGAAATTATAAGAAAACTGGAAAACCAAACAGAGAAGGCAGTCCCCTCAAGAGACTAATTGACGATTATCATAACCGGCAGACAATGGTTTATGTTTTGCTAGACAATGAGGGTGGGGCAGCATTCGTAAGAAAGGAGTTACACGACGCTGCATCAGAATATTTTGGAAAGCGCGCGGTTACAAAGGAAGAATACATCCATCTTTGGAATATCAATTACGAATTTGATAACTTCGGTAACAGAGAAATTGCAAGTGCTATGTCAGTATTAGCGCCAAATGCTTTGTTTACGGAACGGGAAGTTGAGCAAGCACGGCAGGATCCTTATCCGGGCAGTGCTCTTAAGCGTCTTTTTGAGAATAAGACAGGCTGCCCATTATCAAAACGCTCCTTGAATAAAGAGCTTACATCTCTGTTGATCGCCGAAGCTGAAGCTTCAGGAATTCTGCCGCAGAAGCCAATCATCGATCAACTCCATAAAATTATCCAGTTGGCCGCCACGAACCATCAGCCCACTTCGGGCGAAACTTGGGAAGCCAATCAGCAATCCGGATATTTCGGAAAAAAAATTCCGTGATATTCCATAATTTTAAGGAGTCGCCATTAGGGCGACAAAACCGAAGCCAACGTCGAACAGGCCATCCCGTTCTTTCGTGTCTCCAGCGCTTTTATGTGGATTGCCTGGGTTTTGAGATGACCAGGAAGTGGGCTCCTCGAGTTCGAAAGCTTTACCGACATCCCGGAGGAGACGGTGTTTCCAGAAGGCTAAGAGTGCCGATCCAGTCTGAACTTGCAACCGGAACTAACCGCACAGCGATTGGTGCGGAAGGTGGAAAAGCGGGTTGCAATCGAATGAGCGTAAGGTGTTCCCGAGTTTTTACGTAACTGTGATTCCTGTTTAAGAAATCGGCAAAGTTGTGTGATTCCCCTCACAGAAATGGGCCGGCAAGAAGCGGAAACTATTGTTAAATCCTGCGCGGTAACGTTATGCAGGTAACGTTACTAAGCTAGTGGATACAAAGCAGGGTTCTAAGGTCTTTGAGCGATTCGCGGTTGCGTTCACTCCTAGAACAATGGTGAAGCTATGAACAGAGTCGTAAACAAATTCGTCCTCGCCCACGACCGGTATTTGGAACTCGACCGCATTCGTACCGAATGCACCAGCCCCGCACAGCGCGAGTCAGTACACATTGCGTTGATGACGGCGTACCTGGAAGTTCAGCACCACGCAAGGCAGATCGCCGGCCTGCAATTTGCCGATGGCATGGACTTTGCCGAAGTGAACTAAAAAGGCCGCATCCGGACGGCATGAACTTTGCCGAAGCGGACTGAAAAAGTCACCCCGCCAGACACCCCTCGCCTCGCGATTTGCGTCTAATTATCCACGCCACTGCTGTACTATGTACACGTGCGGCTGGAATTTCCTGAAAGCTCCAGCCTTAGAATCAAATCTCCTGGGAGGTGGCTCCTCAATGCCACTGGCTCGCATTCTTACGCGCAATCCGGAACGGACAGCGGACCTTTCCAGCCAACTCAAGCAACAGGGCTATAGCGTTGAAGTGGCGCGGCCGGAGCAGGCCAACCTTGGCCATGCCGATCTGGAAATAGAGTTTGAAATCTGCGAACGCGCAGACGTGCTGGACCGAGCCGCTGACCTGGCGGCTGAACTTGGAGCCGATGTAGCGGTTGCTCCCGGTGTTTTGCAGATGGCGCCAAAGCCGGCAGCAGAGCCGATTATGTATGGATCGACCGCCCCGCAGCTAGCCGTGCCCCAGCAGGTCATTGCCCAGCCGATGGTTTCACAGCCGATGATAGCTGAACCCGCGGCCGAGAATGTGGTGCAATCGGAATCGCTGCCTGTTCGTGAGCGCGATCCCGAGCGCGATTTTGAAGCGGCTTTTGCTCCCGTGATTGAGATGCCGGCGTCAATGCTAGCCAATAAAGAGGCGATTGATGCACCGGTGATGGAACAGGAGACAATGCCTCCAGTGGCGTTCCTGGAAGAATCACCTGCCGCCGAACCAATAGCAACTGCTCCAATGGCCGATCATCAACCTGAAACGTATCACACTGAAGCGAATCACGCGGAACAAGCTGTTCCGGAATCCATCGTTTTTCCCGAGCCAGCACGCACCGCTGATCCCATGCCTTATCTGGCGCAGCTGACGCCCTTCAGTGGTCGAACAAACCGCACGGATGCAGAGCGCGAAGAGAAAAAGCAAAGCGCCGCTCCAGCAGTTCGCCGGCGAGACCATTCGCAAATCCCGGAGCGTGGGAAAAAAATTTTGCAGGATGGCGCAAGAGTCGCGGCACAGACATGGGCCGGCGCATTGGCATTGGCGGCTTCCACTAAAGCTTCTGTTCGTGATCATTTTGAGGAATACAGGAAGCGCGCGCAGGTGCGCTCTGCTGAAGCTCGGGCGGAGCATGCCGCTCGCCTGCTCGACCTGGAACAGCGCCGTGCCGAAGCACATCAGCGGGCCGCGGAGTTGGAACATGCGCGGGAACAGGCAGCAGCGCGGCTGATGGAATTGGTTCGCCAGCGAGAGCCCGGCTTGCCTCCAGAACGTGTGCGTGAATCCATGCCTTTTAAGCCAGCCGCACCGCCTCAGCCTTCGCCAAGCTATTACCAACGGCCCCCGATGCAGGATCGTCGGCGTCAAATCCCCCCGGTTTCGGCGCCGAGACGAGAGTCGGCAGCAAGATCAGCCCGCCCCGCCATCATGGCGACACCCTTACAGTTATGGCGCAGCATCCATCCGCCGCTACGCCCTATCTTGACCGGAGCAGCCGCCGTAAGTGCGCTGTTCATCGTGGGAATTGCGCTGGGATTGTTTCACTCCTCGCCTTCGCCAATGGCCAGCACGACTACTCATCCTTCCAATGGCGTTACCGTGCAAACCGGTGCGCAGAATGGCGGCGTAACGGTACAGACCAGTCCCGCGAAATCACAGGCAGCGCCAGTGGCCGCAACGTCGGCGCAAGCCAAGCCGCAGCCGGGACAGCCTGCTCAGTCCGCGCAAGCGCAATCGCAATCGGCTGGAACAGTGGCCAAGCCTTCACCGCGCGTGAGGCAAACACGTCTGGTAGCAGAGCAATCTGAAAAACACATTGGCGATGACGTGGTCATCCGCCACTACTCGCGTCCCGTTCCCACGCAGAAGCCGAAACAGGCTGGCCAGCAGGCGGGATTGAAACATTTTTCTGATTTAGAAAATTAGGACACACGCCTTGTAAAAGAAACGTAGCCGGCGCTTGAGTGCCGGCTTTTTGTCGGCCGCTGTTAGAGCGCAGACGAAGGCCGCACCGGTCGGCGCGGAACCAGTTTTATGTTGACCCATTCATGCAGTGATGTCATCGGGAAATCCAGCCGCTCAATTGTGTCGGCAAATCCCGCTCGCTGGACTTTGAGCAAATGCGGCTGGCGTGAGAGATGAGGAATTACATATCTGCCGTAGGAAGTTGGCGGCAGTTCCTTGCCGTCAAGAAAGACCGTTACGTCCGGCGGGCTGCAAACAATCACGGTTTCCACGCCGATAAAATACCAGCCTCCAAAACCGCCAATAAGGACCATAAGCAGCAGGACCATGATCATCATGCGGAACGCGCCTGCTCCTGGCTGCGTGGGCGGATAATCGCTGGGCGTGGCGTAAACGGGTGCGGCGACTTGCGGCATTGGTTCCACCGGACGATGATTAAAGGAAGACTCGGCGACCGCTGCGGCGTGGGTGGTTTCGACGGGCGTCGGCGCAGCCGCGACAACAGAAGGTTCGGGCGGAGCTGTAGCTATGGTTGGCTCCGTAACAACTGGCGGTGTTAGAGGCTGTGCAGTCTTCTTCGGCGTGGCTTCTGTTGTTGAAGTCGCTGGCGCAGCCATTTCCGGTTCG
>Ga0134125_10009405_pt1 | contig 11005 bp, 5 predicted proteins | sample KB31751_FD_96464 | JGI IMG/M metagenome (GOLD analysis project Ga0134125, IMG submission 96464) | Terrestrial soil microbial communities with excess Nitrogen fertilizer from Kellogg Biological Station, Michigan, USA - KB3-175-1 | ecosystem: Environmental > Terrestrial > Soil > Unclassified ...
TCCCGCAAGTCGTGGCCCAGGGTGCTGTGGAAGAACGGCCGCTGTTGCCGTCGTTCCTTTACTTACCCGGCGCCGGCGAGCAGCCGGCCGGCGCGCTCAAGTTGCCGTGGGACGCCAACCGCGACTACTGCGTCGGCGAATATGCCCGCGTGTTCGGCTCCCAGGTTCCCACGCGGCTCGTCGCCTCCGCCAAGTCGTGGCTATCGCAGCCGGGCGTCGATCGCAAGGCGGCCATCTTACCGCACAAGGCGCCGGACACCGGCCGCAAAGTATCGCCGCTCGAAGCGGCCATCCGCTACCTGAAGCATCTCGCCGAGGCGTGGAACTTCGCGATGGCCAAGGATGTCGCGGCCAATCGCCTGGAAGCACAGGACATCGTGCTGACGGTGCCGGCGTCCTTCGATGCCGCCGCCCGCGAGTTGACCGTGGAAGCGGCCCGCGCCGCCGGCTTCGAACACCTCACGCTGCTCGAAGAACCGCAAGCTGCCTTCTACGCCTGGCTCGACCGCTGCGGCGACGACTGGCGGAAGCAAGTGAACGTCGGCGACCTCGTGCTGGTCGCCGACGTCGGCGGCGGCACCTCGGATTTCACGCTGATTGAAGTCGGCGAGGAGGCCGGCAACCTCGCCCTCACCCGCCTCGCCGTCGGCGATCATCTCTTGCTCGGCGGCGACAACATGGACCTCACGCTGGCCTACCACGTCGCCCAGGCCCTTGTGAAAAACGGCACCAAGCTCGACTCGACGCAGATGGTGCAACTCACGTACGCCTGCCGATCGGCCAAGGAGCAGCTATTCGCCGACCCGAAATTGAAATCCGCCCCGGTGACGGTGCTCGGCAAAGGGCGGAGCCTGGTCGGCGGCTCGATCAAGTACGATCTGCCGCGAAGCGACGCGGAACAAGTGTTGATTGATGGCTTCTTCCCGGAATGCAAGCCGGACGCGGAGCCGACTCGCGCCCGCCCGATGGGGCTTCAAGAACTCGGCCTCCCATACGTCTCCGATCCCGGCATCACCCGACACCTCGCGCAATTCCTTCATCGCCAGGCGGAATCGCTCGCGAATCGCGATTTGACGAGCGGAGGACGCAAGTCCCCGGATTCTCGACGGAAACCGACGAGTTCGCTTCCTTCGGCGGTTCTCTTCAACGGCGGCGTCTTCAAGGCCGACTCCCTTCGCCAACGCTTGCTCGGCGTCCTCGGTTCGTGGGCCAAGGGCGTCAAGGCGGACCCGGCCCGCGAACTGGCCGGCGCCGATTTGGACCTGGCGGTCGCGCGCGGGGCGGCTTACTACGGGCTCGTTCGCCGCGGCAAGGGAATCCGCATCCGCGGCGGCACCGCCCGCGCTTACTACATCGGCGTCGAGACCGCGGCGCCCGCCGTCCCCGGCATGGCCCCGCCGCTCAAGGCCATCTGCGTCGCCCCCTTCGGCATGGAGGAAGGCACCGAGGCCGACATTCCGGCGCAGGAGTTCGGCCTCGTGGTGGGCGAAGAAGCGGAGTTCCGCTTCCTCGGCTCCACGGTCCGCCGCGACGACCCGGCCGGCGCCGTCATCGAGGACTGGCAAGGCCAGATCGACGAACTGACGCCGGTGCGGACGACACTGGAAGGAAAGGGGGCCGCGGGCCGCGTTGTGCCGGTTCACCTGCACAGCAAGGTAACGCCCGTGGGCCAACTGGAACTGTGGCTGATGAACCGCGACGGTAAGCAGCGCTGGAAGCTGGAATTCAACGTCCGCGAAAGCCGCTAAAGCAGCACCTACTCCCATACTTGTCGTTTGCGGATCGGCGGATAGCTTAACAGCCGGGTTTTCACGTCTCCCAGGGCGAGTGAGAGGAGCCCAAGCATGGCGCGCGGGAAGAAGAGCGGACCGAGCCGGATGGACCTACGGCGCCAGAACGAGGCCGCCGAAAGCCGGGAACCCGCAGAAGAAGAAGAAGTTGAAGAGGGGGAGGCGGAAGCCGAGGCGGATACCGAAGCGGAGGCGGACGACGAAGGCGATGATGGCGACGAGGAGGGGGGCAAAAAGAAAAAGAAGAAGCCGGCCAAGAAAAAGGCCGCCCCCAAGGCCAAGAAGCCCGCGACCAAGCGCGTCCGCACGCCGAAGGAAGTTCGCCAGCGGGCTTTCTGGGTCGTCTTCGATAACTCCAGCAAGGAAGTCGGCGCCTTCGCCTTCAACGAGAAGCACAACGCCGAGAAGCTCCTCGAGAAGAAGATTCAGGAGAAGGAAGGGAAGGCGACGTTCTACATGAACCTGGTGAAGCGCGAGATCAAAGAGGAAAAGTGAAAATGAACGAGCCGCCCGCGGCTGAGCAATCGCCGCGAGCGGCTGGTCGTGCGGCGGAGGGTTCCGGCCCGCGCCGCGCCTCTTCTCTCCGGCCCCAAGCTTGGCAAGGCTGCCGAATGTGCCTCTCTTAGCAATAGCCGTGCCGGATTCGAAAATGCCTTGATTCATGGCATTTCGAAGTAGCCTACTCCCTTCGACCGTGTAGCTTTTACAACGCCGCTGCGACTGTCGAGAAAAAGATACCGACCATCACGTCACCAGTACCACGCGGACATCCATGACGTTCGTCCCGCTCAAGCCGCAGCGGATGAGCCCGCCGACGGCATCGAAGAATGAATAGGCATCGTGGCGGCGCAGAAATGTCTCCGGCGTTAAGTCGAGAGAGGCAGCCCGCTGGAGCGTCGTTGCATCGGCGATCGCGCCCGCAGCGTTGGTCGGGCCGTCCTCGCCATCCGTGCCGCCGCTGATAATCGCGACGCCGAGCATTCCGGCAGTTCCTAACTTGGCGAGAATGGCCAGTACGAATTCCTGATTGCGGCCGCCCTTGCCGGGGTTGTCGCCGAGCGTCACGGTCGTTTCGCCACCCATCAGCAAACAGACGGGCGCCGCGCTCGGCCGGCGATCGTGCTGGATGCTCCGGACGATTCCAGCGATTGCCACGGCGACTTGCTGCGTTTCCCCTTCGATGAACGAACCGAGATCGACGACAGTGTAACCGCGGGTCGAAGCTTCATGCGCCGCGGCATCCAGCGACAGCCGACTGCTGCCGATGATCCGGCGGACCACGCTGGCGGGCAGGATCTTTGGCGTTTCGGGAATCGCGCCGTCTTTGCCGCTTTGGAAATGTATTAGCACAGAAGCGGGTACTCGGCCGGCGAGACCGTACTTCTCCAAAACGTTCATGGCATCGGAATAGGTGCTCGGGTCGGGGGCGGTCGGGCCGGAGGCGATAACATCGAGCGGGTCGCCGACCACGTCCGAAATGACGAGCGTGAGCAACAGCGAGCCGCGGAAACCTTCGGCCATGCGGCCGCCTTTGACGCGGGAGAGATGCTTGCGAACGCAGTTCATTTCGTCGATGGTGGCCCCGGAGCGATGCAGCAGGCGGGTGACGGCCAGCTTGTCGGCCAATGAGATGCCGAGAACGGGAGCGGGAAGCAGGGCCGACCCGCCGCCGGAGAGCAGGCAAATGGCGACATCGTTGGGCTGGGCCGCGCCCAGTTGCGCCAACATCGCATCCGTCCCGGCGACTCCCGCTTCGGTCGGCTCGTTCACGCCCATTGGCCGGGCCGCATGAAGGCGAATGCGGGCCAGGTTGGCGCTCAAGCCTTCCGGAACGTTGATCGATCCGGAGATGCGATCGAGGCGGTCGGCGAGTGAAGCCTCGAGCCCCGCGGCCATGCCCGGTCCGGCTTTGCCCGCCCCGACGACGATGATGCGCGGCGCCGCCCGCACCCGTTCGGCAAGCGGATCGCTGGCGAAGAAGCGCTCGACGAGCGGGCCCGGCAACGCCGCCGCCACGGCCGCATCCCAAATTGCCCGAGCATCGATGCGTGGGTCCATCGGCTCTTCTTTCGATGAAGACTCCGCTCCCTGACGGTCGCGGCTCAGTTGGCAGAATGCCCTTTCCCCGCTCGCCAAGACAACCTATCCCCTCCAGGTTGCCAGTAAACTGCTCAACTGGTGCAGACCTTGCGGCCGATATCGAGAATACCGGTTATGCCGGTTTCCGCAATTCGAACGGGTGCACCATGCACGGATGGGCCATCACGTGGTCATTGCGAGTCCTTCCCGGCCTTGCGGCCGTTGCGGTTTTAATGCTTCTCGGCACCGGTTGCTCGCGGAAGTTCTTCCGTACACGAACCGACAACGACGTCGCCGGCGTGATCACGCAGAAGAACGTCTTCGGCGACTGGCAGGTGCAGAACTGGCACGTCTATCCCGATCCGCGGGCGCGCTACGCCGATCCGTCGAACCCGGATCGGCCACCCTATCCCGTCGATGATTACGCGGCCCGGGTGCTGGCGCCGAACCCGCAGCACCCGCGGCGGAAGCCCGGCGCGGGCCGGTATGAAGGCTCGGGCTACCTGGATTATTTGGCCCGTTGGGACGCGGAGAACCGGGCGGCAGCCAATGGCCCGCAGGACCAGAAGCGCGAATTGCTACCGGAACCCGAAGTCGTCGGACCGGGCGCGAAGGCCGAACTCCCACACAACCCGGACGTGATCCCGGCCTCCGCGATTTCGATTCCATCCACGGGCGCTGCACTGGCCTGGCTGGAAGCGCCGACGCTGCGGGCGACGCCGCGAGTTGGTCCGGCCTGCGCGCCGCCCATGCTGCTCACCGATGCCTGGTTCCCCGAAACCCTCGGGGCGTCGCGCGTGATGATCCTCACGGGCGAAATTCCCGACGGCGACAAGACGATCCCCGCGGCCCTCATCGTCTCCGCGAATCAACAGCCGCTCAAGCCCGGCCCCAATGGAACCGAAGGACCGACGGCGGTCGTGGCAACCGGCGCCGCGGCGGACGATATTTTCAAGGCCCTCGAATCCAAGCAGACCGGCTACCGCATCACGATCGAACAGGCCGTGGAACTGGCGATCCTCAATTCGCGCGAGTTTCAGAACCAGCGCGAGTTCCTGTACGAGGCCGCCTTGCCGGTGACGCTGCAGCGGTTCAACTTCGCGGCCCTCGGCTTTTTTACTGAGACTGCCGGGTTTGACTGGGCCGGCCGGTTGCTCGGCCGCGTGCCGCAGAATAGCTTCGCGGCGACCACGACGCCGAGCCTCTCCAAGCTGTTCCCGACCGGGGCGTTGTTGGCCGTCAAGCTTGCCAATCAGGTCGTCGTCGATCTTTCCAATGGCCGGCCGACCGCGACCGTGTCGAACTTCGGTTTGAGCCTGAGCCAGCCGTTCCTGCAAGGCGGCGGCTATGCCGTGACGCTCGAACCGTTGACCCAGGCGGAGCGCACGCTGGTCTACGCCATTCGGTCCTACGCCCGTTTCCGGAAGGTCTTCTTCCTGGCGATCGCGGCCGGCGGCAGCTACACCAACAACCCGTACGGCTTCCCCGGTCTGTCGCAGAACCTCGGCCGTTCGGTCGGCAACAACTTCACCGCGCCGGACCCCGGCTACCTTGCCGTGCTCCTGGCCACCGAAGTCGTCGACAACCAGCGCCGCAACGTCAATTACCTCTCGGGTCTTCTGAAGCTTTATCAGGCGTTCCGTGAAGGCGGCCTGATGTCCGATTTGCAAGTGGCCATCGTTGAATCGAACCTGGTCAATAGCCGCGGATCGCTGCTGGGAACGAGCACTCCCAGCACCGCCGGCGGCGTCAGCAACGTGAGTACGAACGGCGGCATCCGCACTCTGCTCGACGGCATCGACAGCTTCAAGCTGCAGCTCGGCGTGCCGCTCACCGTGGGAATCGAGTTCGACAAGACGCCGCTGTCGCCGATCCGCGGTCAGCTCAATCGGTTCGAGGCGATCTATGCGCAAGTTCGCGACGCGGAAACGTCCGCTCGTCGTTACGACCCAGCGGAGCCCGTTGCGCAATTCCGCGCGCGGTGGCGGAAGTTGTTCCTGGAAGCCGCGCTAACTCAGGGAACTCCGTTCGCGGCGACAATTATCCAGCGCTGGGCGGCCTGGGAGAAACTGACGGGCGATCAGTTGACCAAACGAATGTCGGACCTGGCGGCCGAGCGGCGAAAGTTGCTCGATCAGCGGGCCGATCGCCAGTTGAAGAACCAGCCGGAGCCGGAATCCGAAGTTCAGAAGGTCGAGCGGATCGAGGCAGAACTGGAAATCGGCGAGTTCGAACGGACGGTGCGAGCTTACGAGGCGCAGCCGTGGTTAAAGGAACAAGGACGGCTTCGCGTCATCGCTCAGGCGGCGGCCTTCCGCGACGTGGTCAATGCCGTCTTCCAGGTGATCCTCGAAGCCCGGAACGAACGTCTGGACATCGTCGCTAAGCAGTGGCCCAAGCTGCCGCCCATCGTCGTCAAGGACACGAACATCGTCGAGGCGTCGCTGGACGAGGCTTATGCCGTTGTGATCGAGACGGCTTTGGAGAACCGCCTCGACCTGATGAGCGCTCGCGCCCAGGTCGTCGATGCCTGGCGACAAATTAAAGTCTCGGCAAATGCGTTGCAGGGGGTGTTGGACCTCCAGTATAATCTGAACAGTTCCACCCCTAACGGCGGCTCCAACCCGTTCGCTTTTTCCGGCGCGACCACCGAAAATCAGCTGACTTTAACGGGAGAACTCCCGCTCGTCCGTCGGGCTCAGAGAAATAATTACCGAACGGCCTTGATCGGTTACCAGGTGGCTCGGCGAGCGTTACAGGCTTTCGAGGACAACATCGCCAACGACGTGCGGGCCGACGTGCGGTCGCTGCGGACCTTGACCGAACTGTATAAAGTTCAACAGCGGCTCGTGCAACTGGGCTACTTCCAGGTGGATAATGCCCAGGCGTTGCTTTTGGCCCCGCCGCCGGCCGGGCAAGGCCCCACCGAGGCCGGCAATCAGGCCGCCTTGACGAGCCAGTTGCTCAGTGCCCAGAGCCAGCTGGTGGGTTCGCAAAACTCGCTGTTCACGCTCTGGGTGAACTTCATCATCGCCCGCATGGATTTCTACGCCGACACCGACTTGATGAAACTCGACGAACGGGGGATCTGGCAAGATGAGTACCTACCAGGAATCACGAGCCACGGAGCTGGTGCCCAACCCCGCGGTGAACGGCTCCCCGCCCCCACACCCGCTCCTGGGGTCCAGCGTTAACGGCCTGGCGAGCGTCAACGGCAAGACGCGAGCCTTGCCGTCGGCCACGCGGCGCCGCCCGCGCTGGGTCATGTACTCGGTGTTCCTCGGCGGCTTGCTCCTCCTCGGCGTCGGCATCGTCGTCATTCTCACGCTTCGCCCGGCGGCCGCCCGACCGGACGTGCTCCTCCATACCGTCAAACGCGAAAGCCTCGACGTCACCGTTTCCGAAAAGGGAACGCTCGAATCGGCCAGCAACATCGACGTGACCTGCCGCGTCAAGGCCGGGCAGAAGCAAGGCGGCTTCGCCAGCACCATCAACTGGGTGATCGACGACGGCACCCGCGTCAAGAAGAACCAGGTGATCATGCTCCTGGACGATTCCGATTTGCAGGAGAAGAAGCGCGACCAGCAAATCAAAGTCCTGCAGGCCTACGCATTGAAGGTGGGGGCCGACAAGACCTATCTGATCTCTTCGAAGGATGGAGAGCGCGTCGTCGCCGATCAGCGCAATGTTTTGAACGTGGCGAAACTCGACCTGGATAAATTCATCGGGTTGACGCTCGATTCCTCCAATAATGCGCTGGCGGCAGTCATCGGGTCGATGTCGGCGCTCAGTGAAAATGGCGGCTTCCGCCAACAAATCGACGATATCACTGGGAAGGTGCGGTTGGCCGAAAGCAACGTCGAGCAGAACTTCGAGCGCGCCGCCTGGGCCGATCGCATGTACAAGATGAAGTATTACAGCGCTGCCCAGGCCCAGGCCGAGCGCTCCAAGCTCGAAAGTTCCCAGGAAGACTTGCGGAGCCTTCGAACCCAGCGGATGTTGCTCGTCGATTACGAGAAGCGCAAGTCGCTCGCCAACTTCCAGACCGCCGTCGAAAACGCCCAGCGACTCCTCGAACAGCGAATCCTCGAAGAGGAAGGCAACCGCGAAAAGAACGATATCGACCGGCAGACCAAAACCAGCATCTACAACGACGAAAGCGACAAGCTCAAGGAAATCGAGGACCAATTGAAGGAATGCCGCATCGTCGCCCCGCAAGACGGCATGGTCGTCTACTTCAAGAACGAATCGAACCGCTTCAACAACAGTCAGCAAGGCCTCATCGAGCAAGGCGCCCAGGTGAAGGAAGGGCAGAAGATGCTCCGCATTCCCAACCTGGAGCGGATGCAGGTGAACACCAAGGTGCACGAGGCGATGGTGTCGCGCATTCGCGCCGACGAGCGGAAGAACACCAACTTCGTCGAACAACTGCAAGTCGGCATGCTGACGACCATCGACCCGTTCCTGCGGCTCATGGGGCAAAAGGAAGAAGTCTCCAAGATGCTGCACGACGAGTATCGCCAGCAGGAATACCACATCGTCAGCTACGGGCAGGAGGCGACGATCAAGGTCGATGCCAAACCGGGGCTGCTCTTCAAGGGGCGGGTGAAATCGGTGGCCCACGTCGCCAGCCAGGCCGACTCGTGGATCTCGGACGTGAAGCTTTACCCCACCATTGTCGTTATCGAAGGGAAGGTCGAGGAACTCAACCCCGATATGTCCGCGGAGGTAACCATCCACATTCGCGGCATTCAGGACGTGCTCACCGTTCCCTTGCAATCGGTCGTCGGCGGGTCCGAACTCGGCAGCCAGCGCAAGGTCTTCGTCAAAACCGACACGGGTTACGAAGAGAAGGAGGTCACCCTCGGCATCTACAACGACAAGGTGATCGAAGTGCGTGAAGGCCTGCACGAGGGCGATCAGGTCGTGATCAACCCGAAGGTGCTGCTCGGCGACAGCAAGCAGAAGACGCGCGACGGCGCCCCCGAGGCCGAGAAGTCTGGCGGCAAGGGCAAAGGCAAGGGGAAGAAGAAGGGGGGCGGCGGCCCGCAAATCGGCGGCGGCGACGATGGCGCTCCCGCCGTGGACGAAAAGAAGGGCGACCCCGCCAAGAAGCGCGGCGGCAAGGCCCGCGCCCCACAGCAACAGGGCTAATGATTAGCCGCGACCCAACGGGGAGCGCGCTAGCTTCCGCGCTCCCCGTTGGGTCGCGGCTTATCCCCTTGATATTCCAATTTCAAATACCCCATGCCTGCAATCGTACGCATCGAAAACCTGGTCAAAAACTACTACATGGGGACGGTGACGGTCTACGTCCTCAAACAGTTGAATCTCACATTCGACGAGGGCGACTTCATCGCCCTGATGGGGCCATCCGGTTCCGGGAAATCGACCCTGCTGAACGTTCTCGGCTGCCTCGACCGCCCCACCAGCGGCCACTATTACCTCGGCGACGTCGACGTCTCGGCAATGACCGACGATCAACTCTCCGAGGTTCGCAGCACCTATCTCGGGTTCATCTTCCAGTCTTACAATCTCTTGCCGCAATACACGGTGGTCGAGAACATCGAGTTGCCGCTCCTGTATCAGGGCATCAAGCTGGACGAGAAAACGAAGCAGCGGTGCACCGACCTGGCGGAGATGGTGGGTTTGGGCGATCGACTCGATCACCGGCCGCTGCAACTGTCCGGCGGCCAGCAGCAGCGCGTCGCCATCGCCCGCAGCCTCGTCAACGACCCGCACCTCATTCTCGGCGACGAACCGACCGGCAACCTCGATTCCAAGACCAGCCTGGAGATCATGCAAATGCTTCGCGATCTGAACCGCAGCGGCAAGACGATCATCATGGTGACGCACGAGAACGACATTGCCGAGTGGGCCCGACGCGTCGTCCGCCTCCGCGACGGCGAAGTCGAATCGGACGTCCGCAACGATACCCGCACCGTGGTCGAATTGAGCCACTAAGCGCGGGATCGGCGGCCCTATCGCCTTTCTCCATGACGCAACTGTCGCTTCATTCCTGCCGCGGACGTTGATTCTTCCCGGAACGGCTCGCGAATGGTACTCGCGTTCATGAACGACGGCGTATCGGTTCGGCCATCGCGCTGGTAGTCGCGGAGCAGTGCCGCGCTAAAGTTCTCGCGCGTCCCAACACGGTTCACATAGCGGTGCAACAACTCGAACAAGCGGACGAGCGCGATTCCGTGCGTCTGTCCGGTGGTTTCCCAGAGCCAGTCGCTGAGCGCGAGGAAGTTCTCGAAGGGCGAGCGGCCGTCCAACAGGATCGGCAGCGCGTGAACGAACCGGCCCGAGTTGGCGACCAGATCCCAGTAGCGGGCGAATCGCCGCAGCCGGCACATCGCGGGAAAGTCAATCCGCTTCGTGGACATCACTTCATAAGGCGGATGCGGGCTGTAAACCATGTTCCATTCCGCGTCGTGGCGAACGATGGGCGTGCCCCGCAATCGCTTCAGCATGCCGACCTGAATTTCCTGCGGTTGCAGAGCGTAGAGTCGATCGAAGCCGGCGGCGAATCCTTCGATCGACTCGCCCGGCAGGCCGACGATCAGATCGGCATGGACGTGTACGTGCGTTTCCTTCCGCAGCCAGCGCAGGTTCTCCTCGGTTCGATCGTTGTCCTGCCTGCGGCTGATCAATTCTTGAACCTTGGGATCGAAGGATTGGATGCCGACCTCGAACTGCAGGGTGCCGGGCGGAAATCGCGCGATCAACGCTCGCAGCGAATCCGGCAGCCGATCCGGGATCATTTCGAAGTGCACGAACAAGCCCGGCTGCATCCGATCCAGAAAGAATTGCAGGATCGCCCGGCTGGTTTGGATGTTCAAATTGAACGTTCGATCCACGAACTTGAATTGCCTTACGCCCCGTTGGAGCAGGGAGTCCATCGCCTGGAGGAACGAATCCAATGGGGCCTGCCGCACCGGGACTTCCAGCGACGACAGACAGAACTCGCAGGTGAACGGGCAGCCGCGCGACGCCTCGACGTAGATCACTCGGTGAGCGATATCCCGTTCGCCGTAGAAATCGTAAGGAAGCCGCAGATCGCGGAAGTGCGGTGGATTCGCGTGAACGATTTTGTCGAGCGGCCGCTGCCCCTCCAGGAGCCGCCTGCACAA
>Ga0134125_10009406_pt1 | contig 11004 bp, 10 predicted proteins | sample KB31751_FD_96464 | JGI IMG/M metagenome (GOLD analysis project Ga0134125, IMG submission 96464) | Terrestrial soil microbial communities with excess Nitrogen fertilizer from Kellogg Biological Station, Michigan, USA - KB3-175-1 | ecosystem: Environmental > Terrestrial > Soil > Unclassified ...
AAGCGCACCCAATGTGCGGCAGGCGAGTCGGCGGTGAAGCGCCCCTGACCGGTGATCAATGCCGGGTCCTCCAGCCGCCGGATGGAGCGTCCGACCCAGGTCATCCCGGAGCCCTTGGTGGCCTGCTTCTTTCCCGGCGCGCTCATAACCATTTTGCCCTGCGCATGATCTCGTCCGAAAACCGGTGCCTATTCTTCGAGGTCATGCGCTCTGCTCCAGCGCGCGCCGCACCACCGCGCGCACCAGGTCGCGGCGATAGTCGGCGTTCGTCTGATGATCCTCCAGCGGGTCGATCGCCTTGGCCGCAGCTTCAGCTGCGGTGCGAAACGGCGCATCGCCCGGCATTTTTCCATTGAGCGCGGATTCGGCCTCCACGATACGGCGCGGGGAGGGCTCCGCACCGCCGACACCAACGCGCGCGTCAGTGATCGTGCCGCCGTGCAGGCGATACGTGACGAGCGATGCGGCCATGGCGAAATCGCCGGCGCGGCGGTTGAATTCGTTGAACCCGAATTTCGTATCTTTCGGGAGCAGCGGCAGCCGAGCTTCGGTGAGCATTTCATCTTCGGCCAGCGCGGTCGACATGATGCCCGCGAAAAAATCTTTCGCTGCAATCACGCGTTCGCCGCGCGTGCTCTTTGCCATGAGTGAGGCATCAAGGGTCGCCGCGACCAGACACCATTCGGACGCGGGATCGGCGTGTGCGAGGCTGCCGCAAAACGTACCGCGCATGCGGATCGGATAATGCGCAATATGGCATGCGACCACGCTGAGCAATCGGCCAAGCGGGTTGTCGACCACGGACCTGTGAAATGCCGCGTGGCGCACGCGTGCCCCGATCGTCAGCGTTTTCCCGTTGTTCGTCACCGTGTCGAGCCCGGCGACCTCGTTGATGTCCACGAGATGCGCCGGCTTCGCCAGGCGAAACGCCATGATGGGGACCAGGCTCTGGCCTCCCGCCAGGATGCGGCCGTCCTGCGGCGCGACCTCGGCCAGAATCTTCAGCGCCTCATCGAGCGTCTTAGGCACGTGACGGACGAAGGGCGCAGGCTTCATGCAGCAAACCTTCCGGCGGGCCCCTGGGCTAATTATTTGTATACAAACGATAAACGGCGGTCCGGGATTGTCAAACCCGTTGCCGCGCCGGCGTTATAGTAAGGCCTTACCCGGGCACTTCCACTCCGACCGTCAAATTCCTATCTTAATTGGCCAATATCGGGCCGCCTTAAGGGGGGTTGGGAATGCCGATTTCGAGACAAATTGCAGCCGTCTGTCTGGCGGGCGCCATGCTGGCGAGCGCGCCGGCGCTAGCCGACCAGGCAAAACGGCCCGACAAAATTTCGTTCTATTTCGCCGCGCATGAGGACGACTGGCAACTGTTTATGAATCCATCCGCCTTTCAGGACGTGATCAAAGGCGCCGCCAAGACTGTCTTTGTGCATCTTACCGCCGGTGACGCCGGGCTCGGGACCGGCTTGGGTGGGCGCAAGCATCCATTTTATCTGGCGCGCGAGAATGGCGCGGAAGCCGCCATCCGCTTCATGGCTGATGCCGACGCCACCCCCGGCGAGCGCGTCGCGGCGCCGATGGTATTCAACGGGCATCCGATCTACCGGGTGAGCTACAGCAACACCGTTGGATATTTCATGCGCGTCCCCGATGGGAACGCCTCCGGTGCAGGCTACTCCGAAACCAGCTTTCAATCCCTCAAGCGCCTGGCCAGTGGCGAGAACAACGTTCTGCGGGCAGTCGATGGCTCGACCACCTACCATGGCTGGAATGATCTGGTCGCCACAGTACGCTCGATCATCGCCTACGAACGCGGACGGGCCGCGCTCGTCCAGCTTAACGTCGCCGAGACCGATACGCGCATCAATCCCAACGACCACACGGATCATCTGATGACGGCGAAAGCCGCTCTCGAAGCCGCGAAGGATCTTTCCTGTGTTCGCCGTGTCTACTATGTCGACTATGCCAGTTCACGGCTGCCGCAAAACCTCGACGCGCAGCAACGCGACATGGAAAGTTCGGTTTTTGCGGTCACCCTCGCTGGCGTGCAAGCTTTGGATCACGGTACCTCCTGGCACCGCTACGATCAGTCGTTTGTCGGCCGGAACTATTTCCGCGTTCAGGAACCGGCTGGCCGATGTGACACGGCGGCGACCACCATGGCAGCTGCGCCACAATAGAGATTTTCCCTGACAGCGTCGCATTCTTTCGCTTTCGACGACTTCACCTGTTTTTGACGTGAGTCCGCCTAGGCGAAAGGCTACGTTTCTGCGCAACTATTTTCACGCTGATTAGTTTTCGCCCGGCTATCGCCTGTCCGCAACCGCACATGGCGCCCGATGCGTTACGCAGAAGTGCCGCTCGCGCTGCAGACCGACCGCGTCATATCGGTCGACGCATTGCGTGGGTTCAGCATATTCTGGATCATCGGCGCTGATGGCGCGATTTGGACGCTCGAGCGGATGCTGCGCGACAAGGGGCCGGCACTAAGTGCGGCCGGCAGCTTCCTCGGTGTCCAATTGAGACACGTGGAGTGGGAAGGCCTCACGTTCTACGATTTTATTTTTCCACTGTTCATATTCGTCACCGGCGTTTCGATCGTGCTGGCATTGCCGCGGCTGGTGGAGCATGAGGGGAGGACTGGGGCGCATCTGCACGTGTTGCGCCGCGCGGCGCTGTTATATGTCCTCGGCTTGATATTCTACGGAGGTTTGAGCCAGCATTGGAGCGACATCCGTTTTGTCGGCGTGCTGCAGCGGATCGCGATCTGTTATCTGTTCGCCTCTCTCTTGTTCCTGAATGTCGGTCGTCGTGGCCTCCTTGTTGCACTTGTGGCCTTGCTTGGCGGCTACTGGGCGTTGATGACGTTCGTTCCTGTGCCAGGTATCGGTCCAGGCTCATTCAGCCGCGATGCGAACCTCGCCGACTGGATCGATGCGCGCTATTTGCCAGGCCGGTTGTGGGACAAAACCCGCGATCCCGAAGGTCTTCTGAGCACGCTGCCGGCGATAGGGACCTGCCTGCTTGGCGTGCTGGCAGGGCTGTTGCTGAAGGATAGGCGTCTGACTCCGACGCAGAAATCAATTTGGCTGATCAGCAGCGGCGTGGCGATGATATTTGCCGGTTACCTGTGGGGCCTGCAGTTTCCTGTGATCAAGTTGATCTGGACGTCATCATTCGTGCTGGTTACCGGCGGATATAGCGCGATCCTGCTCGGCGTCATGCATCAGACGATCGATGTTTGGCGATGGAAGGCTTGGGCGACAATTTTCGTTTGGATCGGCGCCAATGCTATTGCGCTTTACTTCATCAATGGTGTCGCCGGCTTTGAGCCGTTTGCCCTGCGGTTTGTAGGAGGCGACGTGAAAGTGTGGCTCGACCAGACAGTAACTCCAGGAACCGGTGTTTTTGCCGCGCATTTGCTGGGACTTGTGTTCGCCGTCGCGCTCGCGGGCTTCCTGTATAACAGAAAGATATTTCTGCGGGTCTAAGCGTCAGGTGCCGACTTTCAATTCCGATACCAGCGCACGCAGCGCGGCGACCGTCGAAGGCGCGACGCTTTTGCCGGTGCGTGGATTCTCCGACGGAATACTTTCGATGGTCATTGTGAAGCGCGCCGTATCGGCATCAACCGTGATCGTATGAGTGTTCCGCGTGACGTTGGGGTCGGCCCAGATCTCGAGCTGCGTACGATCAGGTCCGATTCCGGCGAGGCTCAGTGCCGCCGCCACATTGACATTGGTAGGAAACCCGCGCGCACCTTCACGCGCGCTTCCATCGAACACTTTCAACGGCTCCTTAAGGCCATCCACTGAAATTCCGTGCTTGAGCAGATAAGGCGCGCCCTCAAGCCCTGCCGGCGGCTTGCGCGTCACCATCTTGACCGAATGAATGGTTCCTTCCGCCGCCGCGCGCACCGCGTCGAGACCAATCAGCGCGCCTGTCGGCACCAGGATGCGCGCGCCTTTGTGCCTGGCACGTTCGATCAAGTCGCCATTCTCCAGTAGCTGTGCGACCGAGAGCGGCATGAAGATGCGACTCTTGTCGATGGCGCTAATGGCGACGTCACGGAACAGCACGGGCGGCAAGCATTCAACGACAATATCACAGCTGTTTGCGAGCTCGGTCGCCTTGAGCACGGGAATAGTGCCGCCAACCTGCGGCAAAGCGCGCCGTGCTTTCTCGATGTCGCGCACGGCAACAGCGGCGAGTGTGAGGCCCGGCACGCCGGCGATCAGGCGTTTTGCGACTTCGCGGCCGACTGCGCCGAGGCCCGCAAGCCCAACACGCAAAGGTGGTTTGTCTTTCATCTCGGTCACTTCTTGCGTCCGGTAAAATTGGCTTTGCGCTTTTCTATAAAGGCCCGCACGCCCTCGGCATAGTCTGGCGTCAGGCTTGCGGCGCGCTGGAAATCCCGTTCGAGATCGAGCTGAGCGTCGAGCGTGTTTGTCGCAGATGCGTTGAGCGCGCGTTTGATCAGCGCCAGACCTTGCGTCGGCGCCAGCGCGAAGTGTTCGCAGATGCGTGTCGCTTCGTGCATCAGGACTTCATCTTCCACCGCGCGCCAGATCAGACCCCAGCTTGCCGCCTTCTCGGCGGTCAAGTCCTGGGCCAGCAAGGCAAGGCCTCGCGCCCGTGCATCGCCGACAAGACGCGGAAGAAACCAGGTGCCGCCAGAATCCGGCACGAGGCCGACGCGCGCGAAGGATTGGATAAACGTCGCCTTCAGGCTGGCAATGACGATATCGCAGGCGAGCGCTATGTTGCATCCGGCGCCGGCGGCGACGCCGTTGACAGCGGCGACGACAGGAAAGGGAAGGGCGCGCAGCTTGCGTACCAGCGGATTGTAGTGAGCCTCCAGAGCGCCGCCGAGGACGACGGTCTCCCCCGGTTTGGCAAGCCGGTCGCTCAAATCCTGGCCAGTGCAAAAGCCGCGGCCCGCACCCGTGATCAGCAAGGCGCGACAGCCCTCGTCGGCTTCGGCATCCTCAATTGCCTTTCGCAGAGCCTGATGCATTGCCTCGTTGAATGCATTGAGCTTGTCCGGCCGATTGAGGGTGATGACGCGATAACCGGTGCGCGTTTCGGACAGAATAGAGGTTTCGCTCGTCATGATTTGAGGAATCGGTCCAGCGAGCCAATTTCTTTCTTTTCCCCGTCGACATCGTCGGCAAGACGCTCGTAGAGACGGGCCGCAGCGGTCAGCATGTCGTGCTCGGCGTGCTCCTCACCGACGAAAGACGCGATCTCGTCAAGCTCAGCCACCCAGCGGTAGGCCTTGGAATACATGGATGGCACCTGGTTCGAAAGATAGCGCAGCAGGTCCGGCCGGCTGTCGGCCAGCTCGGCCTTGAGCGCCGCGGCCGAGCCACCGCGCGTTGCCGCGAGCATCATGGCGGTACCGAGCGCAGTAAAGCCCTTGGTGATGCCGGCGTAGGACATCTTCAACGCCGAGGCCGCAGTAAACGGCCCGTCGAGCACGCGCACGATCAACCCGTAGCCATTGAGTCTGGCGAAGTCTTTGGCCGACGGGCCAGAAGCATAAATCCTGGTGTTCGTGCTGCCCGGCTTTGGCGGTGGGCCGATGATGCCGGCGCCCACGAAGGGGCACCCGGTCGCGGCGATCACATCCGCTATTTTCAGCATCGTCGGCGGGCTGACCGCGTTGCATTCCACATAGGCGGGCTTCTTGTTGGCGGCGGTGAGCACAGGGGCGAGTCGGCGGGCGAGTGCCACTGCATCGCCCGGCGGCACGATCGAGAGCAGGAAATCGGCTTCTGCGAGCGCGCGGTCTTCGACCGGCTGCATGCCGGCTTCCCGAGCGCGTTTTGCGCTCGCCTCGGTGCGGCCAGCGAGTGAAGTGAGCACAGTTACCTTGTGTTCGGTGAGGCGCTGGCCAATGCCGGCGCCCATGCTGCCTGGCGCGATGATGGCTACGCTCGGTATCATGAGCCGGTGACCCCGCCGTCGAGATTGATACTCTGGCCAGTCACAAAAGACGATGCCTCGGAGGCCAGAAACAGCACGGCGCCGACCAGATCCTCCGGTACTTCCGCGCGCGGCACGCATTGCATGGCAATTATACGTTCCTTCTGCGCTGGTGTTACCGTCTTGCGCTCAATCTCGGTGAAAGTCGCGCCCGGCAGAATGGCGTTCACCGTAATGCCGTCTGTTCCAAGCTCGCGCGCCATCGACAGGCTCATGCTTGCGAGCGCGCCTTTGGTGGCGATGTAGTGCAGATAATTTGGCCGCCCCAGGCGCACCGCGCCCGAGGCGACATTGATGATGCGGCCCCATTTCGCCCGCCGCATTGCGGGCAACACCGCGCGCGCACAAAGAAATGGACCGGTGAGGTTGACGCGCAGGACCCTCTCCCATTCTTCCAGGGGAATCTGGTCGAAGGGACGCATCTCCAGCACGGAGAAAATTCCCGCGTTGTTGATCAAGATGTCGATGCGGCCGTATTCGTCCTCGACCACCTCGATCATTTCCTTGATTGATGCAGGATCGGCGACGTCAGTGGTGACCGCCAACGCCTCGCCGCCAGCCTTCATGATTTCCTCGGAGACCGCGGCGGCCTTCTTTTCGTTCACTTCGGCGATGATGGCTCGCGCGCCGGCCATCGCAAAGGATTTCGCGAACACGCGGCCGATTCCCTGCCCGGCGCCGGTGACGATGACGACGCGATCCTTGAGGCCCGGGAATACGATGTTCTGCAAGTCGGCGCTCATGCTGCGCCCCGCTCCAGCAGCGGCAATTGTTCAAGCGCTGCGCGCCCATCCCATGGCGTCCACCAAGGCTTCAGGCCGAGGTCACTGGCAATGATGCCGGCGCTGATGTAGCCGGCACCACCGGAAATTGCCCCGCCGGGGTGGCCCGCGGAGCCCGCGCTGTACAGGTTCAGGATCGGCGAGCGATATCCGAAGTGATTGTACATCACTTGTTCGGCGTTGAAAGCGCCCATGAAAATGTCGCCGCCGCGCATATTGATCATCTCCTCCACATATTCGCGGCCGGTGTAGACGTAGCGCCCGAGAATATTCTTGCCCGTCATGTTTGGGCAGTAGCGGGCGAAGCATTCGATGATCTTGTCGGAGAATTCGTCCTTGAAACTTTCGTAACTTCTTCCGCCCAGATCGGGATCGAGCGGCATCACGTGCCAGCAATATGTCGTGTGCTTGCCGGGCGGCGCTTGTGTCGGGTCGAGCAGGCTCAAAGGTCCCGAGCCAAATTGCACGATCTTCGGCACGCGGCCCGCCTGCACATCCTGATGCGCGGAGAACAGGTCCTCCATCGTCTCGGCGCCGATGCTCCATTTCAGCGAGCGGTTGATGTTGGGATCGAATTTTTCCGCCGAGAACCGTGGACTTTCATTGAGCGCCAGATGCAGACCGAACAGGCTCCATGCCGTGTACTTGAATCCGTCCAGCTTCTTCAGGAACGCGGCTGGCAATTGTTCGCGTCCGACCATGCCTTCAAATGTCTGGTGCACGTCGAGGGTGGAAGCGATGAACTGTCTGGCGCGCACAGTACGGCCGTCGGCCAATTCAATCCCGGTGGCGCGGCCATTCTCGATAACGATGTGGTCGATATTGACCTGCGGCTGGAACGTGCCCCCGGCGGCGATGAAGGCTTCCATCAAGCCCCGCGCGAGATTGAATGACCCGCCCTGGCAGATCTGGTAGCCGCTTTCGAGATCGAAAGCACGGATCACGGAACCCATCGGTGACGACTTCGACAGCGTATCGACGAGCCAGGTCCCGAAGAGGGACACCTTGAACAGAAACAAAAGGCGCACATGCTCGTTCTCGAACAGTTCGCGCACGACATCGAGCGGCTGACGGTTGGAAACGTCCAGGAATTCGCGGCCAAGCGCTGTATGCGACAGCAGCGATTCGCGCTCTGCTTTTGACAATGGCTCCGCGTAGCGTTCGGGCAAGAAAATCTGCGCGGTGATTTTCTCCGCCTTGCGGTTCCATTCACGGAACGTCGCGGCATCTTTTTTTGAGAAACGCGCAATATTGGCGACCGATTCCTCCAGATCGCGGCCAAGCACCAGTGCGGAACCATCCTGATGCGCCTGGCCGAATTCATAGCGCGGCGTGATGTAAGTCACGCGTGCGCCCAGATTCAGATCCTTGAACCACGGCGTTTCGCTGATATGGAAATGGTTGATCGAGTGCAGATTGTGATGGAAGCCTGGCAGCGTCACTTCTCGCGTGCACAATCCGCCGCCGTAGGCGAGACGCCGCTCCACCAGCAAAATGTCCAGGCCGGCGCGGGCAAGATAGCTGCCGAGGATCAGCCCGTGGTGGCCGGCGCCGATGATGATGCCGTCATAGGTTTTTTCGAGCGCCTTCGACAAAGGTTGAACGTCCTGTCAGTGGGCCCGAGGTCGGGTGCCCCGGCTGCTAGACTGCCGGGGGGGCGCTGCGCCGGTCAATGGCCGCTGCTGCATGGCCGGCGAGCCGGAAATAGCTGCGATATCGAATTTTACCGCGCTGCGTGCCGCCAGAAATATAGTTCGCTACGGCAACGGTGGACCTTTTGGCGCATCTGCCGGTACATTAGACTATCAAAAAGGAATAGGGCCTAAAGGCCCCTGGGAGGATGACATGCGTAACGCACTCTTGGCCGCAAGCGCCGCTCTGCTGCTCGCAGCGGGCCCCGCTTCGGCTCAGCAAAAATCCATAAAGATTGGTTTCATCAGCACATTCAGTGGCCCGGTTGCCGTCATCGGCAACGACATGCGCAATTCGTTCGAACTCGCGCTCGACCACATGGGCCGCAAGATGGGCGGCCTGCCGGTCGAGGTGATTTACGAGGACGACGGCTTCAAGCCGGAAGTCGGCAAACAGAAAACGGACAAGCTGATCGAGTCGGACAAGGTCGATTTCATCGTCGGCTATATCTGGTCGAACGTATTGCTGGCCTCGATGAAGTCCGCCGTCGACTCCAAGACCTTCCTGATCACGGCGAATGCCGGCCCGCACCAGATCGCCGGCGAACAGTGCTCGCCGTACATCTTCTCGACCTCGTGGCAGAACGACCAGACGCCGCAGGCCATGGGCCACTACATGAATCAGAAGGGCGTGAAGACCGCATTTCTGATCGGCCCGAACTACGCGGCCGGCAAGGATATGCTGGGCGGCGTGGCGTCCACGTTCAAAGGCAAGATTGTCGGGCAGGAACTGACCAAGTGGCCCGACCAGCTCGATTTCTCCGCCGAACTCGCGAAAGCCAAGGCGGAAAAGCCGGACGCGATCTTTGTATTTTATCCGGGCAAGGCGGGCGTGCAGTTCTTGACCCAGTACGCGCAGTCCGGTCTCAAGGGCCAGATTCCGCTCTACACCGCGTTCACCATCGACGAGCTTTCGCTGCCGTTGCAGAAAGATCTCGCGCTTGGCGTGCCGGGTGCGCAGCAATGGGTGAACGACCTGCCGAACGAGGCGAACAAGAAGTTCGTTGCCGACTACATCAAGAAGTACCCAGGACTGCGTCCGTCGTTCTATGGGGCGCAGAGCTATGACGCTGCAAACCTGGTCGCATCGGCGGTTGCCGCGACCAAGGGCAACCTTTCCGACAAGGTAGCGGTGCAGAAAGCCCTGGAGAAGGCCAATTTCAAATCGGTGCGGGGAAATTTCAAATTCAATACCAACCACATCCCGATCCAGAACTTCTATTTGCAGGAGCCGGTGAAGGATCAAGACGGCAACTACGTGCTCAAGACGGTCGCGACGATCGTGGAGGACAATCAGGATCGTTTCGTCACCCAATGCCACATGAAGTGATCATGCGCTGAACGCGTGACGGCGGCGGCGCTTGAACGCTGCCGCCGTTTGCTTATCGGCCCGCCAATATCCGCGATCGGCGTGTTATGACGCTTTTTATCGAGCAATGCCTGAACGGGCTTCAATTCGGCCTGCTGCTGTTCCTGCTGGCGGCCGGGCTGACACTCGTGTTCGGCATCATGGATTTGGTGAACCTGGCGCACGGCTCGCTCTACATGCTCGGCGCCTATTTCGCCGCAACGTTTGCGGCCTGGACCGGCAGCTTCGTGCTCGGCGCCGTGCTCGCGCTTGCCGCCACGCTACTCGTTGGAATGGCGGTGGAAGTGATCGCCATGCGGCGGCTCTACGGGCGCGACCATCTCGACCATGTGCTTGCAACCTTCGGTCTCATACTGTTTTTCGATGAGCTGGTGCGGCTGATCTGGGGCGCAGGCGGAATGAGCCTGCCGTTGCCGTCATGGCTCAATACTTCAGTTCGCATCCTGCCGGGCGTCGATTACTCCGCATACAAGCTCTCCATCATTGTCGTATCGCTTGCGGTTGCGGCGTTTCTTTATGTCCTCGTCATGCGCACGCGTCTCGGCATGCTAATCCGCGCCGGTGCGTCGAACCGTGAAATGATCGGGGCGCTTGGCGTTAACATCAAACTGCTGTTCACCCTGGTGTTCGGTCTTGGCGCTGCGCTCGCGGGCCTTGCCGGACTGATGCAGGCGCCGATCCTGACCGTCCAGATCGGCATGGGCGAGAACATCCTCATCCTCGCCTTCGTCATTACTGTTATTGGCGGCATAGGCTCAATCCGCGGCGCGTTCGTCGCTGCCATTCTTGTCGGGTTTATCGACACGCTCGGACGCGCCTATTTCACCGATCTGTTGCGCCTCGCCTTCACCAAGGAAACGGCGGCGACGGCTGCACCGGCTCTCTCCTCCATGCTGATTTATCTGCTGATGGCGATCGTCCTGGTGATCCGGCCGGAAGGCCTGTTTCCGGCGAGCAGCAAATGACGTGGACGCTCAATCTACGCGCAGTCGTTGTCATATTGTTGCTGCTCGCGCTTGTGCTGCTTCCGGTCTATGTCGAGCTCACCGGCAGCCGCTTTCTGCTCACGCTGTTTACCCGCATCGTGATCCTGGCCCTCGCAGCCGTGAGCCTCAACCTGATCCTCGGCTATGGCGGGATGATGAGTTTCGGTCACGCCGCTTAT
>Ga0134125_10009407_pt1 | contig 11004 bp, 6 predicted proteins | sample KB31751_FD_96464 | JGI IMG/M metagenome (GOLD analysis project Ga0134125, IMG submission 96464) | Terrestrial soil microbial communities with excess Nitrogen fertilizer from Kellogg Biological Station, Michigan, USA - KB3-175-1 | ecosystem: Environmental > Terrestrial > Soil > Unclassified ...
CAGTTCAAAAAAATATTTTCTAAAAAAAGGAACAACAAAAGCAAACGAAACTCTTGCGCACGATAATGTACTTGATAACGGTATAATAAAAGCGACTATTGATCCAATGTCCGGTGATATTTCAAGCTTAATAACAGGAGGAAATGAATTTGTTGATGCAAAAGCAAATTGCGCACTTAATAGTTTCCGGTATCTCTATGTGATAATAATCCAAATACTGCCGTTGGTGACAAGGATGTAAAAGTGATCATCAAAGAAAACGGGCCGGTTTTAGCAACAATTGAAGTGACATCGAAAGCCGAAGGTTGCAATAGTCTTTCGCGGGAAATATCCATCATTGCAGGTGCTCCTTACCTTGCAATTACTAACCTGGTTGATAAAAAAGCGGTGCTGAAAAAAGAAGGGGTTCATTTTGGTTTTGCCTTTAATATCCCTGATCCAACAACGCGGGTGGATATACCGTGGGGTGTAATGCAACTTGAAAAAGATCAGCTTCCAGGTGGAAACCGCAACTGGATTGCTTTTCAGCGCTGGCTTGATATTTCAAACAACAAAAGAGGCGTTACCTGGTGTTCTCTGGATGCACCGGTTTTTGAAAGCGGGAATATAACAGCCAACATCATAGGCGCTGCTACTAATTCACCTCAATGGATCAAAAAACTTCTGCCAAGCGCTACTATTTATTCCTGGGTGATGAATAATCATTGGCATACTAACTTCCCGCTAAGCCAGGAAGGAAAAGTGTTATTTCGATATAGGATCTTTCCACACAATTACAGTTACAATGCTGATAAGGCATCAAAGTTTGGAATGGAACAATCGCAGCCTCTTATAGCTGTTCCGATAAAATAATTTGTGCGATATATGAGCCGGTTGAAATTAGTAAAATAAAGATTGCGGCTACTTCAATTTATTTTTAACCTTTAAGTTATGAAGACTGCTGAACGAATTGATCAGAACAAACTCTTAGAATTGCTTCTAAGAAGCGATGAAGATAGTTTCTCGAAAATCTATCGTTTGATGTGGCCTTTCTTGTTTAATGCCGCATATAAGCAACCAGGTGAAAGAGAAAAGTTTGAAGATATTTTTCAAAATGTATTTGTTGATTTATGGCAGAGAAAAGATAAGGTATCAATTGGATGATTTCCCCATCAATGTATTTGGTGAAGTTATAAATAAATGCAGCTTTGAGATTCGATTCCTGATCTGTTACCTGCGCAATCACCCCTTCAAAAAAGGAGCTGGTTAAGCAGCAGAATGGATCGTTTCTGCATCATTGGGGTTCCCCGAAAGGACGTATTGATTTACAAAAAGTTTTACAGTCTGATTCCAATTTTAAACAACCCATTGATGCCAGGCTGCTCTAAAACGGTTGAAAATAAAAATCCATCTGCAGTTCTGAATCCCGGGTCAAGCCATTTGGTGTTAAACAGGTTACGTACATCGAAACTTGCAGTAATTCCTTTATTAAATAATTCTTTCGTACTAACTACCAAATTGGTCAGAAAATATCCCGGAACCGGGCCATAAGGATCAGTTTTGGGAACCCTTCTTTTTCCTACCCAGTTTTCAATGACATTAAGGGTAAACAAATCATTCACATGAAAGGTCAAACCTGCATTTCCTTTAAATTTTGCAACTCCCGGAATGAGTCCTGAAGCAAGTGTTACAAAATTTTTTCCCCTGGCATCCTGGAAAGTGAAATTCGCAAAAGCGGTGGTGTTTTTTCCAAACATCATGTCGGCAGCCAACTCTATTCCATTGATGTCTTCAGCCCCGGGATTCTTATTTGGGTTTACACCTGTAAGGTTTCCTATTACGATTACATCTGTAAGTTCATTGCGGAACAAATTCAATTGTAACCGGATTTTCTTTGAAAACGAATAAATCGCGTCTGCCTCGTAAGTCTTTATCTTTTCAGTTTGCAAAGGAAAATCAGGGGGGCTTTGATAAATTTCAAGGTTGGTGGGGGCACGAAATGCAGTTCCGTAAAGAAGTTTGAAGGTTAACTGATCATTGGGCTGGTTTACAACGGCAATTCGTGGACTCAATCGGTTTCCATAATAACTATTGTAATCGTAACGGATGCCGCCTGTAAAGTTTGTTTTACCCAGAAGGTTGGTGTTTAAAACATATTGTAAATAGGTTCCAAAATTCTTTCGTATATCATATTTGCGTGGTAGAAAAGTAGCGTGCAGATTAATTAAAGTATCTCTTCCGTCAAGAAGATAAATATCATCAGGATCATAGGTCATTGTCCTGTTCGCTTTTTCGACGTTTTCGCGTTCAAATTCTATTCCTCCGGTTAGCCTCTGATTGGTACCCAGAGAATAATTGCCGGAAATCTCACCAGAAAACTCATTTGAATAATTGGTATAAATTGCACGGATAAGTGTTTTGCCATCAAGAGTTAAATAAGCATAAGAATCATCGCCAATCCCGGTTTCCCGGTATACAACGCGGGTCAAAAGACTAAGCTTTCCTTTTGGGTTATATTCATTTTGAAGAAAGTAGGTAGTTAAATAAGGAGTTAGTAGTCCCGGCTTTTCTCCTCTGACTTCGCTTGAAACAATACCTAAGACGCCACTATTTTGATAACCCTGCGGAGGAAGTCCAAGAAAGGCAGTGGCGCTGTTAAAAAAAGTGCCCCATCCAATCGGAGTTTTATAAGTTCTAAAACCAAAAGTTGTTTTTGAATTTTTTGCGATGTAACTGATTCTCGTGTTGAGGGAGTGTGCTTTATCAACATAAGAACCAACGTAATCAGGATCACGGTTGGTAAACTTTGGTCCATCAGTGCTGTAAAGAGTAGCGGCAATATTAAATTCAAATTTATTTTTCTTTAGTCCGAAACTTAGGTTTTCAAAAGCAGTGTTGAAACTTCCGAAGCCCTGTTCCGCTGTAAAACCATTGATATCGCTTCCGTCCTTTGTAATGATATTAATGACACCACCAAAGGCATTGGCTCCATATAAAGCTGATGCAGGCCCGGAGATAATCTCAATACGTTTTACATTTTGCAGACTGTAAGCAGGGCCGGCCATATCATTGGTGCCAATGATATTATTTTCAACAATACCGTCTATCATCAAGAGAGCACGAAGGTTCTCCGCTCCATACATTCCACGAAAATAAATAAGTGTTGGTGCGTAGCCGTTTAAATGAATCATGTCTATTCCCGGCACGTCACGCAAAGCGTCTTCAAGCTGTTTGTACCCGCGATCTTTGATTTGTTGAGCCGTGATAACCGTTATCGTTGAAGGAGCCTCAGCAGTGGTTTGAAGAAAACGAGAAGCAGTTACCACTTTAATATTCATTAGTTGCTCAAGGGAAAGTTGAACAAGGCTGTCAACACTGGGAATAGAATCTTCCTGGGCTAATAAAAGCAACGGAGCAGATAAAAAAAGCAGAAAGGCCAAAACTTTATTTCGCATAAAGGTGATCTTAATAGAAATGACAAAGAAGCGAAAGTATGATGAAGGCAATTAAAAGAAAAATAATAACATTGAAACAATCGAACAGAAAATGTTTTTCTTGTTTATTTTTTACCAACATGTTATTTCAAATTTAGAATTCTTGCTTCAACAATTTAAATTAATCTGTCGGCTCATTATCCGGCATTTCTGCCGTTGTCACATTTAGTGCATATTGCCACAGCTCATCCAGTTGCTTTTTGATTCTTTCTTTGTCTGCTTTCAATGCAGACATTTATTCTCTGGTAGGGTTTACGATTTGTATACATACATGCGGAGGATTTGTATTTAACAACATTTACAGCTATTGTCTCACCCGCTTTTCAACTAATGCTGGTATAGCAAGCGGCCTTACCGGCGGTGGTATGTACATCGTCAGTTCCTTATTCAGTTATGGACTGAAGAATGCTTACGGGTATTAGAACCGGGGCTTTGCTAGTTGCGGCAAACTTTCCTGTGAGTGCACTAATTGGTATTCTTCTTCTAATGTTGAACCGCTATAAAAAGGGTAGTTTAGCAAAAAAGCTTGCCCTTGCAGGTGCATAGGGTAAATAATGTTTAAAATACCCCCAAGGTATTTTAAGTGCCCGCATGCTTCTGAACGCCGGTGGTTTTTCTTCCCGATGGTGTCATCAAACATTCGTCTGCATTGGCGACCGATAGGCTTCTACAGCTTCTTTTATTAATAAGAAGTCGATGCTGTTCTAACATGAGTTCTTAAATGCTATTGGTGGTGTGAATTAATTGCACTTCTTTGCGGTTTATAATGGGTAGTAATAATAATTATAGACATATGCCCATCAATTGATCGATAGTTGACACCTATTTAATAAAGTTATTAGATAAAATATCCTTTAAACATGCATTAATAATACGATCAAATGCGCGAGCAAGAAGGACAGTTAGTGAAAAAGAATAATCGAAGATCAACACATTTTTGAAGTTTTAACTGCTATTTTTGCAATTTCATTTAACGGAGATATGTTATCAATAGTTTGGCAAGCCAAGGGAATATAATCTCAAAAAGCATTCAATGAAAAATGTTGCCAAAGAAAATACAAAAAATAACTTGGTCAATAAAAGACTGAAGGTCCTTCAGGAGCAAATCAGTTCTTATGAAACCAAAAAAAATATCCTGCTTGATTTAAGTGATGAAATCATTAAAGTGCGGGAAAAGGATGATCTTATCAAAGTATTTTCATCCAAACTGAAAAGTCTATTTTATTTTACTCATGCAGTTATTTCCCTGATTGATAAAAAGAATGGAACCTATTATCCGTTTTTATATGACTCTTCAGCAATGCCTATTAAACACCGCTCTGAATTACCTTCTTTATTGCTTAATCAATATTTCGTTGAGGATCCTTTTATCGCAATGACTGAAGGGAGTGATACTCCTACTGCTTTTCTTTTAGATGAGATCATGGATAAACCCGGAATCCCTGCATTCCTGCAGGTCAACTATGAGACCGGGATTAAGCAGGCGATGATCGTTAAGTTGAAAAATAAAAGGGAGACGATTGGTTTTGTGCTGATTTATTCTGATAGAAAAAAAGAATTTCAGGATGAATTCAAAAATGTTTTGCAGGCTATTTCGCCACTCTTGTCTAATGCAGTGGCAAACATTATTATCAATGATGAAATAAAGGAAAAAGAATTCATTACGCAAACGCTTTTACGATTAAGCAATGATATGGTAAGCGTGCGTGAAAAATCTGATCTCTTACATGTAATCAGTGTGAGCCTGAAGAAAGTGATCTATTTTACGCATTGCGTTATGCTGGGGCTTGATGCAGATGGAAAAACATACCATACTTTTTTAACCGATCCCGAATCGCGCATAAAGGAATTCCCGGAATATGGTGATATTATCACGAGGGCTAACCCGGTAAATGATGGAATCTTCAATGTTGCTTCCCAATCTGAAATGCCTTTCGTTCTTGAGATGAAATCTTTTAACCGGCCAAAAGTTCCGGACTGGTTTAAATTAAATTATTCAACAGGTGCAAAAGAGATCTTATTTAAAATGCTTCCGGATGATAACAAACGCAAACATGCATTACTCCTGTTTTCTGATAAAACAAATGGTTTTGATGAAAGCTCTTTTCAAATAATTGACCGTATTGCAAGCCAGCTCTCTACCGCGGTAAAAAACATTCTTGCCAATGAAGAAATACTGAACAAAGAAAAAGACAAATCATTTTTGCTTGAATTCAGTCATGAAATTGCGGCTGCAAGAACAAAAAATGAATTAAGCGCGGCCATTCACAAAGCATTAAAAAAGCTCAGCGAAATCAGGGCTTATTTCATAAGAGTGATAAATGAAGACGGAACTACGATGAGTCCTTTCATGCACGACGATGACGTGTTTTATATAAAAAATCCTGCGTTTAAGCAACTGCTTGAGACAAAAATTCCAATTAATAAAGGGATAACAGGGCGCGTGATGAGCGCGGATGGCCCTGTTACGATTGATTTTGTTGAAGAAGTAAAACAGGGCAACACCGATCACTACATAGAATTTTGGAAAGGCCTGGGGCCAAAAAGATCTTTATTCCAAAAAATGATTGGCGCGTCTTTGGGCGTGGGTGATAAAAAAATCGCGGTTCTCTGGGTGATCACACCACAGATGAATAAAGCGCTTTTTGATGGAATATGCGCGCAAATTTCTGTGGCAATCGCCAACATACAATCTAACGAAGAAATTGCAAAAAGCGAACAGGAAAAATCATTTCTTTTAAATTTCAGCAATGATATTGCTGCCGTCAGAATCAAAGATGATTTGGAATTGGCCATTAATAAGGTCTTTCAAAATGTGCTTCATATCAGATTAACGATGATCCGGTTAATAGACGATGACGGCATTCATCTCACGCCTTATATCTACGACAAAACATCTTCTTACAGAAAGGATGAAATTTTCGAAAAGCTCTTTTCTGCAAAGCTTACGATTCATGAAGAGTTAACTGAAAGAGTATTGCTCAGCAACCATCCTGTAGTTTTTAATATTGAAGAGGAGGAGAAAATGGGCAACAAAGGCCCATACATTTTTCTCTGGAAAAAGGCCGGGTATAAAAACGCATACGGTGCGCCGTTACGTGTAGGCAATACCGATTTGGGCACATTATGGCTTTTGACCGATGAATTAAATCTGTCACTTCTCAAAGGAATTTGTTCGCAAATATCGACGGCCATTTCCAACATAAAAGCCAATGAAAAGATTTTGGCTTTTAAACAAATGCTGGAAAGTGAAAATGATCATTTGAAAGAAGAAATTAAAACACTTTATAGTTCTGCAGACATCGTTGGTAATGGTGCGGAAATGCAAAGAGTGTATAGCATGATTTCATTGGTGGCGCCTTCAAGTTCGACAGTGCTTTTGTTGGGTGAAACGGGTACCGGAAAAGAATTGATAGCACGCGCTATCCATAATTCTTCTCCCAGAAAAGACAAGCTTATGGTAAAAGTAAATTGCGCCGCCTTGCCTGCCAACCTGATTGAAAGCGAACTTTTCGGCCATGAAAAAGGCGCATTCACCGGCGCCATTGAGCAACGGATTGGTAAGTTTGAACTCGCCAACAAGAGTACGTTATTCTTAGACGAGATCGGTGAAATGCCGCTTGAAACGCAGGTGAAATTATTGCGGGTTATCCAGGAGCGAGAATTGGAAAGGGTGGGTGGTAAAGCGACAATAAAAGTGGATGTGAGAATCATTGCTGCTACCAACCGCAACCTCGAAGAGGAAGTAAAAGCAGGACGTTTCCGCTCCGATTTATATTACCGCCTCAATGTATTTCCCATCAATCTTCCACCACTCAGAAACAGGATTGAAGACATTGAACCGCTGGCCAATTTTTTTCTTGCACGCTTCAGCAAAAATTCTGGAAGAAAAATAAATGCTATTTCTGCACATGTAATGAAAGAATTAAAAAATTATCCATGGCCCGGAAATGTAAGGGAACTGGAACACCTGATCGAAAGAAGTGTTTTGCTGACGCGAGAAAATGTGCTGGATGAAATTCAATTGCCAAAAACTGAAAATAGAATTAACGAGCCTTCAATTGACATGTTTAATAAAACGCTCCAGGAAGTAGAGCGTACTTATATTATTGAAACATTAAAACGTTGTGATGGTAAAATTGCTGGTATAGGCGGCGCGGCGGAAATTCTTGATATTCCTTCTACAACCCTCCATTCGAAACTGCAAAAACTGCATATTTCAAAAGCAGACTATTTCTCTAAAAAAGACTGATACGTTTTTTTCAAATTGATATTTTTATTTGAAATAAATTCGGGGAATTCTTTGCCGGATTTTTTTTTCTGGTTGTACTATTATTTTTTTTCCCCGCTTCCATCTTTCTTTTTTAAATGCACGGTATTTAGTGCCTCTTTTCGTCGATCCGCGAAATACAGTGAACGAACAAATAAGCCACTTTCTGTAACTGTTTATTGTTCAATTGTTTATGCAATGGCACGCAGATTGAAATTACCTGCCACAATTATTACAGATTTAAAATTAAAAAACGGGCAGCCAAAGAAAAATTTTTGAATTTTTTTTTTCATTAATAAAAACAAAAACCATGTTTACAATTACTCAATTCACAAAAGGCGCAATGTTAGCGCTATCAATGGCCGCAATTATTCCCGGCATTGCTAATTCACAATCCGTAAAAAAAGGAATAAAAAATATCGTCCTGGTTCATGGCGCCTTTGCCGATGGTTCCAGTTGGGCGAAAGTGATTCCTTTCCTTCAATCAAAAGGCTACCATGTTTTTGCTGTACAAAATCCGCTCAGTTCCTTGGAAAATGATGTGGCGGCAACTAAAAGAGCTATTGCCGCAATGAACGGCCCTGTCTTGTTGGTCGGACATTCATGGGCCGGCGTGGTAATCACTGAAGCGGGAAATGATCCGAATGTGAAAGGGCTCTTATATGTGGATGCGTTTGCTCCAAACGATAATCAGTCGATGACGGATGTAGCGAAAGATTTTCCACCGGCTCATGGAAACACAGCGGTGCAGGTAAGCCCAGCAGGATTTTTATCGCTTTCTTTAAAAGGAATCAATGAAGATTTTGTGCAGGACCTACCTGAAGCCGAGAGGAATGTAATTTTTGCCACACAGGGCGAATGGGGTGCGGGATGCCCGACAGCAAAGGTTTCTACGGCTTCCTGGAAAAATAAGCCCACCTGGTTTATTATTGGAACTGAGGATCACATGATTAACCCTGATCTGTTAAGAGCAGAAGCAAAGAGAATGAACGCAACTACTATTGAGATAAAAACCAGTCATGTTCCTATGCTGTCGCAACCAAAAAAAGTGGCAGATTTTATCATCTCAGCCGCTCAGAAATTATAAAAATAAAACCACGATAGTGTCAATGATATTGGTGATATATTCTGTTCACAAACACAACGTTTTTTTAATGGCAGCCAGTTTGACATTATTGAGATTCACAGTTTGAAGACGGTTATTTAAACAGCGAGCAAAGTATTGTTTACGCCATTGAATGCACATCGAACGCCATTAAAGGTATTCTTTTCCAAAGCACTGATATTCGCGTCGGCCAGGAAGTCCTTTCGAAGAAGCTTCAGAAAATTTGGAGAAATAATTCCTTCATCATCTGATTAAAAAAACAACGACATGATTAACAATAAAAACAAGAAACATATCGTCCTGGTGGGCGGTGGCTTTGCAGGATTGAATTTTGCCAGGAAGTTGTTTAAAAATAAATATTATGAGGTGACACTCGTTGACAAAAATAATTACAATTATTTCACGCCACTTCTTTACCAGGTAGCCACTAGTTTTCTTGAGCCTGCAGCCATTAGTTTTCCTTTCCGCAAAATTCTTGAGAAAAAAAATATAGCCTTTAGAATGGCGGAAGTTTTGAGAGTAGATGCTAGCGCAAACAAATTGTACCTGCGTGATGGTGGTATTGTTGATTACGATATTTTGGTTTTTGCTGCCGGATCTAAAACCAATTTTTTTGGAAGCAAAAGTTTGCAAAATAATTCTTACGCTATTAAAGGAATAGATGATGCGCTTTACATGAGAAACGAATTCATAAAAACCCTTGAGAAAGCCTCTGTTGAAAAAGATATTGTTAAAAAACAAAAGTTATTGACCATCGTGATAGCCGGAGGAGGGCCTACCGGCGTGGAACTTGCCGGTATGATGGGCGAATTAAAGAATGGAATTCTGGGTATGGATTATCCTGAGCTGAGAAATGATTTGATGACGATATATCTCGTTGAAGGTTCGGATTATCTTCTTCCTTCCATGAGCCCGAAGACCCATAAGGAAGCGTATAAAGCATTGGAAGATTTAGGCATCACTGTTAAGTTAAACACAAGGGTTAATTATTATGCAAATGAAGTGGTACATCTTTCTGATGGGACCCTGGTAGAAACGAATACGTTGATTTGGGCCGCAGGTGTTACTGTAAACACTTTCGAGGGAATGGCCGAAGAGAGTCTCGGAAGTGGAAACAGGATGATTACCGATCAGTTTAATAAAGTAAAAGGCTGCGAAAACATTTATTCAATCGGCGACATGAGCATTCAATTTGCAGATCGCATTTATGCAAACGGGCATCCCCAGCTTGCACAGCCAGCGATTCAGCAAGGGAAGACTTTAGCTAAAAATTTATTGCGGATGGCGGAGGGAAAAACAATGAAGCCTTTCAAATATTTTGACCGCGGGGACATGGCGATAATCGGCAGGAAATGGGCGGTGGCTGATCTTTTTAAACATAGGCTTCATGTTGGTGGTTTCTTTGGTTTAATGGCGTGGCTTTTTATTCATCTCATTTCTTTGGTGAATTATAATAACAAGATTAGAACGCTGTATAGCTGGCTGGTCGCGTATTTAACGCATGATCAGGTTTTGCGGATGATCTTCCATTCGGATAAAAAACAAAAAATATATTATTCTGAATCTATGAAAATCGAAAAAGAAAAACCGTCATTAGTAAAGCAACATTTTCCCAAACAGTCAGTGAACTAACAGTTATCGACGAAAATTATTTTAACGGATAAATTTTCTATGATGGAATTGAATCAAGAATTCTTTTAACCATAAAAAAATAAAAAATGAAACAAAGATTAAACGTCCCGGAAAAAGGACAAGGAGCATTAAGAACGCTTTATGGCATCGGCGCTTATATGAAGAATTCACCGGTAGAAAGAAAGCTTAGGGAACTGATCAATTTCAGGGTGTCCCAAATAAACGCATGCGCTTATTGCCTTGACATGCATTACAAAGACGCCCGGGCAAACGGGGAAACAGAACAGCGTCTTTATGGATTAAGTGCATGGCGGGAATCGCCTTATTACACAAAACGCGAAAGGGCTGCACTGGCATGGGCTGAAGCGGTTACCAAGTGTGATGTGCCGGATGAAATTTACGAGGAAGCAAAGGAATTTTTTTCTGTTGAGGAATTGATAGATCTCACATTAGAAGTCACGGCAATGAATAGCTGGAACCGAATCAACATTGCTTTTCCTGATGTGCCTGGAAGTTACCAGGTA
>Ga0134125_10009408_pt1 | contig 11003 bp, 9 predicted proteins | sample KB31751_FD_96464 | JGI IMG/M metagenome (GOLD analysis project Ga0134125, IMG submission 96464) | Terrestrial soil microbial communities with excess Nitrogen fertilizer from Kellogg Biological Station, Michigan, USA - KB3-175-1 | ecosystem: Environmental > Terrestrial > Soil > Unclassified ...
GTCCGCGTCCAGTAAGAGTAGTCCTGATGCCATGCGACCACTCCCCCATGATGTGCGGGTTTGCAAAAGAGCTGGTCGTGCCAAAAGCGAACGGCTCCGCCTAAGAGTTGAGAGGCCGGCACTGTAAAGGCTGGATTCCAAAGCAAATCATGAAAACCAGCCGTGACTCGCCACGCCCCGAGAGCGTGAAAGAGCACATGGTCCGGATCGGCGGATTCGTTGGAGTTGTATTCGTAAAACAACTCTCGATCTTCAGGTTGAGCGTCGAGCAGCCGCGCGAGTTCCTGCCTAAGAGCTTCTACCTGTTCGTGCGACAAAATGCGAATTCCGCTCAGATAACCATGCTGGTGAAAGAAATCGATCTGCTCTTGGCGGAGTGCGTACTTGGTGATCTCATTCCGATTCGGCTCGTGAAAGAGCGAACCGATCACATGATGATGAATTGAAAGATCGTGTGCCATAGTCACAGTCGCCTCCGCTTTCGCCTCGCTTCTGAAAACTTAAAAGATTTGGCCGTCGAATGTTTAGACAACGGCTGATGAGTTTGACGAATCTTGGCCTTGATACGGAAACTATTTTGAAGCCGCCGTTCTTGTGCCGGAACCTCCGCACTTTCCTGCCAACGGCGACGATCCGCCCGGTAAGAACGTCTTCGTGATCTGCAAAAGCGGGTCGGCAGGTTCCAGCGAAATATTCCAGATCATTGTGCCATCGGCGTGTTGGCAGGAATCCTCCAACGTCTCTTGGAACACCTTGGGCTCAGGATTTCCTTGCTTGTGCCATGAGGTCCAATGTGCGTAGACACCGCCATAAATGGGAAAACGTCCCCCGGCCGCCAATTTACTGTTTTCGAGGAATGACGGGAGTCCGGTTGCCTTTTCCAGGTTCACCCACCAGAGCCATACCCCGTCTACGCAGCCCGCCAACCTATCGGCGACTGTGCGGTCCAAGTCGTATATCGTCGGCAGAAATAACACCTTGGGATTGATCTTTTGCTTGGCGCTATAAATTCGGCAAACGTATTCGCGGGTAAAAGTTTGAGGGCTCACTCCCTGATCGAGGTCGTCGATATTGAAACCGCGCATGTGAGGGTATTCGAGCGAGAGCTTGGCAAATGCTTCGGCCCATGCCACATAGTCGTGCGCGTATGGGGCCGATGTGCCCTCACTGGGAGGAAGGATGACTGGCCATAAGTCGATGCCGGCTGTATTCGCGGCTGCTGCGAATTTCTTGAAATCATCCCAAGTTCTCGATGCGTCGCCTCCTACTACAGCAATCTCGCACTGAAAGCCGGCTTGCTTGAGCATTTGAATCGTGCGTTCCACGTTGAGAGTGTGATCGGCTTTCAACACGGGCACCGACCAGGCGCAAGGCGCGGAGCCCATCGCATGCTCGTCAGCGTCAGTAGGTGATTGGCGAGAATGGCTCGCTGTTTGCGAGTAGGCGCTGCTTGTGGCGATCGCAAGCCAAAGAACAGCAACTACGAATTTATGGGTCACAGCTCCTCCGCTAAATGCACAACTTCCGAGAATCAATCTGCGCCTCCATTTGGACGGTAGTACCGAATTCGTTGCCGATAAGGAGCAATCAAACTTTTCAGCGCGTCGGTTGATCCACTCCCGAGATTCACACTGACGAAGGCGTCCGGCGCCGTTCCTTGTTCGGACAGGAGCTCTGCTGCCCGCAGGAGACTCGCGTGCAGCAAAGTTGCACCCGCTATGGTGGAAACAGCTCCCATCGCAGCGTTAATTCCCTTAATGGTGACGGCAGCGTCGCCTGGCGGACAGTGGTTATCTAGAATGACGTCTGCAATTTCGAAGAGCCGCTTGCCTGAGGAGTGGTGAGAATTCGACTGCGGCGACTGGGCGATATTTGTGAGAGCAATCACTTTCATTCCGACCGCTTTCATGCGAAGCGCGATCTCTACCGGGAGGGCGTTTCGTCCCGAATTGGAAATCACGATCCCGACATCATCCCGATGGAAATCTGCGGCGCGAATGAGCCCTTCAGCTGATTCTGCGCGGCGCTCGAATTCTGTGCTTTCCACCACTCCCCCTTCGAAACTCAGCGAGGAGCTGAGCATAGGATTCACGGCTACCAAGCCGCCCGCACGAAAAAAAATTTCCTGCGCCAGCAGTGAAGAGTGGCCTGCTCCGAATACTTGGATAACTCCCTTATGTCTCAGAGCTGCTGCAATTGCTTCTGCTGCCTGGGCAATCTGCTCCAAGTTAATTTCATCTAAGACTTTCCGAACAGATGCGAGATAACGCTGTGCAGAATCCATTTGATTCCTTAATGAAACGAAGTCATGCATGCCAGCTGCAGCTTCAGTATTTCTCTCCGCGTGTCGTTGGGATTGAGGGCCAATCAATCCAACCACCTTCCAAAAGGTAGGAGCAGGTCTCCAATCGTTTGGTTCCATCGTGCACAATAAACTGCAGCGGGCTGCCGGATGGCGAATGGCTCCACAAACTCACCCCCGCATATTGACCATCCTTGCGGAGGATGTAAAAGATCATCGAGACATAGTGCAGTCGCTGCATGTCGTGGTTGTAATTGCGAACGATGCGCTGCAGGGCTTCGATTGCCGCTTCCTTCGGAGACATTCCGCGCCGCATGTTCTCGATGATGGTATGCGCGCCGGCGATCTTGATGTTTTCTTCTCCGCTGCCAGTTGCTCCTGCAGAGCCAACATCCTGGTCACAAAAACAACCAGCGCCGATGATGGGCGAGTCTCCTACGCGTCCGGACAGCTTCCAGGCAGTTCCACTCGTGGTAGTCGCTCCCGACATTTCGCCTTTTTCGTTCACGGCGGAAACGTGGATCGTTCCCGTCGGCGGAAAGAGCACGTGCTCAGCTGCAAGCGCGCGGTCCCCCGGAGCGATGCCGAAATCAGCCGCCAACTCAATCAAACGCTTGCGTCTGAATTCGAGTGACAGCGGCGAAGAGGCCGGCGGTTCCCAATTTGGGTTGTCGCGGCCAGGTTCCCACCAATCCTGGCTGGAATGGGTTTCCTTCCACAGCAACCACATGCGACGAGATTTATCTGTCAGCAGGTTCTCTCGGGGGAAGCCCATATCGACGGCAAACCGCTCTGCTCCTTCGCCGACCAGCATCACGTGTCCGGTATGCTCCATCACGGCGCGCGCAACCTCGCATACATTCTTGATGTTGCGCACGCCCCCCGCCGAGCCTGCTTTGCGAGTGGGGCCATGCATGCAGCAGGAGTCGAGTTCCACTACGCCGTCTTCGTTGGGAAGTCCGCCCAGTCCGACACTTTGATCATTGGGATCGTCTTCCTGTCCTTTGCAGACGTGCAGCGCGGCAGCGAGGGTGTCGGCGCCATCCTTCAACATCTTCCATGCCTCGTCGAAGTTGGGAAGATTCGTAGGCCGACAGATAATGACAGGTTGCTTCGGCTTCGCAATTTCCAGTTTCTGAGCGCGCGGTACGCTCGATGAGGCGGAAGTTTGCTTGTTGGACTGGGAAAGTCCATCGCCGCCCAGTGCGACGGCGGCACCCGCGACTGCGCTCTGAGAGAGGAATTTTCGGCGCGAGAGTGTCAACGTGATCTCCTGGCGAAATGAGACGATTCGCGTGTGACTCCTTTGACAGACGAACTGCGCTTCCGGTGATTCGCCTCCGTCGTATCTCTTCGCGAAAAGCTCGGCGCAACCAGTGCTTGCCGCAGCCGTCGATCTGCGGCGCGAGTGAAAGGAGAACTCAGCACCTCGTAGTCGTGCTCTGTTGCTGCAGCGGATGGAAGATATCCCCAATAGCCGTTGGCGTAGCAGAGGGGAGCGATGCGGCGCTGCTTCCAAAGAACCTTACCCGTATCGGAATAGATCTCCCATGGCAGGGCAGCAATTGTGATTGAGCCGATGCGCCACATGGTCACCAACGTTTTCAGTGTTGGTTGGGAGAACTTGGCGCTGCGTGAAAGTCGTTTTCGCACCTGCAGGCCTTCATTGAACAGAATCGATGCTCTGCCGGTCAGCCTCGGTCGCGAGGGAAGCTCATCTTTTTTGTGTATGCTCAACGGCAGAACGATTTGCCGGGTGTGAGCCTTTATCGAAGAGATCTCCAAAGGCCTGAAGCGTGCAGAAGAGACTTGCCGCGCGGCTTTGGCCGCCAGCCGCTTCAATTCCGCGGCGCTCTGTTGTTTGCGGATAAAGCGGGTGCTGATATTGCCCGCGGCTCCGTTCGCGACCAGCGCAATTGCATAGTTCTTTTCTAGAATTCTGCTGATCTCTCCATGCAGGTCTCCAGAAAATTTCCGGTTGTCGGCTCCAAGCACGGTGGGGTGGCAGCCAAAGACGGCAAAGAGCGCGGCCTGGTGAGGGCCGTCGAACCTGAATATGAAAAAGCTTTGTCGCCGCGAAGCTCCGCGACGATTGCGATCTGTGGCCACACCGTCAATTTCGATTTTGGCAAAGCTGACGATTGCGCTCTTGAGTCGCCTCTGCGCCGCGCGAATCCCCGCAAGAATCGTCCCTTCGAGCTTGGTCGAGTATTCCCCCAGATGTGGTTCACGGCATTCACCGGTGAAAGCGAAAGGATACATGTCCAAAATGGGACCCGAATGCGTATGCGTAGCGGCCACAACCACGCATTCCGGAGTAATTTGCAGGCACGATGAAATCTTTTGTCGCAATCGATCTGCCCAGCGCGAGGAGATGAGAAGTACGTCTGCAAGTACGATCGCCGCTCTGGTTGTGTCCTGCTCCAGCAGAAGCACGCGAACATACAAAGGATCGAGCACGCCCACCGAAGCTCCGTGGCGGGCAATGTAGCCTGACATCCCATAGCCTCGAGCGGGCGTGATCTCTCGTTTTGCCCAACCAACACGAACCTCAGACATTCGACCCTCTCTGAAATTTTTCCAAGGCCAGCTCGGCATGATCGACTCCAGTTGCGTGCAGGGCCAGCAGAAATGCTCCGGCAATTGGCGAAGAGATCGGCGCTACCAACCTTGCCTGCGGGGCAAGCCGGCGCAGCGCTGCACGAAGCGGGTTGAGCAAGAGCGGCCCTGTGGTGAACATCGAGCCTTGATACGAGATTCTGATCGAGGGAAGGCGCAGGCGCTCTGCCGCCTGGGCAGCTTGCGAAGCCAGCGCTTCTGCTCCGTCATGGAAAATTTCCCTCGCCACCAGGTCCCCTTGGCGAGCGGTGGCGGAGACAATGGGTGCCAGAAGTCCTAGTTCTGCCGGACTCATGTGCCGCTGATACACCACATCGATGATGCGATCGAAGCTGCGCAGCTTGTAATGACGTAGGAATCGCTGCGTCAGCCGAGTAGGCGGCCCGGTCTTGTCAGTCGCCAGCGCAGCTCGGCGCAGAGCCTCGCGCCCGACCCACTGCGCGCTGGCTTCGTCGCCCATCATCGGCCCCCATCCACCAATCTTCACTACCGACCCGTCTGCATCTTGCCCCAGGACAATCGAGCCCGTTCCGCAGACGATCACAACCCCAGGTTTGCCTCCCAGTGCACCTTCCAGCGCAATCAGCGCGTCCGGCTTGACCAGGATGCGCGCCGAAGGAAGATAGCGGGCCAGACTTTTTGCGATCGGCGCGGCGCCGCTGTCGTCGTAGTCCACGCTGGCGCTGCCGATAGCGGCAACCGAGATTTGCCTCCGACTGACTCCGCATTGCTTGGCCGCCTGCGAGATCGCGGAGATGAGATTGCGATCGGCCACCTTTGATCCAACCGCATATGAATTTGCAGGACCAGCGAAGCCTTTGCCTGTGACCTTGCCGTTTACCTCTGCAATCACAGCGCGGGTGTGTGTGGCGCCGGCATCTACCGCTAGCAAAAGCTCTTCGCCTTCGCGCGGCGAAGAGGCGGTCTTGCGCACCCTACGCGCCATGGTGATGAATAGCCTCAGAGTTTATTTCCAGCTCTTGCGCGCTGGAGGCGCGCTTTCTCAGGCGCGAAGCAGCAATCATGCCGAGCCCGATGGCGGCGAAAACCGCTCCCATCACTATGCTTTGCAGGCTAAATTCGCGGCCGAGAGTCATCGACACAAGCGCAAGAACAAGCAGAACCATTCCCATAATGGCAATCACCAGTCCGGCAATGGGAGCAGGACTCAGCGAAGCAGGACCGCTGGCCTCCGACGACCGCATCAGGCCGCTGGAAAAATGATTGGCGCGTGCCGCTTCCTCGCCGCGTGCCGGAAAGAATTTGGCGGCGATCACCAGCACCGCCGCAGTAAGCACGGCCGGAACCGCGATGCTGAGGGCCTGAAAGGCACCTGCGTTCGGCGGACGCTCGAACCAGCGATAGACAAGGAAGGCGAGCCCAATCGCGATGCCGGCGGCGAATCCCGCAAGAGCGCCGGCGGTGGAAAGAGTCCGGCTCAGCAGCCCGGCCAACATGGGCAGGACGGTTGGAGGCAAGAAGAATCCAAAGGCCGCGACCATGGTGTCGAAGATGGTCCAGTGAAAGTGGGTCACCGTCATGGCCAGCGCCAGCACGATCAGCGCGAGCACCGCAGTGAGCGCTCGTCCGACTCGCACCAGCTCCTTCTGGTCCGCTGCCGGCCTGAACAGGCGTTGATATACATCCAGCGTCAGCACGGCCGACATCACGTTGTAGCCGGAGGAAAGCACCGACATCGTAGCCGCGAACAGCGCCGCCACAATCAATCCCAACATGCCGGCAGGCAACAGGACAGAACTCAGGTGGGCATAAACCGACTGCGGATCGGCGATCGATGGAATGTAGCCGCGCGCGAGCATCCCGGTTGTGATCCATACCGGAGGCAGCAGGAGGAAGATAATCGTGGCCAGCCAGCCGACGCGGACCGCTTCTCCATCGCTGCGCGCGGAATAGAACTTCTGTATCAATGACCAGTTCCCGGCGAGGGAGAGTGTGCTGAGCACGAGAAAGGCGGCTACATAGCTCCATCCATAGGGAGCATGAACCGGGGCAAAAAATCCGCCGGGAACACTCGCCGTCAGGTGATGCCATCCCCCGGCCGCGTGAAACGTGAGTGGAAGCAGCAGCAGGATGGCTCCGGTCACCAGCACAAACTGGACGAAATCTGTCACCACAACCGCCCAGAGCCCGCCTAATACCGCATATATAAGGATGGTCAATCCCACGATCAGCATCGCTGTCTGGGCGCTCAGTCCCAAACCGGCGGAAACGAAGATGCCGATGGCGACGATCTTCAGGCTTTCATCGATGATCTTGAGAGGAACTCCCGACCAGACGAACAGTTGGCGGATGAGCGGCGAGAAGCGCCGTTCGAGAAATTCCGTAGGAGTAATAATGCCGGCCCGGCGCCATCGCCGCGCGAGCAACCAGGTGGTAAGAAACGAAGCGGGAACGGTGGTCCAATAAAGCGTGAGGGCGACGACCCCGTATTGATAGCCCAGACCTGCATATACCACAATGGAGAGCGCGCTCACGTACGACATCACAAAGGAGACGCCGCCGATCCACCACGGTAGCTGCCTGCCTCCGGCAAAATACATTTCCGCGGACTTCATGTGTCGCGAGTAGCCGGCGCCCACCGCGATCATGGTGGTGAAGTAGGCGGCGAGCACAATCGCATCAGCGGCGCGCATGGATCTCCCGCGCAGAATCGAGCGCGATCTTTTCATCGGCTCCGCTCTTTAACGAGCGATGAATGGCTTCGAGCGTGGCCGTCACCTGGCGCCCATCCCAGGCAGTGACCTTCGGCTCGGTGTTGTCGATGATGGCGTAGAGAAAGTCTTCCAGGCAGGAGGGGAATGCGCCGCGCATGCGTCCGAAGATTTCCGCATTCAGGAATCCTTTTGGATACGAGAACTTCTTCTCCGTGCTCAGTTCGACCGACTCGCACTTGCGATCCAGGTGAATGTGTCCCGTGCTGCCAATGATCTCCATGAATGAATCAACGATGCTGGGAAACGTGTTGGGATATATCCACGCCGATTCGAAGGTCACAAACGCTCCGGAAGCGAATCGCACCTGCGCCTGAATGATGTCGTAAGTGTCGATTCCCCGCGCCCGCAGAACTTCTTTCCTTCCCCACGCCCGGGCTTCACCCGGCTCGGAAGCGAGAAACCATCGCATCAGGTCGATGTCGTGGGAAGACAAAAACCACGCCGGAGTAGTCTCGGCGGCCCAGCTGATGTATTCGGTCGCGACATAGACGGTGTCGTTCTTGCGCGCGTAGCCGGCCAGCGGGGGGCCGATCTCGGCGGCAGCGATGCTGGTCTTCGCCTGATGGTAAGCGGACAGCCAGCGATGATTGAACGCCACCTGGATCTTCTTTTTGGCTTTATCGGCGATCCGAATCAGCTCGTCGGCTTCCTCTACGCTGGTGGTGAAAGGTTTTTCCACGAACGCATGCCGTCCTGATTCGAGCACGGCCTTGGTCGGCGAAAAGTGATGATGATCCGGAGTCGCCACGACTACCGCGTCAAGATCCGATCTCTCCAGCAGCTTCCGGTAATCCGTGTATCCGTTTGCAATCTGATGCCGGCGAACAAACTCATCGAGCTTGCTCTGATTGCGCGAGGCGGCCGCCACAACTCGCGAAAGAGGATGGGCGGAGTAGATTTTGGCATACAAATCACCCATGATCCCGGTGCCAATGATGCCAATTCTGACTTTATCCATCGATCTCTCCAGAGTGCGTGGAATTACCAAGAATCATTTTTCTCCCAGCACGCGAAGAAAGTTGTGGCGGAGAATCGCTGCCTTGCCTTCGTCGGAAATTCTTGCGGTCAGCACCCGCCCCAGTACCATCGCCGCTTCGAGATAAGGCATATCCGAGCCGAACAGCACGCGTTCGTCGCCAAGCCGATTTACGCAATGTTCGAGGATCGTCCGGTGGCTTTGCGATCCCGAAAGGTCGAGGAAGGCATTCGGGCAACTCCGTGCAACCTCGAGCGACTGCTCGTATCCCCGCCAGGTCACCCCAGAGTGCCCCAACAGTATTCGTGCTGCAGGGAACTGGCGGGCAACCGGAGCCAGCAGCAACGGTCCGCAATTGGGATCTGAATCCCAGGTATGAACCAGGACGATCGCATGAGTCTGATGAGCATAGTCCCAGATCGGGAGATAATTGGGGCCGTTCACCGGATACTTATGCAGATCAGGATGTAATTTGATCAGCGGCGGTCGGTGGAAATGAGCATACCGCTCAAGCTGATTCAACCCTTCTCCCGGCGGATTTGGATTTACCGTGACATAGCCGCGAAAGCGCCCGGGATACTTCTGCAGGACTTCGTCAATCTCCTGATTTCCGCGCGGACAATCGTTGTAACAAGCCAGAGTCGAAGTAATCGCCAGCGATTCAATATCGAGTAAGTCCATTACCTGAACCATCTCTTGCGGGCAAATCTTGTAAGCCGGAAAGTCCGGATGAGTGCCGATGTGGCCATGGCAATCGACGATGGGAACTGGAGATTTCACGAAGCCTCTCCCAACAGCCGGCGCAGATTGCCGCCCGCAACCGCCAGCCTGGCCTCGTCCGAAATTCGCGCTGTGGCGAGTACCGCGATCGCTGCGCCGGCCGTGTATAAAGGCAGCCGGCTGCCAAAGAGAATGCGCTCTGGTCCGTGTGTCTGTACAAACGATTCGAACTGTCGATGCGCAACATAGGTGGTGGAATCGAAATGAAGACCGGGAAAGCGTTCGAGCAGCGGGAGCAAATACCGATCGCTGCGATAACCGACATTGAGGAGCAGAACTCGAAGCTTAGGAAAGTCCTGCAAAATGGCTGCGAGAGTATTCCACTCAAGCTCCTCGCGCGAGACGGTCATCAACATGGCTCGCTCTTGTAAGTACTCATATAGCTCTCCCGCTGACCAGGATGCACTGGAGAAATTGTGCCGCAATGGGCTGAACCACAGGCGTACGGCCTTCGCTTTATAGTGCTCCAGTTGTTTGAGAATCCAAGGTTCGGCCGAGGTCGACCACGCTGGAACGAAACGCTGGTCCAGGTCCCGGGGAAGCGCGGCGTTGCCTTCGGCGACGTCATATTCTTTGGCGGTAAAGTGGGAGACGAGCGCCTTCGCGATCCCGAAGCGGTCCATCTCCTCGAGTAGAGCAGGCGTCTCCAAAGCCAGATGACCATGAATGCCCGAGTGCCCGAGGTGCACGTTGGCGTCCATGACATTCCAACTCGCGACTTCGCTGAGAAACGGATCAAGGCTGGAGGATGGCAATGTGCTCTCCTTGCGGCAGCTCGAAAGTCATCGTTCCATTGTGGTACTCAGCGGCGAAGGAGTGTCCATCGAGCCGAATTGTGGGTGTGGGTCGCGAAGAGGATAGCTTCACCGTGGTATTCGTGCGACAGGCAAAATGAAGCTCGCGGACGCCCGTGGCGGCTTGATGGAACATCAGGTCGACCGGGGCGGTCGTCGAAACTAACTCCGTATTCATCGCCCGCACATTGCGCGCCTGGGTGATCAGAACATCGCTCTGAGTTCCCCTTTGGGAAATGGCTAGACCATCCCCGTCGGTGGTGAATTGCCCGGCCGATAGTTCTCCGCCGGAGATTCTGCGGAAGCTTCCGTGAATCTCTACGTCTCCGTCGTGAGCGTCGAAATCGATTCCGTTGCTTGAATTCTTCCAGGCGACGGAAGAATCGCTCGATGGCCCTTTAATGAATTGCATGCCCACAAGAAAAGTGTGATTCATCGCTTTCGGCGTATTCAGCACAAAAGCTGAGCGGGGGAAGATTCGCCCTTTTTCCAGCTCTCCATAAGCAGCTATGGGAATAGGTTCTGAGGTGACACTCCAATCTCCATTCGGGGTTGTAATCGCCGCAGTTCCGTTGCTGCCGGAGATGGTTGCTTTTTCTTTGGCAATGGACGTCCGCGCCCCGGCCGGAGCATGGAGCAGCCAGCTGTATTGATGAGCTTGAGTTGACGATAGTCGATCGCGAATGATCAGGATCCCCGGCTTGAGGAAGAAATAGTCGCGAGTGAACTGCTTCAGCGCTCCCTTGTAAGCCGGGCTCAAATCGGCAACCAGGTAATCGATATTCTGAGAAAAGAGA